>Ga0315901_10000246_pt1 | contig 81710 bp, 63 predicted proteins | sample LakEriMetagenome_10_FD_203761 | JGI IMG/M metagenome (GOLD analysis project Ga0315901, IMG submission 203761) | Freshwater fungal communities from buoy surface, Lake Erie, Ohio, United States - Buoy 2 MA116 | ecosystem: Environmental > Aquatic > Freshwater > Lake | place: USA: Lake Erie, Ohio... | reverse complement strand
TTTAACGAAGGTATGCTTAATCTCATAGGTAATGGTGTGGTTATCGACCCCATTACATTAAATGCGGAGTTATCTAAGTTAAATGCATTAGGTATTGCCTTGGATAAAAGTCTTTTCATTGCGCGCAAAGCACATCTCATTCTGCCTACCCATCGTATGCTCGACGCCGCATCAGAATCGGCAAAAGGTGCCGGCAAAATCGGTTCCACTCTCAAGGGCATAGGACCAACTTATATGGATAAAACAGGCCGCAATGGGTTACGCATTGGCGACCTCGAGCACCCTGATTTTAAAAAGCAATATCAGATACTCAAGGAAAAACATCTCCGTTTACTTGAGCAATATCAGTTCGATTACAATCTTGATGAAATCGAAACAGAATGGTTCAATTGCATTGAACTTATTCGCAAACAAAATCTGGTTAATGGCGAATACTTCATCAATTCGATACTTCAGCGAGGTGAACATGTATTGGCAGAAGGTGCTCAAGGCTCAATGCTGGATATCGATTTTGGTACTTATCCATTCGTAACCTCTTCAAATACGATGGCCGCTGCAGCTTGTACCGGTTTAGGAGTGGCACCAACTAAAATACGTGATGTGTACGGCATCTCTAAAGCTTATTGTACACGTGTAGGTAGTGGTCCATTTCCAACGGAGTTGTTTGATGATACCGGAGAGCGTATTCGAAAAGAGGGTGCTGAATTTGGGGCAACCACCGGACGCCCGCGCCGATGCGGTTGGTTAGACCTGCCGGCCCTGAATTATACAATTATGCTGAGTGGAACCAATAGACTGATTATTACCAAAGCCGATGTGCTCTCCATCTTCGATCAAATTCAGGTTTGTAATGCTTACAATATTAACGGCGTATCCGTTACGGAGATGCCTTATGACTTATGTACAACTGGGGTTACACCGGAATACGAATCTGTAAAAGGTTGGGCAGGGACAACACTAAATGTCAATGAAATACCTGATGCGTTGATTAGCTATCTGAAGTATATAGAAAATAAAACCGGTGTAAAGATTTCATTATTATCAATTGGTCCGGAACGTGAACAGTTAATTGAATTAGAAAAATTGAAAATATTTTCATAGTATTTTTTGAAATTTTAAAAGTTCCTTAGAAAATTTACCGAATCAAAGAAACACGTCTATATGAAATCCAACAAGCCAGTTAAAAAAGCTGTCGACAAAACTGAAAAGAAATCAGTGAAGCAGAAAATAACACCAAAGAAGTCTGCCCGAAAAAAGGATGGTGATGATGATGGCATAAATGATGAAGATTTTGAAGAGTTTAATTTTGATAACGACTTCAAAATGGATTCATTTAAAAGCTATGATGATTTTGATGAGGATGAAGATTACTAGTTGCTATTATTATTTTATTACAGAATTTAATTGAAATATCGCGGCACATATGAACGGATCGATTCCGATGTGTTGCGCACAAGGTTTTATCATCACTATTTAGATTATCCCTTCTTACTCATTCTGGATTCAAATTCTAACCAGTATGATCAACACTCTGAGTTCCGTTTATTACTTGCCGTTGGTCGAAATAAAGTTGAATTCAATACCCATAATAGATGGGAGCAACTAAAGCAGGAATATGATGCCGGCCAATGGTTACTCGGCTATATTGGCTACGATCTAAAAAACGAAACAGAGAACATAAAATCATTAAATACGGATTATACCGGGTTTCCTGAAATTACATTTTTTAAACCGGACATACTGGTAATTGAAAACAACGCCGGACTACACATATATTCAGATACACAAGAACCGGATAGTATCTATCAATTACTTCATAGTGACATTGTAAATTCTGATCAAGCTCATTTTAAAATCAGTTCCGTAGAGATTAGGCAACGCACACCCAAAGAAAAATATCTGCATCAGGTTGGTTCCATAATTGAGGATATTCGGGATGGTAACTATTACGAGATTAATTATTGTCAGGAGTTTTATGTGGAAGGTCTTACTGCCGATCCTTTTGTTTTATTTGAAAAGATGAATCAAAAAACTAAAATGCCTTTTGCATCATTCTTAAAATTAGACCGGAAATATATTTTGTGTTGCAGTCCGGAGCGTTACCTCAAAAAGAAGGGTAGGCAATGGTTATCGCAACCGATCAAAGGCACCTCGGCACGTAGTACTTCAGAAGATGTCGATCACAAAAACAAGTTAAAGTTGGAGCATAGCGAAAAAGAGCGGGCTGAAAATCTGATGATTGTTGATCTGGTTCGTAACGACCTGAGGCGCTCATCCAAAACCGGAACAGTAAAGGTTGATGAATTGTGTAAGGTTTATTCATTCATACCGGTTCATCAGATGATCTCAACGATCTCCGCTGAATTGCAAGACGAGGTGCATCCTATTACGGCACTTAAACGAACTTTCCCTATGGGATCAATGACCGGAGCACCGAAGATAGAAACCATGAAACGCATTGATCAGTTGGAGGATACCAAACGAAATGTTTATTCGGGTTGCATGGGTTACATTAATCCGGATGGTGACTTTGATTTTAATGTCGTGATACGAACTCTGATATATAATACCGAAACTGCTTACGCTTCATATCATGCCGGCAGTGCCATAACATACGACTCAGATCCTCAGAGTGAGTATGAGGAATGTCTGCTGAAGGCGCAAACATTTTTTTCGCTGGTGATGAAAGATTAGTGAACGCTTTGCTTTTACTTTGCCAATTACTTATTGGTTATGAGCGATAAGAAAACAGAGAATTTCACTAAACCCCTTGTAGCCCTCAGTATTCTGCATATTATCGGATTAATTTGTATCCGGTACCCGGGACTATTGGAAGTTTTTCAGTTGCTCGCTCCCTTCAACTTACTAATTGTATTTACCACGCTACTTTACTACCAAAAACACTGGAACTTCAGAGTTCTGGCTTTTTTGGGCGGGATTTATCTTACGTCATTTATTATTGAAGCGGTGGGTGTCAATACCGGATACATATTCGGAGAATATAAATATGGCCGTGCACTGGGTTTAAAAGTGTTTAATACACCTCTGGTTATTGGAATTAATTGGCTGATACTAACCTACAGTGTTGCACTGTTGGTTAAGAATATGAAATTTGGAGTTTATGGCAATGCCTTGCTGGCCGCTATAATGCTGGTATCGCTGGATGTTTTGATTGAACCCGTGGCTATTCGAACCGGAATGTGGGCTTGGGCTGATGGCAAAGTTCCTGTTCAGAACTATCTGGCCTGGTTTGTATTTTCTTACCTCTTTGTGACGGCATTACTGGCATCCAAATCCAAGCTACGTAACGACTTCGCTCCTTATGTGTTTGTTATTCAATTGGTTTTCTTTGTTTTAGCCAACGTGCTGTAATTATCAGGATTACAGGTGAACAAAACACTCTCGACATTGTATTATACTGTTAATGAGCTTATACAGCATAAAGGATCTCGAACACCTCTCCGGCATCAAAGCCCACACCTTGCGCATATGGGAACAGAGATATGGCTTATTAAAACCCAAACGTACTGAAACAAACATTAGGGAATACAGCGATAATGAGCTCAGGCTCATACTTAATGTGTCCTTATTAAATAAATCCGGGTATAAAATATCTCAGATTGCCGACATGACTCAATCCGACATTGAACGGGCAGTGTCTGAGTTGCTCAACGAAAACAGCAATCGTGACACCTTAATTGATGCTCTGATATTGAGTATGAATGAACTTAATGAGTCACGGTTCGATAAGACATTTTCCAACGCCATTCTGCACCTGGGATTTGAGAAAGCAATGCTACAGGTCATTTTTCCTTTTTTCAGACGGATAGGCATTATGTGGCAGGTTGGAACCATTACCCCTGCTCAGGAACACTTCATATCCAATCTCATAAGGCAAAAGATGATCGTGGCTATTGATGGCATTGTGACTCAGGTGGGCGGCATTCAAACGAAAGCCATACTCTATCTGCCGGAAAATGAGTTACACGAGATACCCTTACTCTTCCTCTATCATGCTCTTAAACATAGAGGTTATACGGTAATCTATCTTGGTCAGTCGGTTCCTTTGAATGATTTATTGAGCCTTTGCGAATACTATAGACCGGAACTACTATTCAGCGTTTTTTCTGCTGAACCAAACTATGATCACCTTGACGAATACGTCAATATTTTACGTTCAAAATTGCCTAACATCCAATGTTGCTTATCGGGCTATCAGATCACAAAAAGTAATATCGATAGCAAGGATAATATCACAGTCTTTAAGGAACTAATTGAAATTATCAGGTTTCTGGACCACCGGACTTCACAGAATTAATCCAATAATTGTTTAATAGATAACCGTATTAGTTAAACATCGGTAAATTGCTTTTATTACCATAAATCCTCATTTTTTTAATTCATTTGTTAACAAGTACAATATTTTGTTGATAAATTAATATGTTATTTTGTTTAATAAAGTTTGAAAATCATTAAACAATATGTAAGTTTGTTTCACCAAAACGAAAAAACGTTAAACAAAATGGAAATAAATACAACAAACCGATTCGAGGAAGAGGTAGTCAACCACAGCGAGACACTCTATCCTTTCGCTTACAATCTCACTAAGAATGTTGATGATGCACGCGACCTGATTCAGGAAACAGTTTATCGTTCGCTACTTTACAAAGATAAATTTTCAAATGGTACCAACCTCAAGGCGTGGTTATTCACAATCATGAGGAACATTTTCATTAACAATTATCGCAGAGCATCTAAGCGTGTTGTTGTGCAAGATAACACTGAAGGTCAACATCTGCTCTTATCCTACTCCCCGGTATTAAAGAATAATGGTGAATCGAGCATGGTCATGCAGGAAATTGAAAAAGCGCTTGACTCCATAAGCAAGGATTTCAGCGTTCCATTTATGATGCACTATAAAGGCTTTAAATACCAAGAGATTGCCGACGAACTGGGTTTGCCACTGGGCACCGTAAAAAGCCGTATTTTCTTTGCTCGCAAAGAATTGCAAAAAAGAATCGTGCGCTACTAGTGTTGATATCAACTCCATAATAATTAACCCGGCCAACGCCGGGTTTTTTATTTTTAACAGAATATGGTGCAACTTCTGATTCTTATAGCGATAACTCTTGGTCCAGCCTTGGCTATTTGTTTATACATATTTACAAGGGACGACTTTCGTAATGAACCCCGTGCTGTATTATTTTTCAGTTTTCTATTTGGTGGGTTAACGATAATTCCGGCGGCATTGATAGAGACCTGGCTCATGTCTTATACTGAGGCGCAGGGATCGAACCTGATAATTAAAGCTATTGAGGCATTTCTTATCATAGGGCTTACAGAAGAGTATGTAAAGTTTTTTGTCCTCAGGCATTATACATCAAAAAAACCATCGTTTGATGAACCCTTCGACGGCATTGTTTACAGTGTATTTATTTCGATGGGCTTTGCCATGTTTGAAAACATCCTTTATGTAATGCAGGGCGGTTTAAGCATTGCATTAATGCGCATGTTCACAGCCATTCCTGCTCACGCTACATTTGCCGTACTAATGGGTCATTTTTATGGGTTATCTAAAATGAAACGCTACCCGGATTATTACAAATATTTTGGACTTGCTGCCGCAACATTATTCCACGGAGCCTATGATTACTTTTTAATGATCAGTAACGACACATTGATTGCCTTGGGCGCGTTTGTGTCACTAATTGTTGGAATACGATATGCCTTCAGGGCCATTCGCATCCATAAAGAAATCGAAAAACAGCAAGAAAACCATTTCTTCTAGCCTATTCAACATTAAACATTTATTCGTTATATATGTTGGTATTTTTAATTTATGCAAGGCAAACACATTACCATAGTTGGCGCCGGTTTAGGCGGGTTGGCAACTGCACTGCGACTTAGTTCGAAGGGGTACCGAATCACCATAATCGAGAAACATCATCAGGCCGGCGGCCGGCTTAACCGACTTCAGCAGGATGGCTTCAGTTTCGACATCGGTCCTTCGTTTTTCAGTATGAGTTATGAGTTCGACGAGTTGTTTCAATACTGTGGAATAGACAATCCGCTTCATTTTAATGAACTAAACCCGGTCTACTCGGTATATTTTTCCAATCGATCAAAGCCATATTATATTCACAAGGACCTCAGCAAACTGGCTGAGGAGTTTAAAGAAATTGAGCCCAATTTTGAATCCAAGGCTAAAGCCTATCTAAAACAAGCCGCCTCTATTTTTCACGACACCGAGAATAAAGTGGTAAAGCGTAATTTTAATAATCTGCTTCATTATTTCTTAACCCTGTCAACGGTTCCGGTTAAGCATGCCCCACTGATGTTTCGCTCGATGTGGAGTGAGTTGGATAAACATTTTGAATCAGAGGATGTGAAAATTATCTTTTCGCTGGTTGCATTCTTTCTGGGAGCCACACCATTTAATACGCCCGCTGTATACAGCCTTTTAAACTATACCGAACTACAGCACGACGGATACTGGAACGTTAAAGGGGGAATGTATGATATCGTTACCAAGATCACGGATATACTGAAAAGCAGAGGCGTAGAGTTTGTCTACAATACAGAAATCATCTCCTTTCAGGAAACCAAAGACAATAAGGTTCAATTAGTTGACCGAAAAGGAAAGGTGTGGGTGTCGGATAAATATGTGGTAAACAGTGATGCGGCCTCGTTCCGGGGTTCGGTTCTTGGCAGGAAGAAATTTTCAGAATCAAAACTTGATAAATTACACTGGACGTTAGCTCCGTTCACGATTTATCTCGGAGTAAAGGGAAAACTAGATAACATTCATCACCATAATTACTTTCTCGGAGATAATTTTAAACAGTATGCCGATCAGATTTTCACGACATCGATTAGTCCGGACAAACCCTACTATTATGTTAACGTGAGCTCAAAATCCAATCCGGATTGCGCACCTGATGGTTGTGAAAATATTTTTATTCTTTGCCCTGTTCCTGACCTTCGTTATAAAAGCAATTGGGATGATAAAGAGCAACTTGCCGATACAATAATTAATGATTTGTCTTCCCGTATCGGTTTTGACCTCAATAAAAACACCTTAACCCGAACGATTTATACACCCGTGGAATGGAGGGATATGTTTAATCTATACAAGGGCAGTGGATTAGGATTGGCGCACGATATGAAACAAATTGGTGCATTCAGACCGGCGAATAAAGATGAACAATTCAAAAATCTGTATTATGTTGGTGCAAGCACTACACCGGGTACCGGACTACCCATTGTAGTAATTAGTTCTAAATTAGTAACCGAACGAGTTTTAAAGGATGATGGAATTATTTGATCAATCGGCATTGCGCTGTAGCAAAGTCATAACAAATCTTTACAGTACTTCTTTCTCTCTTGGAATAAAGACGCTATCAAAAGAACATCGTGATTCCGTTTATGCTGTTTATGGCTTCGTTCGTTATGCTGATGAAATTGTAGATACCTTTTATCATAACAACCAACAGGAATTATTTACTCGTTTCAAAGAAGATACTTACAGGGCTTTGAATGAGAAAATCAGCCTCAACCCCGTGTTGCACGCCTATCAACTTGTGGCTAATCGATTCAGTTTTGAAAAAGAGCTAACCGATGCATTCCTTCATAGCATGGAACTTGATCTTAAACTATCAGAATATTCTACCGGAGGTTATCGGGAATATATATATGGGTCGGCAGAAGTTGTTGGACTGATGTGTTTGCATATTTTTACAAAAGGCGATTCGGAGGAGTACCAAAAATTAAAACCATTTGCACAACGACTGGGTGCCGCGTTTCAAAAAGTTAATTTCTTGCGCGACATCCGGAGTGACTATCACGACAGGGGGCGAATTTATTTTCCCAATGTCAATTTTTCACACTTTACGGAACAAGATAAACAGCAAATTGAAGCAGACATTCAGCGCGATTTTGATGAGGCACTGCGGGGCATACGAATGTTGCCGGTTGGAGCACGACTTGGTGTATACCTGGCCTATGTATATTACCGGCAGTTGTTCCGAAAAATTAAAAAACATACGGCCAATAACATAAAAGAAACACGATTCAGGATTTCGGATTCATATAAAGTATGGTTACTGGCTCAATGTTACGTGCTCAATAAATTAAATAGAATATGATATTTTATCTGATTTGCTTATTACTTACTTTGCAAAATCCAACACTCACCAATCTACGTAACTATTATTCTGATATTGTTAATGATGAAAAAAAATGCACAACCTATCTGAATAAACTTAAAAGTGAAAAAAACAATTCAGCTACGATAACAGCATTCATAGCGGCACTTACAGCTTCCGGGGCACAATTTCAACTGAATCCTTTCTCACGCATTGCCACGGTTAATGATGCCCATGAACTATTTGAAAAAGCTGTAAGCGATGAGCCTCAAAATCCTGAGATTCGATACCTGCGAATTACCGTAGAACAAAATACACCTCGTTTTCTTGGATTAAGTGCTCATATTAATGAAGACAAAAAGATTGTGTTTGACCGATTTGATGAGTATGTAAACATTGCAGGAGTTGAATCGGCTAAACAGGTAATTGCTTTCATGAAATATCATAAGCTATGCACTACAGTTGAACTAACCAAACTAGAACAATGGACCAAATAAAACCATACACCTATTTACTCATAAACATCCTTACCATAGTGGGACCTTTGGCGCTGAGTTTTGATCATAAAGTAGCTTACCATAAATATTGGTTACGCATACTGCCAGGAATGTCTTTTACGGCTTTATTCTTCATTGTTTGGGATATGATTTTTACAAAAATCGGTGTGTGGCATTTTAACTCGACATATCTCAGCGGCATAAACCTGTATAATCTTCCTTTGGAGGAAGTGTTGTTTTTCTTTACGATACCGTTTAGTTGTTTATTCCTGTATATTATTTTTCGTACCCGCTGGCCTGAATCCGAATTTTCGAATCGACCAACATCCTTTTTCCTGATATTGACCTTGTTATTTGTGGTGATTGCATGCATCGGTTACCCGGGTAAGTACACCTTCATTACCGCTATTTTTTGCGCGGCCATTAGTTTTATATACTGGATAGTTTTCAAATCAAGGTATCTGAAGGTATTCCTGATAACCTATATGGTTCATTTAATACCTTTTTTAACCGTGAATGGGATACTTACCGCATTGCCTGTTGTATTATATAACGATACTGAAAATTGCGGATTCCGCATTTATACGATACCGGTTGAGGATACAATGTATTCATACCTCTTATTAATGATGAATATTATCATTTTTGAATGGATTTGCTTACGTAATGACCGTAACAGGAACAGTATTCAGTCATAACCTTCTCAAAATAACTTCGTAATGAGAGCCGATTTTATTCAATAAATCGATGCTCACCATGAAAAAACACTACACCCTCTCGGTATTATACCTATGTATTACCTTATTCACAAAGGCTCAGGAGGCACAGCTACATCGTGCTTTAATAGATACACTTACCAATAAGGAAGTAGCTAAATGGCAATTCAGCACGGAGCAAACAATAACGAACAGCTATGTATGGAAGGGGATACCTTTTTATTCCGGTTTAGTCGTTAGACCTTCAGTAATTGCTCAATCAGGAAATTTAAAAATTCATAGTTGGAGTCACATGCCATTAGTACTAAGTCATCAGACTCGTTATAATCCGGATATCAATCTATTCGTATCGTATGAGAAATCGGTACATGATAAATTGACCTTATCTCCTCAACTGACCAGCTTCTTTTTTCCATCCAATCATAAAAATATTTTTACGGTGCTGTTGAGTACTTCTTTGCAATACGACCTGGATCCCGTTGGAATAATGATTAATCCAATGGTTGATTTGTGCGGTAATGCCGGTGCGGTGCATATCGAATATGGCTTTTATAAGAAGTCAAGAATTAATCACAACTTAAATATCGACTCCCGTTTATTGATGGGATGGGGCAATGCCTCGTTTACCGACTATTTTCTTCCGATTCCACCACGATCCGAATTCATCACTAATCCTAAAACAACTCCGGCTCAGTCGCTGAGAAATGCGCGACTGGAGATTTTTGCAGAGTATATCTGCAGCGATCGATTACTCATTAAGCCGCAGTTTATTGTTTATAGTAACTTTATACGCTCATATACTAATCAGAACCGAGGTGTATCAGCTAATGGTGGACTTACATTAGCATACAGTTTCCGAAAATAAACCACCCCAAAAAACACCAAGTACTGTAATATTCTATGAAGATTCAGTTTCGTATTCTATTAATTATCTCGCTGTTCTTCGCACTATTTCTATCCGGATTTGGATTGAATAAATTCTTTGAGTCGGAGTCTTTTTCCGATATCATTCAGAAAAAAGTAAAGGAAAACAGTAAGATACTTATTGACTTAGTGTCCCTGCGTAGAGGGGACTTAAACGTAGTAACTAAAGAGTTTTCATATTCTGATCATTTACGTCGTTATATGCAAATACAAGCGGATTCGATCAGAAAAATAAAAGAAGCGGCAGACCTCAGGTTTATCGAGAACAACACCATTAATGCCCTTATCGATGAGTATAGTTATTCAGGCGTATGGATCATTGATACCTCCTATAATAAAATTTACTCAAAACTTAATTCGTATAAAGATCTTAAGGATACCTTATTGATAACTCCCGAAGCTATTAAGAAACTATTTGCCAATAATCCAAAACCGTCGGACAATCAGTTAAGTTATTATATCCGCTATGGTAACGCAGTATTGGAAATTCATGCGGCTCCAATCCGCGAACGTAACGATACCATTGTAAGAGCGCAAACGATCAATGGCTATCTGTTTATTGCCCGATTATGGGATCAGTTATTTCTTAATGAACTGGGCATACTTACATCAGGTGATGTAAATATTTGTTTTGGATCAAGTGAAGATGAATGCCTTGCGGCTAAGACCGATCCTGAGGAAAAACAATTTACATCCAGCCTTCAAATAAGTGATATTGACAATAATACATTCGCGTATGTTTTTGTAGAAATTCCCATTAGCACTTACAGGCAAATGGTAAAATCTGCTTACAGAAATTTTTTATACAACCTGATATTCTGCGTAACGATACTCTTACTTCTGTTAATTATGATTCATAACTGGATTACATCTCCACTTGCGAGCATTACAAAATCATTGGCTACTGAAGATCCGGGTGTGATTCGTGAGCTATCAGAAGAAAATAATGAATTTGGATCGCTGGCACGTTCTCTTTTACGGTCCTTCTCACAAAAAGAAGAATTAAAAGATGAGGTTAGCAGTCGTCGTAAAACTGAAATGGCATTGAGTATAAGTGATCAGCGTTTCAGGGATGTTACAGATGCCGCAGGAGAATTTATTTGGGAAACAAACAATCAGTATGAATTTACCTATCTGTCGGATCGTGTTTTTGCACTATTGCGATATACACCGGGCGAGCTCTATGGAAAAAGCTTCTATGATCTTTTGAATTCTGCTGACACAGCGCATAAATCTTCATTAACTAATACGCTTAAACTGAATCAGCCCTTCAGAAATTTTGAGTTGGAGGTTGTAACTAAAAGACAAGAACATATTTTTCTTGCGCTAAGTGGTAAGCCATATTACGATATACAGGGTGCCATAATTGGTTATCGCGGCACGGCAAGCGATATAACTCCATCCAAAATGGCCGAGACACAGCTACTTCGGGCCAAAGAGGCCGCTGAAAGTGCAAACAGAGCCAAGAGCGAATTTCTGGCAAATATGAGCCATGAAATACGTACCCCGATGAATGGTATTCTTGGCATGACCGACCTCGCTTTGAACACACAACTAAGTGCTGAACAGCGTGGATATATCAATCTGGTTAAAACATCTGCAGAGAACTTATTGATTGTAATTAACGATATCCTTGATTTCTCCAAGATTGAAGCAGGCAAACTGGATATTGAGTCTATCGAGTTTGACCCAAGAGAAATTATCAGCGAAACACTGCATTTGTTATTGATAAAGGCTAAAGAAAAAGGAATTGAACTTTTGATGGAAATTGATGATGACGTACCGGTGATGTTAATTGGTGATCCATCCCGATTCAGACAAATACTTGTTAATCTCGTTGGTAACGCTATTAAATTTACCTCGATTGGTGAGGTTTCTGTTCGTGTTGTTGTAGACATGATCAGCCAGGAATCGGTGACACTGCATGTTTATGTAACGGATACAGGAATTGGTATATCGGAGGATAAACTCAAAAATATCTTTGAGCCGTTTCAGCAAGCTGATGGCTCTACTACCCGTAAATATGGGGGCACCGGATTAGGACTCAGCATAACCCGAAAACTGGTAAATGCAATGAATGGTCAGATGTTTGTGAGCAGTATGCCCGGACAAGGTAGCACCTTCCATTTTACAATTACCACAGGTATCGGCACAACCACACCGGAGGAGATTCAACCGGGTACAGATTATTTAATCAGTAAAAAAATAATGGTTGTTGATGATAACGCCATTAACCGCAGAATACTCGAAGGACAGCTGGCTAAACTGGCCGGTACGTTTACGCTTGCCGAAGATGGAGAGCAATGCCTAAATCTGTTGAAGATTGCCGCGCGCGAATCGATTCATTATGATTTATTGATACTGGATATGCAGATGCCCGGCATGGATGGTTTGAAACTGGCAGAACAGATTCGTAAGAATGAGCTGTTTGGATCGCCTAAAATTTTGATTTTATCGAGTTTAAACTTTACCTTAAGTGAACAGGTAATGGCCGAGCATAAACTGGACGGTTTTTTAATCAAACCGGTATTGAGTAAAGAACTGCTGCAGGAAATCAATAAAATATTCAGACAACGATCGAGCAGGCAAATTATTTACGAGAAACAATATCAGGTAACTCCCAACAAAAAGGTTAAGCCCTTAAGGATTTTATATGCCGAAGATGATATGATTAATCAGAAACTCGGGCAGGCCGTATTTATGAATGAAGGCCACGAAATTATCATAGCAAATAACGGATCGGAGGCAGTTGAATTATTCCAGCAACAGGATTTTGATTTGATTCTTATGGATGTGCAGATGCCTGAAATGGATGGCTATGAGGCAACACGAACTATACGCAGCATTGAGGCAAAACGCGGGGGGCATATACCTATTATTGCTATGACGGCTCATGCCATAAAAATGTTTAAGGATTTATGTATTGAGGCCGGAATGGATCATTATGTATCTAAACCAATTAAAACCGATCAGGTATTTGATTTACTTGCCTCAATTTTTAATACAGAAAAAACGTCCACAGATCAACCGGATGAGCAGTCTGACCAAGTAGAGTCAGATAATGTCTCCAGCTATTGTTTCGACAAGCAAAAATTTAAAGAACAATGCATGAACGATACACGATTAATGAAGGATATCTCCGTGATGTTGCTTAATACTGCGGATAAACAACTTAAAGCGCTTGAACAGGCCATTAGTCAACAGCAATTAAAAGAGGTTCTCGAAATTTCACATAAGATGCGTGGCACCATTTCGGCATTCAACTTTTCGATTTTAACTGAAAATATGCGAAAACTGGAAAGTGCGGCAAAGTCTGAAAATGCTTCAGTCATCAATGCTATGTGGCCTCCGGTAAGCGATGGTATCAAGTTATTGCTGGCTGATGTGCAACGATTTGTAAATGAGGCATAATCCTATTTATTTTATTTGAACAAAGCGTAATCTATGCTGTTTGTGTGAAGGATGCTTTCATTAAAAGTTTCAATAGATAATCAATCCGGTTTTTGCTTTGGCGTTGTATATGCCATACAAATGGCAGAAGACATCCTTAAAGAAGAAGGCATACTTTATTGCCTAGGCGACATTGTGCATAATGATGAAGAAATTGCTCGCTTAAAGAAACTGGGTCTTATAATAATTAACCACGACTACCTTAAGGATTTACGAAATGTTAAAGTTCTCATTCGTGCCCACGGAGAACCTCCATCCACCTACTCATTGGCTATCAAAAATAACATTCAACTCATTGATGCCTCTTGCCCTGTTGTGCTTAAATTACAACAAAGAGTAAAAGCAGCTCACGATAGGGGTGAATCTATCTATATACTTGGGAAACACGGCCACGCGGAAGTGACCGGATTGCTCGGACAAACCAATGGTAAGGCAACCGTATTTGAAAAAATAGATGAGCTGGATTTCAATTCACTGCCTAAAAAATTCAGTTTGTTTAGTCAGACAACTAAAAGTACCGCTTTGCTTTTTGATGTTGACACCAAACTCAAAGAACATGGAATAGATGTAAACACAAATGATACCATCTGCCGACAAGTAAGTAACCGAGATGAACAATTGAAACGCTTTGTAGTGAACTATGATAAAATAATTTTTATAGCCGGTGTTAAATCGTCTAACGGCAAAGTGCTGTTCAATACATGTTTGCGACAAAACCCAAACAGCTATTTTATATCCACCATATCCGAAATCAATAAAAACTGGTTCAAGCAAAATGAAACGGTTGGTATATGCGGGGCTACATCAACGCCTATGTGGTTGATGGAAGCAGTGCGCGATGAATTATTAAGCTATTAAATTCGCACAATGATTTGGTTTCATCTTTTTATAGTACTGCTGACGTTTTTTACTATGGAGTTTATGGCGTGGTTCACACACAAGTTTGTCATGCACGGCTTTATGTGGTATTTCCACGAAGATCATCATGTGGTTAAACCCGGTTTTTTTGAGAAGAATGATTTCTTCTTTCTCATTTATGCAATTCCCAGTTCATTGCTCATTTTTTTTGGTGCTGAATCGGGGTTCGACTTTAGATTCTTTATTGGCATAGGTATTTTGTGTTATGGTATTTGCTATTTCTTGGTTCACGACGTTCTGATTCATCAACGCTTCAGCTGGTTCTCCCGCACAGACAATATTTACTTTCGTGCTATCAGAAAAGCACATAAAGTGCATCACAAACACTTAATAAAGGAAGATGGCGAATGCTTCGGTATGTTGCTTGTTCCAATGAAATACTTTCGAGAGGCGGCACAATACAAAAAAGCAATTCGTTCAAAAAACTAGAAAACATGTTCCGCACCATACTTATCTTTTTATTGTTATCAATCGCTCCAAATTTATTCGCACAGCAGGGAATCATTAAGGGGGTTGTTACTGATTTGTCTAATAATAAACCGCTTTCTTATGCCACTATTGTTGTACAAGGGCAGGAAGTTGGTGCATACACAGACGATAATGGCGCGTACACCATCACCCTGCCTATTGGTTTATATAACATTACGTGCAGTAATGTGGGGTATATCTCTAAAACAATTAATGAGGTTGAGGTAAAGCAATCAAAACCTGCCAATATCAATATTTCGTTAGAACCCGCAACCAGGGAACTTCAAAATGTTGTGATCGAGGCCAGTAAATTTTCATTTGATAAAAATACGGAGAGTCCTGTTTCGCTTCGCACAATCGGTGTGAATGAAATTCAACGCAATCCCGGCGGTAACCGCGATATCTCTCGCGTACTGCAGTCCTTGCCCGGCGTCCAAACGATCACCACTTTTCGTAACGATATATTAATACGGGGTGGAGGTCCTAATGAAAATCGTTTCTATATCGACGGTATAGAGGTGCCTAACATCAATCACTTTGCTACGCAGGGCTCATCAGGTGGTCCGGTAGGTTTATTAAACGTAGATCTTATTAAAGATGTAAAGTTTTATTCATCGGCCTTCCCTGCAAACAGAGGTAATGCGCTCAGTTCAGTGATGGAACTTACATCCATCGATGGTCGTAACGACCGATTGGGTTTCATAACCACTGTGGGTTCGAGCGATTTGGCTTTATCGGTTCAAACGCCACTCTTCAAAAAAGGATCCAAGAATACAGCCTTATTCAGCGTCAGAAGGTCTTACCTGCAATTACTGTTTCAGACACTTGGATTACCATTCCTGCCTACATATAATGATTACCAGTTTCGTTTTAAACTTAAGCCAAGTGCAAATAGTGAACTTACTATTATGAGCCTTGGAGCCTATGATGTTTCTAATCTCAATCTAAGTGCCGACTCTACGGCATTTCAAAAATATCTGCTGGGTAATTTGCCGGAATATTTTCAATGGAATTACACGTTTGGCTTATCGTACAAATATTTTGGTAAAAATAATTTCGTTACTGTAGTTGCATCCCGTAATATGCTCAATAATACTGCGCAGAAATACTTTAATAATGATAAAAGCGATGAGTCGAACAAGATTTTTGACTACACCTCTCAGGAGATTGAAAACAAACTACGTATTGAAAATAATATCTTCAGAAACGGATGGAAAATAAATTACGGCGCCTTATTTGAGAATGTTAAATACAAGAATTCAACTTTACAAACGATATCCCTGCCTCAGGGAACGATTCAGGAAAATTTCAATTCATTCATTGAATTCAATAAAGGTGCGGTCTTTACACAGTTTACCCGAAACTTTCTAAAAGATCGTTTAATCAGCAGTTTTGGATTAAGAACCGATGTTAATTCGTATTCATCTTCTATGCTGAACCCGCTTTCACAACTATCTCCACGATTATCTTTTAGCTACATACTTACCGAGCGCATCAGCATCAATGCCAATACAGGAATATATTATCAACTTCCACCTTACACCGTACTTGGTTACAGAACCAATGAGAATGTATTGATCAATAAACAAAATAATATTCAATACATCAGATCGATTCATTATGTTGCCGGTATAGAATACTATTCAAAAACCAATACCCGACTATCGATTGAAGGTTTCTATAAAGATTATTCAAACTACCCGTTCATTCTTACAGATTCTATTGCCCTTGCTAATCTGGGCGCCGATTTTGGGGTGGTGGGAAATGCCCCTGCTAACTCCGGTGCAAAGGGTAAAAGCTACGGTATTGAGTTTCTGCTTCAGCAAAAACTATACAAAGGTTTTTATGGAATTCTTTCCGTTACGGCGTTCAGGAGCTTTTTTACTAATGCTGATGGCGATTTTATTTCATCATCTTGGGATACCCGTATCATTAGCAGTTTAACGGCCGGTAAGCGCTTTAAGAAAAACTGGGAAGTTGGATTCCGCTGGCGTTTGAGTGGAGGATCACCCTTTACACCCATAGATATTGTCCGTTCTTCGCAAGTGGCTATCTGGAATATTTACGGACGGGGCTTAGCGGATTTCAGTCAACTGAACACACAGCGATTACCCTTATTTCATCAGTTAGATGTTCGTGTTGATAAAAAGATTCCCTTTAAAAGTTTTATTCTCGAATTATACATCGATGTGCAAAATGCCTATGCATTTAAGTACAGCCAACAGCCATACCTCGACGTTCGCCGTGATGCAGACGGTAATCCCTTGATTGATACTAATACACCACTTCCATCATATCAAACCTATTTGCTGGAGAACATCAGTGGCACGGTGTTGCCCACACTGGGAATAATTATTGAGTATTGACAATTACGTGGTGAAATGCACTCTTGCAACTTCACTGTAAATAGTTTTCCAGGATCATAAAAGTGTAATCCACACTCATGGATTATAGCAGTACGTGTATCTTCGCAATAGAAAAAAGTTGATACAGTAAATGTTTGTTATTACCGGTGCAGCGGGTTTTATAGGTTCTTGCCTTCTGGCACACTTCAATGAGCGTGACATCAGAGATATTATCCTTGTGGATGATTTCACCTCTGCCTCAAAAAATAAGAACCTCACTGATAAAAAGTTTTTAAATTTTATTGATCGTAATGAGTTTATCGATTGGTTCGACTTACAATACGATTCTGTAGATGTTATCTTCCATATAGGTGCCCGAACCGATACAACAGAATTCAATATCGAAATATTTAATAAACTCAATCTACATTATTCACAGGCACTTTGGGAACGATGCTCGAGGTATGGCATTCCATTTATTTACGCATCCAGTGCGGCAACTTACGGCAATGGGTCATTGGGATATTCCGATCAACACACACATATCCCTGAACTGAAACCACTCAACCCATATGGTCAGTCAAAACAGGATTTTGATGTTTGGGCGCTTCAACAAATAAACAGACCACCATACTGGTACGGACTTAAGTTTTTTAATGTTTACGGACCGAATGAGTATCACAAGGGGCGCATGGCCAGTGTTGTTTTTCATGCATTTAATCAGATTAAGGAGAAGGGTAGGGTGTCGTTGTTTCGCTCACATCGAACCGATTACGAGGATGGAAAACAGTTGCGCGATTTCATTTATGTTAAAGATGTGATCAACATTTTGGATTGGCTCCATGCAACAAAACCGGATTCGGGTATTTATAATCTGGGCACCGGTACTGCACGAACATTTCTTGATTTGGTCCAGGCTGTTTTTAGCGCCACAGCTGTAAATCCATTAATTGACTGGGTAGATATTCCGGTCGATATACGGGACACTTATCAATATTTTACTGAAGCCGATATGAGTAAACTTCGTAGCGTCGGCTACACGGATTCGTTTTATACATTGGAGGCCGGTATAAACGATTATGTTACAAACTATCTTAGTACCGGTAAATATTATTAAAAAAAGTGTTGCATCTCCTGCTGAAGCTTTTCAGCTTCTTCACCTGCCGCCTTATCAAAATCAGTTTCACCTGAGGCGTAAATGATTTGTCTGGATGAATTTATAAGTAGTCCGATATCTTTATTAATCCCTTGTACTACGACATCATGTAACGAACCGCCCTGAGCGCCTATTCCGGGCACCAAAAGAAAATGTTCGGGTACAATATTTCGAACCTGTTTAAATGTTTCAGGGTGCGTAGCCCCAACCACATACATGGTATTTTCAGGTGAACCCCAGGTTTTGGAAATACGCAGGACACGTTCAAAGAGCGATTCGTTCTTCTCCTGCATTAGTTGAAAATCGTTACTTCCTGAATTCGAAGTGTGGGCAAGGATGATGGCCCACTTGGAATCGAATTCTAAAAAGGGTTTAACAGAGTCGGCGCCCATATAGGGATTTACGGTTACGGCATCCACACTCATACCGGATGAGGTTTTGTCGAAAAATGTTTTGGCATACATTGTAGATGTATTGCCTATATCTCCACGCTTAGCATCAGCAATAATGAACTGATCGGATGGTATGTAGTTGATCGTCTTTATCATAGACTGCCAGCCTTTAATTCCCATGGATTCGTAAAAAGCAGTGTTTAATTTATATGATACACAATAGTGTTGAGTGGCATCGATAATAGCTTTGTTAAATTCAAAAACGGGGTCATCGGCTTGGAGCAGGTGTCGGGGTATTTTATGAATGTCTGTATCTAAGCCAACACATAGAAATGATTTCTTCTTGAACAGGTTGGAGACGAGGTCCTTGCGAGTCATTGCATTAAACAGTTTCAACACCCATCACTTCGGGAACAGCTTTTTTAATCGCGTCCTCTACACCGGTTTTCATAGTCATATAGCTCATCGGACAACTTTCGCAGTTACCCAACAGCTTAAGTTTTACCACGAGATCGTTTGTGATATCAACAACACGAATATCGCCACCATCAGCGGCCAGATAAGGTCTGATGCTATCCAAAGATTTCTCTACCTTATGGATTAAATCCGATTTGATAAGTGGGTCCGTAGTCATATTCCTATTGAATCGTTTCTGCGGGTGTAAAGGTAGCATTTCTTACCGCGACCGCCTGAGCTACCTGTTCGGCGAGTTGATCGAACGCCTGTTTTGTAACGCCATCATTACTAATTACAGCGGGTAATCCCAGGTCACCTCCTTCACGAATACCCTGAACAAGAGGTATCTGCGCCAGCAGTGCGGTGTGGTATTCATTTGCCAGTTTTTCTCCGCCACCCCGGCCAAAAATATAGTACCGATTATTTGGCAATTCAGCCGGAGTAAACCAGGCCATGTTTTCTACAACGCCAAGAACAGGAACTTTAACCTGATCAAGCGTGAACATGCTTAACGCCTTGCGTGCATCGGCCAGCGCAACATCCTGTGGTGTGGTAACAACAACCACGCCGGTAAGCGGAAGTAACTGAAGCAGTGTGAGGTGAATATCACCAGTGCCCGGGGGCAGATCGATGATTAAATAATCCAGTTCGCCCCACCAGCAATCCGATATGAATTGTCTAAGCGCGGAGGATACCATAGGTCCTCGCCAAACAACCGCTTGTTTTTCGTCAATTAAATAGCCAATGCTTAAAGAGTAAATGCCATATTGTTGTATGGGTAACATATAATTTTTACCATTTACAACGGTCATCAGTGGTTTCTCATTTTTGATATTAAGCATTATTGGAACTGATGGACCATAAATGTCTGCATCCAGCAGGCCTACTTTGGCACCGGCGCGTGCCAGTCCAAGTGCGAGGTTAACAGATATGGTCGATTTACCTACACCTCCTTTTCCTGAGGCAACGGCAATAATGTTTTTTACTTCAGGTAAGATATTTTCTCGATCGCGGTTGCTGGTTACCTCAGCATCCATGGTAATCTCAAAGGTAAATGCTGAACCATAGTCTTTAATTAGTTCTGAGAGACAATCGTTCTTTATTTTTTCCTTTAAGGGACAAGCCGGAGTTGTAAGCATCACAGTAAAGGCTACAATTCGATCTTTAATTAAAATTTCTCGAATCATATTCAGGGTTACCAAATCTTTTTTTAGGTCAGGATCCTGAACGCGGCTTAGTGTGGATAAAATCTGTGTTTCGGTTATCATATCGATTTACAAAGGTAAGGCGATAATAAATTTGTTTATACTATGTGCATAAGATGCGTTTTTTCTAGTTTTTTTCTGCATCAAAATAAAACGCAGATTATATTTACGGACTTTAAATTTAAAACTCAACCAAACTATTTATGCAAAAAACATTTACAAAACTTCTTGGTAGATTATTACGATTGAGCGGACTTGCGGTCTTGCTCATTGTATTTAGTCAAGCCACACTACAGGCGCAATATTGTATTCCTAATACAGGACTTGACTGCACTGCCGGCTTAGATGAATGGATGACTGATGTTACCGTAAACGGTATTTCGAATCCGTCGGGATGTTCTAACTATACCGATTATAGCGGTTCTGTGACATTTAGCGGTATTCAATCCCAAAACATTCCATTATCAATAAGCCTAAACATTAGCACTTTTATTGCCAATGATGATGTAGCCATTTTCATTGACTGGAATAATGACCTTGACTTTAACGATGCTGATGAATTAGTATTTCAGCAAGGGTTTAACGGACCAAATATGACAAATCCTCAAATTGGTTCTTTTATCGCAAGTGGGGTTGCACCACCCGGCTTATATCGTATGCGTGTTTATCTCTCATATCTCCAAACTGCACCTGACCCTTGTGCAACTACTTGGTCATTCGGAGAAGCAGAAGATTATACATTCCAACTCCTGGCCGGCACTCCTTGCGCAGGAACACCAAATAATGGCACTGCCGCAGGCCCAAGCAATGCTTGTTCGGGCACTAACTTTACCCTTACAGCTTCCGGTTTATCGGCCGGTACAACAGGGCTTTCATACAATTGGCAAAGTTCTACCGATGGAGGCACCATCTGGACAAATATTACCGGTGCCACAAATTCATCAGTTACTTTAAATCAAACGGTGGCAACACAATACCGAATACTTACTACTTGTACATCCGGCGGTGAATCGGCTGTATCCAATACAGTTTCGGTATCTATGTCTGCCTTTTGGGCTTGTTATTGTTCAGCTACTGCCCCATATGGCGGCGCTACAAGTATAGCAGATGAAGATATCGGCAATGTAACCTTAGCCGGTAATACAATAACACTTAACAATACCACAACGTGTACTTCGCCGGCATCCTCTGCTCCGGGTGTTCCTTCCATTGTTAGTCAGTTTCAGAACTACACCAACTTAAGTTCGGTGCCCGATTTGGGACAGTCTTTGGATTACCCGTTAACGCTTACCTCTATTACCTGCGGAGGTAATTTTGGAAATGGCTTTAAGGTTTGGATTGATTTTAACCAAGACGGCGTTTTTGATGATGTTACTGAAACGGTTTATAATAGTACAACATCAACTACAGGACCACACACAGAGAATGCAGTTATTTCCATCCCTTCAACGGCTACACTGGGTCAAACCGGTATGTTGGTAAAAAATATTGAAACAACTGCATTCCCCTCAACTAATCTCCCTTGCACCGATATTACTTGGGGAGAGGCTGAATTGTATTTGGTAAATATTGTTTCAACCGGAGGTTGTTTGCCGATATCATTTTCAACCTATACCTTATCCAATAATGCTGTTGGAAGTGCTACAATAAGCTGGGGAGCTCCTGCCAGTGCAACTTCATACAATGTACGTTATAAAAAAGTATCAGATCCAACTTCAGTAATTACCTGGTCTAATCCTTCCAATCAAACGACCACATCCATAGATTTAACCGGATTAGAAACCTGCGCTCAATACGAAATCCAGGTTCAGGTTGACTGTGGAAGCGACACATCATCTTTTTCAACTTCTTACCTATTTAATACCGTTTGTTACTGTACTGCCAGTGCGACAACGTGCGATGAATATATCGCCAATGTAACTTTAGGATCAACAAACAATCCTACCGATTGTACCTTAGGTGGTTATACCGACTATACCGGCACCGTATCGTATAGCGTAGAAGCCGGAGCCTGCGCTCAAGTTATAGTGGAGAACGGCGTTGATCTTTATGCAGCTGATCAGTGCGGTATTTGGGTTGACTGGAACAGCGACTTTGATTTTGATGATGCCGGTGAAACGATACCGATAACCGGAACACCCGGAGTCGGACCTTATACCGGACAATTAACTGTACCCGGCACTCAGCCTGTCGGTAATTACAGAATGCGTGTGCGTATACTATTCACAGGGGTTGTTTCTCCTTGTGGTAATACTACATACGGTGAGGTGGAAGATTATACCTTGACTGTGACCTCAGGCGGTACGTGTACCGGTGTAGGTAATGTAAATCTTGATAGTCAATCGTTCAACTCAGTAACATTAAATTGGGCCTCGGTTGCCGGTTCTTACAATGTTCGTTACAAACTGCCAACTGAAGATGAAACAGTTGCAACTTGGACAAATCCTATTAATACCACAGCTATACCATTTGAATTAACGGGATTGGATTCTTGTACGCAGTACGAAATTCAGGTGCAGGCAGTTTGCGCTCCGGGCGATGAATCAGCATACTCATGTTCATTTACCTATGGAACCTTGTGCTGCTTAGATCCTTTGCCACTTTCAAACTACGTTGAGCAGGAGCTTTGCGGTGAGGACAATAACGGTGGGTGCAATTCAACACCGAATGCATTTGAAACAGTAACATGTGGTGCAGCTATTGCCGGTACGGCCTGGTGGGATGGAAACACCCGCGATACGGATTGGTATCTGGTTAATATTTCTCAGGACCAAAATGTAGAAGTAACTCTCAATGCGGCATTCCTTGGTCAGATATTAGTTTTTGCCGTAGATAGCGGTTGTCCTGCAGTTACCGGAGCCTTACCATTAAATAATATCCTTGCAACGCAACAATGCGAAGAAATTTCCTTTTCCGGTAATCTTCCTGCCGGTGGATATTGGGTTGTTGCATTACCGCAGTTTGATGCAAACGAAACATACCCCTGCGGTAGCGGTAAAAATAATTATCTGTTAACCATCGATTGTAGCGACCCTGTTCCCGCTCCGGCTAATGATTCTTGTGAGTTTGCTATTGCGGTGAATTGTGGCGATACGATTACCGGATCTACCACATTTGCAACACCGGATGCCGGTTTGCCATTCTGCGGAACAACGCCTCAGTCTAATGGTGTTTGGTATACTTTAGTGGGAGATGGCTCTTTCGTTACATTATCGCTTTGTAACGGAACAACTTACGACTCCAAAATAAACGTTTACACCGGTTCTTGCGGAGTTTTCACTTGCGTTGGTGGCAATGATGATTTTTGCGGAACTCAATCACAGCTAACGTTCCAATCGGTTAATGGTACCACATATTACATCTATGTGAATGGCTTTACTGCTTCGAGTGGTGATTTCACAATGTCTATCAATTGTGAATTGCCTCCTGCATACGACAATGTTTGCGCTGCCGCTCCGCTTGTATTCGGTATAAATGGACCGTACAATACGGTGTTAGGCTCGGTTCAAAACGGCGAGCCTGCTCCTCCAGGCACCGGTTGTGAGACAACAACATCTTGGTGTAATAGTACAATCAGCAATACGCTCTGGTTTACTTTTGTAGCACCGGCAACCGGCCACGTATCCGTTCATTCTCCCGGATTTGATACGCAGCTTGCTGTTTGGGCCGCGGCTAACTGCGACACTATATTAAATTCAGGCGCTACTTTAGTTGGTGCTAATGATGATGATCCGGATAACATCGCAAACGGAGGTGCACTTTTCTCTTCCTATCTTGAATTAACGTGTTTAACTCCGGGCGAGACATACTACGTTCAATTAGACGCTTTCACTGCACCGGGCGCTCAAACACCAATTATCCTTACTGATTTAGGACCTCTTGCAAGTTCAGATTTCAGTGGTTTAGACTCTATTTACTGTAATGGTGCTTCTGCAGTAACGTTAACCCCGGTTAATGCAGGGGGTACTTTTGCAGGCCCGGGTGTTACCGGAAGTGTATTTAATCCGGTTGCGGCCGGTGTTGGTGGACCATACACCATTACATATACCCTAGAATCCTGTAATGTAACATCTAAGACCGTTTTTATTGAACAGGTAACAGCTACTGCAACAGTTACATCAACATCCTGTAACCTTGATAACGGTTCGGTTGATGTTACAGCCGGTGGTAGTTCTGCATACAGCTATAACTGGTCTAATAGTGCAACAACTGAAGATCTTAATGATTTAGCTTCCGGAACGTACGATGTGACGGTGAGCAGTGTGTCAGGTTGTTCTGCAACAGCAAGTGCCACAGTTGACCCATCTATTGGTGTTACGATATTATCTGATGTAATTGAAGAGAGCTGCGGTTCAGCAAATGGTTCTATCGATCTTACTGCTTTCGGAAATGGTACGTTGACCTATTCTTGGTCAAATAGTTCCACAGAGGAAGACTTGTTTAATTTATCAACCGGCATTTATAATGTTACGGCTACAGATGCTGATGGTTGTACGGCAAGCGACAACATCCTGTTAGGTGGAACGCCTGCAGTTACCTTAACTGCTGATGAAGTAGATGCGTTATGTGGAACGCCCGGTTCAATTGACCTAACTGTAGATTCCGGAATAAGTCCATTCACCTACAACTGGTCTAATGGATCTACATCAGAAGATATTGATAATCTTACAGCAAACACATACAGTGTAACGGTAACCGACGTGAATGGTTGTAGTGCTACAAACGAATCTGTTATCATTACTTCAGGTTCTTCTGTAAACGTAACGGTTACTCCCGCTGGTCCTTTGACATCTTGTCATATGGCTCTCAACATTACTTTAACGGCTACTCAATTACCTAACGTTGATTACACTTGGATTCGTGGTCAGTTTGGACAGGGATATGTCGTGATGCAGAACGGTGGAAATACCTTCCAGCCAAACTCGCCGGGTACTCGCAATTACTTTGTGGTTGCTACTGATACTACAACCGGATGCGCTGATACCTCTGCAACCGTGCAGGTTACGTTAAGTACATTCGATAAACCTGAAATTACCGTAGGTAATTGTGTTAATCAAACGGTGCAGTTGAGCGTAGATAATTACGGCGCCGGATTTACCTATGAGTGGTACAATTCTGCCGATGTGATTACAGGAGCAACAAGCAATACCTATACGGCTATTACTTACGGTGGATACCGAGTTAAAGTAACCGACAGTTGTGGCGTTAGCAAATTCTCTGATCCTATATCTCTGGCTACTGATTGTTTCAAACCATCCTCTATCGAAACAATTAATGCTCAGGGTAACGGTATCAATGTATATCCAAACCCTAACAGCGGTACATTTAATGTTGAATTATTCTTTGATGGCGCTAATTACGAAAATGCCAATCTCGAGATATTCAACATCATCGGACAGCGTGTTATGAGTAAAGAAATATCCTTTGTTCAGGGCTACGTGAATGTGCCCGTTAGCTTGAATGATATGATGGCCGACGGCGTTTACACCATACGCGTAACTCTCGGTAATGAAGAGATTATTCGCAAAGTGGTTGTTAATCGTAACTAAATCGTTTTTGTAATTCAATCTAAAAGCCCTCCTGTATTAAACAGGAGGGCTTTTTTTTATTTACATACATTTGCAAAAAAATAAACATGGACAATAAGAATAACCCGAATGATAATCAGATTAATATTGAGTTAACTGAAGAGGTTGCCGAAGGCATTTATTCCAATCTTGCCATTATAACGCATTCCAACCAGGAGTTTGTAGTTGATTTTATCAGGATGATGCCCGGAGTCCCAAAAGCTAAAGTTAAGTCTCGTATTGTATTATCACCACAACATGCAAAGCGGTTTATGCGTGCACTTGCTGACAACATTAAAAAATACGAATCGGCAAATGGTGAGATCATCGATTTGGAGCAGCCAAGCAACCTGCCGTTTACCTTTGGAGGCCCTACTGCTCAGGCATAAACCTTTTATGCTTTTAATGGTTAGGACCGGATGAACAGGTCTGAATCGGTTATTGTTATAGGCAGTGGTGTTGCCGGTATGGCAACTGCAATTAGGCTTAAACAGGCAGGGTTTGATGTGCTCGTTATCGAGAGCAATAGTTATCCCGGAGGAAAATTATCCAACGTTCAGTTGGGGGATTATCGTTTTGATGCAGGCCCATCATTATTTACACTTCCGAATCTGGTTGATGAACTCTTTCAGCTCTGCAACAAGAAAAGAGCGGAATATTTCAACTATGAACGTCTTGATATATTATGTAACTATTTTTTTGATGATGGTAAAGCAGTTACAGCTCATAGTGATATCAATCGATTTGCAGATGAGTTAGCCACGCAATGTGGCGAGCCCAAATTAAATACACTGAATTACCTGAAGGAAAGCAAGCGCGTATATGATATCACCGAACCTGTATTCTTAAAAAGATCGTTGCATAAAATTGATACCTACTTTCAGTCAGCAACATTAAAAGCAATTCCTCAGTTGCCAAGCCTGCATATGTTTGAAACCATGGCATCTTATAATAAGCGTTTTTTTAAGTCAACCTATGCTACCCAATTATTTAATCGTTATGCTACCTATAATGGATCCGACCCTTATCGGGCACCGGCTACATTGAATCTTATACCGCATCTGGAATATCATCTTGGGGCCTATCTTCCGGTTGGTGGAATGATATCGATAACCCAATCACTCTATCAACTGGCAACGGATATTGGTGTTCGATTTGCATTTGATGAACGTGTTTTATCCATACATATAGCCTCTCAATCCGTTAAAGGTGTGCACACATCTAAAGGTAGTTATACTGCCGATATCGTAGTCTCTAATATGGATATTTATCCTACTTATCATAAGTTAATGCCTGAGCAATCAAAACCAAGTCGGATTTTGAACCAGCCTCGGTCAGGCTCAGCATTAATATTTTATTGGGGAATAAACGCTGCGTTTTCCTCTCTTGATGTACATAATATTTTTTTCAGTGCTGATTATGAAAAAGAGTTTGGATTGATGAGCAGAAATAATACGATTTGTGATGACCCAACGGTTTATGTCAATATTACATCTAAAAAATGTAAGGGTGATGCGCCCAAGGGCAAAGAGAATTGGTTTGTGTTGATTAATACGCCACCTAATACCGGTCAGGACTGGGATCAATTAATTCAAAAAACCAGGATGAATGTATTAAATAAACTTTCCAGGTTATTAAAAAGGGCAATTGAGCCTTTGATTGAAGTTGAATCAATTTTAGATCCAAGATCGATTGAGTTAAAAACGTCGTCTTATCAGGGAGCCTTGTACGGTAGTAGTTCAAATAACAGAATGGCTGCATTTTTCAGGCATAAAAATTTTTCATCCGATATACGTGGTCTCTATTTCTGCGGAGGGAGTGTACACCCCGGCGGGGGCATTCCATTATGCCTTATGGGAGCGGCAATAACGGCATCTTTGATTGAGCAAGAGTATAAACTATGATTATTTTTTGAAATACAGTTTTAATGGCGTCCATTAATAATTTTTCCATCCATCTTTTATTTAGTCATAAAATTTATCAGGTATGTTTTTATGGATAAACGTTATTCGGATGCCCAAATGTGTTTTTTCAAGTTCAAGACTTATTTCTGAAACACAGTTCTCCGGCCAGTCGGAAGCTCTCCAACTTTGCCTGATATATTCATTGGGTATTAATTCCAGATTTCGGCCTGAGGCATATCCATCAAACACGTAATAGTGCCTCCAATACGCTTGCTCATTTTAGCTTTACTGCCGGTGAACGATGTATGTTTTTTAGAGCCAAGAAAAACATCATAAATCTCATCGGGATTTGAATTGACTGTGATATGTTGTCTGATAATTTTTGATGCCATTTGATATCACTTTTAAGGTTAGTATTGCAAAGTATTATTTAATTCTCAATTAAAAGACTGCCATAAATTAAATTGTCATTTCGCCCCATATATATCGTTGGAAACAGCAGGAGTGGTACCACGATGCTGAGCCGGATAATGAATAATCATAGTCAGGTGTATGCATTACCTGAGTTGCATTACTTTGAGCGATACCATGCTTCTGAACGGGCTGATTCATCCAAGCAAATAGAAGCAGCCATTTATCTGTTGCGCATCATAAACAAGGGTTTTTTTGATCAGACCACGGATGAGGAATTTTTACCCTTAGCCAGTGCATTAATTCAGGCTCATGCACCGGATTCTTATGGTGGCGTATATCGGTTAATACTCGAATACACAGCACGTGAGAAAGGTAAGGCCGTATTATGTGAGCAGACGCCCCAGAATATTTTTTATCAAGAGCAGATATATAGCATTTTTCCTGATGCCCGGTTTATTCATATTGTTCGCGATCCCAGGGATGTGTTATTGTCGCAAAAGCGAAAATGGAGAAGAGCCTCGCAGGGAGCAACATTTATACCGATGAAGGAAACCATACGTGCTTACTTCAATTATCATCCATATACCATTAGTCGAATATGGAAATCAGTAGTCTCCAAAGCCTTTATTACTAAGTTAAATACCATACGTTATGAAGACCTGATCCTTAACCCCAATCATATTTTACCAATAATTTGTAGTGAGTGCAAACTTGATTATGAAAAAGGCATGGAACTAGTGCCAATAACCGGATCATCCAGTGCTAAGGATAGTCAGGAATTAGGGATGAATCATAGTCGGATTGCCGCCTGGGAGCGCGGTGGATTGAATAGTGCTGAGCTTTTTATCAGCAATGCCGTGGTGAAGAATCAAGCTAAGGAATTGGGTTATGTATTCAAAAAAACGTTTCCAAATCCATTATTACTTTTAACATACATATTATATTTCCCGATTCAAATTGCCGTGGCTATTATGCTTAATCTGGGCCGACAGAAAAATATGATTTCAGCTATTAAAAGAAGATTACGTTAGTGAGAAAGCCAAAGATTGCCATCATTGGTACCAGGGGATATCCTGTTGTATATAGCGGGTTTGAAACCTGGGTTAAGGAAATGTGTGAAGGGTTATCGGATAAATATGAATTTCATGTATACACACACAAGCAACTGACTAAGGAGCGCCGTAATTTGGTAAACGGCATTCACATTCATTATTTCTCAGCTATTGAAACCAAGATGCTCAGTCAATGGTCTCATACTTTTCAAGCTACCTTGCACGCCTTGTTTTGCCGGTATGATGTTTTATTATATGCCAGTACCTCAAATGGTATTTTTGGAATTATCACCCGGATGGCAGGTATGCGAACCGCAATCAATGTAGATGGGCTAGATTGGCTGAGACCCAAATGGAATGGTCTTGCGGCTAAAGTTTTTTATTATTCAGCTAAACTGTCTGTTCGCTTTTTCGATGTACTAATCAGTGATGCGGATGCCATCAAGGATTACTATCATACCGAATTCAGAGCCGATAGTTTGAGTATTGCCTATGGCGCCCGAATTCAAACCGATCCGATTCCGCTGATTAAGGTTGAAAATGTTATCCCCGGTGGATATTTTCTTTGCGTAGGACGAATTATTCCTGATAATCATTTGCTTGAAATAATAAAGGGATTTAAACGCTCTACGGCAAAGCAACTGGTTATAGTTGGTGACCTACCCTATAAAGATGCCTACTTTGACCAAATACGCAAGGAGGCAGACGACAGAGTTATATTTACCGGATATATCAAAGACCCAAATCAGTTAAAGGCTTTGTACCGTAATTGTCTGGCTTATATTCATGGACATGCATACGGGGGCACCAATCCCTCCTTACTAAAGGCGCTTGGTTATGGTTGTTGCATTTTAGCACACGATAACCGTTTCAACAGAGAGATGCTGAATAATGATGAACATGGAGTGTACTTCAATAATCAACCGGACTCTGTTGCTGAATCCATTTATTACATAATCAATCATCCTGAAGTTGCTGAAGAGTTAAGAAACAAATCGACCCGGCGAATCAGCGAACATTACACTTGGGAGAAGATACTGGGGCAATATGATGAACTGTTCCGGAAATTGATTTCTGACCCCAATTGGAAATGTAATTACTATACCTTTACACCTAAAGAAAAATAATTCATTTCAGAGCGAATGTTTGCCAAGCGATTTAGGTTATTTCGATTGATTACATTCATAGGTGACGTACTCATTATTCCAACATCCGCCTATATCAATATGTTGTTATTTAATGATACAAGAGCATTAAATACATCCATATTGGTTTTTTCATCTATAGCATGGGCATATATCTGTTTTCGTTCAAAATTGTACAATCTCAATCGAATAGAAGGATATGAGCGGGTACTGCGGAATATTACTCAGGCACTCTTATTTCTTTATGGATTATTTATTCTCATTCATTATACCTTGCATTTTCAGCTGATGCCCCTTTTTATCATCATCAGTTGGCTGGTAATTATCACTTTCCTGACTTTTATATGGCATACGGTATTAACGGTAGTGCTTTCCTACCGTCGATCATCTGAAACACATTACCGCAAAGCTATTGTTTTGGGTAATAACGAAACTGGCCGGCAGATTAATGAGGTGCTTAATCATTATAAAGGATACGGTTATCGGTCGTTTGGAATTTTTGATGATGCTGACACCTCAAATAATATCAATGCCGCACGGCAACTTATCCGTGATCAAAAAACGGAAGATGTTTTTTGTGCCCTTCCACTAGATCAGTTCGATAAAATATCTGAAATTATGCTCTTGTGCGAAGAGCACTTCATCAACTTTAAAATTGTACCCGATTTTTCATCATTACTTCAACGTCGTTTGAATATTAGCATGTTTGGATTTGTTCCGGTGATTGCTGTAAATGCTAATCCATTGCGTAATACTACCAACCGTATGATAAAACGAGTTTTTGATCTATTTTTTTCAAGCCTGGTCATTGTAATTATTTTATCGTGGTTACTACCTGTGCTGGCTTTACTTATTAAACTTAGTTCACGTGGACCGGTATTTTATAGACAAAATCGCTCAGGTTACAACTACAAAATATTCAGGATTTATAAACTCAGAACAATGACTGTAACCGAACAGGATCAGGAGTACAAACAGGCAACAGTAAATGATGATCGGGTTACACCTATCGGTAAATACCTGAGGAAATGGAGTATCGATGAGTTGCCGCAATTTTTTAATGTATGGTTAGGGCATATGAGCGTAGTCGGGCCAAGACCGCATCCAATAAAACTAAATGAAACCTATAAAAAATCTGTCGACCGATATATGTCCAGACATAATGTAAAACCGGGCGTTACCGGACTTGCTCAGGTTCGAGGATTCAGAGGTTCAACCGAAACCATGGACATGATGGAAAACCGTGTAAAGGCAGACTTGAACTATATTGAAAACTGGAGTTTGTGGCTCGATATAAAAATTATTTTTCTAACCGTTGCAAATATTTTTAAAGGCGATGATCAAGCGATCTAATTTCATTTTGTTTTGTTCTGCAATATTGCTTTCGTTCACGTTAAGAGCGCAAGTTGGCATAGTTCCTATTCAGCACTATTACAGTAATCAAATTGAAAATCAGTTTTCTGATTCATTATATAAACCCATAAGTATTCGTCCGTTTATCAATAATAATCCATTAAACTATAAACCAATCGACACACTCAGGCTCAGCGGGGGTAAATGGTTACAATCTGTTCAGTCCAGAGGCTGGCTTAATTATAATCACAAAATATTCTCATTGCATATTAATCCATTAATGCAATTAAGCCTTGGTAATGAGTTTCAGGAAAAAACGTACTACAATAACATCAGAGGAATTCAAGGTTATGGTTATATCGGTTCAACGCTTTTTTTTCATACAGCCTATTATGAAAGCCAAAGCATATTCCCTGATTATCTGCAAAGTTTTGTTACTGATACAGGCATAGTACCGGGGCAGGGTAGAGTAAAAGGTTTAGTAAATAATAAATCATTTGACTATGGTTGGGCTGAGTCTGTATTAATGTACAAGCCCAATGATAGAATGGATATCTCGTTTGGGCACAACAAAAATCATATCGGTTTCGGATATCGTTCCATGTTATTATCTGATAATACGGTACCCTATTTAAACCTAAGAATTAACGCACATTTTGGCAGAGTTCATTATACTGTTATTTACGCCGCACTCAATAATTTTCAACGTGGGCCGGTACTTTCGAGAGGATATGATAAGAAATATTTTTCAGCACATTATCTGAACTTTTTTCCGCACAAAAATTTAGAAATAGGTTTGTTTGAAACCGTAATCTGGCCCGGTGCCGATTCAACCGGTTATAGAGGCTTTGATGTCAATTACTTAAATCCCGTAATTTTCTATCACGCTACACAGAATTATCTCGGCTCTCCGGATAACTCCATGATTGGAATGAATATTCGTTATCGTCCATTAAAAGATTTACATGTATATGGTCAATTTTTACTGGATGATCTCGATATTGATCGATCAACTCGAAGAGGCTTCTATAGAAATAAAACGGCAATGCAGGCCGGTATAAAATGGTTTAATACTTTTGGAATCAAACAGTTGATCACTCGTTTCGAATTGAATCAGGCCCAACCTTACACGTATGCACATAAAATACCGGCACAGAATTATACGGCAATGCAACAACCTTTGGCCCATCCCTTAGGAGCAAATTTCAGAGAGTATCACTTTTCTGCTTTTTATGAGAAAAAACGTTGGTCTGCCGATATGCTATTAACCTATGCCCAAGTAGGTAAGGACATAGAGAACTCTCATGTTGGTAATAACATATTTATTAGTGATTTTCTGATACCGGGTTTCCCTAGATCATATGATAATGTTCTATTACAGGGTTTGAAAACGGACATCTTTCATGCACAGTTCGCTTTACACTATTTACTATTGCCGGTAAATCGAACCACTGTTGATATCATATACAACTATCATTTAGCCAATAATGTATTAATTGGTGAAGTTGTAAGCAATTTTATTAGTTTTGGCATACGTACCAATCTCTTTAATAATTACCAGGATTTCTAATGAGTACAAAAAAAATTCGCTTTGCTGTAGTTGGATTCGGACACATAGGTAAGCGACATGCCGAAATGATTAAACGCAATAATCAGGCTGTATTGATTGCTATTGCTGATATAGACGAAAGCAAAAAAAACAGTATAGCTGAACTACACGGCATACCTTATTACAACAGTATTGAAGCAATGCTTCGAGATGTTAAAGGTATTGATGTGCTTAATGTTTGTACACCAAACGGACTTCACGCCTATCATAGTTTGGCCGCATTAGATTATGGAGCTCACGTCGTTTGTGAGAAACCGATGGGACTTACCAAGGCAGAATGCGAACAGGTTATTTATAAATCTTTACAGGCTTCACGCCAGGTATTTTGTGTTATGCAAAACAGATACAGTCCTCCTACAGCTTGGCTTAAATCCCTGATTGATCAGAAATTGCTTGGGAATATATTTCTGGTTCAGATTAATTGCTACTGGAATCGCGATGAACGATACTATAAAAATGGAACGTGGAAAGGAAATAAAGCTCTGGATGGAGGTCCATTATTTACCCAGTTCAGTCATTTTATTGATATCATGTACTGGCTATTCGGAGATATTAAAAATATTCAGTCGCGATTCAGTAACTACACACATCAGCATAATACCGAATTTTCAGATGACTCAGGTTTTGTGAATTTTGAATTTAATAGTGGCGGAATAGGTACATTTAATTATTCAACTGCGGTCTGGGATAAGAACCTTGAAAGTAGTATTACAATTATTGGTGAAAAGGGTAGTGTAAAAGTTGGTGGACAATACATGGATAAAGTTGAATATTGTCATATTAAAGACTATACGATGCCAGAACTTCCACCCTCTAATCCACCTAATGATTATGGGGCATATAAGGGTAGTGCCGCTAATCATCATTACATCATTGATAATGTTGTTGAAACATTAAATGGAAGGTCAAGAGCCACCACAAATGCATTGGAAGGTTTAAAAGTGGTTGAGATTATAGAACGAATTTATACTAGTTGATACCTCATTCACTTAAAGAATCATTTAAGAATAAGGCTAAATCAGCATTATTCAGAAATATTATAACAACAATAAGTGGTACCACCATAGCCCAGGCTATTCAGGTGCTTGCCGCACCGCTACTTACATACTATTATTCAACGGAGCTATTTGGTGTCTTTACGCTTTACTTCAGTATTGCGAGTACCATTATTGTTATTGCCACTTTACGATATGAATTAGCAATTATGCTACCTGATAGTGATGAGGATGCTTTACAGCTTATCAATGTCAGTGTTTGTTTAACGGTTATGCTATCAGTCATTTCTTTTCTTTTTTTTTATCTGTCATCAGCATATTGGGCTACTTGGCTTGAGGTTCCTGAACTTGCCCTATACATACCCTATGTTGCACTCAGTGTGCTGAGCAGTGGAATTTTTCAAGCAATGATCGTGTATATCACTCGTCAAAAGAATTTCAGATTGGTATCGGTATTACGCGTGTTACAAGCCTTATCCTTTGCAATAACACCTGTATTATTCTATTATTTGGGTTATGAATCATCAGGCTTAGTGTATGGCTATATTGGTAGTCAGGTCCTATCGGCCTTAATCATCATTTTAGTCACCTATCAAATACTAAGACGCGCTTTTAAGCTATGGAATATAGGTGCTATGAGTATGCTGATGGTACGTTATAAAGGATTTCCAGGATTCAACAGCTTGCATGCTTTCTCCGACATGCTTCAAAACTCAATTATCAATTTTCTTATTAATGCATTCTATGGTCAAACGGCACTCGGTCTTTATTCAATGGCTTATAGAGTATTACGGGCACCTTTGGGCATCATCGGAACTGCGATCTCTCAGGTGTTGTATCAAAAAATGAGTGAGAATTTTAATGCCGGACAAGGTAACGCTGTGATCTTTGATAAATCAGTTCGATACACATCAATCTTTAGTGTGCCATTATTTTTAATCATTGATCTCATTGCACCGGCAAGCTTTGCATGGATACTTGGCGAGGAATGGCGCGAAGCAGGCTGGTATGTCATATTTTTATCTCCCCTCTTTTTGGTAACATTTGTCGTGTCACCCTTGTCTCATTTGCCCAATATCTCCGGTTATCAGGGCCGCTTTCTTATGATGATTACAACCATAAACGCGTTGTCCTTGATTTTATTTTCTGCATTTTCATCAATTAATCATTCTATCTATTATGCTTTGCTTGTATATTCACTTACGTGGATGTTTGGTTACATTATTCTGCTGAAATGGTTCCATCAATTATCACATAAATCGAAATTAATTTCCTGATTATGTTTAGCATTATACTCGATATACATAATGTAGCGTCGTTGATCAAAATTCAAATTATAAATCCTTAGCGTGACATTTACAATTGTTCTGTCATTAATAATAATTTCTGCCATAATAGTCTATTTGCAAAAAAGCATATGGCACCGATGCCCATTGGTTATATTCCCGGCATTTGTGTTCATACTTTATTACTGGTCGATTGCAGGTGCCTGGTTTTTTATTTTTGATCGACTTACAGGTTTGGGAAAGCTTATAGGAATGCAATATCATTACCTTTTTGATAAAATGTTCCCCGTCAATTTAGATTCTCACTATCTTATAAGTTTATGGATGATGGGGTTGTTTATTATTATTTTTCAATTATTGATATTGTATGGTGTTCGCTTTTTTTCACTTTATCAATTAAAAGTCAACTTTCATTATACAGGATCCGATTTATTTTATTCCCTGGTTGCACTCATATTTTTAGCTATTTCCATCTACTTTGTTTACGACGTAATTATTTATTCACTGATATTAAATGAGTCAGTTTATCTCAATATCAGAAGTTCCGGAATTCCATACTATTCTATTCATCAGCTGGCTTGTTGGGCTATGATGCTCTCCATTACAATACCTCTTGTATTATATTTAATCAGCCGTCTGAATCAGCAAGAAAACCAGAATCCTGGAGTTTTGTATTGGATTGTTTTTGCTATATGTAATGTGTACATGGTATTTATTGGATCGAGGCACGAGGCGTTCTTGTGTGGTTCTATTGTTTTATTAATGTTAGGCGTTTATAATAAAGAGCTTTTAAAACACAGGATACTAGTTCTTACAATATTCTTCGTATGGATTGGCATTTTAGCTCTAAACGATCCGTTCCGCAGTTTAACTCCATTAGTTTGTAAAAAAATAGGCTTAACCGATTTAATTACGACTTCACAAAAACGTAACGAAGCGGAGTGGTATCGAGTGGATCGTACTTTTATTACACATCATAATTCAGCTAAAAGCAATCAGATTGTCGCTGACGAAATGAACCGCGATACGATCCTATATAATAATACGGATACCATTCATATTAAGAAACAAGTTTTGATTGAATACTGGAAAGCAGGTAAAGACTTCATCGTTAATCATAACGACACGTTTAAAATATCTAACCCTCATACCTCTGAAGTATATTACCATCTGAGTATAGAAGACAAAGTGATTAAAGCATTGTCGGGAATACTTTATAGCAATGAGATGTTTACAGGCCATTTTTCACTATATGGCGTTTTACATCATCACATTCAGGTTAATACAGCTATGAGTTTCAAATATCTTCTTTATTCTTTTGTTCCAAAATTTATACAAGAGAAAAGGCCGCTTTCTTCCTATGAATATTATGCTGATAGTCTCGGTTTTCCCAGCACACAGGGATTCACTATAAATCATATTACATCATGGTATTTAAATTTCTCCTTGTGGGGTATACTACTTGGCCCTATCATGTTGGCTATATTTATTTTTATGCCATTATTATTGATGTATCACTCAAAGATCGACAATTATAAAACTGCTTTTTTATTTGTACTTTGTTGTATTGTCGCATTTGCGGCAATGATTGTGCGTTCAGGACCTGAGGCTTATAAAACATGGTTGGTTGAAGGTATAGTGATGCCATTTATTTTATTCAATAGCGGTGCATATTTTAGACGTATGTTACAGTTAAAATGGTCTAAACTGAATTTAGGAAAAACATGAAAATATTATTCATAATACCATATCATCCTTCCCCTTCAGCTTTTATCTTCTCAAAACGCCAGGCTCAGGATGTTGCAAAGTCTGGTCTATGCTGTGAAATATTTTATCTTAATACTAAGTTTAGCTTCATTAATTACGTAAAAGAACTAAAAAGACTTCGTAAATTAATACATCGGTTTAATCCGGATGTCATACATGCACAATATGGCACATTGACTGCTTTTTTCGCCTCAATCTCCAATAATAAACCACTTGTAGTTACATTTCAGGGTAGTGATATTAATGATACTAAAGACATACATCCGGTTAGAAACTATATTGGAAAATGGATGAGTTATTATGCGGCCCGCAAGGCAAGAAAAATAATTTGTGTAAGCGATGATTTATTAAACCGATTAAAACAATGTAAAGAAAAAGCGATTGTTATACCTAGTGGTATCGATATAAATATTTTCAAGCCAATAGATGCGGATCAGTGTAAGAGGCAACTTAATTTAGACCATAATAAAAACTATATTTTTTTTAATGCCAATAACCCTTTAATCAAACGTTTGGATTTAGCTAAGCAGGTTTGTGTTATTTTAAGTAACTATAACGTCGAACTCTTGTCTCTTACAGGTAATATAGCACCCAACGAAATTCCGCTATATATCAATGCATCTGCATTTGTTCTTCTTTGCTCGGATAGCGAGGGTAGTCCTATGGTTATTAAAGAGGCATTGGCTTGCGACGTTCCAATAATTTCAGTTGATGTAGGAGATGTAAAAGCACGTATTAATGGAGTTAAAAATTGTTTTATCGTCGATCAGGATCCAAAAGCACTGGCAGATCAGGCGGAATTAATTTTACAAAATCCTAGTTGTCGCACCAATGGTCGTGACCGACTTATGCGAGATGGTATTGACTCCGGATCGATAACTAAAAAATTGATTGAAATATATAACAGCGCAGTTTAAGGGTATATGATGCAAACAAATCCCTCAATCAGTAAAATCTCAATATTTTATCATTACTCCCTAGCCGTTTGCCTATTTATCATCGGAGCATATTCTCCCTGGATATTATATGGCTTATTGCCATTTTTATTGATTGTTGCCTATGGTTTATATCGAGGTGATTTTACTTTTTCACCACAGCCCTATTTATATGGATGGCTCATACTATATGTTTGTTATGCTATAAGCGCTTGCGTTTATTGGGATCCTATACTCAGTCCGCGGCGATTAGAGTATAAACTATCTTTTTTAATATTTCCCTTGCTTTTTTCCTTTAAGCCTAATTTCAAAATCAAATTGAACCTTGTCATTGTATCATTTGGTATCGGAATATTGGCTGCGTCATTTGCCGGAATTATTAAATCGTTTTTGCTTGCTCTAAAAGAGCCTATTCATTTATCTCAATTTCTTACCTCCAATATTTGTATTAATCATCCCAGCTACTATGCAGCTTTTGCCACAATTGCTTTGTTCGGTTTATTACTTGGAGTGAAATACTATTATTGTATTCCCGAAAATATTATGGTTTATCCTTACAGTGGTTTCATCCTGATTATGATATTGTTGAGTATTTCACTTGCCGCCATTTCATTTCTAGTTATTTCCTGCTTGACTTTTGTGCTTTATTTAGTAATCGCAAAACGAAAAATCAGATTGGCATTTATTGCTGTCTTTATTTTTTCACTGCTAACGCTTGTGGCTTTACAGAACAGGTTTATACGTGACGACTTTACTAGTTCGTTTAACTCATTGACTTCATTTCTCTTTAACCACAAGGAATACTCATCCGATAGAGATAAAATTAATCACGGTGACGAAGTAAGACTAATTATGTGGACCGTAACTGTTCAGGAATTGATAAAACACCCAATGGGTGTTGGAACTACTCGATCTGATGCTACTTTAAGTGAAGGTTTAAATAGTCTTGGATACGGAGATCTTGCAATTAAGGATATAAACGGTGAAATTAAATACAACCCTCATAATCAGTACTTACAAACCGGATTAGAGTTGGGTATTATACCGATGCTTTGTATGATGATTTACTTTTTATTACTTATTTACCACGGTATCAAATCAAAAAATATTTGGTTGTCAGTCAATGTTCTCATACTTACCTACAACTGTCTGTTCGAATCAATTTTACAACGTCAAAGCGGTATAGTAGGATTTACGTTTTTAACCTGCCTGCTATTGCTTTATTCAAAACAGCAAAATGCCGTATCAGGTTAATATCTGTTGATGCTGTGGTGCTTTATAAACAATTTGGCACGAGGAAGACGGATAAACCAGCAATAGCCATCAAGTATTATCGTAAGAGCACATTAAGACATTCTTAGCTATTAATATGCTAAGGAATTTTATTAAGGTTAAAAAAACTTAGAGTATGCTTCTAATACCCAAAAAGAACAAGTGCTCGTGTTCGATATAATATAGTTGTGGAGCTGGCGGGAATTGAACCCGCGTCCAGGCAACATTTAAGTAAACGTTCTACATGCTTAGTTTATCTTGTTTTTCTGAACGAGGCAGGTGATAAACAAACCGAACCTTGTCCCTATCTGCTGTAGGGATCTTACTCGCAGCAAGCAGCCAGCCTTGAGCCAGTCCGGATGAATGATGCTTCCGGTGTTAATCCGCCGGACAGGGACTAACGGAAGCAGGCGCGATCACGCTTTGCGTGATTAGGCAGCCATTGCAAAAGAAGTGTTGCCAGTTATGGCGTCGCAGGATAGATATTAAAGAGCTTGCCCTGCAATGCTCTGCATGCTGATTTACAAAGAACGATGCTGTCAATACCGGTCAGCCCCAGAGTGTCAACTGCAAAACTAAACCAATTTCAATCGATTTCGGTTCCGATGAATTATTTTATTTTTTTTACTTTATCATAAACATACATTTGTGCCCATCGATTATGGAAAAAATCACCATTGCCCTCATTCGTGAAGAAAAAAAGCCGGCAGATAACCGTGTGGCATTCACACCTCAACAATGCGTTTGGTTAATGAATAAATATTCCAATCTGGATATCCTTGTACAATCTTCACCATATCGCTGTTTTTCCGATAGTGAATATGCGAGTGAGAACATTCAGGTTGTAGAAGATGTCAGTAATGCTGATTTGTTGATTGGCATTAAAGAAGTGCCATATGAACATCTCATTGCCAATAAAAAATACTTATTCTTTTCGCATACGATCAAGAAGCAGTCGCATAACAGAAAAATGCTTCAGGAAATTATTGATAAACATATTACCTTGATTGACTATGAATGTTTGGTTTGGGAAACCGGCGATCGTATATTGGGTTTTGGCCATTATGCCGGTGTTGTTGGTGCTCATAATGGTTTCTTAACCTGGGGCAAACGTTATCGTAAATACGATTTAAAACCAGCCTGGCAATGTAAAAATTACGGTGAGTTGCTTGCGCAATATAGTAATATAAAACTGCCACCAATTAAAATAGCCGTAACCGGAACCGGTCGTGTTGCAAGAGGGGCATTTGAGTTACTGGAGAGATTAAACATACGTATGGTAAGTGTTCAAAATTTCCTGACTCAAACTTATGATGAACCGGTATATGTCGTTCTAAATACCAGTCAGCTTTATGAAAGAAAAGATGGCAAACCATTTAGACGAGATGATTTTCACAAACGCCCGGAACAATATCAGTCAGCCTTTTTACCATTTACCCGTGTTACGGACATCTTTATGAATGCGATATTTTGGGATCCAAAGGCGCCGCTCTTCTTTACAAAAGATGATATGCGTTCCCGCGATTTTCGTATAAAAGTAATTGCTGATATTACTTGTGATGTGAATGGTTCAGTGCCTGCTACCATCCGCGATACAACTATTCAACACCCCGTATTTGGCTATAATCCGTTTACCGAAAAAGAAGATGAACCTTATCAGCCTCAGGTAATTGATATTATGGCAGTGAGTAATTTACCAAATGAATTGCCCAGAGAAGCATCTGAAGAATTTGGCGATAAGTTGACCGAGTTTGTAGTCGATGAATTGTTAGATTCAGCCAGTGATGTGATTGACCGGGCTACGATAGCTGAAGATGGTGCACTGATGCATCGTTTTAAATACCTTGAAGACTACTTAAAGAACTAACCATCACCATGCGAAAAAAGATACTGCTTTTAGGATCCGGTGAACTTGGAAAAGAGTTTGTCATTGCCTGCCAGCGCCTGGGTCAATATGTTATTGCCGTTGATTCATATGCTAATGCTCCGGCTATGCAGGTAGCTCATGAATTTGAGGTAATCAATATGCTTGATGGTTTACAATTGGATACATTGGTCGATAAGCACAAACCGGATATTATTGTACCGGAGATTGAGGCTATTCGCACTGAACGATTCTTTAAATATGAGGAGCTGGGGATACAGGTTGTTCCTTCTGCAAAGGCGGCTAACTATACAATGAATCGTCAGGCAATTCGCGATTTGGCAGCTCACGAATTAAAACTTCGCACTGCCCGATATACCTATGCGCATCATTTGAGCGAATGCGAACAAGCGGTTCTTGATATTGGGTTACCTTGTGTCATAAAGCCACTTATGAGTAGCAGTGGTAAAGGACAGTCCGTAATTCATCAAATTAGTGACATTGCGAAAAGTTGGGATTATGCATTAAACAATAGTAGGGGAGATTTAAAAACTATAATCGTAGAGGAGTTTATCCATTTTCATACAGAAATTACACTCCTCACTGTAACCCAGAAAAACGGTCCAACCTTATTTTGCCCGGCAATAGGTCACAGACAAGAACGTGGTGATTATCAGGAGAGTTGGCTCCCCTGTGCGATCACTGAAAGTCAATATAAACAGGCCTGCACTATGGCTGATGCGGTAACGCATTCCCTTGGAGGAGCAGGTATATGGGGTGTGGAATTTTTCCTTACAGAACAGGAAGTTATTTTTAGTGAATTATCTCCCCGACCTCACGATACCGGTATGGTTACTTTAGCGAATACCCTGAATTTTAATGAGTTTGAATTACACGCCCGTGCTGTTTTAGGATTACCTATTCCTGAAATTATATTGCATCAGGCGGCGGCATCTGCAGTCATACTTGCAAATAATAATGCTTCATCCTATCCTGTGTATTCCGGACTTGAACAGGCGGCGGCTGTGTCTAAAACCGATTTCAGGATATTTAGCAAACCCACCTCAAGACCATTCAGAAGAATGGGCGTTGCGCTTGCCTACGATACAATAGATAGCGACATCATCACACTGCGCAATAAGGCAAAACAAGTTGCCTCACTAATTCGAATTGTTGAATAATCCGATAGACTAATTTGTTTTTCCCGGATAAACCTTCAAGGCTTCCTGAAGGCATTTTATAGCATGAGTCAGATCGGTTTGATTGAGTACATATGCAATACGTACTTCATTCTTTCCTAACCCCTTTGTGGAGTAAAACCCTGTTGCGGGGGCTAACATTACCGTTTCGTTATGGTAGGAGAACGACTCCAGAAGCCATTGACAAAACTTATCGCAATCATCTATAGGTAAGCGCGCAATGGTGTAGAATGCACCGCCGGGAGTAGGGCAATACACGCCATCAATCTGATTCAATAGAGCAACCATAAGATTCCTGCGACTAAGATATTCCCGGTTTACTTCATTAAAATAGGTGTCATCGGCGCGTAAAGCAGACTCAGCGACCAACTGGCCTAACGAAGGTGGGCTCAGACGAGCCTGAGCAAACTTTAAGGCAATCAGCATAAACTCTTTGTTATAGGATATCAGCGTTCCGATACGTGCACCGCACATACTAAAGCGTTTAGAGACAGAGTCGATTACAATGGCGTGTTTCTCTAATCCGGCTATGTTTAATAACGAGATATGCTCTTTGCCATCATATACAAAATCACGATAAACTTCATCAGCGATAATGAACAAATCATGTTTTAATGCTAAATCACGAAGTGCTTCCAGTTCTGTTTTGGAGTAGAGATAACCGGTAGGGTTATTGGGGTTACAAATCAGAATGGCCTTAGTTTTTGGGGTAATTAATTTTTCAAATGCGTCGATACCTGGTAAGGCGAAGCCATTCTCAATTCCGGATGTAATAGGTTTAACAATTACATCGCTTGCAATGGCAAAACCATTGTAGTTTGCATATAAGGGCTCAGGAACAATAATTTCATCTCCGGGATCCATGCAACTCATTAATGCAATAGTGATAGCTTCCGAGCCACCGGTTGTTACCAATATGTTGTATGCCGGATCGAGTTGGATTCCATAATCCTGATAATATTCGGCAAGTTTTTTACGATAGCTCTCGTTACCTGCGCTGTGACTATATTCAAGAATATTAAGATTTAGATTTTGTATAGCCTCTATCGCTTCTTTGGGCATTTCGATATCAGGCTGACCAATATTTAAATGATAGACTTTAATTCCTTTTTTTTTGGCCTGTTCTGCAAAGGGCACTAACTTGCGTATTGGTGAGGCCGGCATGGTTAAACCCTTGTGTGAAAGTTTTGGCATTTAGTGCAAAAATAAAAAACTCCGTGCTGAAGAACGGCACGGAGTTTCTGATTATTTATTTTTAGAATTAGTTCTTTGGGGTGGTGTTTAACATAGAAGGTTGTTTCTCAGGCGTTGTCTGATCTTTTGGAGCGGCTTCTACTGTACCTTTAATGTATAGCATTTTAGTAGCAGTTGCAGCATTTGACGTGATGGTTATTGATTTGTTAAAGCCACCTGCATTAGCGGCATTGTATTGAACTTCAATGGTTTCAGATTTACCGGGAAGTATAGGTTCTTTAGGCCAGGTAGGGGTGGTGCAACCACAAGAGGCCTGTACATTGGAGATTACAATTGGTGTTTTACCGGTGTTTGAGAATGTAAACTGGTGTTTTACCGGTGTGCCCTGAGGAATAGTGCCGAAATCCCATGTTTCTTCTTTGAATTTGAAATCGCCGGCTGAGGCATCCTGAGCGAATGATGCTGTAACTACTGAAAGCGCAATTACTAGGGTAAAAAGTACTTTTTTCATGATTTAGTTTTTATTTTTTTTGAGTGATTGAGGAAATATTTTGTGCAATGATGGTGCCAATTTACTTTGATTGTTCATTATTTTTTGCTTCAACAACGGTTCCTTTTATGTACAACACTTTATCGCCACCCTGAGCATTGGAGTGCACGGTGATGGTTTTATTAAAGCCACCGGGGGAAGCGGCATTAAATGTAGCTGATACAGTGCCTTTTTTACCGGGGAGTATTGGCTCGGTAGTCCATTTAGGAGTTGTACAACCACATGATTTATCTACTGTGCTGATTACCAAAGGTTGGTTGCCGGTGTTGCTGAATTCAAATACGTGAGTAACGGGAGTACCCTGAGGAATAGTGCCGAAATCGTAAACCTCTTCTGACCATTTGAAAATGGCAGTGCCAACTTTACTATCAACAGGAGCTGTTGTTTGTAAAACAGGCGCAGGTTTTTGCGTTTGAGGGGCCTTAGTATCGGTGCTTAAGCTTTTTTGCTGAGCAAATGATGTGATGCCCAAAACAGATAGTAAAATAAAAGTGATTGTTTTTTTCATGTTGTTTGATTGGATGAATGATTATGTAAACCTTGTTTTATTATTTTTGGAAAGTTAAGCGTTAATAGAAAATATCATGCCAATTTCAACTAAAAATAATTTAACTCAAACCGATATTGATTTTGATACATTCAAGCAAATCATCTTAGATGACTTTTATGTTATCAATCTGAGTAGGGAGGCCAGTTTACTAGGACGTAAGGAGGTGTTGACCGGAAAGGCCAAATTTGGAATTTTTGGCGATGGCAAAGAGCTACCCCAAATTGCGTTATCAAAATTTTTTGAACCTGGTGACTTCCGCTCAGGGTATTACAGGGATCAAACTATTGCGCTTGCAACAGGACAGGCTAATGTAAAGGAGTTATTTGCGCAACTGTATGCGAACACCGATGTGACCCTCGAACCCCATTCAGCCGGTAGGATGATGAATGCACATTTTGCCACGCGACTGTTAGATGAATCGGGTATGCCCAAAAGTCATACGAATCAAAAAAACTCTGCAGCAGATGCATCACCTACAGCATCTCAAATGCCCAGAGCCCTGGGATTGGCAGCAGCATCCAAATACTACCGACAACTTAACGATGAAACTGTTCAACATGGATATTCAGTATCAGGTAATGAGGTCGTTTTTGCTACAATCGGAGATGCCAGTACGTCTGAAGGTCATTTCTGGGAAACACTCAATGCCGCCGGCGTGATGCAGGTTCCTTTGGTCATATCGGTTTGGGATGATGGTTATGGCATTTCGGTACCTATTGAGTTACAAACAACAAAGGGAAGCATCTCAGAAATATGTTCCGGCTTTTATGTTAATGAAAATGGCCAGGGTATCGACATTTACGCAGTTAAAGGATGGGATTATCCCGCCTTGGTAGAAACCTATCAGCGCGCTGTTACTAAAACCCGGTCAACCCATATTCCTTGTCTGATTCATGTACAAGAGATTACACAGCCACAGGGGCATTCTACATCAGGTTCCCATGAGCGTTACAAGTCTAAAGAACGATTAAAATGGGAGCAGGATTTTGATGGTATTCTTCGAATGAAAAACTGGCTGATACAATATGCCATTGCAACTGAAGACGAATTAAATGAGCTCGCCACTAAAGCAGTAAAAGACGTTCGTGAACAACAATCCGCGGCCTGGATGGAATATCTGCAACCGATTAAATCCGAAATTGAAACACTGGGTGTTTTATTGGAACATCTATCCTTTGTTAGTTCATCTGCCGAAGTGATCAACGCAAAAAAACGTGCTTTGGAATTATTGCCTGACCCTATGCGCAGAAATCTGACCGAGACGGTTAAGCATATTTTATATGAAACACGCTATGAGGATAGCCTGGAGCGTGCCGCACTTGTTTCCTGGTTATCGGCATACGATCAGGCCAACCAACAGAGATATCATTCCAATCTTTACAGTACGTCGAATCAATCTGCGCTGCATGTGCCGCGTGTAGATGCAACCTATAGTGACGATGCACCTTTGATAAATGGATTTGAAATACTCAATGCCTGTTTTGATCAGGCATTTACAAGAGATAGGCGACTGGTTGCTTTTGGTGAAGATTTAGGAAAGATTGGCGATGTTAATCAGGGTTTTAGTGGATTGCAAGCCAAGCATGGTGTAAACAGAATTTATGACGTTGGTATTCGTGAGGCAACGATTATGGGTCAGGGAATTGGTATGGCATTACGCGGATTGCGACCTATAGCTGAAATACAATATCTGGACTATTTACTATATGGATTACAACCGCTCAGTGATGATTTAGCCACACTTCGCTATCGAACGGCAAATGGCCAACAGGCGCCACTCATTGTTCGCACACGTGGGCACAGGCTGGAAGGTATCTGGCATACCGGTTCGCCAATGGGTATGGTTATAAATGCACTCAGAGGAATGTATATCTGTGTTCCCCGAAATATGACACAGGCGGCGGGATTTTATAATCTTTTATTGCAAAGTGATGATCCTGCCTTAATCATTGAATGTTTGAATGGATACAGACTTAAGGAGAAGCTGCCTTTAAATATTGATACGTTTACCGTGCCTTTGGGTGTTCCTGAAATATTGCGGAATGGATCTGATATTACCCTGGTTACCTATGGTTCTTGTTGCCGGGTGGCAATATCAGCCTGCGATAAACTATCCGAACTGGGTATTGATGTTGAATTAATCGATGTGCAAACCCTAATACCATTCGATATTCATCATGTGATAAAGCAATCGGTTAAAAAAACAAATCGTATTGTTTTCCTTGATGAAGATGTTCCGGGAGGTGCCTCAGCATATATGTTACAACAGGTTATGGAGGAGCAGGACATATTTCAATATCTGGATGCTAAACCGGCTACATTAACTGCAACAGAGAACAGATCTGCCTATGCATCTGACGGTGATTATTATTGCAAACCAAATGCTGAACAAATTATTGATCTGATTTATGGAATTATGCATGAGAGCGATCCGTCCACTTTTCCGGCGTTGTATCGTTAATCTTTGTTAAAGGCATAAACAAAAAAAGCTGCGTGAGCAGCTTTTTTTTTGATGTATCGGGATTATTATTTTTTACCGGTATCGGCAGGTGTTGAACCTTGAATCTGCTGTGTTTGTGGATTTTGAGGTGCCTGAGGCGCCTGAGGAGCAACAGGAGTGGTTAATTCAATTCCCTCAAATTGTGATTTAGGTTTATTATTCTCAGGTGATGGGTTTTTATCGATAAAAAACACGGTTAACAGAGAAAGTAAGGCTATGCTAATTACAAGCGTCCAGGTTGCTTTTTCAAGGAAATCTGTTGTGCGCTGCACTCCCATGATCTGATTAGAAAAGCCACCAAAAGATTGTCCAAGTCCGCCACCCTTAGGGTTTTGAATCAATACAGCGGCAATCAATAGAGCGGCGGCGATGATAATTAGGATTACAATTAACGTGTACATTTTTAATTACTATTTTTTTTGAATTCTTTAATAAGGCCTGCAAAGTAAAGGCTTTTTTCAGGATGTAACAATACCAGTTTTTCAAGAATATCGATGGCACGTTTGTTTTTACCCTGCGAAACAAGAATTCGGGCCATGGTTTCTGTAATAACTTCTTGAGAATCATCCAGACTTTTTCGGGCTAAATCAGCTACTGACCATTCATATTCGACAGTGTGATCCGGTATGGCAGGTTGATTTTGAACAAACTCATCAATTTGTTTTATTTCCTGTTCAATAATTCGGTTCAGGTCTTCTTCTGTTTCTTTAAAGTATACTAAAGCCTGCTCATGTTGATATTGATGGTCTAATACACCTAAATCATCAGTGTCCTCCTGAATTTTTGGATAAGCTTCCTTTGATGGCGTAACTGTATTTATTGGTTCAACTTCAGATATAGCTTCTTCGGATATCTGAATAACGCGTGAAGCGGGTTTCGTAACAAGTGTGCTTACATTAGTGCCGTATGTTTTTAACCAATCCGTAAAGGATTTTTTCACCGAATCTGCAAGTGAACCCGGTTCTGTTCCCAAAGGGTGAATGATAATAGGCTCAATGCTGTCTTTAGTATTATGTTGAGTCGTTGAATCTGCGCTTGCAGGAACGTGTTCAAGATTAGCAATTATGTTGTCAATATTTTCAGAAGTGATATTGGACAAGTTCGTGGTTATATCATCGACTTTATCTAACGAATCAGCTGAATGAGGAGTTTCTATTTCTGTTTTTTCCTCCTTGAATTGAATTACATCAACCTGATTAATAATTTGTCTGTTAGACTCCATTTCCGGATCAACGTGCTCATCAACAAATTCGTTTTCATTTTCAAGCTCCACAACATCCCGATTAATATCGAGTTCACCGGATCCGGTTTCACTGAGTCGATTCAATTCATTATTAATGTCATCGATAATCTGCTGATTGTGGATGGCTTCAAGTTCTTCCAGTGCGGTATGTTCTTCCTTTTCAGGCTCTGCCATATCTTGGCTGGCTGATTCTGTTTGTGCAAGTATGAATTTTTCACTAATATCTGTTTCGGCATTAGTATTCAATAATGAGGCCACCAGCTCAGAATCACTTTCTACAGGTTCATTAGTAATCACAGTCGTGGCAGAGTCTTTTACAGCTTCAGTATCGTAAATCAGTCTGAAGAGTGCCTTTCGGTCATTAGCATATGCAGCAGTGTGTGCTAACTGGGATTGATAATCGGGACTATTCTCATTAAACAACAGCTTCGTTGAGATCAGGTGCAGAGAAGCACAAAAAGGATACTTATTAATAAGGGCAATGAGCTCGTCCTTGGTGAGATTATGAATATCCCCGGGATCCTGAATTGCCTTATTTATTTTTTCTTTTATCATTTTACCAGTTAACAACGGCTTTTTGGAATACAGCTTCTGATATTTGGTCTGCAATATCGTCAATTAAAGCATCTTGTACTATAGCCAAGTCTTTATTGCTATCGAAGTCAGCAAAGCGCGAGAATGATGTTTCCCAACTCTGTTTTTCATTGCGGTTGTTTTTGAAGTTAACCGTAACCGTAATTGTTAATCGGTTGAGGGCAACGGTTTCGCCGGCTTGTGCGGCAACAGCAGTTACTCTGTATTCAGTAATGGCTCCAGTAAAATCCAAATCGGTATCAGCCTCATCGGTAAGGATCAGGTTTGTGTACGTAATAAATTTATTTTTAAGTGATATGGTGAGTTTTTGACTCAGTGCCGGAACAACAAGATTAGCCTGGTTTGAAAATGTTTTAACCCGTACTTTTTTTACACCGGCCTCAATGCTGGCACCGGAGAAACTGTATATGTTACAGCCCGAAAGTAAAAGGGATATGAGGATGATTCCGATGCGCATCATTCCAGATTGTAGTCTTTGACTTTACGATAAAGTGTACGTTCTGAAATTCCCAGTTCACGGGCGGCATCCTTTCTGTTTCGGTGTTTCTTTAATGCTTTGATTATAGTCTCTTTTTCAATTTCGGCAAGTGACAGTGATTGCTCTACTTCAATCAGATTCTCTTTTGAGGAACTGATGATGTGCGGTTGTGACTGATCAACAACAATATTTCGCAGGGATGGATTTTGTTCGGTAGATATCGGCACAACATGAGAAGAAGCTATGTTTGCCTGGTTTCCGGATATTGTGCCGTAGACGATTTTCTTTAATTCATTTAAATCATTCTTCATGTCGAACAATACCTTATACATGATATCGCGTTCCGAGTAATCGCCTCCCTCGCCTCCGCCACTGTGTCTGCTTAGAACGGGCAGATCGTTGCTAAACGATTCAGGAATAAACTGTTTCAATTCCTCTGCCGATATCACTTTATTGGATGATAATACACTAACTTGTTCGGCAATATTTTTCAGTTCGCGCACATTGCCGGGCCAAGCATAATTTGTAAGGAGTTTTTTCGCTTCTTCATCAAGGGCCACAGGCTTTGTGTTGTAACGGTCAGCAAAGTCGATGCAGAATTTTCTGAATAGTATGTAAATGTCTTCCTTGCGTTCGCGAAGTGCAGGCACCTTAATTGGTACTGTATTGAGGCGGTAGTACAAATCTTCACGAAACTTACCTCTTTGGATAAGTTCCAATAGGTTCACGTTGGTGGCCGCAATAACGCGCACATCTGTTTTTTGTACTTTAGACGAACCGACTCTGATGTATTCCTTCGTTTCGAGTACTCTGAGTAAACGAGCCTGAGTGCCAAGAGGCAACTCGCCAACTTCATCCAGAAATATGGTACCACCATTTACGGTTTCAAAATAGCCCTTTCTGCTTTCCACAGCACCGGTAAACGATCCTTTCTCGTGACCAAATAATTCGGAATCTATCGTGCCCTCAGGAATGGCACCACAGTTTACCGCAATAAAGCTATTGTGTTTTCGTGGGGATAGTTGATGAATGATTTGAGAAAATATCTCCTTACCAACTCCGCTTTCACCGGTTATGAGTACAGTAAGATCCGTATGCGCAACCTGAGCGGCAATGCTTAGGGCATGATTGAGCCCAACGGAGTTCCCGATGATATGATAGCGTTGTTTAATTTGTTGTATATCTGTCATTCGAATATTTAGCTTATAACTTTTCCGATAAGTGTTGCCGCCGTGGTACTTTCAACAAGAACTTGCACGTATTCTCCGGGCTTGTGGCCTTGTGCAGGAAATACCAGCACTTTATTCTGAGAGTTACGTCCAAAGAGATGGGTGTCTGATCTGCGAGATACACCTTCAATGAGCACCTCATATGTTTTACCGATATCCTCCTTGTTTTTTTCAGCCTGATGAGCCATCTGTTTCGTTACGATCTCCTTAAGTCTTCTGGCTTTTACCTCTTCAGAAATATTATCTTCATACGTTCGTGCCGCCAGCGTGCCGGGACGCTCGGAGTATTTATACATGAAAGCCATTTCATAGCGAACATAATCCATCATACTAAGTGTTTCCTGATGATCTTCCTCCGTTTCATTGCAGAAACCGGCAATGATATCGGTTGAAATGGCGCAGCCGGGAACTATTTCACGAATACGTTCTATTTTTTGCAGATACCACTCGCGGCTATACGTTCGGTTCATCATTTCAAGAACTCTTGAACTTCCTGATTGTATGGGTAAATGAATGTAGTCGCAAATGTTGGCGTGTGCGGCAATTACGTGAAGTACTTCATCAGTAATGTCTTTTGGATGCGAAGTGCTGAACCTTACGCGAAGTTCGGGACTTACCAGAGCAACATTTTCAAGAAGTCGTGCGAAGTTCATGCTTTCCGTTCCATTCTGATTGGACCAGAGATAACTATCCACATTTTGCCCCAGTAAGGTAATCTCGCGATAACCCGATTCAAATAATTGTTTGGCCTCATCAATGATGCTATATGGATCGCGGCTGCGTTCTCGTCCTCTGGTGAAGGGTACTACGCAAAAAGAGCACATATTATTACAACCCCGCATTATGGAAATAAAAGCTGTTATGCCGTTACTATTTAACCGAACCGGGTTAATATCTGCATAGGTTTCTTCACGGCTCAACAATACGTTTACACCTTTTTGACCGCTGCCGGCCTGTTCAACCAGTTGTGGTAAGGTCCTGTAAGCGTCGGGGCCAATGACAAGATCAACGATTTTTTCTTCCTCCAAAAACTTCGATTTCAGTCGTTCGGCCATACAACCCAGCACACCCACTAAGGCTTCCGGATTATGGTTCTTTGCCCGTTTAAATTCGGTTAAACGTTGTCTGACGCGTTGTTCTGCGTTTTCACGAATCGAGCACGTGTTTATCAGGATCAGGTCGGCCTGAATAAACTCTGAGGTATGTATAAACCCATGTTCAGATAGGATGCTGGCAACTATTTCACTGTCTGAGAAATTCATCTGACAGCCATAACTCTCTATATAGTACTTTTTGGCAGATGGAATAGATATTCGGGATGTATCGGCCATGGTAAATACTTCGCCCTGGCGACTTTCATCCATCGTTTTATTCCAAGGCGTTAAAGAATCAGACAAATTTTCTGCTTTCGGTAACATAAGTGCAAAGATAGGTTTTGCCCCTATTAATCCCAATGATATATTATAAAAAGCTGTTTTGTAATAACCACTAAAATTGTGCTTCTTTGCCGTTGATGGAGCGCAAAATAATCATTGCAATCGATGGATATTCTTCGTGCGGAAAAAGTACACTGGCTAAGCAGTTGGCTGAAAAACTGGGGTATTTTTATATCGATTCCGGGGCTATGTATCGAGCAGTTACCTACTACATGATGCAAAATCATATCGATCGAACCAACGAACGCGAGGTTGCTTCAGCCTTAAAGAATATTCATATTCACTTTCAATACAATAAGGTAAATAATCGTAATGAAACCTACCTCAATGGCGAAATGGTAGAAGATGCCATTCGCACACTTGAGGTTTCCAATGCCGTTAGTCCTGTTAGTGCCATTCCGGCGGTTCGTGATTTTCTGGTAGAACAACAAAAGCGTATGGGAAACCGACGCGGACTGGTCATGGATGGTCGTGATATTGGTACTGTTGTATTTCCTGATGCTGAATTGAAGCTATTCATGACCGCCAATAAAGACATAAGGGCTAATCGACGCTGGCTTGAACTTAAAGAAAAAGGCATGAATCTGCCGCTTGCGGAGATTGTTAAAAACCTCGAGTCACGGGACCACGAGGATACGAACAGAGCCTATAATCCTCTTCGTAAAGCTCCTGATGCCATCGAATTAGACAACTCTTTCCTTACACAAGAGGAGCAACTTAATGTGGTGCTTCACACGATAAGGGAACTTGTTGTATAGTAAAATACGTAAAGCATAGTTATCCAAAAGGCAACAATGCGTAATTTAGCATTCGCATGAAAATTGATGTTGATCAAAATAGCGGCTTTTGTTTCGGAGTGATATATGCCATTCAGATGGCTGAGGATGAACTTAATGAAACCGGTTCGCTTTACTGCCTAGGTGATATTGTTCATAATGAAGTTGAGGTAAAGCGATTAACCGACAAAGGATTAAAGATTATAAATCACGACGATTTGTCTACATTGAAAGATTGTAAAGTGCTGATACGTGCTCACGGCGAACCACCTCAAACTTATATCACCGCCATGCAAAATAACATCCAGCTGCTGGATGCCAGTTGTCCTGTGGTTTTAAAACTTCAACACCGGGTAAAAAATGTATATGATTCTCAGGATGCAGACAAGCAAATCGTAATATATGGCATAGACGGACATGCTGAGGTGAAAGGATTGCTTGGACAAACCGAGAACAAAGCCATCGTAGTTACTTCTGAGTCTGATTTAGACAAAGTGGATTTTTCAAAACCGATCGTACTTTTCTCCCAAACCACAAAAAGTACCGATAAATTTTATGCAATCCGCGATATGATTATGGAGCGGGCTATGCTAAAAGGGAACTCTAACGTTACGGCACACGACACCATATGCAGGCAAGTTTCAAACCGTGCCCCACACCTTGAAAAATTTGCCAAACAATATGATGTGATGGTTTTTGTCAGCGGGCAGAAGAGTTCAAACGGAAAAGTGTTGTATCAGGTTTGCAAGGCGGTTAACGACAGAAGCTACATCGTATCTGATCCCACAGATATTAAGCCCGAATGGTTTCAATCTGCATCAAGCGTTGGGGTAAGCGGCGCCACTTCTACTCCGATGTGGTTAATTAATGACATTGTTGATGCAATAAAAAATGCCGCACAAACAGAAGCTATTGCTCCCTGATTGGATAATTATCAATGTACTCATTTTCCTTCAGGATTTGTTTTATGTGCACATCAGCTTCTCTGATTAACACATTTCCAAGTAATACCTTATCGGCATGAACAAGAAGTTTCAATTGATATCTGCCATGTCCCAGCTTACGATTATAGCTTACCCTAAGACGATTCATAAACGTTGAGGCCATCTGTTTAGGATGTATCTCGTCAGTAAATACTTCATTATTTGTTTGATTTACTAGAGTTATTGTTAAATAGGGGAAAGCCGGTTTGATAGGATCAATATTCAGCCACAGACTGAGTTCAATCTGTGTGCTGTCTTTGAAATCTATAATTGTGTCTGCAAGGGTAATCGCATTACCGGGATCGGTTGATGTCAGGTTCGTCCAAGCAAATTCATCATATCTGTATGGGTAACGAATCGAGTAAAAGCCATCACCGCAGGTCTGCAAATTATCGGTAGGCTTCTTTGCGGTAATAGTATCCCAGTGTGATTGCAAATAGCTCTCCGCCTGGTGTTCATTAGCAAAAGCATCGGGGTATAGTGCGAGATAATTATACTCGCCATCATTAAACAAATATTGGGAGCGATTAACCAGAAACTGTTCATTTGGAGATAGCCCGGTTTTAGCAGCCATCACAAGTATAGGTCTTTTATCTGTAAGATTAGTCAGAATCGATCTGGGTAGCAAACTATCACCAACAATATTTACAAGTAAAGATGTTTCAGAAACTGATGATCTGGATTGAGATGCATTCATTAGCGGCAACCCGGTACTGTAGGATAGTTTGAACGCCGGATACAAGGTGTTATTTTCGATATAAAATTTTTCAGATCCAATATGGAAATAGGGTAGAACTAATGCCGCCTGAAAACCCTGAACAGTTAACTTAGCCTCTGATAATTTCTTGTGTACATCCTGCTTACCGAAAAAGTCGTGCGTGAAATTATTTTGAACAGCAATGTTCCTCATGAAAATGTGATGTTGAATGCCGTCAACCATCCAGCCCAGGCTCACGATAAGGATAAGTGCAATTCGGGCGAATGCAGATTGAGGCTTTATTTGTTCAATAAACAAATGATAAATCGTTATCGCGGCATAGACATTAAAAACATAATAAAATATCCAGGCAAACCGCCCCAGACTTCTGAATTGCCTTAGTGTCGGAGTAAGTGAAAGAAATAAATCCGGATTCCAGATGATTGGAATGCCAAAAGCGAAGATCAGGATGCAGGATGATGCCAATAATGAAGTTATCAATGTGGGTTGATGCTTAAAGGCGTGGTCCGGATTAGTTAATCGGTTTTTTATTCCCGGAATGTTTATAGTTATGAATACTAACAGGAACAGTGTGCCGGTTAAACCAATATAAGCCAGCCCTTCGTAGTTGTAATGCAGGTTAACATTAAACAATTGGCTAACATTGAAAACGTTGTATTCCAGTGGCAATAGGATGGTTTCCGGTTTTGCAATATATGAGGTGATTCCAAAGGGTTCTGCCAGCCGGTCAGGCTTTGATTCAGTAAAAAATTGATATAGGGTTAGTGCAATTATTGGCAACGAGGATAGACCTGTATTGAATAAGATTCTTTTTAGATGGAACGTTTTACTTAATATGGGATGAATGATACTTGTTAAAAAAATAAACGCCGCCGCCATCAGAGCATAATAGAGATGTATGAACGAAAAAGATAAGGTAACAAGCACCAGAGCAATAGTAAATCGATTACTTATTCGCTTAGAATCAAGGTGCTCAAGCAAATAATACCACAACATGGGTATGAAGCAACAATAAGCCAGTGCATAGTGCCCTATAAAGCGAAGCACCTGGGGGGAGAGTGTGGCAATACTTACCGTAAATAAGATATTCGAAAGTCCACTTACCTTATAATGGCTTAGTATTCTGCTCAGATACCATGCGCATACGACGACAGATAACAGCATCAGGAGATTCAATAGTCCGATGCTGTAATCCGGATTAAATAAGCCAATAGAAACAATAGGTTTTAGTAGCCAGCAAATCAAAGGTTGGTTGTCGCTGAAAACCACATTATCTCCAAACGGATAGTGCATGCCACTAAAGTGCGTGCCCTTGTCGTATTGGAGATAGTACATCGGGGTGTAATAATTCTTTATGCCATCTCCACCGCCTGCAAAGAAGTAGTCATTGGGACTGATAATTAATCTGAACCACAGAAAGACTATAAGTATAATTTGAGTAATAGCCGCAATGGAGGCAAGTCGGAGTGAATAATCGAAACGTAAAAATTTCATGCGTTACGTTTGAATAATATCTTAATGAAGTTTAACGATTCAGAAATGAGTATTTTCAAGTTCATCCTAGAAAAGACAATATCATTTCTCAGCTCAACCGCAACGGGTATCATTTTTATATCCTTACGTTTAGATGCCTGAAAAATGAACTCCAAATCGAACAGATAACGATTTATTGTAGTGGATAAAAACAGGGATTTACCCTGTTGATTAAATCCTTTAAGACCGCACTGTGTATCAGTAAAGCGTAAACCAAGCAGTAACTTAATTATACGCTTTAAAAATTTAGAGATATAGATACGAGTTTTCGGCATTTGATCGTAGTAATCTTTGGCTCGGTTGCCTGCAACAATATCAGCGCCTAGTTTGAGCGCATTAAATACCGATGACATACTTGCTGTGGTATAGGGGAAATCGATATCGGTGTAAATGATATAGTCTCCGTTGCATTGAGCTACGCCATAGCGCAGTGCATAGCCTTTACCTCGGTTAATTGCATATGAAACAAGATGTGCATCAGGTATGTGGTGCCTGATATAATTCAACTTGTCTTCGTTCCAGTTTTTTACTGAGCCATCGTTAACGATAAAAAGTTGTATGGTAATGTCATCGGGTATATGTGGTTTAAGCCGTTTAAACTGTTCAACAACTGCAATGTGCCAATCCTCGGTCGGATTATAACAAGGCAGTACAATATCTAATTGGTGCAAGCAGTTTACCTTCGGTTAATGAGGTTAAATAATCAGAATCGGTTTCCTTGAGATTTAACGCATTAGGGTGAAATTGCCTTGCAGTAAAATGGGGTTAGCTCCAACCGTTGATTTGCCACTAAGTATAAATACATAGGTGCCTACTTCTTGTTCCACACCATTAAGTGTTCCATCCCAACCCTGATCGAGATTGGTAGTTTCATATAAAAGTTGTCCCCAGCGATTATAGACCTTAAAGAAGTCCACATCAATCAGGCCCTTATACCGTGGCCGGAAATTATCGTTTTTTCCATCCTTATTAGGCGTAAAGGCATTTGGGAAGTTGATGATCGGGTTGGGATCTACATAAACAATTACGGAGTCGATCGAGGTACAGCCGTTGTCGTGAGTTATCGTTACATAATAGGTTGTTGTCAGTGTTGGACTCGCTATCGGATCCGGAATGGCGTTGTTATTCAGCGAGGCTGAAGGTGTCCATAGATAGGATATACCGCCATTAGCATAAATGCCCACACTGGTACCTAAAATAATGGTGGTTTCAGGAGCAACGGTATACGGGTTGATGATTACATTAACAATTATGCTGTCATTCAAGGTTATAGGACAACTGTTTGAATCAGTAGCTACCACATAATACGTAGTAGTCGAAGTTGGTGAGGCAAATGGATTGGCAATATTGGTAGCACTTAAGCCGGTTGGGGGCGACCAACTGTAATTTGTACAGCCTGATGGTTGCAGCAGAACGGAATCACCCTTGCAGATATCAAGGAAATCGTCAATATTTAATTGGGGTACCGGTAAAATTTCAACCGTTACAATTTTGGTGTCGCTACAAGATCCAACCGATGTGGTAAAAGAATAGGACTGTGTTGCATTTGGACAGGCTGTTACATTGGACTGATTGGTAGCATTTAAACCGGTTGAAGGGGACCAACTGTAGAAGATGCCTCCTGTTCCTGTTAGATTCACACATTCACCCGGGCACAGGGCAGTATCGGACGATAGCACAGCAATAACGGTATCAAATACATTGATCATAACGGAATCTTTCTCTATGCAACCATCCGGTGAAGTTGCTACCACGGTATAGGTAGTATTTACCTGTGGATTAACGACCGGGAATGCGGTGTTTATGTTATCGATCTGATAGTTGGGCGACCACTCAAATGTGCCAATGGCATCAACCCCAATACCAACAAAATCGAGCTTACATACGGTGGTGTCGCCAAAGGTATTGGTAATAGGGCCTGTCAGCATGACTATTTCTTCCTGTATCGTATCCTTACAACCTAAATTAGTGGTTACGATTAAGGTGACGGTGTAATTTCCGGGGTTATTGTAGGTGTGTGTGGGGGCGCTGATCAATGAATTGTTGCTTTGATCACCGAAGTTCCATATCCAGTTATTTACAAATCCATATGTTGATACCGATTCATCCGTAAATTGTATGTTGTTACCCGAGCATCCATCCGGGGCATCCATTGCCGCTGTTAGTGTTGGGTAAATGGTTACGGTTGTAGTTGTTGTATCGGAGCAGATCGTGCCGGGATTAACAATCAGGGTTGCGGTATATACGCCGGTATCCGGATAGGTGTATGTAGGCGTAGCCAGATTTGAGGTATCATCAGTAATTGCGGGCACACCAAAATCCCAATGATAAAACTGCCCGCCTATGCTTGTATTGGGAAAACTAACGAGCAAATTGGAACAATTTAAAATGGCAGGGGTGGTAATGGCATCAACCGATTGCGTACACTCCGTTACATTAAACTGGAAATCACGTTTATTCTCGCTCAACAAAATACCATCTCGGTATTCTTTCACACATACGCCAACTACAAACTGCCCGATATCTATCGGGGTGGCGGTGAGTAAACCACTGCTTGGGTTTATGGCCAATTGCGGGTTGCCACCAATAGGATTCAGCGCGCTATATCCATTGATGAAGGTTACGAGGTTGTATGGTGGTGGAGCGTCAGGATTTGGATTTGCCGCTGTGGGTGACCCGCCGACGTATGGATCGCAAAGGGAGTAGACCAGTGAGTCGCCATCAGGATCGGTTGCGCTGTGATCAAATGAAAGCGGGTAACTACTGCAAACGACTGTTGGAGGAAACTGATTATACTTTGGAGTGCCGTTTTCGAAAGCAAATGGTCCGGGGATATGGATGAGGTAGGTGGAGCCTGTGTTTATGGGCTGATCGATATTTAAAATACTACCATTGCGGCAACAACGTTGCCAAACGATGTCGTAACCGCCCGTTATGGGAGGCAGAACAACAACGGTTTCATATATAGCTTCTTCCACACAGATATTTGGTGGTATTACCAGGCAGGGATTATTGGCGTCGTTGGGGAGTGTTATTGCTCCCGGGAAGGGGATATTTATGGTTTGATTCACGACACCGCTGGTATCAAAAATGGTAATGTGTAATGGATTGTCATATCCGGATCCGGAACAATCTCGATAAACTTTCAGGGTGATCTGATAGGTGTTTGCCCCCAGGTAAATATAAGTTATCTCACCACCGATGATGTGGGTGGCGTTTGAGAAAAAGCTAATACAAAGAAGGGGTAAAAGGAGAAATAATTTCTTCATAAGGCGTGGTAATTCCGTTCAGCAGGCAATTTATACCTTAATGCGAATTAAACAAATAATCGGTCTAATTTATCTTTACAAAACGTCGGTTTTGTAATGTGTCGTTCACCGATATTTTCAATAAATAGGTGCCGGCGGATAAGTCTTCCGTATTAACTTTCAGGGGCTCGTAAGCTGACACATTCAGATTGTTGACGCGGAGGATAAGTTGACCTAACTGATTATATAACTCATATGAGGTAATCGGTTTAATATATTGATGTTCAATATAAAGAGTATTATTGGTTGGGTTAGGATATATAAATAAATCACCGCTTTCGGTTAGATATTCCTTACGTAAAGTGGTTCGTTTGGCCGCGGCTATCCATAGTTCCGGATCAACTTTTATGGAGTCTATAGACGAGTGGTGTGTCAGCATATATTCAGCCGTGTTGTTTTTATGGTCAATAATTTTATTCACTACTGAATCCGAAAAATAGAAAGTTATGGGTACCGGCATTTCAAAAAAGTCAACCGACTCGGGAACGGTTGTTTTCTGGTTTAACCTGAGTACAATTGTCGTGTCGTTGGCTTCGGTCCAGTACAGGTAGTATTCGGGGTACCCCCGTCCAAAGTACCAATCATTAAAAAATTCATCGAGGTTTTTACCGGATTCCTGTTCGAGATAGTATTTGAGGTCATTGGTTTTGGAGAACGAAAAACGCAGGTTTGTGTCGTTCAGATAGGACTTCAGGGCACTAAAGAAAGCCTCATCACCAATAACCCAACGGAGCATATGTAGGGTATATGCCGCTTTGGCATAACTTAAAAATGGGTTAAAAATGCGAAAAACATTACTCGTATCGTCGCAAAACACACTTCCGCTATCCATCAGTGCCCGCTCTAAAGTTACTTCACGGGACTTGCGCCACCAGAATCCGCCAAAAAGTCGTTCGTAGGATAACATTGTACAATAGGTTGCAAAACCCTCGTTCAGCCAGATATCCTGCCAGGACCCACACGTTATCAGATCGCCAAACCACTGATGCGCAAGTTCATGCGCAACCAGTTCGTGATTGAAATTGCCCATAAAACTCATCGTTTGATGTTCCATACCGCCGGCACGGTTCCATTGTGCGTGGCCATATTTTTCCTTTAAAAAGGGATAGGGACCAAACTTTTCGGTAAAAAAAGCGAGCAGGGTGTCCAGGGTTAGGGTATAGTTATCTAGTTCCTCTTCATAATCGGGATAGAGGTAATGAAGCAAATAAATGGTGTCGTTCTCGATTTTAACTCGACGTTCTTTGACCAGATAGGGATAGGTGGCAAGCCCGAACAAATAGGTTGCCGTTGGGTAACGTGTTTTCCAATGATAGGTGTATTGCGTATCCGTGGAGTCGGTACTGATCAGTAAACCGGCCGTACCCACTTTGTAAGGTTTGGGTACTTTGATATAAATGTCAGCTGAATCAATTTTATCTCCCAGGCTTACTTTGCTGGGCCACCAGTCCCTTGAGCCGTAAGGTTGCGACAATGTAGCTAATACGGAATCACCCAGATGAGATCCAAGCTGATAGCTGTTTAGACCTGTGCCAACCGGATAACCATTGTAGCTGATGTCTATGGAATCATTTGAGCCGTTAGTAATGGTGGTTGGAAGATTAATAGTTAGGATATTATTCGTGTGGGTAAATGAAACAGACTGATTATTATAGAGCACTAAAGAAATGGTCAAATTGTCAGAACAGTCAAATTCGAGGTGTGCAGTAGTTGCCTTTATCAGAAAGCGGTAATGAATGGTACCTTCAATAAAGCCATCGAAGGGGTTCAGGTTCCAGTTCATTTTGCTGTAAGTCAGGTCGTAGTTCGATGACCCGGCCAATTGAAATGTCTGCATACGACTGGCATGAAATGCTCGCTCCGATTCAGCAATTTCAATCAGTTTACAATCATCAAAATAAACCTGAGCCGGGCTTTGGCCTGCTAAACTGCTGAGCAGAACACATATCAACAGTATTTTACCGTACATATTGAAAATAAATATAGTGCTTAGGTGGTTGAAAGCTATGTTGCCTCGATGAAAAGTTTATTTTTGCCGCGCTAAAAAATTGCCCGGGTGGTGGAATTGGTAGACACACCATCTTGAGGGGGTGGCGCCGCGAGGTGTACGAGTTCGAATCTCGTCCCGGGCACAATAAGGTTGCAGGGTTATTCTGCTTCAATCCAATCTCCATGTTCTCTGATTAATCCGATGAGCTCATCAAGTGCTTTTTCACTGGCTATCGATTTTTTTACCACTTCCTTACCCTTGTATAAGGTAATCTTACCGGGGCCACTGCCTACATAGCCATAATCAGCGTCGGCCATTTCGCCGGGACCATTTACAATACACCCCATGATGGCAATTTTAACGCCTTTCAGGTGGTGGGTGCGCTGACGGATTTTGGCTGTAGTCTCCTGAAGATCAAATAAGGTTCTGCCGCAGGAGGGACAGCTGATGTACTCGGTTTTTGATATGCGTGTTCGTGTAGCCTGAAGAATCGAAAAGGCCGTATTATTCAGAAATTGCTGTATGCTGGTTAAGGGTAAATAGGTACGACCGCTTACCTTGGTATTTTGATCAGTTTTGAATGCACTTTGTAACAGTATGCCATCACCAAAGCCATCTAAAAATAAGGAACCTGAGTCGGCTGATAATTCTATCAGTTGTTCATCCAGTGTGCCTGCCGAACTGCCGATGCGTATAATACAGGGCCACGCAATATGATTTTCATTAAGATAAATTATGTAACGACGTAGGGCCTGCATACGGTTCTTTGATGTGGAGGAGAGCAGGAGAATTATCGATTGCTGTTGCATCAAATTATTGATAAACGCATTAGACCAAACGTACTCATCATCAATGCAGAGGTCTATAAATCGAGCTTGCTTTTCTGTAGTAAGTGTTGGGATATCCTTAGCCGGAATCAGCGTGAAGCATTTGATTTTCTCTATAGGATGTGCGGTGTTACCCGGATTTTGAATAATTTTTAAAGTGCCCGGTAATGCAAACGAAACCGAATTGTTTCCAACATAGATATAATCGGCCGCACCGTCCGCAATATGCCATTTGTCCGATGTGGCATCGTATCGATATCCAACAGCCTCAAGGCTTGAGGGGCTGATGAGCTCGGAGTTACTGTAATCAGCAATAACTATGGGAACAAGTTTTCCGCCAATATTACCTATGGTAGTTGTATGTCTTCTGGAGTAGGCATAGGGATCGTATGGTAATGAAATAATTTCTTTTAGTGGTGGAGTGTGGCGTAGCTGGTAACGTTTTACCATGTCTTTACACACGGGCAATTCAAATTCGGGTTCTTCTGTAAGGGATACACGTATCGTGTCGCCTATGCCATCGTCGAGCAGAGAGCAGATGCCGATTGCTGATTTAATACGTCCATCTTCTCCATCACCGGCTTCTGTAACGCCAAGATGCAGGGGATAATTTCGTCCCGTCTCCATCATCCTGCTAACCAGTAGCCTGTAGGCCTGAACCATAATAATCGGGTTACTGGCTTTCATTGATAACACGATATTTTGGTAACCTTCATCCTCTGCTATTTCCAGAAATTCGAAAGCCGAGGCAACCATGCCTTCGGGCGTATCGCCATAGCGACTCATGATGCGATCACTAAGTGAGCCGTGGTTAGTGCCTATACGCATGGCTGTTCCATACTCCTTACAGATTTTAACCAGCGGCGTGAATTTTTCACGGATACGTAACAGCTCGGCTTGGTAGGCTTCATCGGTATATTCTATGAGGTCAAACTTTTTTTTGTCGGCATAGTTACCCGGGTTGATGCGAACTTTTTCAACAATACGTGCCGCCATTTCCGCCGCATTGGGTGTAAAATGGATGTCAGCCACCAGTGGTGTTTGGTAGCCCCGCTTACGGAGTTCGTTTTTGATGAGTTCCAGATTACGGGCTTCGTTGATACTCGGAGCGGTTATTCGAACCAATTCGGAACCGGCTTCTATCATCCGGATGCACTGTTCTACTGTTTTTATAGTATCCATCGTGTCTGTTGTAGTCATCGATTGAATACGAATAGGGTTAGGCCCGCCAATACCAATGCCGCCAATTTTTACTTCACGTGTTGGAAATCGCTTGTATTCGGTGAGTGAGAGACAATATGGTTTTGGTGTGGACATGGTCATTTAAATTGTGGTGTAATTTACAATTGACTTTTTCATCACGTTATATGTGGATTAAGAACACATCAATATAGGCTTTGTTCGACTCGATTAATGCGCAGGCTGAATCTTTCGTTTCTTGAACTCCGAGTTGAAGTGAAACTGTATCTTGGGATTATTCTCCATCATCGTATTCAGCATCCAGTTCGACTCAGCCAGATAGACATAATGCCCATCTTTATCGGTGGCCACATTAGCCGCCTTCAGGCGAACAAATTGTTCCAGTGCCGCTTTATCCTCTGCGGTCATCCAGCAGGCTTTAAAAACCGGTAAAGGTTTAAAACTTGCAGCGGCTCCATATTCGTGCAGGAGGCGGTATTGAATAACTTCAAACTGCAGTTCCCCGACGGTGCCAATGATTTTGCGGTTACCGAAACTATGCGTAAACAACTGCGCCACACCCTCATCGGTAAGTTGCTGTATGCCTTTTTCCAATTGCTTGGTTTTCATTGGGTCATTATTGACCAACTCCTTAAATATTTCAGGAGAGAACGATGGGATACCGGTGAAGTAAAAGTTCTTCCCTTCGCTCAGGGTATCACCGATTTTAAAGGTGCCGGTATCATAAAGTCCGATAACATCACCGGGGTAGGCCTCATCAACAATATTGCGTGAGGAGGCCATAAAGGTGGCAGGCGTTGAGAAGCGAACGTCCTTATCCAGGCGCACGTGATGAAAGTATTTATTTCGTTCAAACTTGCCACTGCATACTCGCAGAAAGGCAATGCGGTCTCGGTGTCTCGGATCCAAATTCGCGTGTATTTTAAAAACAAAACCACTAAAATCGCGGTCTGTTGGAGTCACCGTGCCGTGATCGGTTTCACGTTGCCCGGGCTCTGGGGCAATTTCGCAGAAGGTATCGAGCAGTTCTTTTACACCGAAATTGTTTACGGCTGATCCAAAGAATACAGGGGCTACCGATCCACCGAGGTAGTCCTTAAGTTGGAGTTCGCCATACACACCTTGAATCAGCTCTGCATCTTCGCGGAGTTGAACCGCATAAGATTCATCAACTTCGCGGTCGAGTTGTGGATCGTTAAGGTTGCTAATCGTTATTACTTCATCCGTAACCGTAGTCAGGCCTCCTCTAAAGAGGTGCAATTCTTTATGATACAGACTGTATACTCCCTTAAAGCGGGAGCCGATGCCGATAGGCCAGGAGAGTGGATGAACCTTGATATTGAGCTTCTGTTCTACTTCATCAAGCAGGTCAAACGGGTTTTGTCCTTCGCGATCCATTTTATTGATGAATACAATAACCGGCGTGTCGCGCATACGGCAAACCGACATTAGCTTTTCTGTTTGTTCCTCAACACCTTTTACGCAGTCGATAACAAGTATTACAGAGTCCACAGCGGTAAGCGTGCGATAGGTATCCTCTGCAAAGTCCTTGTGACCGGGTGTGTCCAGCAGATTAATCAACAGGTCGTTGTATTCAAACGACATCACCGAAGTACTAACAGATATACCACGTTGCCGTTCTATTTCCATAAAATCGGAGGTGGCACTTTTTTTAATCTTATTCGACTTAACGGCTCCTGCTGTTTGTATAGCTCCGCCAAAAAGCAGAAACTTTTCGGTTAGGGTTGTTTTACCGGCATCGGGGTGTGAGATGATGGCAAAGGTGCGACGTCTTTTGATTTCCTGTGTATTTGACATAAGCAACTGCAAAGGTACGGGCTAAAGGATAATCGTATTCGGCGACCTGTATGTTTCCGATTTGTTTATTTATTCAAGGGAACCCGATCACGAATCACTCTGAAACGATGGGAGATACCGAATGATATATAGTTTTCGGGAGATTGTTTGCTCATACCCAGGCCTCCGGATAAATCGATAATCAGATCACGGTTAATCAGGTAAGTAAATCCACCATCCATCCTATGGTCGGGCACCTGACCGTGTGTCAGAAAACCGTATAGTTCAGCATATGCAGATAGACGTTTTGTGAGGCTGAATCCATTGGTGAGTGTATAAATATAGGTATGCGCCGCCGTGATGCCATTCCATTCTGCCCCCAGATTATAGGCCAGTGCAATCCGGTTGGTAAGCGTATGTTGCATGGTAAACCGGAACGATGGTGCGACATAGGGTGTATGAAATGCCTTGCTCCCAAGGTTTGAAGTAGTCAGATGTCCGATAAAAGAGGTTTTAGGTATGATGCCATTTTCTTCAAGTAGTGCCGTTTTGAAACCAAAGGTTACCGGTGCCAGGCCGCTCGTTTTTGAGTCGTTAATCTGTTGGGTAATGAATTCGGTAATTAGCCGGAATTCCAGTTTTTCATTAATACCGAATTTCGATAGTGATGTGGGATGGCTGAATATGGACTGATTATTACGGATATTTTCCATAGTAATCCCATGTTCAATCTGTATATAATTTTTGGGCGTGATAAAGGGACACTCCGTTTGGTCGGGGCGGTCGAGTTGTATGGGGGGCAGGGTCTGAGCCATTGACTGATGATGAATCATAACGGTGATACATACTATACATGCTACTACCCCGAAGGTTAATTGCTGTTTTAAGAATAGTTTCATTGATGTTAATTCTATTTGGCAACAATTTAACCTGAAACTATGATAATCATGATAACATCCCTAAGAAGACTGAATAAAATTATTGTGGATGTTTGTATAATTACGAATTGTTGTATAAGATGATGTAGTAATAAAAAAATAGGTTTCAATCTTGATGGAATGGAGATGAGTCATTACAAAAATTACTTAGAACTCTAAGACACTGTCTTTAAGCTTGATGATAATAATTATGCAAAGTCAGCAGAACTCAAGCTTATGCATCAGCATCTTTAATTAAGCCATAAAACTTTATTTTAAGCGTATACCTTTTGTCCTGGCTATACATTCATTACAATACGTTTTGCCATCGCAACCAACAACACCGGGACAGTCCATTGTACAAATGTCATTTTTATGTTTTTGATATAAGACCTCATCATAGCAAGAGCTGTTTTTTTTACATGCGGTAAATAAGCCGGCTAGTATGATGATGATGAATAAGGTAAGGTGTTTTTTCAAATCAAAGTCTTTATGTAATAAAATTAAATCATAATTATTTGAAGTAGCAGAATGGAGTGAGCGTTAGGTGGGTTACTTGTGAAGTAGGTTGATGCGTTTTCAGGTAACAGGCAGAGTAATCATTAGGTCCGTATGTCGAATAGGCATTATCGCTTAAATAGGCAGTAACATATGCAGTAGCTTTAACAAGTTTTTTAAAATCAAGATGGCGTCCTGCTCATATTATGGATTTAACTCTTTTTGAGAAAAATTCAATCGTATTAAGAAAACGGATTTAGAGCTTACTTTTTTTAAGCAATACTTCTTTTACGGCTTCATCTAATTTATCGGATATGAATACATTTCCAAAAGCACCAAACCCGATTATTCTTGTGTTTCCATCCCAATTGAGCTTAGTTGTTGAGAATAGAATATAGTTATCTGTGCTAATAATGTTGTCGATGATTCCGTCAATAATTGCGCCGCCAATCATCATGCCCAGGGCCTGACCGGCTTGCTCCAATCCACCATCTGATTTATTTGATTGTTCATTCTTTGACTTTTGGATGATTGAAGTCACCTTGTTTTTAATTTCTTCTTTATGCCTGTTCTGATTGGGATTTGTAAAAAATGCGGTGAGGGCTATTAAGCCAATTGTCAGTAAAAAGAGAATTTTTTTCATCTTCTATCAATTTTTATAAAGGTAAATATTTAATACAACTTGCGAATGTTTCGAAGGTATTAGCGATGTTTATCATCTGTGAACCTACCCCTAAGAATCCAAGCATACCCTATCTTGTGTTAAATATGCTAATCATAAAAAACAACAACCATTAACAACAAGAATTTACCGATACAAACTATTTTTTAACGTTTATCAAGTCATATACTAGATAAAATAGCAATTGAGATGAGTCTTTATAATTTACTTACTCTTTATGACTGCAAGCCATACGCTAAACATAAACCACTTCAGTGTTTTATAGTTCTCTGCTTTGTTATGCTGAGTGGAGAGTTTGCTTATAAAACGTTGGTATGCTTTCAGGTTGTAATACTCGCCGAGTTCGGGAGTGATGTAATCGGTCCAGGTTTTTTCCAATGAGGTCATCCACGGGTTATTTGGTGAGGCAAAACCCAGCTTATCCCGCCGGGTATATACTTTGGCCGGTATAATATCCTTAAAGGCTTCACGTAGCAGATATTTGGTGATACCTTGATTCATTTTATATATGCCGGGTATGGAAAAAAGTAGTTGGCTTAATGCGGTGTCGTCGGCAAACGGCACGCGGGATTCAATATGATGTGCCATAGCATTACGGTCCTCGCGGTAGAGCAGTTCTTTCAGGTAGGTGCCATAATAATCCAATTGCAGGCGTTTGTTTAGCCCCAAAGTCAACGTTTTAGATGTGTGCTGTATGGTGTCGTAACGAAAAAGTTCTTTATGCAGTAAGCGATGCGCCGGATGAAAGGCATCCAGCACGTGTTTCAAGGAGCCGGCTTTAAGCCAGGCCTTGAACTGATAACGATTAAAGGTACGCAGGGAGGATGCATCAGAAAAGAAATCGTTTCTGAGTTTTTTTACCATCGTTGCGCCGCCCACACTTTGGGCATCGTTCAGGTAGTGCGCAATATAAGGATAGTAGCCGCCAAACAATTCGTCGGCACCCTGCCCATCTAGTACTACTTTGATGCCCTTCTCGTTTGCACACTGCATTACGCGGTATTGCGCATAACTACTAAACGAACGTAAGGGTAACCCATGGGCACGAACTACTTTTTCGAGATCGCTTTGCAATTCGTTTAACTTAGGCCGAACCGTGTGCAGGGTGATGTGTTTGTCTTTTACTACCGCTTCAGCAAAAGCAGTTTCGTTGATTTCTGCATCATCAAATGATGCGTGAAATGCGTGTTGAGTCGTTCCGGTATGCAGTGCCGTTTGATCCTGTAACCCGTGAATCACAGAAACGAGAATACTGCTGTCCAGGCCACCACTTAAACAAGTGCCCACCGGCACATCGCTTTGCAGGTGTGAGCGAATGGCTGCTGTTACGGTATAACGGATATCGTTTAGATAGTTCTGTAATTTTTGCACGTCGATTGGTGCTGTACTGTTGTTAATCTCCGGTGTTTCGTAAGCACTGATCTTCAGTTGATCGGTATGCAGTTCGTAGATAAAGTGGTGGCAGGGGGCTAATTCCATCACACCTTTGAAAAGGCCTTCCGTTTCATGTTCAAGTAAATCGTGATACAAAAAATCAAAAACAGCCTTGCGATTTACTTCAAAGGGTAACCATCCGGCCCGGTGAAAAACAGATTGCTCCGAAGCAAAGGCCAGCAAACGATACTGATGTATGTAATAAAATGGTTTAACACCGGTGCGATCGCGCGAGGCAAAGAGCAACTGTTTATGGCTGTCGTAAATGACGAACGCCCACATACCATTTAAATGAGCTTCGCACTGCTCACCCCATTCGGCATAGGCATAAAGTAATACTTCTGTATCGGATTTGGTTTTGAAGATATAACCGAGCGACTGAAGTTCTTCGCGAAGTAATTTGTAATTATAGATTTCGCCGTTGTATGTTATCCAGTAACGCCCACCGGCATCACTCATCGGTTGATGTCCGGATATGCCGGTATCAATAATGGAAAGTCGGCGATGCAGTAAACCAAGCGAAAGCGGCTTGCGGCATTCCGCTGCCATCAGGGACTTATTGGCCTTAATCCATTCGGCTTGTGTGTTCGAGCCCGCAAGTTGCACGGTATCGCCGTCGGATACAATCAGATACCCTTCATCATCCGGCCCACGGTGCAACAAGGCTTCTGAAGCTCTTTGCAGTGCGGGGAGCTCAAAATGCTGATCATCGGGATGTCTGGCAATACCTGCTATTCCACACATAGAGATTAACGTAGTCTTTTATAGCGCAATAGTAATGAATTACCGATAACAATAAGATCGGAGCAGGCCATAGCCGCGGCGCCAATCATCGGCGACAGGTAGCCGGCCGCCGCAAGCGGAATGGCCAGCACATTGTAAAAGAAGGCCCAGAAGAGGTTCTGTTTTATGGTGGTATAGGTTAGTCGGCTGATGCTTATGGCATCGGAGAGTGATTCTATTTTATTACGGAGTAATACCACGGTAGCCGCATCGGTAGTAATTCCGCTCTGTGCGGCAAGCGATACGCCAATATCCGCGGCGGCAAGTGCTGGGGCATCGTTTATGCCATCGCCAACCATCATTACCGTTCCTTGTTTTTTTAGTTCATCAATGCGCGCTACCTTGTCTTCAGGCTTATGTTCGGCATAGTACTGCGTGATTCCTGTTTCTGCCGCGAGCAATTTCACGCGTTGTATTCGATCGCCGCTCAATATGGTCGTAGTTATTCCGAGATGGTGTAGTTCCGCTACCAGCTGAGTGGCTCCTGTATTAACTTCATCCGATAACTGCACACGACATACCGACTGCTCGTTTACAAAAAGTTCAACACCATAAAGACCTTGCTGTTCATCATAGAAGCCGGTGAGTAAAAACGTATTACCCTGATTGTCTCCAGCCTGCATGCCACGGCCTGCAATTTCTGTAATGCCTATCAGATCGGCAGTTTCAGCAGATTGCAGTTCCTGTATCAGTGACTTGGCAATAGGATGTGATGAGTGTTTTTCGATGGTGTATATCCACGATCTGCATTGTTGTTCGCTGTAGCGAGTACACGAAAGTTTATTTATCCTGAATGCACCGCTTGTAAGTGTTCCGGTTTTATCAAATACTACGTTACGCACTTTCGGTATACGCTCAATCACAGAAGCATCTTTGAATAAGATGCCTTTACGTGCCGCAAAACCAATTCCAACCATAAGGGCAGTGGGTGTGGCTAAACCCATAGCACAGGGGCAAGAGATTACCAGAACAGCGATACTGCGCATCATACTTTCCGTGATGCCGGCATCGGCCACTATATAGTTGATTACGAAAGACATCAAGGCAATACATAAAACAACAGGAACAAATACGGCAGTGATGCGGTCTGCGAGCCGCTGTATAGATACATCACGCGCCTTCATCGTTTTCATAAGCCTTATGATGGAAGACAGGGTGGTGTGGTCGCCAAGTTTTTTTACCTGCACGTTCAGACTACCGTTGAGTATTGTTGTGCCGGCAAGCACCTCGTGCCCCTTTTGTTTATGAACCGGAATGCTCTCTCCGGTTATCAGTGATTCGTTAACATCGGCTTCCCCATCGATAACCAAGCCATCAACAGCTATGGCATCACCATTACGGATGAGGATGATGTCGCTTGTGAGGAGTTGTGATACCGGTACTTCTTCCAGTTGTTCAAATTTGCCAAGTCCATAGAAATTGATACGCCAGGCTTTTTCGGGCTTAATGTGTTGTAGTTGCTTTAGCGCACGACGGGTTTGTTCAACAGCCCGATGCTCCAGATAATTGCCCAGCAATACGAGCGTAATAATCGATGCCGAGGTCTCAAAAAATAAATAGTCGGACTGCTTGAGATAAAACACACCGATCATGCTGTAAATAAAAGCCGCTGTAGAACCAATAATAATCAGCAGGTCCATATGTAACACTCCAAGTCGTAAGGCGTTCCAGGCAGTACGGCCAAAATGATACCATCCTATGCACATCACCGGAATACTACAGGCTAACTGAAAATGTACATCGTGCAGGAGCGCCACGTTTGATATCATATGTAGCATTAGGGGCAGGGTCAAGCATATACTTGTAACTAATTTGATGATGAGTGGATTAATGGTGCTCTGCTTACCGGAATCCGTTTGACCAACAACTTGGTATCCGAGGTCCGAAATACCTTTACGGATTGTGTCGAGATCGGTATCATCACCGGCATTGAACTGAGCCATACCGCCGGCGTAATCCACGCTTACGTTGCGGCATCCCTTTTTTTGTAAATAGGATGCAATCGTATTTGCACAGGTGGAACAATCCATTCCGTCTATCTGCAACACAAATGTTCTTTGCTCTTGTGAGGTCATTGCCATTTGAATGTGAAATTAAACCTTACTTTAGATTAACAATTTAAACAATCTAAACAATGGATAAATCAAATAATTCAAGACGCACTTTTATAAAGTGGAGTGGCCTCCTTGGCGCCGGCGTGTTAACCGGAATGCATACGAAGTCTTTCGCTACGATAACTGCCGATCAGCCGATTCGGTTGGATCATATTCAGGGTGCGGGGGGGCAATTTCAATTACCTCCATTGCCATATGCCTATGATGCACTGGAGCCGCATATCGATGCTAAAACGATGGAGATTCATTACTCAAAACATCACGCGGCGTATGTAAATAAGTTGAACGAAGTAATGGCCGGCACAAAAAAGTATGAATTCAAATCGCTCGAAGAACTTTTACAAAACCTGGATAAGCTACCCTCAACAGTATTGAAAGCTGTCCGAAATCAAGGGGGCGGCCATTGGAATCATTCCTTTTTCTGGACTATACTTGCTCCCGGCGAAAAGCCCTTTAAGGGAAAGCTGGCCGATGCCCTTACGGCTCAGTATGGCAGTTATGACGCGTTTAAACAGGCATTTAACGATTCAGCCATGAAGGTATTTGGTTCAGGCTGGTGCTGGCTGATAAAGGATGCCTCGGGTAAACTGAATATTGTGAATACTTCGAATCAGGATAATCCGGTTATGTCTATTTCAGAGGTGAAAGGCAAACCGATTATGGCGGTTGATGTATGGGAACACGCCTATTACCTCAAACATCAGAACAAACGTGTCGACTACCTGAATGCAATCTGGAGCGTGTGGAACTGGGAGAAAATTGAAGAGAATTACCTTACAGCTTGATATTACAAACACAAATAGTACTTTTGTGCCGCCAAATTTTCAAGCATTGGCACATGGTGATTGTAGCTCAGTTGGTTAGAGCGCCAGATTGTGGCTCTGGAGGTCGCGGGTTCGAGTCCCGTCTTTCACCCTAAAAAAATAAACCGCCACAACAGGGCGGTTTTTTAGTTTATGGAAGCATCCTACCGGTCAGTTAAAACGATACTTCGCATTGCCCTTCCGGTGATGATTGGTTCGCTGGCTAATAATATCATTAACCTGGTAGACACCTCACTGTTGGGACGGGTTGGGCAGGTTGAGCTGGGTGCAGGAGCCATAGGAAGCATCTTTTATTTTGTGATGTATATGAGCGGTTTTGCATTCAATACCGGTATGCAAATATTAATTGCACGCCGCATGGGTGAGGGCCGCAAAGAGGATATTGGCCGAATTACGGATCATCAACTCTTTATCATTGGTGGTGTAGCATTACTGGCCTTCTTGTTTATGCAGCTGCTCAGCGCACCGCTGTTTGGTCTGATAATTTCATCGGATGCTGTTCGATCTGCGGCTCTGGAATTTATTTTTTACCGCTCGTTTGGCATTTTTCCCGGAATCATGAATTCATTTTTCCTGTCCTTCTTTATCGGTATCGGACGCACAGGCATAGCCACCTTTACGATGCTCGGTTTAGCATTGATTAATACCGTATTGGCATACGCACTTATTTTCGGGGCTTTAGGCTTTCCGGAGTTGGGTATTGGCGGTGCCGGATTGGCATCGGCCATTGCCGAACTCGTTGTATGTATTATTTATTTTATCTATATCCATTATTCCGGCTACCGCAAGCAATATCGGCTTTTTACTTTCGTACAAACGGAGTTGTCGCTGATAAAAAAAACATTGAATCTGTCATACCCCCTTGTTTTTCAGCAATTGTTGAGTATTACAACTTGGTTTGGTTTTTTTCTGATAATCGAAAACCTGGGCGAACGCGAATTGGCCGAGTCCAATATTGTAAAGGGTATTTATGTATTCTGGGGTATTCCCAGCTGGGCATTCGGCGCTACAGCCAATACGATGGTGAGTCATGTACTTGGTCAAGGCAAGGCGGAGTGGGTGAAGCCGGTGGTTATCAGAATATGTACGATTAATACCTTAATCACACTCTGCGCCTGCATACTCCTGATGGTATTCCCTCATTTTTTTATTTCCATGTTTACTGACGACCAGTCGCTTTATCCGGGTTCAAATGCTATACTGCCCGCAGTAATATTAGCTCTGTTGTTTTTTCCGAGTTCCTTTGTAGTGTTGATGTCTGTTTCCGGAACGGGATCCAGCAAGGTAGCGCTGTGCATTGAACTCATTAGTGTCTCGGCATATATTCTTTATACCTATCTGACTGCAAGGGTATTCGAGGCTTCATTATCTGTTGTTTGGGGAGCGGAAGCACTCTATTGGGTTACGACACTAATTCTTGGCCTGCTTTATTTCCGTTTCGGTAAGTGGAACAAAACCATTTGATTCATTTAACGGAATAGGACGATACCTACTTGTTAATTTATATTTCCAGTTTCGTTGCAAAATATTCGATGTATCATTTCCTATTGCCGAATTCATCACGCATCTTTCGTTATTTTCGTTGCCATAGCTACATGACTGTATGAATGATAAAATCAGCGAACTGCAACAGAAAAAAAATAAGGCACTTGAGGGAGGAGGACTTAAGCGCATCGATTCACAACATAAAAAGGGTAAACTCACTGCACGGGAACGAATTCATTTTCTGCTCGATGAAAATACTTTTGAAGAAGTTGGTATGCTGGTTACACATCGGGCAACCGATTTTGGCCTTGAGCATGAGGTCTATCTCGGCGATGGTGTTGTAACGGGATATGGAAAAATTGATGGCCGACTGGTCTATATATTCTCACAGGACTTTACCGTTTTCGGCGGCTCGCTTTCCGAGACTCATGCGGAGAAGATTTGCAAGATCATGGACCTTGCCATGAAAAACGGTGCTCCTTTAATCGGATTAAACGACAGTGGCGGCGCACGTATTCAGGAAGGCGTAGTATCACTTGGTGGCTATGCCGATATCTTTTACCGAAATACGCTTGCATCAGGTGTAGTCCCTCAAATCAGTGCCATTATGGGTCCTTGTGCGGGCGGAGCAGTTTATTCTCCGGCTATTACGGATTTCATTATGATGGTGGAGCATACTTCCTACATGTTTGTTACCGGCCCTAATGTGGTAAAAACAGTAACACACGAAGAAGTGAGTAGTGAAGAGTTAGGCGGTGCCGGTACGCATGCATCTAAATCGGGAGTTACTCATTTTACTTATGCTACCGAGTTGGATTGCCTGCGTGGCATCCGACAGCTAATTACCTATATACCACAGAACTGTGAAGATGACCCCTTAGCATTCAGCTATTCTGCCTCTGATGAACTACGTCCTGCTTTGAATCAGATTATCCCGGAAAATCCGAATCAGCCCTACGATATGAGAGAGGTCATTGAACAGATCGTAGATGAAGGCAGTTTCTTTGAAGTACATAAAGCTTATGCCGAAAATATTCTTGTTGGTTTCTCAAGGATAGCCGGTCGCAGTATAGGTATTGTAGCCAATCAGCCTGCTGTATTGGCCGGTGTGCTGGATATTAAATCATCCGGTAAGGCGGCACGTTTTGTTCGTTTTTGCGATTCGTTTAACATTCCTCTGCTGGTATTGGAAGATGTGCCCGGATTTATGCCCGGCACCGATCAGGAGTGGAACGGTATAATCAATAATGGAGCAAAATTATTATATGCTTTCTGTGAAGCCACCGTGCCTCGTGTAACCGTTATTACCCGCAAGGCTTACGGCGGTGCTTATGATGTAATGAATTCGAAGCACATTGGCTGTGATATGAACTTTGCCTGGCCCAGCGCCGAGATTGCCGTAATGGGTTCAAAAGGTGCGGCTGAGATTATTTTTAAGAAAGAGATCGCTGAGGCTAAGGATCAGGAAAAGATGCTTCAGGCTAAAATTGATGAATACACCGAGAAGTTTGCTAATCCATACAAGGCGGCGGCAAGAGGTTTTATTGATGAAGTTATCGTTCCTGATCAAACGCGCATCAAGCTGATTCGTGCATTTGATATGTTGAAGAATAAGGTTTCGCATATGCCACGCAAGAAGCACGGCAACATTCCGTTATAGAACTGTGTTTAATCGCATCGTCAGACAAATTGGCAACGTTTTTTTCTTTGGCAATATTTATATGGCCTGCTGTGCCGTTGCTTTGCTTTGGATTACCTACTTGCGTGCCGGAATTCCGGTGCGCTTGGATTCACTGAGTGCTTTTATTTTTTTTGCAACCTTATTTCAATATACGCTGCATCGGTTTTTGGCCCTGCGCAAACATAAAAATTCCGATAACGAGATATTAAAGTGGACCGCTGAAAACCAGTTTTTATTTGTTATGCTGGCGATTATTTCCGGGGGCATGTGTGCCAATTTGTCGTTCCATCTTACTCGTGATACATTTTTTCTATTACTTTTTTTGGGCACATTGTCGTTGCTCTATGAATTACCTGTTTTTCGGCAAGATGATAAGCAGATGCGCCTGCGTGATATCTGGTTTTTCAAGATTATCCTGATCACCTTGGTTTGGTCTTGCACAACAGCAGTTCTTCCTTATCTGCAATATGAACTTAACATATACAGCACCTCCTTTATCGTGTTGCTCATCCAAAAAATAGCTTTAGTATTTATTGTGGCCTTGGCTTTTGATATACGTGATATGGAGTACGACCGTCGGGATCAGGTAATAACCATACCGATACGGTTTGGTTTGATCAGAGTGCGTAAATTAATCATCATCCTAACGGCCCTTTGCATCCTTACCGGATTTATTCATGCATTATGGTTGAGTCCCTTTTCGATGCCGCTTATACTCACAGCCCAGTTATCGCCCTTATTTTCATACTACATTATCACGCTGGCATATCGCTATCCGATTGATTTATTTTTTATTGTAGCGGTTGATGGTATCCTTGCCGTGGAATTTATATTTGCTATGCTTCTTAAGTTGATTTTTTAAGTAGCCTGTAATGCAGTATACACGTATGTAGTTGATATCTGTTCAACAAAAATCCGTAAACTATCCAATCATAAGGATAACTTTACCAATATGAGCAAGGATGAGTTTTCGCTGAGCGTTCATAACTTGAATCTATTTTCAGGCGAAACCCGACTATTACATCAGGTAGCATTGGATATTAAGCCCGGAGAAATATTAGGTTTGGTTGGGGAGTCGGGATCGGGCAAAACCATTACATCACTAAGTATCATACAGCTGTTACAAAAGTCAGGACTCACAAGCACCGGTAGCATCAGGTTAAAGGGAATCGATCGTAATGTCCTCGACTTGAGTGAGCATGAATTACAAAAGGTGCGGGGTAACCATGTTTCAATGATTTTTCAGGAGCCTATGACGGCACTGAATCCACTGATGACCTGTGGTAATCAGGTAAAGGAGATTATTGTTCAGCATCGCAAACTCAACGATCATGAGGCTAAGAGCGAGGTGTTGCAATTATTTGAACAGGTACGCTTACCGGATCCCTCAAAAAAATACAGTTCCTATCCTCATCAGTTATCGGGCGGCCAAAAGCAACGTGTTATGATTGCTATGGCACTTGCCAATAAACCATCGCTCATCATCGCAGATGAACCTACTACGGCTTTGGATGTTACGGTTCAGGCTGAAATATTACACCTGATCAGGGATATCGTGCGGGAGCATCAGGCCGGATTACTGTTTATCTCTCACGACCTTGCTGTAGTATCCTCATTATGTGATCGGATTGCGGTGATATACCGTGGTGAGATTGTTGAGGAGGGCGACAGTAAGGCATTGATGGAGCAACCTAAGCATCCCTACACACGCGCCCTGTTAGCCTGCAGACCAGCAGCACATAAGCAAGGTCAACGACTGCCGGTTGTTGCGGATTTTCTTGGCAACGATTCGCGACCGCAGCATAAAACCATAAGCATGACGCAAGAGGCTTTTGATCGCCCCGCTGATGCGTATCTGCTTGAAGTAAGCAAACTCACTAAATCATATGCTTCAGGGTCTGTATTGCAGAAGGCTAAAACGGAATATCTTGCAGTAAATGAGGTGTCTTTCCGAGTTCGACGGGGAGAAACTTTAGGTTTGGTTGGTGAGTCGGGTTGCGGTAAGACTACATTGAGTCGTTGTTTACTTATGCTCATACCACCTGATTCCGGAAGCATTCGTTTTCAGGGAGAAGAAATTACTAGGCTACATCACGATCAATTGCAATCTTGGAGGAAAAAGGTGCAAATTATTTTTCAGGATCCTTACAGTTCACTTAATCCGCGATTAGCTGTTGGCAGGGCAATCAGCGAGGCTATGCTGTTTCATAAGATTGTTTCATCTGCTCAAGAGGCCCGATTAAAGGTTCAGGATTTACTCGTACAGGTTGGGCTCAAACCGGAACATTATCATCGTTACCCGCACGAATTCTCTGGCGGGCAGCGACAGCGAATCTGCATTGCGCGAGCATTAAGTGTGGAGCCGGAATTTATCATTTGCGATGAGTCAGTATCAGCTCTCGACGTGTCGGTGCAGGCTCAGATTCTCAATCTGCTCAACGACCTTAAGTCGGCGTTCGGATTATCCTATTTATTCATATCACACGATTTGTCGGTAGTGCGGTATATGAGTAACCGTATCATGGTCATGCAAAAAGGTCAGATTGTAGAGGAAGCACCATCAAACCAATTATTCGAACACCCCAAAACCGATTACACTAAAAAATTAATCGCTGCCATTCCTAAACTGCAGCATGAAAACAACTATGTCAAAACATAAAGATAAAAAGCCACGGGATGCCCGTGATCTGATTTTGCAACTATTCAAAGACAGTAAGAATAAAAAATTATCATTTAAACAAATTAAGAAGAAGCTGTCATCTAAATTTCCGGTAGACGTATTACACGATACCGTTACCGAACTGGAGCACGATAAACTGCTCGAGCGCAAAGGCACTGCATTTGTTCAGCGAGGTGAAAAAAATAAACTGACACGGTTTGAGACTACACTAACCGGCATTCTTGAACTCAATCAATCCGGTGTCGGGTTTGTAACCATAGAAGGCTACGAAAAAGATATTCGTATTCAACGACGTAATGTAGGCAGTGCTTTTACCGGGGATAAGGTGCGGATTGTACTAACCGAAACGCGCAAGGGAAGCCGTACAGAGGGCCGAGTGGTTGAAATTATTGAGCGCAACACCGATTACATAACCGGTGTTATTGAGATTACTGACCGTACCGCATTTGTTATCCCCGATAACAAATCCTATCAGCACGATTTTTATGTACCCTCGGCGATGCGAGGAGAGGCAAAGGATGGTGATAAAGTGGTCGTGCGTTTTGTTCAATGGAGTCCCGATGAAAAAAATCCCGTAGCCGAAGTTGTTGACATTCTCGGTAAGGCCGGCGAACACGATACGGAGATGAATGCTATTCTGATTGATAATGGATTCCGGCTTGAGTTTCCTGAAGCTGTAATGAAAGAGTGTGGCATGATGAGCGACATGGTCAGTGAAGATGAAATGCTTTTACGACGCGATATACGCACCATTCCCACCTTTACAATAGATCCATACGATGCTAAAGATTTTGACGATGCGTTGTCGTTCCGTGAATTGCAGGATGGTGTTTATGAAATCGGCATTCACATTGCCGACGTTTCTCACTATGTGACACGGGGAAGCGAAACCGACCTGGAAGCACAGAAGCGCGCAACATCAGTATATATGGTAGATCGTGTAATTCCCATGTTGCCGGAGCGTTTGTCGAACGAACTTTGTTCTCTTCGTCCTAATGAAGACAAACGATGCTTCTCGGTTATGGTTCAGATGAATGAAAAAGGTAAGGTGCTCGATGAGTGGTTCGGTAAAACGTTGATTCATTCCATACAACGATTTACCTACGAGGAAGCTCAGGAAGTACTGGAAGGCAAAGCTCATGCCTTGAGCAGTACACTGCTTACATTAAATAAGCTCGCTTATAAACTGCGCGAGCGACGTTACAAAGATGGCGCAATCAATTTTGAAACTGTAGAGGTTAAATTCAAACTGGACGAGAACAATAAGCCCATTGGCGTTTATGTAAAAGAGCGCAAGGATGCCCATATGCTTATCGAAGATTTTATGTTGCTCGCCAACCGGCTTGTTGCAGAGTTTGTCAGTAAAAAGAAACGGGACGGCGCTCCGGTACCTTTTGTATATCGCATACACGACTTACCCGATATGACTAAACTGGAAGATCTGCGCGATACTGCGGCGGTGTTTGGTTACAAACTCAATTATGATACACCGCGACAGATTGCAGAATCGTTCAATAAAATGATGAAGGACCTTAAGGGAAAGCCCGAACAAAACATGCTCGAATCATTGGCCATACGAACTATGGCTAAGGCAGTTTATGCTACGGAGAATATTGGCCATTATGGACTTGCCTTTAAACATTACAGTCATTTCACCTCACCGATACGCCGATATCCTGATGTACTCGCACACCGGATTTTATTTGATGTGCTCTACGGTGCCAAGCATAAAAAATATCCTCAACTGGAGGAGTTATGTAAACATTCATCCGACATGGAGAAGTCTGCCGCTGATGCTGAAAGGATGTCGGTAAAATATAAGCAGGTTGAATTTATGCTATCCAGGGTAGGGCAAACCTTTGACGCATTGATTACCGGCGTAACGGAGTGGGGTGTTTTTGCCGAGGTCATAGAAAATAAATGTGAGGGACTCATTAAGTTATCTATGCTTGGCGACGAACGATTTGAGCTCGATCCAAAAGCACATGCTGTTGTAGGAATCGAAACAGGAACAACCTATTCACTCGGCGATCAAATTAAGATAAAGGTACTCAAGGCCAATATGGATAAGCGACAACTTGATTATGCAATGGTCTATGATGAGGAAGATGATGATTAAACTACGATGTTTATCATACGTCCTTTTACAAAAATAATTTTCTTCACCGGCTTACCTTCCATCCATTTCTGTACCGACTCCAGTTGTATGGTTTCGGCCTCAATCTCTTTTTGATCTTTATCCAAGGGGAATAAGGCTTTTGTGCGCATCTTACCATTAACAGAAACAGGATATTCAAATGTATTCTCTATGAGCAGGCTTTCATCTGCAACCGGATAAACCGAATCCAGAATGGATTTTGTTTCGCCTGATTGCAGCCATAGGTATTCAGAAATAAAAGGTGCAAATGGATGAAGCAGGGTTAACAGTGGTTTAAGTAGTTCGGCATGATGATATTTATTTGCACTCAGGTCATTCACACAAATCATAAACGTGCTCACACAGGTATTGAATGAAAGGCGTTCCAGATCCTCGTTAACTTTTTTTATGGCACGATGAAGTATTTTAAGCCCTTCTGCAGGGGCCTTATCGTTATGGATTAGTTGTTGTCCCTGTTCATTGTAAAACAGACGCCACAATTTTCGGATAAACCGGGAAACGCCATCAATGCCCTG
>Ga0315901_10000242_pt1 | contig 81928 bp, 88 predicted proteins | sample LakEriMetagenome_10_FD_203761 | JGI IMG/M metagenome (GOLD analysis project Ga0315901, IMG submission 203761) | Freshwater fungal communities from buoy surface, Lake Erie, Ohio, United States - Buoy 2 MA116 | ecosystem: Environmental > Aquatic > Freshwater > Lake | place: USA: Lake Erie, Ohio... | reverse complement strand
TCAATTGCTTCATCGGTATTTTCAAATATATACCAAGCATCTTCACCGCAATCTCTTGCCCAATCAATAAACTCTGTCAACATTTCTTTTAGTGCATTCATTTAGTTTCAATTTTCATCCGTGCTGAGACCCGCCAGCGCGGTAAGCGGTGTTTGTCAACCATTCGGAAATCCCGAACAGTTGGGGTGCAATTTTGTGAAGCGAATAAAGTGGCGCAAACACGGTAGTTACCAGCAATGCTACTTGACCGCATACAAATCAAATGACGACAATGCCCTACCTGCTTTTAGTTTGCCATCCGAAAATAGCCGTAAAAGTTTTGACTTTTTCAAGCAGTCAATACTCCAACCCTTAGGTGGTATTACCGTAGGCACATTTTGCTTCCATTCTCCATATCCGCCAATTCCGTCAATATGTATAACATCGCTGCATCCGCTTAGTCTGCAAAATGGTTCTTTACCTTTTACGGCTACAAAGTCCATACACCAAAATCCGCTATCGTGTAAGTGTTTGGTTGGAAGTATTATTAAGCTGTCAAACTCTCCAATATCTTCGTTCCATTCCCTTGCAGGTAGGGCTTCAAGTTCCTTTTTAGTCCAGTACTCAAATGACCGCACTGCTGGTAACACGGGTTTTGCTTCAGCAGGGGTTTCGGTTGTTAATTCAGCTTTTTTCATTCTATTAAACTTTAGTTGTTAATTAATCTTTTGTGCTTCTAAGCCCTGCCGAACGCAAAGCCCGAAAACGTTAGCGGTCAGGCTAAGAGCCGACACCAGCCAATTTGTAACGACCATTATCACCGTGAGCAAGTAGATAGTAATTTTCAAACCATTCAAGACTACTTTCTAATGCGATAAATGTTCTTTCTTTCCCGTGCCAAACTCTGTAATAATGGTTTTCAAATTCAATCCAAATTTTATCACGGTCTTTTATATTTGGTTCAACCCAATATTTCCCATCTTGTAAATCCCACCCCTTTGACATTAAGTAATCTCTTGTCAATCTATTTTGACCGTGAACAATTCTGTTTGCAATCAATTTGACTGCGAGTTTGTAAGCCCAATTTTTCAGGCTCAACCATTGAATAAATCTTTTCATTTTCTTGTTATTAAACTTTGGACTTCTAAAAGCGGAGAAGCCCGAACCGCTAACACTTGCTTTGCAAAATGTCGGGTGAAGTGCTAAGTTGAACCATTGTAATTCTATTGAGTATCAGTGCTATATTGAAGCTGACGTGTTACAAAACCGCCACTTCGCAAAGCAGATGCCGTTGTGCGGCATGGCTACCTACCTGCTAACCGAAACATCTGCTTCGGGGTTTTCATAACAGGCATCTAAGTAGTTGGACACAAAACGGACAAGACCTTCATAGCTTCCCCATCCGTTTGAAGGATTGAAAGCCTTATATTTTTCAGGTTCACTTTTCAACTTGTGAAGACCATCCCGCAATGGTTCAATTAATTCCTTCGCCTTTGTTATACCAATTTCATCAGGTCTCCAAAGATGCTCGTAAATACCAGCTTCACCAGCCATTGTGTTTAAGTTGTGAGTGATGTTAGCCGAATACACTTCATCCGTTTCGTATTCACCTTCCTGAATATCACTTTCAGGATAACGTTCTTTCACTTCGGAAATCGTTAACTCTCTTGTATTGCCGTTTTCACGAACATAAACACCTGTTCCTTTTTTTACGGTCGGTGTTGAATTGTACAAATAAACATCTAAACTCATGGTCGTTTTCTTTTACCCGCCACGACCGCACAACATTGTATTTATGCAAGTGTGGCAGAAGGTTAAAGGCTCATCTTTTTATCTTTATTGAACTATCTGCAAGTTTTGGTCTGACGAGCCATGAAGCCCACACCTGCATAAATACCCGTCCGTTATGTGCCATTTTAAGACACCTTTGCAATCTCATACACTTCATCAATAAAATGATAATGTGTTGCAAATTCTACCATTGCATCATTTAAGCTACTTGCTTCTATATATACCATCAAATCTTTACCCATACTTCGGTATTGGAATAAAAAACGGCACATAACAGCCGTTTGCTGCAATGGCGGGTTCTGTGGTGTATTTATGCTTTCGTGTTCCATTGGAATTTTATTTGAGTTTTCCTGAGAAAAGGCTCCCCTAAGGGAGCCCTTTGGCTGTTTTCTAAAAAAGATTCCCGTTGTTCCATTTTGCCTCCGTTTTATCCGGGTCTCTTATATACTCAAAAAGCCGGTCCAAAAGCTCGTCTTTGGTGCTAAATGCAAAAGCTTGGCATCCTACTCGGACGACAAACCCCCTGCTCAACTCCTCGATGCGGGTGTCCTTGATTCTGTTTTTTGATGGGGTGTTTAGGTCTACTCGGGTCAACCCTCGGTTGACAAGCTGGTCATTAGGCTCGGCTGTTTGCGGATATTCAGTTTCCATTATGTTTAGGTTGGGTTTTACAAAGCCGCCCAAGGCTATTATATTAAGAACTTACTAAAAGGGGAAGCGTTCATGATAGGCTTCTTTTGGGTTCCCGTATTTATCGCAGCGAAGTAATCCCGGGATGATATCGGGGTGAAAAAACAACTCTCTACCGCAATTGCTGCAGTTATACTCGTAAATAGTTTGTATTAGCCCGTCCTGCAGCTTCGTTTGGCTCCTGTTTACAAACGACTTGCTATGAACAAGCTCGTTACCGCAGTCACAAAAAGCCATTGTGTACCATTTCCCATCCACGTCAATGACCTTCCCTTTGTGGTATCTACGGATATCCATCCATTCTCCGTCAACATTTACAAAGGTTTTGCTGGGCCAAAGGCTTCTGAACCATTTGTATTTTGCAAGATTTACCATGCTTATCAGGGGGTTTCGTTAGAAGGAGTGGAGGTTATAAGACCTGGGTTATAAAGAGCATTGTGAAGCATCCCTTTTATCCTTAAAGGGTCTGCTAAAGCAGAAAATATATGCTCAACCTTTACCGAGCCTTTTCTTGTATCCGTAACGGCAAGGACAACATACTCGCTTGACCCTAAAATTGAGTTAAGCGCATCCGTTTTGTCAAGCGGGAATGGAAACATAAGCTCAACCTCGTTTGAAAGAAACCCGATATCACTCGAGTGCCCATAGGGCCTTACGAAAACATAGTCTCCATCGGAAATCGTCACAACTCCGAGGTCGTTTTTCTTTAGCTTTCGCCCACTGGAAAGCTTGTGTCCCTTATAGCTTCCGGTAATCTTTACAATGTCGAATGGTTTGTATTTGCTCATTTTAGTCTTGGGTTTAGTCGTGGTTCATTAAGAAAATGTTCTTGTGCCTCTTGCGCTCCTCAAGCACCTTTTGAAGCTTCTTTTTGTTGGGGTCTAAGGACTTGTACCCAATAACCGAAAGAGCATCCTCTATGCGGGTGAGAATTTTTACTCCAAAATTCTTCCTCCCGCTCATGAATTTGCTCATGTCAGCCTTATGTACATTAGCCCTTCGGCGCAACTCAGAAGTCGAAAGAAGGGTGTTTTGGGAGAGGTATAACCTCAGCCTTGCGTTCCATTCATCAAGGCGCTTTCGTTGCGTGTTGTTCATTCTCATGGCATTGCAGAATTGGCTATAAACCCTGCTCCAAAAAGAGCTGCAGCGCCCAGTATTTTAACACCTAATGGGACTTTCTTTTTCCCTCTTACGGTGTATTCCCGGAAGCTTATCGCTTCGTAATATGGGCTCTCTATAGAAACCCTTACAACGGGGCTTTGCCTCTTAAAAGACAGCGGTTTTCTTGGTGTAACATCATCAATCTGCACTTGCCCTGTGCTCAAATTTAGGGTGTCAATAAGTATTCCTGGGCCAATTGGCGACTTCACAATTGAGCCTCTAAGGTCAAACCACAGGCTGTCCTTATAAGCGAATCGTGCCGGCGTAGGAATGCATGCTGTATCGGTTGAAGCAAAGGCTCCGGTGTCTATTGGGATAAACACGCTATCTACCGAAGCTTTAAGGCTAATCATGACAGAGCGTTCAAGGTTTTTGTATCGTCTCGCCTCGGCCCCAAGCCGTCGCTTAAAGTCTTCCGAAGCGGATTTCTCAGACACAATCAGCCTCTCAAGCTCATACACCTTGCGCCCCGAAGCCTCGGCTTTAACAAAGGCGTCGGCAGCCGACACCTCTGCTAATATAGCCCTTTGCTCAGCCTCCTCTAACGAAGACTCAAGAGACCGGTTTGCTATGCCACCAAGCCACTCGGAATAAAGGAACCCCAAAAGGATACCAATGGCGATTCCGGCGGCAATTAAGGCAGCTCGCTCCATGGACTTAAAAGTCTGACTGGTCATAATAAAGCCCTATTGTTGGTTGCCCGAGTTCAAGAACGCCTTCATAGAGGCGACGCTTTTTCGGGTTGCTTCCGTATTCACTAAAGAATAGCGACACGCGAGACTTGATATTCAAGTCCATAACCTTGTCCGTTTGTTCTGTCAGCAAAAACGAAGGCTCGGTACGCCACTCTTTAGGAGACCAATTGAACAGCTTAACGGGGAATTCATCGCAAAGCTCCGGGTAGTGCTCACGGAACAGCATTTCCGCCATCTTTAGCTGCAATTCATTGTCTCTGTAAAACCCATGGCGGCCGCTCTTAAAGTCGACAAGACCGATTACCCGAACATCATTATAGGACTCCTTCATGGAGCCTTTCTGCGGGCCAGTCTTGTAGACCTCGCCCCAATACCCTTTGACCCTTAAGGTCATCTTGCAGGGCATATCAAGCGTTCCGGCAAATCCAAGGTTCGCGCTGGCTAATGGCAACTCAAGAGCCAAGGGCTCAACTTGGTATTCATTAAAGAACGCACAGAAGGACAGCAGGTCGGAATAAGTATCCTGCTCAAACTTAAAGAAGACCTTATGGTTAAACCCTCGGTTGTTCATTCCGATGTCGTCCACAACCTCCCTCTCAAATGGAATCTTTACAGATTTATTCCTGATGAAATACCCGATGATAATGTGGAGGTTGGTTCCGTAGTCTGCCCGTTCCTCAAGGTACGCTCCCCACGCCTCTTTCCCCATCTGAATCATCTTGTCGATTATAAAAGGGGAAAGCGGGGAGGTGTTCCTTATTATGGTGGTGATTGATGGGAGGACGATTGGCTCTGACTCTTCATCGCTATCTTTGCTCCTTACCATATAATGCCTTCCGGATTCCGCAGAAACGCGGGATATGTAATAGGGAGGCGTTTTGATTACTGCTTCGTCAATGTAGTCCGGCAGTAAGAGTTCAAGTTGTTGTTCTGTCATGTTAAAAGGGGCTGTTTGTTAAAATGGAAGGTCATCGTCCTCTCCGCCCATAAGAGGCGGCGGTTCTGTTGCTTGGGCTGCGCTCGCCTGGGCGCGAGCTCTCTCAATGGCTCCTACTTTGAAGGATTCATTTTCGCTTGGCTGCTGCTGCGCAGGAGGCTGAGGGGGCTGCTCTTCATTGGGAGCCTCTGAGGCGGGAGCCGGCGAAGGCGAGCCTGTAGAGCCGAATTTCGCAGTAAGGTTGTCGATTACCGTATGGAAAAAATCCACAACGGCAGAGTCGTCAACAACCTTCTTCTTGCCTACCATCCCGATTTCGGGGCGGGGGATTTCGTTTACTGGGATAGCCCAGTCAACCCTGTTGCCCTCAGACTCCACATGAGCTGAGGCATAAAACTTACCATCATTCTTTGATTGGCGCGAATAAACGCGAATACGTACAGGTTTGCTTTTATCAAGCGAAAGCAAGCTGTTCAAAATAGAATACGTCAAGGAGTTGTAGGTCGCCTCCACTTGGAATTTCTTGGTTGGCTCTTGGTCATCTACGAATTTAACCCTTACGGAGTAAATTGGATTCCCTTGCCATTCCCCCTCCTTGCGGGAAACACCGATAACATACCCGGAAACTTGGTCGAAGCGACCATCTGTTCCCCATTTACCATCTGCACCCTTGACAGCTAATGTGAAAAAAGGCGAGTTCGATTCATCAGTCTTAGCATTAAGCTTAAGATAATCAATCTGTTCAGAATTTGAATTTGAATAACCCATTGGTTTAAGATTAGATTTGCAAAGTTAGACAAAAACCCACTAACGTAGGTCGTTAATTATAAACAATCCGAACTTGGTTCGGGTATTATCCAGTCCATATTAAGTTCATAATACTGACGGATAGCCTCGAGCCTTTCTCCGAATTCTTTGGTGTTGTAGAGCGTCGTTGAGGTTGGGATGTTAATCGTCTCTCCGGTCGCTCCATTGAAGATTGTCACACAGAAAAAATTCGCCTTATTGAACTCATGCATCTGTTGCTTTGATAGTTGTAGCCCGTGCCTTTCCTTGTGCGCTTTAATCTGCTCTGCGACAACAACGCCATAGTAATAGGCGTTTTGAGCAAGGGAGCGCTTATCGCTATCAAAAACGCTAAGTTCCATCACCAATGTAGAGCCTTTGAATTGCGATACGAATTCATTAAAAGCCTTTCTGTTGATGATTTTAGCAACCCCCGTGTCGCTATCGACACGGAGGAAGAATCTGTTCTGAAAGCTTGACAGCTCCTTAATCGACCTCATTGGCATCAGGCTTAAGCTCAGGCTGGCGGGCTAGAAGTTTGTTCAAGATATTAATCTTTCGCTCAGCGAAAACCTCGCTACGAACTTCTGAATAGAGGCTGTTTGAGAGAATGTTCTTAACAGTGCTGCCGTACCACGTTTTGTTCCTCTTGGAAGGAATACCCCTACGGGAAAGTTCGGTGGCGATATACCCCTGCCCGCGCCCATTAAGGGACATAGAGATTATCTCTTTGATGATTTTAATCTCCCCTTCGTGGCGAACAAGGTTGCCATCGGCATCTGAAACGAACCCATAAGGGTCTTTGCTGTACTTTTTGCGCGACTTCTTGAGCTGCGCCATTGCATCAGAGGTCCGCTCTGAAATACGGGCTGACTCAAATACGGCAAAGGAGAGCATGAGCGTAAAAAGTAGCCGGCCCGTAGAGGATTGCGTATTAACAATGTTGCCGGCGACATCCGTTGTGTAAAGGCTAATGCCTTTTGAAGACCATTCATCGACAGTTGTCAAGCCGTCAACATCATTACGAAAAACGCGGTCAACCCGAAGTCCTATAACCCCTACAACATCGGGGTTTTCGCTAAGATATTCAAGCATCTTGCCGCCCTCGGGCCTCTCTTTAAGAGGTTTGCGCCCGGAAACATCGCTGTCGGCAAAGATTTTTACAGGGAAAACATTAAGGAACTGGCAAAAGCTGTAAATCTTTTGGTGCTGAACCTCTGTGGATAGGTCTTGGTCGTCAGTGCTTACCCGTATGTAAGCAACAACTTTTTTGATTGGCTCAATCATAAGTCAAAGGGTTAAAAGGAAAAGTGAAAAAAGGATTGAAAAAAACATTATCAGAAAGGCTGCCAGCCAATAAAGTATAAAGGCCAGCAGCCAGCGTGTGCTTAAACCGGCATCTTGTTCCATTGCCGTAGCGCTTTAGTTATCGCCCATGTTAACTCTGAGGCGTCAAGGTCGTCTCCTTTTATGGGGAGCTCTATCATTCGAGAGCCTTTTGTATCCTGCAATTGAATACTAATGGAATCCTTAGAATTCCATTTCTCCCTGGACTCTATATGGATAACAAATACAGGGCAGGTGTCTTTCTCGGGATGGCCTGGATATGGCGGTGCACTTGCTCCGCCCTGACTTAAAAGCTTTACCATAATTAGGAGCGCTTAAAAAAGTAAGTACCATCGGAGCGAACATAAACGTCGTCGTCCTCGTATTCCTCTTTTGGCCATAGATAAGCAAGCACAGCGTTGCGTATAGAGGCTCTGAAATTAGCGAGGTTGCCGAACACGTAGAAAGCGATGTCGTAGGTAGAGTTGTCAGGCTCGGTTGCTTTTACTCCGGCTGTTAATACAGCCCATCCTTTAGACTTCTCGTCATGCACCAACGAGGGGGACTCTCCCCCTGCGACAAGCGCTTGAAGCGCATCTTCGGCTGTGACCCTCTCTTTGAGAAGGCGCACGAATAAATCTGTTTTTTCGGTTCTGTTCATGTGTGATTATTTATTTAGGGTTAAAAAGCTTGTTTGTCGTAGCGGAACAATAAAGCCCGCCGAAGAATTGATTTATAGCCTTATTAAAAACATCCGCACCCTCTATACCCCACCCGGGGGAATTGTCGCGCTTGAGGGATTGGTAGGCTTTGTCAAAAAGGGTTATACAGGAGCGTAGCTTCATGCAATCAACAAAGCCGAACATATCCAATAGCTGCTTGGAAATGTCTTTATCTGTAAAGGTTCTGAGCATATAGGACAATAAGTCCACAAGTGTCTCCCTCAATTCATCATCGAGGAGGTACTCTTTTGCCTCCTTCATGCCTTTAATGCCGTAGAAGCGGGATATTCTGCTTTTGCCGAGACCCCTTATCTGCGGGTACATAAACCACATATAACACATACTCTTTTTCCCCGCTGCGATATCGGCTTTCGCAAATAAATGCATACCTGCGGAGGCAAGCTTAAAGCGGTCAAGCCCCACCCCTGCAACGGTGTTGAATACGTGCTTCGCTGCTTCGTAATAATCGGAGCCGCGAAGTTCCTGGGCGCCAATATACGCCTTGATGAAGACCTCAAGGTCGAGGTCGTTTTCCCTCATTAGTTTGAGGGCGAGTTCTGATTTTTCCATTTTGCTCATTTTAAGGGTTTGTGGTCAGGACAGGACTCGAACCTGCATCAGAGGTGGCAGAGTTTGCTGCATCACCTTGCTTTATCCAATTACGCCACCTGACCAATTCCCCGCGCTCCGTTATTTCCCAAAATCATAGCGCGGGGGATAAAGAACTAACCGGATACCGCCGGCACGGTAATCTATTCATCTGAAATATCGGGATAGTCGGGCGAAAAACGCCTGAAAGCCCTGTATTCGGTTGGAAGCATAAAGAAGCCTTTCGACCTGTGCGGGTCTGCTACCATATAAAGCACAAAGCCGTTACCCATAAGGCCGTCCTGCTCATAAGTTCTCATGTGCAGAATGGTTTCTGTATCGGTTATTACATACCGATATGCCGACACGGCTTGCGGGGATATAACCTCATGGGTAAGAACCTTTGCTCCCGCAAGCCTTGGAGCCATGGTCTTAGACTCGGTTAAGTTAATGTATGCATGCACAAGCCAAAACGCATCATACTTTCGCAGGATATACTCAGCGCCATCGCTTAGGATAACGCCGTGATACCTCAGGTGACGAGGATACCCTATAAAAGTCTTGGCATCTTCGTCCTGCGCTACAGCGTAGAACCGTGTTGGTATCCTCAGCTTATCCTCTTGCATGGCACAAAGATATATCAAATTTCTAATTTACCAACATAAGTTGATTTTTTTAAGTCGACAGTCAGCTTAACCCAAACAGCCTTCTTCATTGTCTCCGTAGGAATCTTGTGGAGCATATCGTAAATTATTTTGCAAAGCACAAGCATATTCTTCGGGGTTGCGCTATCGGTCTTCGCCATAACCTTCGTTATGTAGACGGCGCGGGGCAGCCTTCTGTCCTTGAAATAAATGTATCCATATCCCTTTGCCTTGTAGCAAATTGTACCGACCTCTACAAATTGATAAAAGGACAAGGCTGACCATGTATGGTTGGCGTACTTTCCGGGGGCATACCTAAAAGGAAGCTCGCCCTTGATTATATCAAGGGGGTCGGGGTCGGTCATGCCTTTCTTTCTGCCTCTCTTGCGGGGGGTGTCACTATCATCAAGCATACTATTCCGTGTTGTTTTGGACGGTTAAATTAAAACGCATGTAATCAAACGCTGCTGAGTAGGCTTCTTGCGGTGTTCTATAATAATGATTGTAGGTTCTTAGAGAACGGTCGGCTGGTTTAGTAATTGAGCTAATAAAATAATTCCAATTTAACCCGTAAACTTCTGTCCATATCCAAATACCATGATTAACTCTTAACCATTCAACAACTTGATGTTGTTCGGGTGCTATGAACAAGTTGGTGGTGTTGTAGTATCCTCCATCTTCCCTAATCCATTTATTTGTAACAGAAGCCCTTTTAAGCTTCTTATTTGTGTCGTAACAGTGATTGCAATAGTCCGAATCAAATCCAATTTCAAACAGCCACTTGGCTTGTTCAAAGGTTACGTATGTTGGTTCGCTCTTTTTCATAGTATTCGCGTTATTGTTATTTTACCGTTAGTGAGTTTGGGCGTGTATCTGTCTTTGGGTAATGCTTGTGGACAAAAATCTATCTCAATTTCCACTTCCCAAGATTTAGGTTGAGATAGAGATTTAATAATCTCCTCTTCTGAATGCGCAGGTTCAGCGCCTTCATAACCATTACTTATCCAAGAGTCCATATCAATTAACCCGTCGGGAGTGTTGGCCTTTTTAGCCATAGCAATAGCTTTTCTCAAATCACCCTCCGTAAACCTTCTTTCAGACAAAAGTTCTTGGGCTTTTTGGAAACCTTGATTATACCCCTCTTTAAATGCTAAATATTTTTCTCCAATAGGTTTGCCGAAAACGGCATATCCATTAGCATTTTCATTTAGTTTTTGAACATCAACCCACCCAATCTCTCGCAGTTTTTCTTCGGTAATGTCATCGGAGAAGGTTATTTGGTGTTGTTGGGCTATTATTTTAGACTCATGAGTATCATAATACTGGCCTTCTTGTTTATGTATTTTAATTATATCATCAAAAGGCGTGTATTTTAAGTCCCCTTGTTTTATCTCTTCATCCGAAGTAACAATAAACCCTTCGGGCAGCTTGTGTAAGTGCGTTTTCATTTCGTAAAGTTTTGAGTCGTTGTTAGGGTTAAAAAGAAAAACCCGGCTGTGACACGAATACACAAGCCGGGCCGGGCGGGCGTACCCTTTACAAACGACCGCCCTGTTTCAACCTACGTTGCAAAGATACTATTTCTTATTGGCATTATCTTCTGAATTGTACCAATTCAAGAACTGCCAAATAGCCTCAACCGTAGATTGCTTTTTGTTTGGGGCAGAGGTATTGGCTATGCTTGAAATATCAACAGCGCACCCTTCTATTTTAACCCAAGCGAAGGCCTTCTCAATCTTCTCAACAACTGCCATAATGCAGTTCCAATCCTGGGTAAACATATTCGTATGGTTGGCTTCTAACATAGTCCTAACCAAAGGGGAGTTGTTGCTATCTAAGCCAAGAGGCACTCCTTCGCTGTGCGTATAAAAGCAAAAGTCAGCATCTTCGCAGGTCTTATGAAAGCCTAATAACTCAGCGCACATACTGTTATACTTCGCCAAGTTAAAGTTGGACTTCGACGAAGCTTTCTTCAAAGCTTCATAAAGAGGAAGCGGAATCTGAGCAAAGTCAAGCCAGCCATCGTATGCTGCAAGCAGGTCTGTGGCATCATCCTTCTCAGGATTAAAGCACGTGATGGCGCAATGCGTATTATTGATTCGCTTAGCGAGAGACTCTACAGTCTCTTTGTTGTCGTTCCAACAGTTGTAAATTTTACACGCCTCTGTTCCAAAGAGGTAATAGGTTGTCTTGCTCATGGTGTTTTGGGTTTAATGGTGAATCTTACGTATAAGATTCACGGTTTCAAAAGTTCGTAAAGGTCGCCTTCGATTTCAGCAAAGCCACCCCAGCCGCAAAAAGCATTAAGCAGCATTGTTGGGTGCATTTCTGATTCATCGTACGCAAACACAGAATGCCCTGCGAATTTTATACGCTCGGCAAGCTGCTCGAATGTTTCTGATTCGTAATCATGGTTGAGGTATAAATCCACAGCTTCGCTGCCGAAGAGGTAATAGATAGGTTCAATCATAACCAAGGGGTGTTAAATTTAGATTTAAGGTTCATTGCTTGGGCGACTTCGCCGATAACAAAGTTTATTTCGCCCATGATATGAGAGTTTTGCAGAGCAGTATTAGCAAACTTAAGGGCTTGCTCTTTGGTGCAATGGTATCGGTACGATACATCTTCTGCACACCACAAATTCTCAACGGCAAATCCGGCACGTCTTAATACGTCACGCGCAGAATCTATCTCTACCTGAGTAGGGGTTTTGGGTTTGTAGTTTCTCATAGTAAAAGTGTAAAGGTTTGCAGCCTCGGCAGGAATCGAACCTGCATCTTCCGTTTAGGAAACGGACATTCTATCCGTTGAACTACGAAGCCTGAGTTTAACTCAAAAGACTGGCGTGAACACTTGTCCATTCGGAAACAACGAAGGGGTATCGCACCCGTCAGAAGGAGAGTCGCCACCCCATGAAGGGGTGGCTTTCTCAATAACCGCCATGATGTACAGCAAATAAGAAATCCGATACACCGCAGCGTTTCGCTCTATCTCCCAATTGAAACCGCAGGTTTTGGTTAAGCCCTCGATGATGGTCGGCTGTGGCTTGTCCTTCATTAATGAAGAAAGATGGGCGTTGTAAAACCACTCAAGGAAGCCCTGCTGAACAAGCTTAGTCATAACCATACGCCGCTGATTTTCTTTGATAACAGAAAGGAACCTACTTTGAATCGAGACTTCAGTTACAACGGTTACATTATCCCAATTTCGTTGAACATCATCATCTTTAACCAGGAGCCATTCGAGCGATGGGTATAGGCTTAAGATGTGCGCTCTTAAATTAGCGCGAGACCCATCATTGGTCTTAAACATGGATACGGGAATCCTGTACCCTTCGGGCAAAAAGTTTTTTCTCATAGATTGAAAAGATTAAGCCCTCCCCATAACAGGGAGGGCGAGGTTAAACATCAGGTTGGAATCAGGACACCACGGGGTTGTTTACACAACAAACCCGCTCATAGTTATCCATCGCTGTTCGCAAGATTTCAGAATCAAACTTGTAAAAAGTATCGTTACCCTTGTTGAACTCGGTCAGGACGTGACCTAATAGGTCTTTGTCATAGATAGCAAAGGGCAAGATTTTCGCTGAGGATAACTCTTTAGAGAAATCCTTGATACAGGTAACAGTCTTGTCCCCAATGGTAACATTGACAGACTTAAAATTGTTCGACTGCTTGTTGTCGGGCATGAAGTAAGTAACACCATCAGCAATCAACTTCGCTGTTGTGCCGTAATAATCCGCCGAACTTAAAGCTTCGGTAGCCCACTGTTCGTATGACTCGATAACCCGCTCACCCATGATGGCATTGTAAGCGTAGCCGCTTTTAGGCATAAAGCCTATGTCATGAAGCTTATTTTCAACCTTTGTGGATAGGCTTAAGACCTCGTCTTGCTTCTTGTTGGCACTTGAAGAAGTGCCCCAATCAGCCCATGCTTTTTCGTAAGATTTGCTATTGGTGCTGTATGCGTCATTAACCGTACTGCGGTCAACCATCTTACCGCCGTAGTTAATCTTAGAGCTATAGCTCTTGTATGAGGTGTTGGAGTACCAATTGTCCTGATACCAATGACCGTCATGCTCATTCACGATAGACCAGTTATGGTCTACATCCAGCATTACAAACTTAGACCAGCCTCCGATTTCCTCAAGGAAATTGTGTACACCTTCCGAGTGTTGCCATCCATCAGGAAGCTTTGCCAAGAACTCCTCGCAGAGGAAGCGGGTATCGCTTCGGTGGTCATGGTAAGTGTGACCTTTAAGGTCAACCATGCCGTTGTGGATAAAGGCAACCTTGTCGTTTATAACGAAGGGATGAAGATTATCCTTGGTAATAGTCCCGTGGGTTGAGATACGGAAGTGTAACAGGAACGGAACGTCAGGGTTCTTTTTGCGGGCTGCTTTGTAAGCTTTATAAAAAGCTGTTGCGCCCTTGTCTGTTTTGTACACGTTGAGTTTTGAGCCATCGCTGTAAGCGAAGCCGGCACCGTGATAATTGTTCTCGTAAGAGTTGAAGATATACTCACGCTTGATTGTGTTTTTGATGTTGAGGATTGCAATACACATAAGAAAAAAGGGATTAAAGGGTTAAAAAAAGAAATTGAAAGTTGAAGCTACTGCACATTATTGTGCAGCAGCCATTGATTTTGGAAGCTGCAATACAACGAAGTTGTACTTACGAGAGTTCTCGATAAAGTTCATAGCGGTCTTAAGCATAAACCGCTGCATACCTTTCTCTCCATTGCGACCCTCTACGGTACGGTAGTAAGACCGAAGGTGAGCAGATAATGTACTCTTGCGATTCGCTATAAGGCGAAGAACCTCAATCTCAGAAGCACCGTAATACTTGGTCAAGGCAAGCTGCATTAAACGAACGCGCCACTTAAGGTCAGCCACATTGCGAACAGCATCAAAGATTCTAATCTCAAGAATCTTATCGTTCTTGGTGTACGCTGAGGAATACTTGGTAGGAGACTCTGTAAGCATCGTCAAGGACTTAGCTTCGCAGTAGGAATTACGCATACGCTCAGGATAAAGGGCGTAAATCAGCGGAAGGAAACCCCGTAGAGCCTGTAACAATTCACGGGAACTAACCCCAACCATTGACACATTAAAGTGTCCGCCGCAGTTGTCGCCGTAATCTGCGTTCACAAGACCCTTAACGATACTGTTTTCCATGTCCTTATTAAAGGCGGTCAGGTCAACAAGGTCATATACAGGGCTTATAGCCTCAAATCCACCTTCGCCTAAGCTGCCGTCATACTCTTTTCCCCAGCCCGTTTCCTTAAGAACGTAGTCGAAAGTGTTTTCCTCCTTAACGTAATTGTCCTCTTTCTCTACCTCTACGCCAAAGCTGATTGTTGTGCTACCTGAGGTCTTAGAGACCGTCTCGAGTTCACCGTAGTTGGCAACCCACCTACGGGCAGGACACCAATCTTCACCATCGTATTCCAAGCCGTTGTCTTCAGCAATACTTGCTGAAATATAATACTCGTCACGATATTCAGAGAAGACGTAGTCTTCGCTGTCCATGAAGTACCCCTGTCCTCCCGACGAGTTTACAACTCCGTACTTAAGTACGTCAGAATCCTGATAGCCGTAGCTTCCTGAATACCTTCCGTTAAGGGGGACAAGGTCATACCTTCCTTTTGCCCTGTAAGGTATTGGCAGGTCATAGTACTCAGTAACGTCGTTAACGACGCGCTCGTCATCGGCAACGAACCCTGATTCTGTTTGGATGGCGTGCTCCATAAGAGCAATTTGCCCGGCATACTCAGAATCATCGCACAGGGTAACCGTTTCATCAGAAACATGGCAGCAAGGTGTGCCGCCGTTAGAAGTTATGTACATCGCTTCGCTGAGGTATACTACCTCTTCTGCGGGAACGGATTCGCCTTGGCGTTTGCCGTCAGAGAGCATTACAAGCTCTACGTTTTCTTCTGCTTTCATTGCTGTAAAGGGATTTGGGTTTGTTATAGGGTTATTGATTCCGAAATGTTCCAGCATATTAAATGCTGTAGCAAGGCTCGATATGGCATTCTGATAGCGCGGCGCAAAGCTTGCCAGCATTACGTTATGATTAGCAAACTCCCAAAAAGAACCGTCAGTAAAATCCCTGAGGATAACCTCAGGTTGATTTATCGCATCGCGGACAAGCTGTATCCGTGACGCTGAATCACGGCAAGAGTTAAATCTTGTAATGAAAGCATCAGCCTTAAAGAAAAGCTTAAGCTGGTCTTGGCACACATGTTCTGATTCAATCAGAAACTTAGCAATCTTATCATCACACCTGGTCTCATTTAGGGTGGCCCAAAATCTACGTCCTTGCGGAGTTGCCGACCATGTTGTTCCGTAGTTTATCGCGTTGCGAAATTCTCCGCGATAACTATTGTCAAAACATGTTGCCGACTCCTTTAACAGGAGGTTCATAAAACAGAATGCCTCTTCCGAGGTTTGCTCTCTTTCAATGTACTGTACAAGTACATTGGGGTTAAGTTGTCGTCTCATAAAGGGTTTTTGGTTTTTACGGTTTGGAGGTTGTCTACTCTCTCTAATCCTGAGAATCTCCCCTCGAAAGAAATCGGGGAGTTCTCAGGATAAGAGGGAGTATGTTTGTTCTGAATCAGCAGGGCTATTGGAGGATTGCCGGTTGCTTTAAGCAACGTCATGGCAGCCTTAAGGTCTAAGACCTTATCGTTTATGTGACGCGGGGTTAGGTTATTGCGGAAGGTGCGAACCTCAACATAGGTTTCATTATAGCTTTCCGACTGAACACAGCCTAAGTAAACAAAACCAACCTCATGATTCTCCCCTGTAAAACCAGGGGAGTATAACCCATCGCCTAAATAGCTACGCAAAATCTGAACCCGACCTTCATGAGAAGGTTCATTGTCAAGCTGAGTTAGCATCACATCAGCAGCAACCATAAGCTTAATGCTTTCGGAGCAAAGGTGCTGCTGAGCCTTATATGATAACATATAATCTACGAAATCAACGCCTGAGAAATCATACCAAAAATCACCCCTTTGAGGGGTGTTGGCAAACGTGAACGAACACGATATAATTCCGTAGAAATTTGACGCAGTACCCCCTCTGTCGGGCGAAGTTATCGTAACAGGCTGCTTAAGCAGCAGGTTCATAAACTGAACCGTAGTATGACCACTCCTTAGCAGCGGCTCATACTTTGCAAGTGTGCTTCTTATAGAAGCATCACTGATTTTAACCTCGGTTATCCGCATATCATAAAGATTACACCCAAAACAAAAAGCCCTGCTTTAATCAGGGCATAAGAGAAGGAGCGAAGGAAGCTTTCCTTTGGCTCCATAAGGAGCATCGACCCCGCACCCAGCGAACCCAACGCCATAATCAGCAGCAGAATTATGCAAGCTATTTCCATGACCTACGGTATTGAGGGTGAGACTTAAGTCCTGAGCACTTATTCGGTGTGCAACTAAACAGCATACCTGCTAAAGCAAGCAGCACAGCACCTGCTTTAAGCAGAGCTAACGAGTTATTTCTCATGGCATATTAGGGGTTAAAGGGTTTTCAAATACTCAGTAGCTTACAGACCACAGTGAATCCTTCCTTAGTGTGGTAGTCTACACTACCACCGCGCCGGATTTGACCCGTGGTAGTCATATTCCACACCTCAGAAATCTTGTCGTAAACATTCTCTCCGTCCTTAAGGACAGCATACTCAGCAGTGCCAAGCAAAATCAAAATCTTCATCGGGAAAAGGTTTGGTTTGGGGTATCTAAACTCTCTCTAATCCTGAGAATCTCCCCTCGAAAGAATTCGGGGAGTTCTCAGGATAAGAGTGAGTATTATCAGTTCTGCTTGCCATCCATCAGCAAGGCAACAATACTCTGCAGTAGCAGCAATGCACTCATAAAGAACATCATCAAAACCGTGTTGGAAAGGTTATCCATGCTCTCATTAATTGAGAACAGCGAGGTGAACAGTAGCAATACTGCTACAAAAAACATAGTGTAAGTGAACCTTCTCATTTTCTGTAAGGGATTAAAGGGTTAAAGGGTTAAAGCGACAAAGGGTTATACCCTTCTGACGCAACGTAAACCAACAGGATAATGTAGCCGATGCCATATAGCACCCAAATAGGGCTGCCCTGCATAGCCCAAAAGCCACAGCCCGCCGTTAAGGAAATGGCAAGGTTTAACACAGAGCCCGCTGCCATAAAGGCAAGCACCAACAAAATCGTAGCTAATACGAGAAGCAGAAGTTTCTTCATCTGTAAAGGGATTAAAGGGTTTACACAACGCAAAAAAGGCCGCACTCCGAAGAATGCAGCCTTTATTGTGCAGGAAGCCTTAAGGTTATACGTAATGCTCAACGCTACCATAAGGAGCGAAGATTTCAGCTTCATCACATATAAATGTGACACCATCTTCGTCCCAATCAAGGTCAGTGCCGAGGTTGTGGTTTAATACCACGTTGAACATAAGTTCCGACTGACTCATTTCTAAGAAATCACAGTCGTCAACCTTAGGGTTTACACGAACACCATCCATACTCAGAACGAGTACATTAAAACCGATTCCGGACTCTACTAAAGAGTCCAAAACTTTTGCTGTTGTCATCTTGTAAAGGGATTAAAGGGTTACAACGCCAAAAAGCCGCACCCCGAAGAGTGCAGCTTTATCGCTCAGGAAAGCCTTAAGGCTTACAACGCTAAGTCTGAGATATCAGCCTTAGTCTTAGCGGTTTTTGAAGGCTTTACAGCCTTTGCAGGTGCAGGAGCCGTAGGCTTACTTGCTTTCGGCTGTTTTGCTGCTTTCTCAGCCTTCGCAGGAGCCGTAGGCTTTGCGCTTAAAGCCTTAACCTGCGCCTCTAAGGCTGTAAGCCTTGACTCAAAACCAACATTCATTTGCAGTTGAGCCGCCATCAAAGCTGTAAGCTTATCGAGCTCACCTGCCATGCTGTTTACAACAGCAGGTGCAAGGGCTTGAGCCGTTTTCTTTGTGATTCGTCCCGTAGGGACTTCCTTCGGCTTGTTGCCTTCCTCGACCTCTTTACGCACAAGCTTGTTCGACTTAACGTCGAAACGCAGGTTCCACGGGAGGCTAAAGCGGTGAATCCTCTTTGACCCGTCCTCTGTTGGCTTTGCCAACAAGTAAAGGTTCCTTACAGCCTCTTCATCTGTAAGATGAGAAGTAGCCTTTGAAACTCCAAGACTCAACAGCGCAGCCTTTAAGGCTTCCTGCGCTGTTGCTGCGCTTAAGTGAGTCAAGTTTGCCGTAGTGACGGTGAAATTTTCGTTCGGTGTTGGGGTCGCACTCTTTTTTTTCATTTTTTGCGGTTTTTAGGGTTCGCGAAGCAACCCCCTAAAAACCGAAATAAAATGTTTTCCCCTTCCTTTTATGGTTTCCCCTTTTATTTTCAACACCTCCTGTAAGGAGGTGAGCATCGGCGGAAAAGCCCTGCAAAACAAAGCCTCACGCGAGCGCAAAGCAAAGCTTTCCTGTGCGCAGGAAATTTAGGCGAGTCTAAAAATCGGCTGAAAAGCCCGTCAATAAAGGGTTTCAGGGCTTGTGTACGTGTGTTGAGGGGCTGAAATTCTCAGCGCCAAAGCTGCAAAAATCTTTTAGCTTTTACAAGCTAATTTTTTTTTTGCGGCAAAGCATCGCGGTGTGGACGCAAATCACGGCACTCACAACACAAGGGAACGGTTATGTTGGGTTGAATTCCTTTCTGCTGCGCGGTTCTGCGAGCGGAAAGAGCGCGTGGTTTGCGCGTGAATCCGTGGGGCGGATACGCGGGTGGCAGGGGGGTGTTCCCGCGGGCGAGGGGCGGGAAAATTTTGGGGGGTAGTCACACTCTGCGGCATCCTGGGAGTGGGGGTATAAAATTTAGGCTTGTCTAAAAATAAAATTTAGGCTTGTCTAAAAATAAAATTTAGGCTTGTCTAAAAATCAAAAAATAATTTGGGGGCATTGTTTGGATTGGGCGTAGGAAGGTGTATCTTTGCCAAGCACTTTTTGCTCATGTGCTATTTAGGGTAAAGGCCGGGGGGTTCTCCGGCTTTTTTATTTTATGCGAAATAAGGCCCGTAGCGGGTCTTTTTTTGTTTGACCCATGTGTTGATACCATCGGAGGGGTGAAAATGCATCCTGTGTCACCTTTTGGGGCAAATCCGGGTCTTTTTGGGTTTATTTGTTTATGTGTTATGTGGTTTGGTGGGTGTGCCTACGTGCGTGTGCGTGTGCCTACGTGCGTGTGCGTGTGCCTACGTGCGTGTGCATACGTGTGTGCGTGTGTATGCGTGTGCGTAAGTGTATATTATATATTATATTATATTATTAATAGTTATAGAGAGATATAATATAACATTCAATCTTTAAGCTTAAAGCTTTAAGGAAAAGCTAATGACTTCAAGTTAAAAAAAAGTAAACGTAAACGTGAGGTAGGGGGTGCGGGGGGAGGAGTTTAAGACTTCTGAAAGTCAATGCTGATAAGCTTTTCCCTTTAAGCTTAAAACCTGGGCTGATAAACAATGCTTTGAAACAAAGAAAACGACAGAGTGAGTAAAATTTAGTAAGTTGACCGTCAGGCAGTAAACAAACACGCGGGGTCGGCGGTGGCGAAAATCGGTTGCGTGGGATGTGAAAATTTTCGAGGTTTGCAGTCCCTAAATTTTTTTAATCATGGCAAAAAGAGACAGCTCGAGCAAGGATGTTGTTCGCAGGAAATACTCGTCATTGATAGCCGATATACAAGCGGGTCGGCCGTTGACGAAGGAGGAGTGGCACAGGGTCAATTACGATGACATGCCGGAGCGAATCCGCAAGAATTTACGAGACAGGTTGGTTGCTGAGTTCCCGTGGGCGTTGGGTGATGAGGAGTTGCGTGATTTGTATTTCAATCACTTTGTTATGGCCAAGCGGGAGAAGGCTGCTGAGGCTTCCAATACGATTCGGGCGATGCGTGGGACGTTGTTGGCGTTGTATCGCGTTGTGTATCCTAATGTGAATGACCGTGACTGGATACGCGAGCACATCATGCATGCGGCATCTTTGGGTTGGAGGACGTTTTATAAGCTTCCGGACATAACCTATGAGGAATTCTCGGTTATGAAGCTGAATCGCAATCTAAAGCGCAGTTCGTCGATGGATATGGGCGACGTGTCGGCTTCTTGGTTTGGTTATCGTTTTACCGAGCTTGAGAAGCAGCAGCTTGCTACGCTATTGTTCAGGGGTGTTGTTGAGGATTTGTATTTGGCCCACAAGATGATGCGGAGGCTCCCGAATGGGAAGACCGCTCCGTGGGAAATGAATCCGCCTCCTGGGGCTGGTCGTCGTGTTCCGGTTCTTACGGTTCGCCACAAGGAGATAGTAGACTATGCAACCAAAAACCTCACAGTAGAGGTTATGCTTAACGAGCAGTCGTTATTGGACCCTGATGTTATGTCGTATTTCTCAACTCCAATACCGAAGGATTTATGACAGAGGAGTTTTACGCAGAATTCAGGCGGTATAGTGAGTGCGGGTTGGTTGTTATCCCTATCTCATCGGATGGTGATGGTAAGCGGCCGGCTGTTAAGTGGCGTGGTTTTTATACTGGCGAGGACCGGTATGATATAGCCAGGCTGAGGAAGTTGTTTCTTGAGAACGAATCTGCTGCGTTGCTAACCGGCTCCTGTAGCGGAAATGTTGAGATAGTAGATATTGATACCAAGTATGATTTGACGGGTGATTTGCATAAGCGATTTTCGCATGCGATAAAGGCTCGTATTCCGGATTTTTTTAAGCGCAATCCATGTGTTGTTCAAACCAGGAGTGGCGGGTATCACATCATATATCGTGTCAATTGCGACTATAAAGATGGCAACCGTAAGTTAGCCTCAAGGCCTTTGACTGAGGAAGAGTTGATGGATGACCCGTCGGGTAGGAGTCGGGTTCTTTTGGAGACTCGTGGTAATGGCGGATACGCCCTTGTCGCTCCATCGCAGGGGTATAAGATACTCCAGGGTTCTTATACGGATTTGCCGGTGCTGACCCTTGAGGAGCGCGACCTTATCATGGAGGCTGGCCTTTCGCTTAATGAGGTCACTGAGGTTAAGCCAAATGTGACTCCGCGTCAGCGCAAGGAATATTCTGATGGTTTTGATAAGACTCCATGGGAGGATTTCTGTGAACGGGTACCCTGCGAGGAGGTGCTTAATGCGCATGGCTATCGGTCGGTTGGCGTGTCGCGCAATGACATATTGGTGCTACGCCCAGGCCAAGCGCATTCTTCTCATTCCGGATATGTGCACACCGATACGAATATTTTCGTGTGCTTTTCTGCCTCCACTCCATTTGAGCCTGGCAAGGGATATTCATCGTTTATGGTGTATACGGTGCTTAAGCATCGTGGTGATGTGAAGGAGGCTATCCGGGCTATCGCAAGTCAGGGTTTCGGCTCATCGAGGCGGTTGTATGGCAATCAGGCGGCAAATCCTTATAACGGCCATTCCGCTAAGACAGAATATACTCCGATTGCTCAGGTTGATGATGCGGATGTTCAGGATGAGCCACCGATTGATATTGGCCATGATGGGCCATCGGAGCAAGCGGTGAAGAAGATTATCGGCAATTACACATTGTCCGATGAGGTGCAGCGAATGATAACCGAAAAGACCAACTCAGGTAAGGAATTATCTGCAATACTGGGCTATCAGCTTGACAAGGATACCCTCGCTAATTTGGTTGGCTTTCCGATGGATGCGCAGGGTTATATCGACTCCATCCGTAACGGCACCTTTGTTATGGGAGGCTCGACCGGTTCAACGTATTTGGACCAATACTTTCGTTTTAAGTCCTCGCTTATCGTGGTTGTCCATGGTATCGCCAATGTGGGCAAGAGCTTATTCACCTGGTACCTTGCCATGCTTTCCGCCGCCATGCATAATTGGCGATGGATTCTTTATGTGGCTGAGAATGATTATGAGCATTGCGTTAGGTCGTTGGTTCAGTTCCATGGGGGTAAGTGGGTATCTGACATGAGTTATGAGGAATACCGCAAGGCTATGGATTTTGTTGACCGGCATTTTGTCATCATTAAAAACACCTCAACCTATAGCGCGTCCGAGGCATGCGCCTTGGCCGAGTATCTTCATCTTGACCCGAATGTTGGGCCCTTTAACGCTTTTGTGATTGACCCGTATAACAGCTTGGTTGCGGAAACCCGTATAAGCGAGGGGCTTCGCAAGGTGCATTCTACAAAGCACGACCTCGATTATGAGGTAATGAGCGCTTTCCGGGGCTTTTGCAAGCGCACCGGCATGGCTTTGTATCTTAACTGCCATACCGGAACCGAGAAAGCGCGGAATGTGCAGTCCACTGGAAAGGCTCCCAATATGTACGATGTTGAAGGTGGTGGTAAGTTTGCCAACAGGGCAGATGATTTTATAACCACCCATCGCAATACAAAAGACTCCGAGCGCAGTATGATAACCGAAATGCATGTGGACAAGATTAAAACAACCGAGACCGGCGGTAGGCCGACGTCGGCCGATGGTCCTGTGGAGTTTTTTCTTTGGTTCTCAAAATACCGGTTTGTGATTCTTGACCCTTCAAGCGGATATGCTGTAGACCCTCTTGAGGTAGCACTCAAAAGAGGGAATGGTATGTATCCGAAGTCTATGCTTCGTGTTTCATTCTCAGCAGAGACCGAGCCTGAACCCCAGCCTGAAGATAAGATTGGCGCCATGCAAGCCATTCCTCCAGTAAGCTTCTTTGATTCATCATCAGATGATGGCCTTGATTTTTAATAACTTTACACCCAAACAACATGACAGAAGAACAAAAAACAGAACAGCTTATTGAGCGGCAGATGCAGCTTGATACAGCATTTGAGCAAATGCTTGAGCGCATTCATGATGTAGTTGGCAAGCAATGGTTTACCGAGTACGAATTGGCCGAATGGCTATCGGTGCCAAGGCAGGAGGCAAAAGACCTTATCTGCATGTACGAGAAGGCCGGGATAATTTTGCGTCACGACAAGAAACCGAAATATGCCTTGACGATTCATGTCTACAACGACTATGATGCGACGCTTTCCCATATTCAATCAAAGGTTCAAGAGCACTATGAGGCAATTGGTTTGGCTCAGTCTGCAGAACGGCTTTTGATTTCTGCAGCCCAGCATGCTATAGCGAACAAGCATCCTGAACAGTTAAACACAGAAAGCCATGGCGAAGAAGAAGAGTCCAATCAATAAGGCCGGCATTGGTCACAATGGCACCCCGTTTTCACGGGAGCGATATGCCGAAATTGAGGCGATGCTTAAAGGAGACCCTGATACAGCTTTTGTGTGGAGCATGTTTGTCGGGGTTTATAATCCGGTTGTTATACACGCCTATCGGGAAATGCTTGAGACCCAAAAGTTCTTTGTTGGGCTTTTGGCCTCTGCTCGTGAGAAAGTCACCGGTGAGCTCGATAAAGAGGATTTGAAGCTTGCCGAAGAAATGACTGCTTGGATAAAAAGCTTGCAGGGCACAACGACTGCCATTCTTGAAATGCGTCAGTCTTTGTTGTCCAAAGAACAGGCCGACGAAATTGAAGGTTCAGTAGATGCTAAGTCAAGCAATATATCCATTGCCGATGAGTTCGCGGCTAAAGCCAGGAAAGGGGGTTCAAAATGATAAAGACACCCCTTAGTTACTCTCCGGGTCTTTCGATAACCGGCTTGGAGAATGGAATTGTTATAGAACGAGGTTCTTTGCTGACTATTGCCGGAGAGGAGCTTGCTGTTGTTGGTGTTTTTGCTGCAGTAGACCTCATCGACGAGCAGTCCACATTTATCGTTCGCCTATCAGACGATAGCTTTCTGTACTACGTAGCCAGGCAAGAGCACTCCGAGGCTGTAAGGATTCCTAAGACCAAGTTCCTTGCTATGGCCGAGCTTTTCGCAATAGGGTCAGCCCAGCTTAATTTACCGACCGGGTTTGTGAATGAAAATCACAACATCTGTTTTGACACAGCTCTTACAATTCAACCAACACCAATGGACCAATGCCCAACCTTAGACGACCTATAAGCATCCCGTGCCTTTTCTCCAACGGTAGCCCGATAAAGTCTTCGCAGCAGAAACAAGGCAGCGAACCGGTTTACATCTACTCTGTTGTCTTTATGCAGCTTGACTACTTCTATCCGATGGCGGAAGAAATGTGTGTAGTCTCGTCCGGAGGTTTTGATTTTTTGGCTCAGGTTGATATGGACACTCTCGTTGATATTCTGTTCTCGGCATTTAATGAAGACAATGGCGGGGATAGCATTTCTGTTGACTTGTCAGATTTTAGCGTGAGTTCAACCTTGGGAAATATGTAATCTAAAGTCTCATGGAGAGCCATTCCTTTTATGTTAACGACAGCAAGCCAAAGGAGATTTTTTCCTGGGAGGGCATGCCTGATTTTGATAAAATGAGCCGCATTGAGGCGGCTCGTTGGTATGAGAAACAGCGTAAGCGATGGGAGGAGGGTTATGGCGGCCTAAATGGGATTCATTATTTCTATGCGACAATCGGGACTCTGAAAAACGCAAGGAATAAATACATAAAGCCTCGGGTTCGAGACGGGGATATTTTGGTTTTTGAAGCCTACATAGAGGCTCAGAAAAGACAGCGAGACCTCTTCATTGCAAAGCGAAGGGGTTTCGCCCTTTCTTCAATCTTCGGAGCTGGTGTGCCGTTTTATCATGCCTTGCTTGAGGGTGGCTCTGTTAATCTGATGACCTCTGCCGACCAAAAGCGTCTAAATGCTTTGTATCGTGACAAAATCATGCCGTTTTACAACGGCCTTCCCGACATTATAAAGCCTGGTGTTATCTCCGGCCAGCAGAAGAACCTTCTTCACCTTGGTAGTAGAGAGGGCAAGACTGTATCGGGGCTCGACTCCCTAATCATGGGTGTTCCGACTGCCGGTTCTTATGATGAAGCGACAGCCTTTGAGGCTTATCGTGCCACTTCGATTTTCATAGATGAGGTTTTCCTTCATGACTACGCAAAGCAGGTTCTTGCTTCGGCCCAAGCTTCAATATCGGATGACCTTGTAAAGATTAATCCTATTGTGATGGGTGGTAGTTGTGGCGTTGCCTCAAGCAAGGCCGCAGTTGAAATGCAAGCTCTTTGGGAGGACTCTGTTGCCGAGAAGGTTCTTACCGTTTTCATCCCGGGAACAATGTGTGTGGAGTCTGCTCCTGAAATAGGCGCAGACGGGGAGCCAACGGGTCGGATTCTTAATTTTTGCGAGAACGGTATTTCTGACCAAAAGAGGGCAGAGGAGTGGATTGACAGAACTCGAGAGATTTACGACAAGGCCACCAATAAGACCAAGCTGTATCAGTTCATTAAGGCATACCCAAAAACCATTGGCGAGGTTTTCGAGTTTAACACCGTTGGTGCATTCTCGCAGGATGTTATGGATGCGTTGACTGATATCTCTACGCGCATAACCAAGCAGAATGACTTTGTTGTGCCGGTTCGTATATCAGAGGCTTATGAGGGTGGCGCTGTTAGGGCTACACCTATCCCTTCTAAGAACTATACTGGGGACAAGAGCGGGTTCTTTATCCTGAAAAATCCTGAGCCGAATGTGATTTATGGGCTCGGGAATGACCCTATTCCGTTTACGGACAACTCTCAAGATGGCAAGCGCTCTGACCTTGTCTCTATTGTCGCAAGAATGGACACGGCCGAGCCGGTCGCTTACTATCGAGAGAGAACCCACGACCCGGATATTGCTGTTGAGAACACCTTGCTTTTGTCCCGGCTTTATAATGACGCCAAGATTATGATTGAAATGAACCAAGGGGGCGTTTTGTCTCACAAAATTCGAGACCTTGGATTTAAGCACTTATTGGCTCCTCAGCCGATTTGTTTTGGCGGGGGTGTTTTCAAGAAAAGAGAAGGGTATGGATGGTGGAAAGGAACAAATGCCCAGGAGGCATACGCCGAGCTGGTCCGGATAATCAAAACCCAGGGTCAGTACCTAAACATGAAAGACCTTGTTGACGAGCTTAAAAAGTTCCTCGTGGTTAATACAGACTTGGCGGATGCTTATGTCTCCTTCTTGGTTTACAGGATGGACTATCTTCATCGAAAAAAGGCCGGCGAGCTTCGGCCGAAAATCGAAAAGGAGATACCTCAGGCCGTTTGGAGGAACGGCCGGCTTGTAACGGAGTGGGTTAAGGTGTATGTTGACGCAGAGGGCGTTGAACCTGTTAATAAAAACCCGAGTAGCATGTATTATGGCCGTTAGTCTTCAGAAAAGCAAGCTCAGAAAGGTGGAGTACATCGCCCTTGACAACTCAACAAAAGTTGGTTGGTTTCATTGCTTTGTCGTAAGGAAGGGGGATTACGTGGGATACTCCAAAGGCGCGATGGTTGAGGCTGCTAATGGGAAGCTTATAATTGTAAAGGTTGGTGAATTTAGGTTTGTAGACCCGCCTGTTCGTAAGCATAGAAGGCTTATTTTTGTGAACGATAAAGGAGCCACTGAGGTTGCTTTTTTTCATGTGTGGATAAGGCGTAAGGGTGTCTATGTCGGTATAGACACCTTTGCCCTTATTGAGAAAAAGAGCGGCGAGCTTCTTGTCAGGCCTTACAACGAGATAACATTTATTGACACAGAATCATCATGACAGAACAAGCACAGAAAATTTACATTGGATGCGACCCCGGTCTTTCGGGCGGGTTTGTTGTCCTTTCTGAGACCGGAGCCGTTATCGAGGTCTTTAAGACCCCTGAGACAATTCAGGCGTTTGCCGAATCGCTCGGGAAATATGGCGACCCTGAAAAATATGTAGTCACCTTGGTAAAAGAACGAGTGCACTCTATGCCAAAAAACGGGGCTAAGTCCAACTTCACTTTTGGTTATACTATAGGGGTATTGGAGTCTGCTATCTCGTTTTATCGCATTCGTCATTTTGACATTACGCCTCAGACCTGGATGAAGTATTATATGATGAAGAAAGACCCTTCAGAAACGGACACCGCTTGGAAAAACCGCCTCAAGGCCCGAGCAATGGGCTTGTTCCCTCAGTCAAAGATTGCGCTTTGGAATTCCGATGCTTTCCTTATCGCGGAGTACGCGAGGCAGGTTTACAGATAATGTCTACTGGTTTTGGAGCAGTGTAAATAAACGCTTATAAATTTGTTCACCAAAAGCTAAGATGGATTTATTCAAAGAAGGATTGACAACGAGCTCTTATTCCGCCCCTCGGAATGACATTCCGATGGACGAGATAGAGAAAGTCTATGGCTCTGTCGAGGCTTGGATTGCAAAGAACATTCGATACATATCGACGTTTTACAATCAGCGTCAGAGTTACAGCAACTCTTTTTTTGGCCAGGCTCGCCCAACAGATTACAATACGATGCGATACGCTCCAGGAGCGTCGCCGGTTACCCGAATGCAGGAAAATTATCGGTATTACCTTGGAGAGCAGTTTAACTACAAATACTCATTCTTGGAACAAGCCCCCGACGGCTCCACTGTTCCTTCCCCATTCATCCCTGGCCAAAGAGTCTTCCAGGTTATTGAGTTTCTGAAGGGTTCTTATGCCAGTGTGGTAAGAAACGCAAAGATTCGTTGCCAGTCTACCAGTAGAGACGCTCAGACTTACAGAGAAAAGATGATTGCTCTCGCGCTCCTTAAGTATGACCTTTATGAGAATGTCGCCGAAATGGAGGGTATGGGTGTTAAGATTGAAACCCCGTTCGATGGCCTTGAGGTTAAAGACAAGAAAGACCTGTTGAGAAAAGCCCAGGAGACTCCGATAGAGCGCTCCGAAATGCTTGGTAATGAGATTTTGGCTCGGGTTGTTGACAAGTATCAGATTTTGTCTAAGGCTATCCGTTCTTGGACAGACACTCGCATAGCTGGCCCTACTGGAATGATTTTTCGTAGGTTTGGAACCAGGGTTGATGTTCAGGTTATTCCGCCGACCCATCTTATAGTAGACAATCGGGTTGACGACGAGTTTAATCGCGAGGCTCGCTTCAGGGGGTTTATAGAGTTTCTTACCCCTGAGGAAATTATGGAGCGTGGTTATTCCGGAGTCGGAAGAAAGGAGCGCGATGCTCTTTTTGCCATGGTTGCCAATGAAGCCACCGGTAGCGCGTCCCTTATGGGAACCAACGTGAACTTTATGTGGTCAAAGCCGCAGACTCGAGAGATTGCTTGCGTTACCGGATATTTTATCTATTTGAAAGACACTCGCCTTGTTTATCGCAGGGACTCTAAGGGTAATATCCGACTGCCGTATTCTTACAAGCGACTAAAGGACTCTGACCCTCGTTCGGGTGAAATAATGAAGCCGGTCATTTATTACGGCACTCTTATAGCGGACCGCTTTCTTGTCGATTATGGCCAGGCTGACGAGACTCTGTATGACCCGCTTGACTCCGATAGGCCTTTATTCCCTATTCACGTATTCCTTCCCGGTATAACAAATGGGATTATTCGGAGCGCCGTTGACCGCCTCCGTGACCACCAGGATATGCATGATGCAATCTCTCTTCGTATCCGGCAGCGGCTTGCGCGGGCTCACGGGAAGATTCCGGTAATAGATGGGTCTCAGTTTGATGGCAATAAGACTCCAAAGTCTTTTATGCAGGATATTGTCACCCTCGGGTTCACTGTTGCCAACCGGGCAAATGGCGAAGAGTTTGACCCCTCGCTTCAGAGAAGAGGGGCGATGGCGGAGTATTTGGATTTTACCTTTGATGCTGACGTTAGGCAACTCCTTGAGCTTAAGGTTGAGGAGGAGCGCTTGATGAATGAAATGTTTAACACCTCGCCGGTTGTTATGGGAACAAACAGGACCTATGTTGGCTATAACTCTCAGCAGCAAAGTATATCCCAGGCAACATTATCATTGGCAAACGACTATGAGAACCACATGCAGTTTGTTACCAACTTTCTGCAGCATCTTCTTAATTATCTAAAGAACTACTTCCTTACAGAGCAAGGGAGGAAGGAGGCAGAGCTGTTTTTGTCTCCTCGGTCGCTAAACATGCTTTCATCAACAGAAGGCTTGGCTTTTGACAACCTTGCCACATCTGTAAACATGAGAGACAACATGAGCGACATTGAGCGACAGCAGATAATTGGAATTGCTCAGACCGTTCTGCCTACTGGCAACATTGAAGCACTGTTGGCCCTCGTTAAGATTCAGTCTGCCGCAACGAAGACCGATGTTATTAATGAGCTTGAGTATTTCGCTGAGCGGAAAATGAGAGAGGCGGCCCAAGCCCAACGTGAACAAATGATGATGCAAGCTGCACTTTCTCAGCAAAACCAGCAAGGTAGGCTTGATGAGGTGGCGATGAAAAACCAGGGTGCTGTTGATGCTAAGACTGTTGAGGCGGAAGGCAAGCTTGCTAATACTATGCTCAAGGAGGGGATTTCGCAATAGAATTTACACGCAAATGATAAAAAAGGTATCATTGGCTACATAATAACCAAATAGATTTGCACCATGACAGAACAAAATCAACCCGGGACGCCTCCTGTAGAACCAGTAGGTACCCCTCAGGCGAACAACAACCCTCCAGCTCCTCCGGCGCCTCCGGTAGACCCTCAGGTGGACCCGGCGCAGGTCTCGATAGATGACGTTGAGCTTGACGGGAAAGTTATTCGTCCATCGTTCCTTGAAAACTTAACTAATAAGCCAACTGAGCCTGGGTCTCTCCCTGATGACATTCGCCAGGAGCTTGAGCGTCTTCGTGGAATTGAGGCCAAGTATAACGAGCTCACAAGTGACACATTGTTTTCCGCTGTATCTGCTTACAAACAGGCTGGCGGAAGTGATATTAATGTGTTCATTGAAAAGGTGTCAGGCTCTGCGCCCGACCCGGAAAAAATGACTCCTCTTGAAATCTTTGAGTATGACCTCCGAAACAACCTTGCCAAGGAGGCTCAGATGTCCGAAGATGAAATTGAAGAGGCTATTCAATACTTCGCAGAAAAGCCTAAGTTTGAGCAAGTGCATCAAATTAAGGATGCGAAGAAGCGATTAGCAGAAGCAAGAGCCAACCATCTATCAAAAGTCAACACCGAGCTTAGCGGTCAGGCTGCGCAACAGTTGCAGAATTCCGAGGAGCGCGCAAGACAGGAGAGAGAGGCGGCATCTGCGTTTGAGAACACGTTGGATTCTTTAGTAGGTAAAACATGGCACCGTTTGCCCGTCACCAAGGAAAGGGCTGATGAGGTTAAGCAGCTCGCTCAGTTATACTGTATACGGAATCCTAAAACAGGTCTGCCTGATGTTGAAGCGACTATTCAATTCGCGCTGCCATTCCTGTATCTCGAAGAAATACTCAAGGCCAATATTCGCTATGGGCGGGACCGGGGTCTTGAGGAAGGCGCTAACATTGGCAAGGGCTCGAACGGCGTGACGAGGAATGTCGTGACAAGACAAAGTCCTCCGACCGACCCGGACAACGACCCTTATGAACGATGGAAGGCAGCTAAACAGAAAAAACAAAACAGCCCAGCTTAACCTCAACTAAAAAACAATGGCAAATAGCATTTCTCCATTGTCGTTAGAGACCAACCTTATCTCTCGACGACTGACAGACCGAAACGACTTTTCGGCACCGCTTGACCTTACCGGAGGTTATTCCAAATTGATGTCTCTTATCAACATCATCAACAAGGAGTCCGGCCCAAAGAGCATTAATACTGAGAAATACGAGAAGTCGTTTATTGTAAACGACTACGTAATCGCAATGATTGCTGCTCCTCCTGCAGTAGTTGGTAACTCTGTTATCGTTACTCTTGCAGACCCGTCTTATAACAATTTCCGCGAATGGGATTTGGTTACAGGGGCAAACACTGAAATCCAGGGTATTGTTACCTCAAGTGCTCCTGGTTCTGTTACCCTTGAGCCGGCACCTGGCGGAACAACCGTTGCCCAGCTTGCCGCTGAGTTTGTTGCTAACACCTACATCAAAGTGTATGGTTCTGCACACCCTCTGCGCAACTCAACCGGACGTAAGCCTTTGTACATCTTCCCTGATGTAGACTTTAACTACACTCAGGTTGTTCGTGAATCTTACTATGCTTCTCGTCGTGACAAGATTTCAACTCGCGTTTCTTATGACGGAGAGCTGTGGTCAGCCGGCCAGCAGAAAGAAGCTATCGACCGTTTAATGAAGAACATGGAGCACATGGCTCTTATCGGACGTCGTGGTCAGTCTACCGTAAACGGAGAGCTTGTTAATCAGGCTGGAGGTATCGAGTGGGCTATTAAAGAGCGCCCTATTGGTCAGGGTGTGTATTATGGCCAACCTACGTTGCCTTCTCTTGGAACCTTTGAGCGTTTCCTTGCCGACGTGGATGACCGTCGTGTTCGTAAGGGTCCAAAGTTCCTCGCTATGGGCAAAGGGGCTCTTTCTCATATCCAAAACACATTTACTTCAGGTTTCGTAGAGTCTGCTGGCAAGCTCAATACTTTTGGTGGCGAAGATGTTTCCGGATTGAACATCATGCAATATCATGTTGCCGGCATGGAGTATTACTTCATGGAGCTTCCTTTGTTGAACGACCCAACTTACTTCCCTGAAGCAACCACTGCTCCTGGAGCGATTTACCGTCGTAAGCAGTATTCTATCTATTGCCTCGACCTTGACCCAATTCCGGTTCGCGGAGGCTCGGGCACGGCGCCAGCTATCGAAAAGATTTACTGGGGCGACAGCGAGTTCTACGAGTGCTTTGTTGCGGGTATCGACAGCTCTCCGTCTGCCGGAATTAGTGACGACCGCATTGTTGAGCTTTCGGCTATGCGCACAGCTACAGACGTGGACAACAGTTCTTACCACGTTCTTACTGATTGCGCGCATGACATGGTGGGTCAGTTCTCCGGAATGTTTGAATTAACTGCTTAATAACCTCAAAAACACCGAAAAATGGACTCATTAAAGCCCACATATCAAATCATCAACTCTCTCGCAGCAGATGCGGGAGATTTGGTTGTGAACGACAAAAACCTTGTCATTGGCCCAACCGCCAACCAAAGCCCTGTGATTAATTTGTCTCAGGATTGTAAACTCACCCGTATTTACTCTGTAAAAGAGACGCCAGCCGTATTCACTTACACCCCTGGCACTCTTGCTGCAAACACCAGGTACGGATTTACGCTCATGCAAGTAATTGACGGTGTTACCAAAGTTACTGTCGTTGAGTTCAATGCTGTATCGGCCCCGGGCTCAGCTACGATTGTTTGCGACGCGCTTCGTACAGTGCTTGCTAAATACGTAGCCAATGGGCGTGTTAAGGTTGTTGGTTCAGGAACCTCTACTGTTATTGTAACAGGTGCCGCTGGATTCCCGTTGTTTAGTATGACAGCTCCGCAAGGAGGAACTTCTGCCCAAACTCTTACTACTATTGCATTAAACGGTACTCCTGGGACAGCCGTTGCTCAGTCATCGGGGGTTGTTACGGTTACAACTCTTGCTGCTCATGGTCTTTCTACTGGAACCTTGGTTAGCTTGGCCACTGTGACAGGTATGACGTTTACCCGTAACGGCGTAACAACAACCGCCGCTATCGACAACGCTCGCATCCACGTAGCCTCGTCTACCACCTTCACCCTTACTGGTGTGGTTGGCTCAGGCGCTAACTCCGGAACGTCTGTTCTTACTGTTAAACCATCTGAGGCTGCAGGTTCTTACAGCTTGGTTCTTGCTGAGACTGAGAATCAGGGCGCAACCCTTGCTCCTGTGTCGGGCCGCCAATACTCAAAATACATTTTTGAGTACGCGAATCCTGTATCTTCTCTAAACAGCATTGCCCGTTTCCAGGAAGGAACTCACATCTTGTTTGTAGATGACTTGTTTGATTCTGCAACTCCAACCAACTTCACAAACTTCAACAACCGCGTAACGCAGATTGTGGGAGGCTTGAATTCGGGTGGAAACGTAGACGCAGAGCTGTTGTCTATTCCAAGCGTAAACAACTAATTGTTCTCACTTATGAAAAGCCCGGCAAGTCCGGGCTTTTTTTTATCTCTAAACTCATGAAGAAGACATCATCTGTTGCAAAAAAAGCAGCCGCAGCCGTTAAAAGAGCCGGGGTCTCAGGGGTAAATAAGCCAAAGGCAACTCCTACTCACCCAAAGAAAAGCCATATAGTAGTCGCAAAAGAAGGGGCTAAAGTCAAAACGATTCGATTTGGAGAGCAAGGCGCCAAGACTGCCGGAAAGCCTAAGGCCGGAGAGAGTGATAAAATGAAAAAAAAGAGAGCATCATTTAAGTCTCGTCACGGTCGCAATATTAAGAAGGGCAAGATGTCCGCAGCTTATTGGGCGGACAAGGTAAAGTGGTGATATGCTTGGTATTTATAATCCTTTCTCTATTTTTGCATAAAGAGATTCAACATGACAAGAGAAACACTTATTCTACGCCCCTTCAATATGACATCGTCAAGAAGGACTGCGTTTTCATTCTCGTACCTTGATAAGCGGACGAGAAAGCAATTTTCGCTACTCTCTGATGGCGGTTTTTATGAGGGCCCGCTTGTGGCTCGCGACCAGCGCGCTTTGGACGAGAAGAAGATTTTCTTTGACAAGGATAACTTCGAGTATAAGCTTGAGTTTGACGCAGAAATGCTCGACGCTATTCTCGATGGCTCTCTCGACCGAAAGCTAATGTATAACCTTGCGCCTGACGTGCGCGAGGCTATTGCTATTCTGCGCCATCCTGACGTTTATCACACAACCGGGGCTCAGTCATACAACCACAACCCCATCGGCAAAAAGTGGATTGTTGAACTTCGGCGTGAGCGGTTAAATTCCGATTTTAAGACCTCTCTTATAAAGATGCAAGCTATCAACCGATTCTTCTCTGAAGACCCTATGGTTTGGAGAGAGCTTGCATTTTATTTTGGCGTTAATCCAATTGGAAAAGACCCTGATGAGCTTGCGAATATCATGGCCTCTCCTGATAAAGGAGCGATTGTCGTTACTCGCGAAACCGCAGAGGAGTTTATGGAGTTTGTTCAGTCATTCGACGCTCGAATCCCTCGGGTTGTTTGTCAGAAAGCCCTTGCTCTTGGTGTGATTCATAAAGACCGAGAGCAATACATGTATCTTGACACGCCTCTTGGAAAAACAGTTGCAGAGGTTATTGAGGTTCTGTCAAAAGACAAAACCGTCAACATGATGGTTATTAAGGCTACCGAGGATTACGACTCTGACATTGTTCGCTACCAAGAGGGGTGTGACCGCGTCGCTCGCGTTATCAAGGACACCCTTAGTGGGAAGGATAAAAAGAAGCAGCCTTCTGTGAAGGGCCGTGCTGAGATTGTAACTCCAATCACCTCGCCTAAGACATCACCTCCAAATACCGTGGCCGAACCGGCTTAACGGTGTCGCCTTTTTACATTTTGATAAAGCCCCTCTCTGTGAGGGGCTTTCTTTTTAATTTTGCTTTATGACGACAGGGGTTGACATCTTAAAAATATATGACCGGGAGATTGACCAGGCCTATACGGACTTTGAATCCACGGAGCAAAAGACCGATAGGATGCGCGTCGCGATGGTTAATGTGGTTGAGCGGATATATCGCTCTCTTGACTCTCAGAAGGACAATGATGATATCCGGGATATGATTGTCGTTGAGCGCCGCCTTGAGCTTCCTCAGGGAGAGTTGCGTTTGGCTCCTTTTTCTGTTTCCAGTGCCTCTGTGGTTCAGGATGTCCCTTTTGGCACAACTACCGTTACAATCGAAACAGAGACGCCTCACTTGTTGCAGTCGGACGACCTTGCTAATCTTGTATTCCGGAATTCTTCCGCCTCGGGGCTTGGTGTAGACTTTAATTCTGTTTCTTGGTCTATACTGTCTCCTACCCAGTTGCAAGCCATATTCCCGGTTTTGATTTCGGGAACTTATAATCAGGGTTCTGTCCTTGTTTATTCCTCACGGACGACCGTTGGTAATTACGCTCACCTTCTTGCTGTGAAGCCTGAATATTACCATTTGATGCTTCCGAAGCTTTCAAAGATTGTTGCGGTATCCGGCTCTAAGATTCGATTCTTGTTTTCAACTCCGCTCAGGACCGGAGATAAAATCAGAATAAAAACGTCTCCTATAATCCAGGCTTATGAGACCGATTATTACGTTCAGCGTCTGAATGTGTTTGAGTTTGAGCTTTATATGGATGAAGGGTTGACGATGCCGGCGAGCTTGTCTTCTATTCCAAAAACCACTAAGTATTCGGTGTTTTTCGCGATTTCTGAGTATGCAGAAAAAGCCTCTCCTCATGAATTGGTCAGCCGATTTATAGGAACCTATGAGGCTTTCCCGGGGTATCTTATTGACTCCAACAAAATAATTTTTAGACCGAAGTCTCCCGCGCCTGAGAGTGCGCTTTTGAGTTATATTCGCTCAGATATTGAGTTTTTTGATTTGGGGAATTCCACTAAGGATTACGAGGCTTACTACAGCAGGAAGTTCATTCAAAGAGTTATTGATGAAGCGGTTTCTGACTTCAACAGAAGCGTCCGTGACTTTAATGCTCTTGGAGCAGAAAATAATCAAATAATGACAAACCCATAATGCCGGTCGTTCATCAGTATCTTCAGCCCCTACAGGCGATTTTTGGTTCAGGGGGAATCGTCTCTACTGACAGCCGGGTTTCAGCGGCCTTTGCTATGAGAATGCTCGATGAATTAAGAGCATCTGCTATAGTTGAGTTTTTTAGGCAAAAGCTACATATTCCGGAACAGTTGTATCAGACAACATCTTTGATTTACGATGAGGACTATCAGACAAGCGATGATACTGGCAAGTGCATTTATTTGTATCCGGTTCCCGCGATTATTCCGGTTTCTGCGACTCATGATGGAATTACTTATGTAGGAGTAAGAAATGGCGAAAACCTCAACAGGATAAAAAGCCAGTCTGTCTTATCCAACTATAAAAAGAACTACATCACCCGAAAAATTGTTGAAGACCAGCCGTGGGTTATGTACCAGCCGGATTTTTCCGATGTGCTTTTTCATAAGCCATTCGGAGGCCCGGCAAAAACGCTCGTTGTCAGGGCGATTTTTGTTAGGCCAACGCAATTGCCTGAATACAATATTCAGAAGGATGAGTATCCAATAACAGATGAGATTTACAATCTTGTCTTGCGCATGGCCCAAGAGCTTTATTCAAGAGGGGTCTTATCCTCCCAGCCTGAAGCTATTGCAAATGCGGCAGAAGATGCTTCTTTGCCGCCCATTAACCAGCAAAACAACAACTCATGAGCGAAGGTCGTGGTTTATACAAGGCTATCTCTCTTGATAGCGCGGTTTCGTCAGCAAAGGACATGCTTGGCATTGAGGATACCTCTTTACACGATACTGTTCTTAAGAAATATGGAGACGAGGCAATTCGTCGCATTTTCGGACAGAAAGCCTTGGTAAAAACAACCAAGTGTTTTGATATTGAAAATGGCAGAATTCCGCTTCCCGACGGATTCCAAAGGCTTATAGCCGTGCAGCTTGATAACTCGGCTGTAGATAACCGGGCTTTTTATGTCGACTCAGACTTTATAGAGGGTTTGGCTTGTTTGTCAGACGACACCATGAGCATAAAGCCCTTGAGGAATAATGTTGAAATAGTCAATGAGCATTTGGTTTTTAGTACAAACATCCCGGCAGAATCTGCTACTATAACATATCGAGGGTACAATATCGGAGACGATTGCCTTATGGCAATGTATGACCACCAGGAAGCTGCTGTGGTTGCGTACATGTGTTGGCGTTTTACGCAGAAGCACTTTGTCCAGTATCCAAGGGATATTCGAGAAGCGTACAAGAACGAATACATTTCTCAGAAGCACTTTGTGAGGGGGCATGAGTTTGTAAGTCAGTTTGAGCAACAAAAAGCGGAGATTGGAGCTATCTTTACAGCTCTTTTAATTGACCGAAATCAAGATGTGTAAATATGCCTGAAGTAAAACTGCAAGGGTTTGTTGGTATTAATTCTGACGATGAGTATTTGCTTGTCCCGCAGCCTGACACGACGTTGGGTCAGAATATTTCAATACAGACAGATGTGCAAAGGGCGGGAGGGAGTGTAAAACCCAGGCTTGGAGACCTTTTTAAGTGCGAGATTTCTCCGGTGTTCCCGAGCTCAAAGGTTTATGAAATAAGAACAAGCTCTTCTTCTGTTCATCTTAAGATTGTTACTCCAGCTCAGCAGTTTGTCCTTGCTGAGGCATCTGCCACGGGCCCGTTTGCTTTGCAGTTGGTCGTTGATGAGCTTTCTTTTCTGACTAACCAATACCCTTCGTTAGTAGGGAGCTCGTCTTATGTCTTGTTTGATGTCGAATACTTGATTGATGACCAGGGGCCATATATTCGGATTTCTCTCCCTGCTTTTGTAGGGCAGGGCGGTATTGCGACAGAGAACCCGAATCGCTATTTTGATTATGATGTCGTTGCTGGGAATGATGAAGCATATAGTATTGTCTGTACAAGTGACAATATTTACCCGTCTATGGGTGGAGACCTTCGGGTTATAGGTAGTGTGGACTATCTTGGTAACACATTTGTTTTTTCGACAACAGAAGACCGCCGCCCGGCTTCTGTAAAAGCTCAAAGTATAACTTACGCCTCCGCCTATTTTGTCGGGCCTAATATTGTGGCCTCTCAAACGATTGTAGAGCTGCCTGACCATGGATTGTCTGACTTTGACGCTGTTTCGATTGCTGTTTCAGATAATCGTTTTTACTCAGGCACCTATTCTGTTACAGTTATTGACCCTGACCGGTTTTATTTGAATGGATATCCGTATACTGTTCAGAATAATGGTCCGATAGCATTCCAGTCTACTGATTGTGTGGTTGTGTATAACCCAATAGCGATTGGGCAGATTGGTGTTTTGTTTGTTGATGTTTCAGGGCAGGAGCAGTATATTCCTCTTTTAACTTCCCCTGAGCTTAATTTCAGGACGTATCATCAGATTGATGTCGACGCAGATGCTTCTCTAAATAAGATTGCTCTTTATTTTACCGACTTCAATAATGACCCTCGTGTGTTTTATTATGCCGGGGATTTTGTTGAGAATGGAGCTCTTGAGTTTATTAACCCTCAGAACCCGTATCAGTATGGGTCAATTGCTCAGCAGACCCGGTTGGTCAGCGCTCCGCAATCTTTGACAGTTCGTTTTGTTGAGCAATTGCAGACTGGAGGTACATTGTTTGCCGGGAACAAGCGATATGTAGCCAGGGGCGTTTCTGCAGACCTTACTCCTGGGTTTTGGAGCGAGGCTACTGGCGTTGTTCCTGTTTATACGGCTTCGACAATTGTTTCGCCTCGTAAAATAAAGGGCAATACAACTGCTACTCAAACCAAGAAGGTTAACGTTATTGAAGTATCGGGAATTGACACCTCGATTTACTCTTTTGTGGAGATTGGTGTTATTGAATATCTCGATTCAGGATATGAGGCAGTATTACTCAATCGAGTGGCCTTAAATGGCCGCTCTTCGCTTTTGTATTATCATGACGGCAAAGAGACAGAGCGCCTTGTTTTGCCGGCTCAGGAGTTTAATATTGACGACCGGAGTGTAAAAAAGGCCCTCAATGTGTGTATTCTTGATAATAGGCTTCTGCTCTCTAATGTTGAATTCCGTTCTGAGCGAGGGCTTGACGCTGTTCTTGATACTGTGAAATATCGGCTGAAACACTTTGCTATTCCGAAGCAAGGGCGGGAGCCTGGCGATTTTTATGTTGATTCTTCAGGTCTTGATTTCGCGGAGTACCAAAAGCCTGAAAACGTGAATAAATACATTGGGTACATGCCTAATGAGACTTATTTGTTTGCTGCTCGTTTTGTTTTTAATAACGGGTTTAAGTCAAAGCCTGTCCCGTTTTGTACTGTTAAGTTTGATACTGAACCGACTTCTGCAGACGGCCGTCGTCTTCAAGGGTTGCCTTCTTATGATACAATTAGGGGACACCAATATAACCCGGTTTCGCAATTGTATGACAAGGGTGAAATTCTGATTAATCACATTGAGTTTTCAAACTTCAATTTCAATGCAATAATCGAGGGCGTCCCGGCAAGGGATATTATCGAGCGTATTGAAATAATGAGGGCAGAGGTCACAAATCCAACAGTTCTTGGTTGTGGACTTGCCGTACTTGCCATAAGGGCTGGCACAGAAAGTGTTGCAAATACAACTTACCCTGTTTACCGGCCAACTCCTTTTGTTGGAGTCCCTACGGGTTTTGGCCCTGTGTTCTTTGACCCAGGGTACATGCAGACGGGCCTGGTAAGGCAACCTGATGTTGCTTCGTTATACATCCCTGACTTTTTGTACACAGGAGCTGATATCTCTTCTATTGGTGTTGGCGCGAAGCTGGTTGTTTTTGGCAGTCATGACTATAATGCTCACAAGGATTCTTATGTACAGGCATTTGGGAATCCTCCTACCGCATTCCCCTATGGGGGGTATATTCATTATGGCGGAGATTCAGGCTGGGGAGGCTCAGGGTTTTCCCCAGTGGAGTACAGTATTGATGAGTTTGGCAATATAGATGACGATGGGTTTAAGGTTTTCGCAGAAGGCTCTCAATTCCCGTTTATTTTCAGAAACAGGCACTTCATCTTGCCGAATAACAACAGGTGGACTCGTAATTTGACAGTTCGTCTTGAGTCGCCTATATTAACAGAACCAGACCATCAGTGGCAAGAGCCTGATAATCAAAGTAGCTCAACCTTCTTTGCGGGAGACAGAGGCCTTCGATATGTTCAGATATACCGGCCAAATCCGGACCAGTATAACGACATTGACATCACAAGCGCCGTTTATACCCTTGCGAGTGTTTCGCCATCTGACGCATTCGTTGATGTTTTTGGGGGTGATTGTATGTATCAAAGGACGACGTTGAAACTGATGTCTTGCAATGCGTCAGGTGTTCCGCTAAACACAGGAGCTCCGGTTTGTCTTGATTTTTATAGCCATAACAGGATAAATGTTCAGCTTAGGGGTAGCGATGAGAATGTCGACGCAGCCTACCCAATGGAGTTTGATACAATAAGCCAATGGATGCTTCATCCGTTTTTTGACGAAATTGCTTATAGCCGAGCATACACTCCTCGACAGGAAACCCAGTCAAAACTGGTTTTTAACCCGAATCTTCCGGATGACACAATACAGCCAACGACGATAGTTTACTCCCCGGTAAAGACCCGAGGTTCTGTCCAGGATTCGTATAGGCAGTTTTCTTATGCTGATTTCACCTCCCTTGACACAACATTTGGCCCTATTGTATTTATGAGGCCGTTTAACGGGGAGTTGATTACCCTTCAGGAGCGCAGGGCTCAACGTCAATTCTTTAACACAAGAGGCGTTTTGACTACAGCAGATGGAGCGACAGCTCTCATTGGTGATGGCGCTGCTTTTTATAGAGACGGCTCCACTCTTAGTTCGTTTGGCTGTCGCCATAAGTGGTCGGTTGTTGTCGGTCGGTCTTTTGGCGGGAATGATGTTTGGTATTGGTATGACGACGTTAATCGTGTTATTTGCCGGTTTGGCGCAGATGGGCTTGTTCCTATTTCTTCAAGGGCTAAGTTTAGGACGGAAATCCGTTCACTGACAGAGTTGGCTTCTGACTCTTTTGCTCCTGCAGATGTGTTTGGCATTAGCGGGGTTTGGGACGAGGTTTTGTCTGAGGTTGTTTGGAGTTTTAAGCTTGCCCGAGGCTATCGTGGGCACTGGAGAACCGGATTGAACGTAAAGCAGGGCGAGCTTTATAGTGTAAGGGGCCGAAATTATCCCGATATATTTGAGGATATGCCTGTTCTTTACAGAGCTATTTTTAGCCATGAAACCTCCTCATTAAATGGCCCTGATTCAGACGACCCGGCATGGCAAGAAGTTCCATACGGAGACCCTTCGTATATGAAATTCTTCGGCTTGGTGTTTTCTGAATCTCAAAATCGCTTTATATCAGTAGACGAGATTTACCCGGCTATCTTTATAACGAACAACAGAAATGTTTACTACCCAAGAGCCAAGGCTCCATACGGACTTATTTATAAGCGAAATGCAGGAGAGCCGTTGGTGTTTTACGACTACCTTGGTGATAGGAAAACTGTTTTTGGTGCTGTAGAGAGCGTGTTCAACATCGACGCCAATATCCAAAAGAAGGCAGCGGCTTTAAGGGTTAATTCCGCCCTTGTGCCCCATAAGATTGAAGTTAGGACGGAGCTTAATCAAACCTTTATTCTTGCTGAAGACTTTAAGGGTCGCCTTAATCAGTGGGATTCGCCAGTTAATAAAGACTCTCAGGACGAGCAGTCGCGAAAACAAGGCGAGGGTGGCATATATGGCACCTATGTTCGCGTAAAGTTTATCTTTGCACCTGAGCAGCATCAGCGTTTAATCAACATGGTTCTCAAATTTAGGCCTGTGTCAAGAATGTATACAACATGATTGGTGAAATGATACTTGGAATACCTCAGATGGTTATGGGGTTCCAGCAGATGAAGCAATTAAAAAACGTCCCTCGGCCAAACTTCTCTGTCTCTCCGGAGTTGCAGAAGAGCTACAATCGCGCAGAGACCATGGCTATGCAGGGTTTAACTGCGGCAGAAAGAGCGGCGATGGAAACTCAGCAAGCCGGACAGATAGCTTCGCAGGTTCGGGCGGGGTTCGCTCGAACAGGTGGGAATATGGCCGGTGCTCTTGGTGTTATTTCGGGAATGGGGCAGTCTCAGTTTACTCTTGGTTTAGGAAAAATGGATGCTGATGTTCGGCGCTCAAACATAAGATATGCGGATAGCATTATGCGAGACATTAATCAGGTCCGTATGATGCAGCAGCGCCTTGATATAGAGAGAGACCAGTCTCGTAGGGATTCGGCCGCCGCTCTGCTTAACATGGGTATGCAGAATATTGCCCAGGGTATAAGCAGCGCAGAAGATAATGTTATGTATCTTGCCGGCTCAATGATGGGTGGTGGCATATCTTAAGTTCAACGGCCTTATCGCTTTTATAAATAATCGTTAAGTTAGTTTGATTATGGCACTCGGAGAACTTCTTTCAAGCGGAAATATAGGTAGCGAATTCGCCAAGGCTCTTGCTGTTAAGGCACCTCAGTCCCGCAAGGGTCTTGCGGAGGGTCTTGCTCAGGGTCAGCGTAGGCGGTATGAAATGGCGAGGGCCGGAATCCCTGCTCGAAACGAGATTGACAGGACGATTCGCTCTGCTATGGCGACTATTAAGAATGTTGACACTAAAGTTCTTCCTCAGGCTCAACAGGCATTGGAGGAGTTTAATGAGCAGGTTAATTATGCTCAAGCGACTTATCCGGACCCCCAGTCACAGCAAGCGTTTATTCGCGACAAGTTTATGGAGTTTCAGAATAAGTATGTTGCTATTGATGCGTGGTCGAGAAATATCAAAAAGGTGCGGGAGGCTGCGGCAAAACCCAATGTTATAGTCCCTCCTAAATTGGGTGAGTATCTTAACACTCCGAAGGCGGCTTATGAAGATGACGGTTTGAGCAGGTTGCCCGGATGGGAAAATGTTATTGCTGCAAGCCCTTCGGATAATAATGTTCTTGTTGTTGATTTGCCAAGGTCTTTGAAGCTTGCTGATTACGACCAAGACCTGCTTGAATCTCAGGACACAGGTGCGTTTAGGGCTAAGTCTGACGGGAATCCCGAGGTTAAAACCAAGACCCTCAATGGCACCAAGTTTGAATATGAAGTTTACAGGCTGTCAAAAGCTGCTATTGCTGACCAGGTTAGGTCCTCGGCCTCAAGCCCTGATTACCTGGCCAACCTCTCTTATTCTTACTATGAGGCGAATAGAAATACCCCCGGCTTTAAGGAGAAGGTAACCGAGCTCGAAAAGAACGGAAAACTTACCGAAGAGATTATCAACTTCAGAGCCAATCAGCTTTATGCTGCAGGTGTGTATAAAGAGAGCGAAATGCGAGCAGCCCCTCCTTCGGTTACCAATATTAATACTTATCTTGGAGAGGCTCAGTCGCAAACAGCGGCCCCTGAAGCTCCGAAATACACCCCAATTCAGATTACTCAAACTCAGCCGGATGGAAGCAAGGTTGCAGGGGCGTCAATTCCTGCGATAGGTATTCCTTTGAAGGCTGAAAACCTAACTCTTGCAACTGTTGCTGGAACTATTAATATGGACGGTAACGAGCCATTTAAGCTCAGTGGGAATATCACTAATGCTGATGCTTCCCAGTTGCTCGTTGTTCCGCTTTATAAAACGCCGAGTAAGTTTGAGGGTGGGGCTGCTTATGATGTTTATGGTAAGGTTATAGATACGCCTTCTATTAGCACAGAACTTAGCTCTAATAATGTTTCTTTTGGGGTTTACCTCCAAGTTAGTTCTCCTGATGAATATACTATTGGCAACGGCACTGTAAAAGGGGTTAATCTTCTTTACCCGGCTCAGGATTCTTTTTGGGCTAATCAGGGTGTGGGTTCGAGAGCTCAAAAGGCCGCTTCTCAGGCAGAACTAAAGGCAACTGCTGAGTCTTATGCTGTTCGCGACCTTCTTAATTCCGGTGACCAAGAGGCGATTAATATTTATCGCCAAGCTATTGCTTTCCCCGCGGTGAGTGATTTCTCAGTCAAGCTTGTAAAAATGGCTAACGATAAGGGTTATATTAGTCGTTACGTCAAGGGTAATAAGTACCTTGCTCCTACCGAGTACGGTCAGCAGTACCAAAACGTGCGTGTTGGTGAGGTTAAGCCAAAGGCAAAAACCCCAGCAAAGCCGACGCCGCCTCCCTCTAATGCAGCAAAGGGGCCGGCCCCGCAGACAATAGGGAAGCCAGCGCCTCCTCCGGCGGCGCCAAGTCCAGGGAAAGGGGTTTCTCGTCGAAAAACTGGAGAAGGGAAGCCAGCGCCTCCTCCGGCGGCGCCAAGTCCAGGGAAAGGGGTTTCTCGTCGAAAAGCTGGAGAAGGGAAGGCGAAATAACCTTCTTTATTCGGGCAGACTTTCTATATTTGTTTCAAGAAGTCTGCTATGGAAAACGCCCCATTAATTGCTGAGGAACCTACAATGGCTCAGCAAGTTACACCTGAGCCAACCCCGGAGCCTATTGATTCTCCTGTTGTCGATGACGCGGTTGTTGATTTAATCAGCCAAGAGGGAGACCCTCAGCCTCCCGCTATATCAAAGTTTATGGTCAAGCAAAAAGACCTTGATGACTTTGTCGCTACGGGTCTTGATAATCCTGACTACACTTTTGAAATGGCATCGGAGGATTTTCCTGAGTTGAAGGATAACCCTGCGCTATGGGATTTGTATATTGATTATGCGGCGACTGTTAATTCGGGGAAGTATTCAACCTATGACGAGATTAACTCAAAATTCCCTGCATTTGAGTTTGTTGAGGACGCTCAGATTGAGGCTGCGACCGGTAAAAAAAAAAGTGGAGACGATTCGTCATTATTCCAAATACCATCGTACTCTGCTGTAGAAACCCCTGGTAAGGCGCCTTCTTTTGCTTCTCAGGTTCAGCCGGGTACTGGGCAGCCGGCGCCCTTAGCTAATAATTTTGGAGTCCTTCCGAATAGTCTCATGGCTCAGATGCGAGCCGGTAGTGAAAAGGAGTTTGAGCGGCGGTATAATCTACCTCTCTCGGAGATTGAGAAAGAGGTTCGGGTGGCTAACCCTGACTTATCGGATACCGATGTCTTTTTGACCACCGCAGGTATAAAGGCCAAGGCTGTAGAGTGGAAAAAGGAACAAATTGAAGGAATCGGCCTCAATCTACCAAAAACTCCGGAGGGGCTTGAAGCTTTACTAAAGAACTACGATGCTGCTGTTTCCTCAAGCGGATACCCTGAGGCTATTAAAAGGGCTACTCAGTCGGCTGCGGTGTACAAGGATTGGGAAAACACTCCTGTCCCCGAATTTAACGCAACCCCCCAGCAACTTAGTGATAAGTATGTTGAGCTACAGGGCGTTTTTGCGGAGCAGAAAGAACAGCTTGTCGCTCTCCAGCAAAAGATTTCTGAGCTTGGTATTACACCTCAGACTCAAGACCCTCGGCTTTGGCAACAATATGAAGCCCTTAAGGCTCAGGAAGGTCTTATTCTTGGCCCAATTAACGCTACGATAAATGAAATGAAGCGCATTGAGCCGGTTCTTAATGAGGGCGTTGATAAATACAATGCGCTGAAAAGTCTTTATGATGAAGCAGAGGCTTTGCGAGCCAGCATTGACCCTGAGGTATTGGCCAAAGGGGAGCTTGCTATAAAGGAGCTTACTCATCTTCAGACGATGACAGCGGCGCAGCTTAAAAAGGAGGGTTACACTCCGGCGTCATATAGCCAAGAACTCGCGAGGCTTAATGACCAAGTTGAGCAGATGGGTTTATACATGAACACCCCTGACCGGGAAATGGACAAGCTTGACAAAGAGCTTTCGCTTATCCAAAAAAACGCTGCTAATGTGAAAAGGCTTGCATCTTCAACAGGTGTTCAGCTTAAGCAGTTAAGCGACAAGGCCGCCCAGCTTTTTAGGGACGGGCGTCACTCGGAGGCTAAGGAGGTTGCGAAACAAGCGTATGCTGTTCAGCAAGAATTAAAGAAGTATCAGGCAGCCTTGAGGCATCATTCTCGCAAGTACCAAGAAAACTATGCAAAATACGAGAAGATTGCCGCTTATAAAATAGAGATTCAGCGAACGCTTAATGACCCCAGGTGGAGAGAGAAAGAGCGTGAGGCTCAGGTTGCCAGGATGACCACAGGTGGTAGGGCGCTTCGCCTCACCGCCGAGGCTATTGGGGATATTGGTAAATATATGGGTATGGCTGCTCTTGCCGCATCGTCTCTGCCGTATGATATTAATATGGCCTTTGGGGTTAACCAAGGCGTCTCGACAGCCATGCTCGCAGGTTTAGACAAGGCGGCAGACGACCTTAATAAATGGTACGAGAAACAGATGCCGTCAATAAAGCCATATACGGAAGAGTTGAAAGGCGGATTTATCACTGACTTTAATGCGTTAAAGCTTTTTAATGTCACCATAAACGGCGTTGCTTCCCTTGGGACAACAGCCGCAGCTACCATCCTTTCCGGAGGAAATGTTGGTATTGGAGTTGCGGCGGGTTTCGCTCAGGTGTACGGGAGTATGTACTATGAAGCAAAAGAGGCTGGTTTGGATGGGTATAACGCCCAGCTCTTTGCTGCCTTGGTTGCTACGCCGGCCGCTCTTGGTGATAAGTATTCTCTCGGCGCTCTGCTTGGCGGTATGCAAGGCTCTTCAAGAGCTGCCATGAGGGATGCTATAATTAGAACTATAAGAGAAAGTGGGGGAAAGGTGACAGCCAGCACTGTTCTTTCTGCCTCAAAAGCGGCTACTGCGGTACTCTTAAAAGCATCTGCCCCTGAAGCCTTAGGTGAGGGTGGGGAGTATTTGGTAGAAGAAGGAATGAAGCAGCTTTATAATGCCCTTGGTATTAATGGCGCTCATTTTGAGACAGTTGATAATTATTTGCAGTTTGCTGAGAATTTTGTTGAAAATTCGGTAGGCGGTTTTATGGGTGGTGTTACCGTGGGTATCCCAGCGGCTTATAAAACCATTGTATCCCCCAAGCTATCCGAAGCGGCCCGTAGAGGCGTATCGGGAGAAGATGCTGATAAAAACGACAAGGCGTGGTATGCGCTCGCTCAGCAAATGCTTGATTCCGGGGAAATATCCCAGTCAATTTACGACAAGGCCGTGGGTAGGTATGAGTCTATGAAAGAGTTTTTCAAAACCAGCCTACCTAAATCTATCACCAATGAGTCGGCGATTATCCAGGCAGGGGCTCTTCTTCAAGAGAAGAAAGAGCTTGCTGAGATTATTAAAACCTCGGACAAGGCGCTTGCTGTAAAAGAAGCTCAGCGTATAACTGAGATTGACAGAATGCTTGGCGAGATTGCCGATAATAATCGTCCGGTTCATGAGCCGTCTGTTCTTGAGGTCACTGATACCGACGACCCTACTACTCAAATGGTGAGAGAGACGCTGTTTGGACCGATGACAGAGGAAGAAGCAGCGGCTCAGGCGCAAGCCGAACCTGGAGCCTCGCCTATCGCCGAACCTGTGGCTGAGCCCGTTCCCGAGACGCCCCCGACCCCCGCTCCCATAGCGTCACCTGCGGCTCCCAAAAGGCCAAGAGGCGTTCTTTCCGGACGCCAACTTCGCAAGAAAAAGGTCTCCCCAAAAAGAACGGCTCCATCAGAGCAGACTCCAACAACCCCTCAGGGTGTGCCGGTTACGGCGACTGTTGAGGAGCAGCAAGCTTTCGCTGATACAAAAATAGAGGAAGCTGTTTCTCGCACTGGCGCTTACGTGAACTACCAAGGCGTTGAGGGGACGATGGATTTTACTGAAGATGGGCTTCCTGCGGTAAAGACCAACGACGGCTCTTATTATGTTATTGAGGGAGCTATCCCTGGTCGTAGCATGGCTGAGATAGGTCTTGAACTTGTTCGGCCCTTTGATACGATGTCAGCGATGACGCCCGATGAGCTACAGGCTGTTGGTGAGGTGGATACTACCGACGCAACGGCTGTTGATACAGATTTCTCAACGGGTCGAGTTTCTGTTTATGGAAACGACTACGACTTTGTTAGCACAAACACGGACCAAGACAATGACGTGGTTTCTGTTACATTGAGGGATAGAGCCAGTGGCAAGGAGGTTACCGTTCGCAATCAAAATATTGTCCATGAGATTGACGGGCAGAGAATCCGTCATGAAATGGAATCAACTTCACAAATAACCCCCGAAGCGGTCTCTCAAGCGGCCGAGGCGGTGGGTGCAAAACCCGTAAAAGATGCAAAAAAGCAAAAGCAAAAAGCTCCTGCCGGCAAAGGCCGAGCAAGAGCTGGCAAAGTACAGCCCGCAGGACAGGCGCAAGATATTGGCACTGCTGGCCGCCAACCAGCAGCCTCAGCCGAAGTAACGGCGCAGCGCGAGCAAGCTGCATTAAAGGCGGCTCAGGATTTAGGAATGCCCCCTGCTATCGCGGAGGCGGCCTCGGCAGCTATAGCCTCAGCCCTGAAAACGCCTGAATCAGCTAAGGCTTTCATTAAGCTGCCGTCATCGCCTCGGGTTAAATCAATGTTTGAAGCCGCCTCGGGGATAAAGCTGTCAGAAGACCAGGCTGCAAATGAAGCGGCTGTCGATGCGTTATTCGGAATGGAGGTAGCCCCTCAAATCTCACAAACACAACAACAAAATGCCGTTCAAGAGCAAGCAACAGGTCAAGTACCTGTACAGTCAGAAACCCGAGTTGGCGAAGCGCTGGCGCAAGGAGAACCCCAAGCAGAACCTCAAGTCCCTACCCAAGCGCAGTCGGTCGGCGGGCAAGTCCCCGAAGCGCCGCAAGGACAAGTAGCCCCTGTGGCGCAGGTAGCCGCACCTGCAGCGCCAGCGCCCGCACCTGTACCTGCGCCTTCACCTTCACCTTCACCTTCACCTTCACCAGTCCCTGCGCCCGCACCAGCGGAGTCGCCGTTGGCTACCGGGCAAGTATTCTATGATTCCCGTGGCAATAAATACACAGTGAAATCCGCCTCAGCGACCTCTGTGGATTTTGACATGGGCGGAGGGTATGTGAACAGGAATGTTCCTCGGGCAAAAGTAGATGCTGCTTTGAGGGCAGGAACTCTCGCTCAGTCACAGCAGGAGGCGGCTCCATTCCCGGTTACCGATACTGAGGTTACCGCTCCAACGCCCCAGGAGGCTCAGGATTTAACATCGTACAAGGTTGCAAATATCCGCGATTTGTATATTGTAAACCGGAACCTCTTTAACCGGTCGAGGGTGCAGTCTGTAGTGGCTGCTGTGATTATGGACCGCCTTATTAAGAGGAGGGCGTCGTTGCTTGGAATTACCCCCGAGCAGATGTATTCCTCCATAGAGTTTAAGAAGGCAAAAGCTGCTTCAAGCAAGGCTTCTCCAGGTGTAAAGTTCCAGCTTGACCTTATGCACGGTTCCTCTCATCTTTTTGAGAAGTTTTCTCTTTCTAATATGGGAGGAGGAGAGGGTTTTCAGATGTACATGCATGGCATTTACTTCACGGATGCAGAAAGGTATCGTCAGATATATGCCCGGGCCTCTCAGTCTCAGTTTAAGATTTCTTTTACAGACCCCTCTACTGGTACTAAATATAGCGATATTCCTTTGTCTAAGATACAAGAGCTTGTCTCTTTTGGTTTTGTATATAACAGTTTTGTTAATCAAAAAACAGCAGATGGCGAACTCTTTATTGCGAAGGAGGGTATTCATAGGGGGTTGGTAGCTGGTCATGTTTATTTAGTATCAGAGGGCGATGCTTATGATTTAACTGCTGGCGAATACCCTTCTGATGCAGATTCTCCATTAACGCTTCCGGGTTCAGAGAACTCTTCTGTTGCCTCCCTTCAAGTGTTGTCTATGAAAGACCTTTATGTTGATATTGTTCAAACGTATGGGGTTGGAGAGGTGGAGGACGTTGGCGCTTTTATGGAAGCTCGCTTTGATGAATTTTTGCAAAGTGGAGATTCAAAGGCGGCTATCCTGTCGGATTTAGATAAACTGAATACAGCGGCGGCAAGCTATCTTGTTCATGGTATTGACGTCTCTGAAGAGCAAGGTGTTTCGGTTGGTGATTTGGCGTTTGCCACAGAGGTTACCTCTAACCGGTTTTTAGATTATTTATCTTCCCTGTATCCAGGAGCTCAGGATTTAGGCGCTAAACTTCAGCTCTCTGTGGATACGTCTTCTTATTCATACTGGGTCTCAGCCTTTAATAATGACCCTGATTATAAAAGCAAAATCCTTGATTTTGAGAAGGTGGTCCCTCTTGATAAAAAGAGAAGAGTTGCTGAGCTTATTAGAGAAAAGGGTTTGAATAGGGCCGCTGAGTCAGACCCTGAAAACATAGCGCTCCAAACGAAGCAGTTGATAGCTGATATTGCCTTAAAATGGCTTGACGGGTCTACAGACGACGGCGTAACCCTTTCTCAACAAGTTCGCCCCCTGCTGCTTGAGTATTTTAACTCTGTAAACCAACAACTTGCTGAGTATGGGCTTGAAATGATGGTGCTGCCTCCTTATGGTAGAGACTCCCAAGCTTCCGTTGTGCTTGTTGACACTGGCCGTTTGTCGCCCATGGCGAACAGTGAGCTTGATGCCAACTATTTGTTTTACCCTTATTTGCAAGGCTTTACTTCTGACCCGCAATGGGCTGGGGATATTCCTTCTTCAGGGTGGCCAACGGGCGCTTCTTCAGCTTTGATGGAAATCCCCCCTGCTGTGTCCGCAATACAGACGGCGAGTTTTGATAATGAATCAGAGATTAGATTCGCTGCTAATGCGGGAGGCTTCCCTATTGAGTTGGCGAATGAGGTTATTGGCGCAATGGCGGCTCTTAACGAATCGAGGGCTGGCATGAATATGATAACTCTCGGTTCTATCGGCTCTCCTTTACAGGCTGTTTTTGATGAAGATTTGGATAACGCAACAGCCGGTACTCTTCTTGGTAGAGACCTTGGTTATATTCTTGAGCACATGTTTACTGCCGAAGAGGGCTCTTCTCTTAAGAATTATGCAAGAGATTATTTCTCTCAGCCACTGGAGGCAAGAACATCTTATCAGAAAAAAGCTACAGATTTCCTTATGGAGGCAGGCTACCTCGCCGCGTCTCATATCCCCAAGGGTTCTGCATACGAAGGAGAGGTCACTCATTATGTCAAATTTACTGACGAGGATATTGACATAAAAAACACCCTTAAATTCCAGCACGAGCACATGAGGACTGCTACTCCTATAAAATTTGCAGCAGACGCTCAGACTGTTCTTCATTCAATTGTCGCAGACCCGAGCAGCGACCCTATAGCTATGCTTGTAGGGGCTTTTGAGACGTACCTTTCGGAAGATGAACGGGCAGTGGTTGTTAAAGCGGCCAAGACCGGAACCTGGAACGCTTCCACAAGCGAGTTTTTCAGAAACCACTTCCTTCAATACCTCGCTAAGGGCAAGACACCGTTCACTGAGCTTCAGAAGGTGTTCGATAAATTCAAAGAATGGTTTAAGGATGTCGTTTCTGCTGTCACAGGAGTCTCGCCGGCAAAGGTTAAAATTTCTGAGCCGATGCGTAAGCTTTACGACAACATGCTTGCGCCTGTAAATGGCAAGGTTGATGTTCCGCAGGAGTTAAATCCTCCGTCTTCCGGCGACGCTCCTATGCCCGAGCATGCTATAGGTGATACTTACATGGGTGCTTTTGGAGCGGTATACACCGTGGCTGGTGTTGACCAGTACGGCAATACCACTCTAACTGTCAATGACAAAGGGGGAACGGTCGTTTGGACAAAAGAAATGCTTGCCGAGAAGCTGGATAACAACGAGCTTGCCAAGGTGACCGTTCTTAATCCAACCTCTAAATCCCGTCAACGAAACTCAAAATCAAAATCAGCTCCCGTTCCTGCTTCTCCAACGCAAGAAGAGAAGCCTGTTGCCGAGCGACCCAAGAAGCCCGATTCTCCTAAGACTACGGCAAAGACGGCTGCAGCTCAAACTAAGGCGGCTAAATCCGGAAAACCGGCAACAGCCAAACGTGCCGAGCAGAATAATCAAACCCTTGCGGCTGCTCCTTCTGAAATGAAGAAGGTGAAAAACCGCAACGGCCTTGCCGGGATATACGAGTCTTTGTTTGGGCTTGACAAGAGAAAGGCTAAAGTCGCCTCTCTTATTGCTGACCGAATACTGAAAACCATAGCAGACCGAGCCGGCATAACCCTCGCCGAGGCTTATGAAAGGATTTCCTATGCCCGAGCTTCCGGAGTCGACCTTGCCGCCAGGGCTGGTATTGTGTTTGATAACCCTGGTCAAATGGTGTTCCGTGGGGCAATGGAGTTTATTTCCGATGCGGAGGCTGTTATTTACGCGCTTGAGAATCCTAATGTTTCTACCCCGCTACATGAGCTCGCTCATGTTTATGAAAAATACCTGTCCGATGCTGAAAAGGCGACTATTTCCGCGTGGGTAGGAGCTGCTCCTGACACCACAGCGTTTAGCGAAGGATTTGCCCGGGGCTTTGAGCGATACCTCTATACGGGGAACGCTCCATCATTGAAGCTTAAGGCTTTGTTTGAGAAGTTCGCGAAGTGGCTTCAGGAGATATACGGCGACTACGCCGCCAATGACCTCCTGCCAACTCTCAACGAGGATATGCGCTCGATTTATGCAGTAATGCTCGGTGAGAAACCTACAATCCGGAAGGCTAAAACAGTAATCGAGGATGCGGATGTTTCAGTTGTTAAATCCCCCCGCTATGCGAAAACCGGCAAGTGGTCTGTTACCTATAACGGGCAGACGGTTGGTCAGTTTGTGTACAACAGGATTACTCTTAAATGGGAGGGGATAGGTAAGTATGCTGATTTGTCTTTCTCGAAAAAGAGCGATGTTGTCAATGAAATAGTGACGAGGCATAATAATGACCTGATACCTCAGGCGCCCCCTGCGCCAGCACCTGTCGCCCCTGCACCAGCAACACCGATAACTCCTCCTCCTTCGCCTCCGTTAATGAGCTTGCCTCCGGTTACGGTAGGTTTTGCTTATACAGACACGACCGGTCAGGAGTTTAAGGTGGTTTCGGTTTCAGGAGAAACAATTCGCGTGAACCGCGTAGGGACGAATTCTCTCAAGACGCTTACCGTACAGGCTCTTTCGGAAATGTATGGTAATGGCGAGATTAAGGTCAAGGCATCCAAGGCTGCTGCTGCGTCTAAAGTAAAAGGCATTGACGCTGATATATCTGACCTCGCAAAAGCTATGGGCCAAAGGGTTCGCACCCTATCAGACACCGGTCAATTAGGTCCAAGAGGCGAAATGGTTACAAACCAAGAGGCCGATGAGCTTTATGACCTCAATGAGAAGAACCGGCTTAACCCTGGCGGAACCCGGATGGTTTACCGCTTGCCGGGTAACAGGGTTATAAAAGTGATTGGCGATAACACCCAAGCTGGTCGGGTTCAGAATCTCGCAGAAGGAATTGAGGATTTTACGCCTATGGTTTACGAGTCCGGGCTGGACTATGTGATTGTAGAGGAGCTTCCTCCGCCTTCAAGCGCAAATTTCAAAAACTTCGCCTCTTGGCTTAGCAAGACAAAGGCTGAGGACTGGATAAAGAAGCCTGAAGCGTTCCGAGAAAAGCTTGCAGAGTTTGGTCTTGAGAAAATACTTGACAAAGGATATTCTCTTGCTTATGGAGATATTACTGCGATTGAGAATTGGGGAGAGCGCGACGGCAAGATTATGCTTGTAGATGCGGGAAGCCTTGTTGCCGGATACCAAGTGTCGGGCAGTCTTGATAAGGCAGAACAAGTTCTCGCAGAGAAGACTGTTGCGACCAAGGAGGTGTTGGCTACAGACGCTCCGAAGGCTACGGTTTTGTTCCAAGCAGCGGCCCCCTTGCCGCCTTCTCCATGGCAGAATCTTATTGCTACGAACCGCCAGGCTCACAAGGCGGTTGTCAAGATGACCAAGAAAATCATCAAGGCTAACGGGAAGGTCGCAAATGATGTTGCTAATATCCTTATCGACACAATAGCTCAGGGGTTACCTGATATGCCGCCAATGCCAAAAGACATAGCGTTTGATTATGTAATCAAGGGTATGTCTGAACTTGGCATTCAGCCTGATTACACAGGTATGGCGGTGCAGCCTGATGAGATTGAATTGAGTGTTGGAGACCTCAACGTAAAGACGGTTTTCACCCGGGTTCAGCAATCAAAGAAAGTTTCCGGCCGGCTCCGCCAGGCGCTTACCCGTGCGGGAAGGCTTTATGACGTAGAGAACCAAGGCCTCGCTTCTGAGCTTGCTAATGCTATTATTGAAGAGTATGGCCCAAGGGCTGCTATGGCGATGGTTAAGGCCGGAATTATAAAAGGGGCGACAAGCTCATTTATTTACGGTGCCGTCATTGATAAAATGTCTTCTGAAGGCTCTAAATATTCAGAGATAGCAGAGGTTATAAATGACTTTGCGCTACATCAGCGTGAGCTTGGTCGCGGGATAGCCGCCCTTAACGAGGTTTATGTAAGAAGCCCACAGGGTCTGTATTACATGGCCCTCCACGCGATGAATCAAACAAATGCTGTAGCAACTGCCTCAGCTACCGGGGCGGCCACAGCTCTTTCCGGTCAGCTTGCTGCAGCCCAGCAATCCGCAGCGGCTACCGTGGCTACTAATATTGCTCGTGGCGCAACATCCGGAACCAGCAGGATATCAACCGACATTCCGGATTTGATAATCATGGGTCAGCAGGAGAAGATGAAAGCCTTGAAAAAAGAGGCGAATGATATCCTCCGTCAGCTCAAAGGGCTCGGCTCTCAACTTCCATTCGCGGCTCCTACAGGACGAATCCAAGCCCTTCAATCGCTTGGCAAGCTCGACCTTGTTGTTTCCCTCGGTGCAAACTTTATCAAGAGGGGCAATGTTCAGTTTAGTATTTGGGCTGCGCGGTTTAAGAAGTCACTATCATCAGCAGGTATAACCTTTGACAAAGATGACTTGCAGTACGTTTGGGAGACCAATGAGGTTAAGAAGACTCTTCAAGACACTCTTGATTCGGGCCTTGCTCCTCTCGACGGCCCAATCAGGGATTACCTTCGCTCTACTCAAACGAAGCTTGCTGCTATTGTGCGGAAGCGGGCTGCCGACCGGACGATAAGCCTTCAGAATTTGGCTGACGATATTGCAGCCTCTCTTGCTGTAGACCCTGTGGTTGCCAGTCGTCTCTCTGCCGCTATTCTTGCCGACATTGACAAGATGTCAAAGGCTATGCAGCAGAAAATTGTTGAGAAGTTTCATAAGAATCTTACTAAGAAATTCGGCGGCAACAAAGAGGCTGCCGAGGCTTCTTTAGCAGACTTGGTGAATCTTGTCAACATGAACCAGGCCAACCCGCATGACATCGCAGAGGCGATAAAATTTGCTTTTGGCGGTGTTTCTATGTCGGACTCTCAGTCGGACCAGTTTATCAAGCTTGCCGAGGATGTGTTCAAAACCCGGGAGGGCTCTCGAAATCGTCAGATTGCTCAGAAGCGCCTTGTTGAGTTTACCAACAGTTTATACAAAACCAAGTTTGGAGACTTGTTTTGGATTTTCTTTTACCCAAATCAGCTTGCCGGCATCAGTACGCAAGTGGTAAACACCATTGGAAACTTCTACAACACTCTCGCTCAGATGCTCATTTATGCTCACACAGACATACGCAATGCTGTCCGTATGGGTCTTGGGACATCTTTGATTAATTCATTGTCGGAGCTTTCTCAGCAGGTTGGCGCAGGGCTGCAGAGCGCGAAGCTTGTAATGGAAACGGGTATCGCTGGCTCCGGGAATAAGTATGCAGACCTTAAAGCCGCCACTAAGAATTCAAAAACCATCGAGGATGACCTTGGGTATAAGATTCAGAGTTTTAGCGGGCTTTCTACAGCGGAGGTGTTCCCTGTTGCGGTACGAAACCTGTTTAACGGATTCATGCTGCTTAATCAAGCGTTCTTGAAGTATTTCCCGGTGAGGTTTATGACCGCTGTGGATAACGCCTTCTATCAGGCTACATACGAGAAGTCTATCCGCAGACAGTATATCAACGAGCTTTATGAGCAAGGGCTTCGTGGAAAAGCGTTACGCGATGCTGTATACGAAGCAATGCACGGAACTGATACGGATGTTCAGACCGCTGCTCAGGAAGCGTATGCTGAAATGGTCGACGCGCAAATCCCATTCTTCGACAATCAGAAGCTTGCGGATTATATCCTGGCGAAACAGCTTAGCGGTGAGATTAAGGCTGCTATAAATAGTGCTATTGGCGCGGGCTCGGGAACTTCTCCTTTGCCTCCTCTCGCCGAGCTTATGAATATGCTCGGGTCAGAGACCACTGGGCCTCTAATGTCTGCTGCGTTAATACAGGCGGACCCGAGTATTTTGGCTGAGCGAAGCTTGTGGTCTACGGCCGCGAAGGTTGCCGTAAGGGAGATTATTCACTCCCGCTCGATTCCTGAACACATTGCCGACAGGGCTTCGCGCCAGTCGATGTATGTAACACTGAAAAATACTCCTGAAGGGTTTCTTGGGGTTATTGCCGCCGTTACGTCGATGGCCGTAAATACATTCGCTCCGATTCGATTCCTGGTTCCGTATGTTAATGTCCCGTTCAACATCGCCAACATGTTCCTCGATTGGTTCCCGCTAACCTCTGTGCCCCGCGCAGCCGGCCTGTCGCTATCGAGGATGTTTGGGCCTACGTTCCTTCAGCGATTTGGCGTTAAGCCATCATCGTATTCTGAGGGAACGGCGGTTCAGTATGGATTGGAATACGACCCTGTTATGCATCAGGAGCAAAAGGTAAGGGCTATGTATAGTACCCTTATTGGTATCTCGACATTTGCATACTACGTCTCGAAAGCACTTGGGGATGACGAGGAGGAGGAAGGCCCGGCAATAACCGGCGGCCTCTTTAATGTGAGATATGACCGCGCCGGGAAGACCCAAAAGCCTTACACCATAAAGATATTTGGCGAGGAGTTCTCTTATGAGAACACGCCTTTATACCTCGTCCTTGCCTCGGTAGGCAACACGTGCGACATAATCCGTCAGCTTAAGGCTGAGGGTGCTGAGCAAGGTGGTGTGAGTTTCGATGCTTTAATAAGCAACTCGTTGACCTCAATGACTTACACAGCGTTGTCCTTGTTTGACGCCTTGCCTATCAGTGGCCTTGAGGGGATAATGGGGATTCTCTCTTCAAGGGAGAAGGGGGCTGCGTCCATGGGACTTAAAGAAAAGGCTCTTTTGAGAACAGCCCAGGGACTTATAAAATCCCTGCTTACTCCGGTTCCTATTGTGGGCAACAACTTTGTGAAGCAGCTTGAGCAATTTAATGACCCACGCAAGTACGTTAATGATGTGTACGACCCTGAGGTGTTTCTTGCGAGAGCAACTGGTCACGTATTGATAAACACCCTGTCAGACGGGTCTCTTGTTATGAGAGATTATCTTGGACGCGAAGTTGTTCAATATCCTGGCGCAAGGAATATCAAGACTCTTGAGATTGCTGAGAAGTCCGACATTGACCGCTACATCTACTCTAAGCATCTGAATTTTATTCCGGTATCAAAGGATTCCGAGGTTGCGGTTATTGCTAAGGGGCCAAATGGTCGGGAATCCGGGACCCTTGTGAAGCTGACTGATGATGTTCAGCTTTTTAACGAAGCTTACACCGCCGGTGGTACTATTATGCGAAAGTATCTTGGTGAGTTTCTCCCTCTGCTGAAGTCGCTTAACGACACTCAGCTTGAGAGAGAGATTATCAACCAGGCGAATGAATGGCAGCGAAAGTATGTTATTGAAAAAATAGAAGACGCCGAGTTTTCCAAAACGAAAGAAGGCTTTAAGGCCTCTTCGATTCCTGACGACATTTCTGTTGTGTTCTCCGGCTGGGGGCGCAACCGCGAATACGCCGATGGGGTTACCCGGATTTCCGAAAACGGGAGCATCTTAAATATCCTTCGGGATATTAATAAATCACCGGTTTCCGCAAGGGAATCTAAGCTCAGGGATTTGCGCGCTGTTCTCAATGTTAAGACCGAAAGCGAGAGGGTTAGGGATAAGATTCGGGAAGAGGCAGAACGTCGAAACTTAAATGTCAATAATTTGGACATCGTAGTTCCTGAATAATGGATAAATTCGCAGCAACAACAAGCCAAAAGCCCATGTCCTTAACTGGGCGTAGGCACAACAACTTCAGATATGCCTCTAATTCCAAAGTTCGCGTTTAAGGTCTCAAAGGACGGTAAATCGCTCCGGGTTAAGGATGTGACAGGGCCCTTCTCTGTGTCATCGCCTGGCGGATATGGCACACCGAATGAGGCTATTTCCGCGATAGCTTCCTCAAGCGTAACAATAAAAGACCCTGAGGGGAATGCTTATACTATTACGGGGATAGCATCGGATGTTTACGCGGAGACTACAATCCCGCAGACCTCAATTGGAGTGCCGCCGGGAGAAAGTATTCCTGATGGGGTTTACGACGCTACATTTTCTATTGTCGGAGCTCTTGCCACATACACATACACGACCAAGTTTTTTGTAACGTGGAACGTGGAGTGCTGCTTTGAAAAAGCTCAGGCTGCTGAGTCGGCAATCCCTGCCGAAGGTTGTGGTTGCTCTTGTAAAGGCGGCTCTAATGTCGCGGATTATTTCTACATGATATGGTCTGCGAATAAGGCTTTTTATTGTGGCAAGATAGAATCGGCCAAGGCAATCTTGGAGTATCTAAAACAGGCCTGTAAAACACTCTCATGTTCAAACTGCTAATATGCCAATAACATTTTATGACGACTGCGAGTCGTTGCAGACCCCCTCGGGGCTCAACGGGGTTGACGGCCTTTCATCGGTGAGTCAGGTAAAGGATTTTGTTACAACAATCCCGCAAATAGACCCCTCCAACCTGTATCTCTCAGGCATTGTATACGCCTCCGCTGTTGGCGCATACGGCGTCGAGTGGCTACAGGTTGGTGTGTTTTTCACTTTGCCTCAATATGGAACGTTTGAGGTGGTTCAAATTGGCACAGCGACCCCTACCGAGACGATTATTTTCTATAAAAACAGAGGCGCGTCAGGGAATGCCCCCCAAGGAACCACTGTTCCCGCAGGTACGCTTATTATCCCTGCCGGGGCTCCCGGCGCAAACGGAGCCCCTGGCTCTGCTATCATTAATGGCTCAGGAGCTCCTTCATCAGGGCTCGGTTCTAATGGTGATTTTTATCTCGACACAGCGACCAATGAGATATATGGGCCGAAAACATCGGGCTCATGGGGGGCGGGCGTATCTCTTGTTGGGCCACAGGGTCCACCAGGAACCGGCACCGCCATTATACAGTCTTCGGGTGCTGGCCCTGTCAGAACAGGGGCAACAGGAGCCTTCTCTTTGCGTAGCTCGGCGATTTCTGTTGCAGCTAACCAGCTTTGCCCGACCAACGGCTCCGCGGCTATTTTTCATGCTGTATTAAGTGCATGGGAACCAGCGCAAACCGGCTCCGCCGCAAGACTTAAGTTTTCCTTCAGAATCAACGGAAACGTAGCGTCTAACAATCCCGATACGACAACAGACCCAACAAACCCCTTGTTCTCCAGCGTCCCCTCAGTGGTTGGTGCACTTGCCACCACAATCAGCTACTTTAAGCTGGAGGTGAGGATTCAAAGGGTTACCCAAACGTCCGCTATCGTTACCGTGACATTCATAAATAACTTCCAGGCTTCGGCGCGAGTTTATTCGGCAGACGTGTCCTCTGTGGTTTTCGATTTTGCTGCAGCGACAACCTTAGAACCATACGTTGAGTTTGTGTCAAGCGCACCATTCAACCAGCCGATTCGTGCCTCTATTGTCAACTCTTGGATTGAACTCTTCACACAATAAGATATGACTTATCAAACGTATACTCTTACCTCATCGGGAGGGACGATAAATTTTCTTGGAGAGCGGGGACAGTACACCCCCTTCAGAATATATTCGGCAGCGCCGGTAACCCTCGCAGCTTCATTTTCAATTGTTGACCCGTATCAGCTTGTTGGTGTTCCCTCTATAGTTCGATGGGAGACGGCTGTCACCCTCGGGGCGTTTTCTGTCACTATAAATGGTGTGGCTATGTCGCAGGACAGGGTGAACCAGCCGGGTACCTTTGTCAGCGTTTGGGATGGAGTCGCTTATTCTGTTCAATACTTTCCTGATTTCTCAGGGAAGCCGCAGGAGGACCCGGGGGTTGATTTTGTGAGCGTCCCGGCAACCGGTTCAAGGACAATCAAGCCTGGAGCAGACAAGGCTACTATCGTTCTGCAGGGTTCCCCAACCACGCTCACCGGGAATTATACCGTAAGCTTTGAGACAACGGGTGTTACGGAAGGGACTATCCAGCGCGTTATTATCGGCGGCGACATCGACCTGTCGGGAAACCTGCTCACTGTTGAGGGCAATGTGATTTCTCTGTATGATGCGGACAAAGGCAACGCCATGATATATGGCCTTTTTGGTGCCGGCGGATGGAGCACCGTATATGTTAATGCAGACGTTCCGGTCGGGAAGCTTGATACCGCTGGTTACGGCTCGGCTGATGATGGCAAGCTCGTTAATTACGACGATACCACCGGTAAGTTTGAGCCAAGCTTTATCAGGGCAGAGAATTTCTCCGGGGCGATTATTCCTTTGTACAAGACTACCGTTTTAATCCCGTCATCCGAAGTTCTTGACCTAAACTCTGCCCCGAAGCTCGGGCTACCTGCCCCCGGACTCGGGAAGGCCATTGAGATAATCCATTGCTCTGCGAAAATTACCAATGTAACAACCCCGTATGCCTCCTTTACAGGGCTTAGGGTTAGGTATGTAGGAGCAAACTTCGCTATTCGCTTCCAAAATGACATACTGTTGTCGACTGCGGATAGAACCTTGAGGATGGACGGAATTGTTTCGACCTCGTCAGGGACAACAAACCAGCAGGTTAGGGAGAATGTCGGCATTCAGATTTATGTTGAATCCGGAGACCCCACCGCGGGTGATGGGGATTTGGCGGTGAATATTTGGTACACCATAGTAGACTATTGATTATGAACCTGGATACCCAGCAATTAAAAACTCGGTTGTTTTATGCTGACGCATGCCAGGCTAATGTTGCTCTTAAGGCGATTGAGGCTGATGCTAAGGGTGAGTATGACCGGTATAAGCACCTGATGAATGTTATTCGGGGTTTGCATTGGAGAATAGCTTCTTTGAGGTGCTTGCAGATGAGTGATGGGGTTTTGGTAAATGAAGATGCCCAGTGCCTGAGTACCGCTGATGTGTACTCAGTGCTGGATTGGATTAATCAGGTTTGCGGCACAGAATGCTGTAGCTGCACCTCTGTTCTTGAAGAAAACATCCCTCCATTGCTAATGTAATGCCTCCTGTAAAACGAATAGAACTTCCGATAAGACCTGATGACCTGTTTAAGGTAATCAGGTTTTTTAACTCAAAACAGGACGAGCTTCATGTTTCGTTCAGGAATCTGCTCACCCAGCTTAAGAGTGAGCTTCAGCCTGGAGGAGGAGCATCTTCGCTTGATGAGTTGAGCGATGTAACCGTATCGAGCCCGGCGGGCGGGGATGTATTGACTTACAATAATCTAACGGGCCAATGGGAAAACGCAACCCCTTCGGTTCAATTATTGGAAGTTGAGGACGAAGGCGTGAGTGTAGATGCTTCTGTTTCGGTAATAAACTTTGTTGGCCCAGGGGTTACTGTAAATCCAATAAGCCCTGGGGTTGTGGAAGTGGACGTCTCTTCTTCCGGAGGAAGCTCTCAGCTTAATGAGCCAACAGGCGTACTATTCGGTGGCGTCTTGTCTGCTTCAATAGGAGGAACCACCTTTAGCCTAACAGCAGGTATCGGTCAGATTGTTACTCAGACATCCACAATATCAGGGGTATCAACAACGGTAACTCCTGTTTCTTGGGCCGCTGCAACAGCAGTTCCTATAACCAACATATCTACTGCTCCATTTACCTATGTTTTAATTAACAGCACAGGTGCTATAATTCAGCAGACAACACCATTTACCGACGCTCAGTACAAAACGCATATTGTTATTGGTATTCTGTGCCATATCAACCTTGCTACTGTAAACCTTGTAACCAATACTCAGAATGTAGCCTACCAAGACCCCTATAGGCTTGTTGAGTTAATAAGACTGTTTGGTCCTATTAAGAAAACAGGGCTAACTATAGGCCCTAACGGGGCCAATCTTCGTGTAAACAGGGCGTCGGGGGAGGTTTTCAAGATAGGCTCTAACTACACCACAGCAGTATTTGAGCCTGATGTGGATACTATATCAGCAGTAACTCCTGCTCAGTTGTGTAGGGTTTACAGGGATGGTTCAGGAGGATTTGTATTTGACACCAATGGAGGGTTGTTTTATGCCGATATAGCGCCTAACTTATGGGATAATAGTTCGGGAACTCCTCAAGCTGTTCCGTCAAACAGATGGACAGTACAAAGGCTTTTTATGTTTCCTGATAACCCTAATGACATTATCTGTTATTACGGGGTTCAGCTTTATAATAACTTCAGTGAAGCAAGAGCAGGGCTTGAGTTTGAGCAATTTGACGAGGCTCAAATAACTGCCGAAAACGCCGTGTTCCTTGGGTTTTTATTTGTAAGACACAATGCAACTGCGCTTAACAATCCTTCACAAGCAGCGTTTCTTCAAGCTGGTTTGTTCAGAGGTATCCCTCCTGGTGGTGGCGGTTCAGGTGGCGCTGGAACGGTAACAAGTGTTGGTGCGACTGTTCCGAACCCAATTAACCCTGCTTTTTCGGTAAACGTAACCAACCCAACAACTACTCCATCGGTAGATATTACCGCAAACGGAGACCCAACTCAGTATGTTGATGGAGAAGGAGCATTGAGGCCGTTCCCGATAGTTCCGCCACCGGAGTCTGTTTACCCTTACCAAAGACGGCAGTATTTTAATCTCGGAGACGGGCGTTCTTTAGGGTATTACCAAAACAAACTGTTTATAGTCAACAATACAGCAAATCAAATTAGGGTAGTTGATACTGAAACAAACACTACCTTGCTTTCAACCATATTGAACCTTGCCAACACTTCGCAGATAATAGATGATATTGCCACTCCTGAGCATTGGTGTACATCAACTGGCGGGGCGGTTCAGATAGCAAGGCACAACGCTATTACAGGCGCTTTTATAGCAAACTCTACACCTACAGGTGTTGTAACTTCTGCGATACAGTCAAGGTTTGTTTCTTTTAGCTCAACAAAAACAATAGGGGCGAACCTAACAAATGTTTACACCATAAACCCTTCAACGTTTGTCACCGCAAATCTTACTGCGCATGGTTTAGGTACTTTAATGGTTTATTTGGCTGTAAACAAAAACCCATCCTCTCTGCACAATAATCTTTGTATGGTTGGGGGTCAAAATGGAATTATGCTGTTCAATTGCGTGACCAACACAACTACCTTGGCGGCAACAAATTTAGGAGGCGTTTTGGGTAATGTTTTGGAAGTAGTCTATGATTCGGTTAATGACCTTTGGATTGTTGCAATGATTATGGCAGGTGGGCTTTTTAGGGTTATAGCCTTACAGCCGGCAAGCCCTACTACATTTAACATTATTTACAATAAGTCAGATATATCCTCCAATGATTTTACACTTACTGGAGGTAACGCAAAACAAGTTTCATTAATCCCAATTCCGTCATTAGGGCAATTGTACGTATGCTTAAATAACCTTATTTACCCCTGTTCTATACTTACGGGTCAGGTTGTTAAAAGCGTAAACTTAATATCTCAGATAGGAACAGTGCGCCCAACTAACGTAATTCTTGATGCGGTAAATAAAAGAATGTTTTATGTTACTGCCGGCTCAGGTAATACTACCGTATTTGAAATAATTTATGATAAGCCATGAAAGCCTTAATCGACTTCTCAACCGACACGATTCTAAGCTGGGGGAAGCTATACGAAAGCGACCCCGAGGCCGTGGACGTACCCGATGACTATTCCCCCGAAAGTTATGACTACGTTCCTGAAATTCCCGGGGTGTATGACCCCGATGGGTTCATTCAAAAGCCTATCTTGGCTGAGCAAAATAACATTTGTCCAATTTGCCAACGCGAATTAAAATAACAACGAACCATGAAGACAAGACACGCTGACGGATACGTCGGAATTCGCGAAATCACTCTTTTTGCTATCCCGATTTGATATGAGCGGCATTAAATTCTGCGGACAAACACTGGTATGTACTCCAATAAAGTACACGCTCGCCTGTTCTGAGAAGGAATACCAAAAGGTTCTTCAAGGAATAGGCTATGAGGATTGGCGCAAAGAGGATTTTACCCCGAACGAAACCACAGCATGCGTTCACACATTTACATCCGACAGTGGGCAGACAATAAAGATTGTGTGCATCGACCATCAAGCCACAAAGGATTGGCCCATAGAGGAGGCTTATGCTGTGCTTGTTCATGAGGCGGTGCATATATGGCAAGACACAAGAGCCCAGCTCAATGAGGCGCAGCCGAGCAGTGAATTTGAAGCGTATAGTCTGCAGAATATTTGCGCCGAACTTTTTTACCTTTACTCGAACTTTGCCAAGGAGCAGCATTCGCCCCTAAACCCAGCCTAACCCGCTAATAAAACGAGGACAAATAGTATGAGCGTAGCAAAAAAGACCAACCCTAAGCTTTGGGAAGCGGCTAAGTCTAAAGCAAAGGCCCGGATGGGAGGGAAGCACTCTGCCAGGGCGATGCAGTTGGCGGTGTCTATTTATAAAAAAGAGGGGGGCGGATTTGAAGGAAAGAAATCTTCATCAAATAAGTTATCCAAGTGGACAAAGCAAAAGTGGCGGACGAAGAGCGGGAAGCCTTCAGGTGAAACCGGAGAGCGGTATCTCCCTGAGAAGGCTATCAAAAACCTGACGAGCGAAGAGTATGCGCAAACAACAGCGGCCAAAAGAAAGGGCTCAAAAAAAGGGCAGCAGTTTGTAAAGCAGCCAAAAAAAATTGCTGAAAAAACAAGGCGATACCGCAGTTCATAATAAACATCTTACCTTTCATAACCAAAACAAATCCAATCATGCCAAACAATCCAAAACCTAAATTCCCTAAAATCGACAAGAAGCTTGGGCCTCATTTCGGCGCCGGAGCCATCGGCACCTTTGCTGCCGCGTACGCTCCCGAAATCGGAGCTGCCGTTAAAAGAGGTGCCAAGAAGGTTAAAAAGGCGGTAAAGAAGACCGTTTCAAACATTAAAAGCAAGGCTGCCAATAAGCGAACTGCCGATGGTGTTATGAAGCGCAAAAAGTAACCGGATACCCGGCTGTAATCAATCACAATCAATCACCTAATCTCAAAAACCATGTACAATTCAAAAGACAAGTCGCCAAAATCAAAGATGAAGCTTAAAGCTAAAGGCGCCAAGAGTGCCTCGGGAGGCGGAAAGCTTGCTAAAGCTGATTGGAAAAAAATGCCTAAAAACAAGCAGGGCGTTATCACTAACGATACAATCAGGAAAACAAGAGCCTCGAAAGGTATGGCTGGAATGAAATAGGTAGTAAATCAAGCGAACCTATGGCCCGCAACAAATTAGCAGGTAAAGGCACCGGCCGGTACAATGAAAGTGCCGGCCGTGACTATTCGTATGACAAGAAGTATCAGGCGAAGAAAAAGCAAAAGAAGTATCGCGCAAAGCTAAACAAGGCAAACCGAGATAGCGGAACCTACGGAAACGGAGACGGTATGGATAAAAGCCATACCAAGAGCGGAAAGCTCGTTAATGAGAAACAATCCCGGAACAGGGCTCGTAATGGAGCAAACGGAAAATCAACTAAAAAATAACCGTTATGAAAACAGATGCGATTACTTTGTCAAGGATTGAGCTTATGCACCCGAAGGTTAGAGAGGAGGTTCGGCGTATGTATGAATCAATTTGCCAGGCTCTAACTGGCAGAGCCGTTTGTCGATTCACGCACACCCTAAGAACATTCGAGGAGCAGAACGCATTATTTGCGCAAGGGAGAACGGCTCCCGGGAAAAGGGTCACCAACGCCCGGGGAGGAGCCTCGTTTCACAACTATGGGCTCGCCTTTGACATTTGCCTTATTGTGGATGGGAAAACCGCCTCGTGGGATATGAAGAGCGATTTTGACCAAGACCGGAAATCTGATTGGATGGAGGTTGTTGCTATCGCCAAAGCACAGGGTTGGGAGTGGGGAGGAGACTGGAAGAAGTTCCCTGACGCTCCGCACTTCCAAAAAACTTTTGGTTATACAACCAAGGAGCTTATGGGGCTACGTAAGCAGGGGGCTACATATCCTGACATTTAACGCTCACTAAAGATGTCAAAATCCAGTTCGTTTTTAGGGGTTATCTCTTACGCTGAGAGCGTACCTTTACAGGGCGATGATTCCAGCAAGCTTGCTTTTAGAAAATTCTCTTAACTGGTTCTTTTTCAGGTCTGACGACACTGGCAAAATTGTGTATTGTAATGAATTGTTTGAGTCTTACATTGACCACATTCAGCCAAACACGGTTGGAGACCTTATAAAACTTGAAAAAGATAAAGACAAGGTGGACTCTGCGATGGAGAAGGCGAAGGCTATTTCGCCTTTTCCTGTTCGTGTTCAATGCAGAATTTTGCAAAACACAGGAGCCTACCGGTGGTCAACGTGGGAGATATCCTACGGAGACAATCTCCATCACTGGATTGGCGTACAGTTGTTTGACGTGGTTTCTATTGCTGCGCACGAGTATGAAGAACAGGCTCGTCTTCTTGAAAAAATAGCATGGCACCACAGCCACAAAATTAGGCGCCCTTTATCGAACATTCTTGGTGTTTTGGGGTTAATGGAGAAGTCGACAGGCCCGGCGGTTGAAGAGCTTGTCCCAATGCTTTCGACCGCCGCAAAAGAGCTTGATGAGGAAATAAAAAACATCGTGAATCTAACATCGAGACCAAAAGATTCATAGTTTAGTACTCACCCAAAAGGGTTATTGCAATGCAAAAAGAATCCGACCTCGCAGCAGCATCAGCGACTGATTTGACAGATGAGCAATACAACTCAAGGCTCATCAGAGTTTTTGTGGAAGGCGCTATTGAGGAGCGTTATGATACCGAGCAAATCCCTGATATGCTAAGCTCTTTGTGCAGGTGCTCGGGCGAGAATAATGCAAAGGGTAGGCGGAGGTTGATTGCGCAGTTTTTTCACGAGAGTCGCATTGCCGGCCTCTCTATTTAGAATGTCAATTTTTATATCTTTATCGCCACGAGCCGATAAAGATGTCAATAGACGAGCTGACAATATATATCATTGATAATCATGGTCATTGCGCAATAAAGCCGGACGGGTCTCCCAAGAAAGGTTTCATGCTCAATGTAAATTATCGCGATGTCGTAGACGCGGTAGACGCTGTTTTGCCATTCAAGGACGACGGCTCGTACAAAAAAAGCATTGAGGTTCAGCGTAAGATAATAATGTCCGTGATACTGACTCGACATGTATCGTCCAAGCTGCTTTTGAAGAGGGTGGCCTATCTTCTTAATGTCTCAAGCCATGCGCTTATTGTGCATTACCGTAGGCAGCACGATAAAAAAATGCAAAGCATAAAACTGGAAGACCGGGATTATCAGCGTTCATTCGCTGTGGTTATTGACACCCTTTCATTTCAGAGCGACAAAAATAAACAACGAATTGACAATCTTTTATCGGGCAGGATTTCGCCTTGACAATATCTTTGAGCCGTTCTGTTCTGTTATGTTGAAAGGGCGGCTCATCGAAAGGTGTCCGCCCTTCTCTTTTCACCATGCAACAATCCCTATTTGACCACGAACGGATTCAATCCTGTAATAAAGACGGAAGGAAGCCCACAGCTATTAATGTAAAATCCTTTTTTAAGGCCCCGGAATCTATTCGGCTTGGGGACCTATATGTAAGTTATACCGGTAGGGTGATGCTTGCAATGAAGTATGTTGTTGATGGCAAAAATGACCTTGGAATGCCGGTTGTTAAACTTCAAGTAAGAGAGGGCAGGGAGAATCCATTTGAATACAAGCTGGTGTCCGTTGACTCATTCGCAAGAGCCGTTGAGTCTAAAAAGCTTGTTATGGTAGTGTAAGGTCGGCGCGGTTATGAATAGAAACAATCGCTCTTATTGTGCGTAATAAAGGTCATGAAGACCTTTATCTTTATTTTGATTATGTGTGTAGGCGGGAGCCTCATTGCTCAGTGCAACGTAAGAACCGCACCGACATTCCTCGCCCTGCCGTCCTTTTTCGGCTTATTCCTAAACGGCCACTGCGTATCACAGAACATGACCGATACTACCATCTGCGTTAAGTTCCCACCCACCGCAACGGGAAGGGTGGCGGCATTCTCAGTAAGCTCCCCGAACGGCTCACCGGCATTCATCACCTCATACGCCCAGTACAACGAGCAGTGTGTATTCATATCCAACTCCCCGCTTATTTGGCCGTCATCCGACACCACAACCGTGTGCTACACCATTCAAACGGCGCTCATTGACAACTTCTGCCCCTATGCCCTTCAAGCGTCCGGCCTCGCCGTTGAGTGGTGTGGGCTATCCGCTACCATGGCAGGAGCCTACATTGACATCAGATTTTCCACCTGCTCCAACACCGGCACCGATAAGTTCCTTATTCAGGCAAGCCATGACCTAATCACATGGCAGTCGTTCGGCAAAGTTCCGGCGCAGTACCCCAACCACCCCGACCGGCTCAACTACCAAGTAACAGTCCCGCCCTGCATCGCGGGGAGTCAGTATATCAGAATCGTTGAGGTGGACTTGAACGGTAACACCCAGCCGTCCGAACCGGTGTTTCTTTCCGTGCCTTCACCCGCTGCTACCACCCGTGGCTCTTTTGATATTTTAGGCCGTGTCATTAGCGCCGATTCACCGTACCTTTACCGTGTTGGCAACTGACTATGACCTCGGAAGAATTTAACAGCCTTAAACGCAAGCTGGAGCTTATATTCCACTACCTCGGGCGCACCGTTGGCCTTCTCATTTTGGTTAGCGCCTATTGGGCTTCTCGCGCCGGTGTAATCAATACGGCATCGGGGCTGCTTTGGGTGTTTGTAGCGGCTGCGATAGGCCTGTTCGGGAATAAGGTTAACTTTGAGTTCTTAAAACACATCCTTCCAATATCCAAGAAAGGAGGTAACGATGAACACAGCAGCTAATGATACTTTGCCTTATGTGGTTGTCAATGGTGATACCATCTACCTCGATGGCACTTTTGCACCGGCATACATTCGCACCTTTGAAGAGCCTAAGCAACTTACCGCTTTCGACACTATTCAGCCATGCGACATTAAGCTGCTTGAGGTTGGTGATACCGCCCGCTCGGCTTCCTTCGTTGGCACCATTAAGCCCAACGTGTGCGCCGGATATTCGCCAAGCGCCGATGATATATCCATCACCTGTACCGATAGCATAATGTGGGCGTTCACAACCTACGCCCTGCTAAAGCTATGCTTCAAAGTGGCGTTTTGGCCGAGGGGGTGAGGGTTAAATCTTATCTTCGTCCGACTGGGTTTCTTTAAAAAATCGCTCAATTGCTTCATCGGTATTTTCAAATATATACCAAGCATCTTCACCGCAATCTCTTGCCCAATCAATAAACTCTGTCAACATTTCTTTTAGTGCATTCATTTAGTTTCAATTTTCATCCGTGCTGATACCCGCCAGCGCGGTAAGCGGTTGGTGGTGGTAGGACACCCGCAATTGAGCATCCTACCAAAGCTACAATTTAAGATTGTCGAGCCCAAAACATAGCTTCTTGCAACTTGGTTTTAACAAGCGAAAGTTCACGGCTTGGCTTTTCAGTAATACATCTTTCAACCTGCTCAAGTGATTCTGACAAGCAATAAAACAAGCCAAAATCAGAAGGCTGTTTATCAAGAAAACCGTCATCTAAGGACTCTCGACCTGTTTCTTTTTTTTGCTGTTCTCTAAAATCGCTTGCCATTTGTGAAAGCGTATTCTTAAATTCTTCATCTGCCTTTTTGAAGTCTGTTCTTAATTTTTCAATTTGTGACATCGTTTATTTCGGGTTTTACAAAGCCGCCCAAGGCATTATTTTATTTGGTGGTGGTTCGAAAATACCGAATAACCAGTGGGTTTACTTTGTCGGCAAAGCAGGCAGCCTGCTAAAATGCGTGAACTCGTAGTCGTCATCTGCCTCGCACTCGGAAACTATCTTGCCGTTTTCGCTGTAAATGGTGCCGTTTGACAGCGCCCATATCCAGCCGTCATCAACATCGCAACCTACCCACATCAGGCAACCTAAAGCAACGTGGTTGGTGTTGGCGTTGTAAAGCCAAACCGTTTCCTTTTCATCCGGCATGGTGTCCTCAAGGCTAATCCAGTCTTTGTTGATATTGCTTTGCTCTTTGCTCATGTTTCAGGGTGTTAGTTTCAGTAGTTCGGAAATACCGAACAGGTGGGGGGTATTATAAAGCGCGGTAGTTATGTGCAAGGTGGCTCAGGTATCTGCATCCAATGAGTGACCTGTGAATGTTGGTTAATCCAAGTGCCAAAACCCCACCAATGAAACAAACGCTTACCACTATCGAAAGGAGCATGATATGACATTTGTGTCATCAAACCATTTGACTTATAAACTAATACGTTGCAGTTTGTTTCAGGCAATCGCTCTGAAACAGCCACCCATCTTACAGGTTCCGTTCCCCGCAATTCCTTGTTCTCTTCTGTATTCAAGTCGTGTTCCATTGGTTGTGTTTCTTGTGGTGTCATGGGTTATGTGTTAGAAAGGTAAATCGTCTTCGTTAGTTGGTGTCATCTGTTGCTGAAAGAACTGAAAATCACTATCGGCAGCCTTCTTGATTGTTATCGCATAAAGCGTTGTTCCTTCTTGCTGAATACTTTGTAGGTTATTCCAAACACCGCGCTTGCTGAGTTTTTCGATAGCATAAGACACTTGCTTTCCCGTTGAGAATATCTTTCGCTTGGACAAATATCTAACAATTTTGCTTACGCTCCAATAAATTGTTACGCCTCCAACTGCGGGTTCAAAAAGGTCGGCCAAATGCCCTTCAACATCGTTGGAAACCTCGTATCCAATGTTAATGCTGTCGCGCTGTTTCTTTTCCTCGTAAGTCAACTCGGGGTCAAAGAAATCCCTGCCTTTGTTGAAAATGTAATAGGCTTGCGCCCACAATAGTTCAAGCGGAACTTTCACTACGCCTGTTTTGTGGTTGTTGTAATCGTGGGAGGTAATCTTCCCGCGAAAAACCAAGAAACGGCTGTTGCCTGTTTCGTCGGTCAAAATCTGATTCTTGTTCCCGCTTGCCCAAAAGTTTGCAATACGCTGTCGGTACTCAGCTTTCTTGGCGTAAACATCGCGTGTTTTATCGTAGCCCGTTGAAACAAGGGCTTTGAGTTTGTTGAGTTGGTTTGGTGTTAGGCTATCAATTTCCTCAAACTGCCACATTACGTTCTCATACATGGCAATCTGAATGTCTTTCGTGTTGCTGTCGGTTATGTCCCGTTGGGTGTAGTAGTTCTCGTCAAAGCAAAGTTTCTTAATAAACGTTGACTTGCCGTCCTCCTGCTCACCAAGTAGGACGAACACGAATCTATTCTCAATCCCAAGTAGGCTGCAATAAAGCATTCGGACAATATGCTTTTTGAACATCAATTCAAAGTACGGCTGCAATGAGGCTTCGTTAACGCGAAAGTATGAAGCGTACATTGAAATGTAATCGGTATCCGACTCCTTCCACTCGGGTAGGTTTTTTAGATATTCCTCAAGTGGATTTGTTTCGGGATAAATTGACGAATGCAAAATTGCGTTTAGGTCTTCCTTTTTCGTCTTAACCTTGTTGATATTCAAGTCGAGATACACATCGTTCTCATTTACTTGCCGCTGAGGCTCGGCTTTGGTGTAAATTGTTATCGTATTGGTGAACTTGTTCTTTTTGACAAGGTAGTTTTTGTCAATCCAAACCCGAGATTTCTCAAGCGGTTGCAATAAGTCGAAGCCGATTAGTTCCGAATGCTCTTTGATTGCGACTTCGAGGGCTTGTTGAGCGGCTTCAATCGATACGCCAATTTCCCTTGCAATATACTGAGCATCTTTTTCTGTAAAAGTTTGCCCTTTCTTGAGCCTTTTTACAACGTTTATTGCCTGTGGAATCGCAATCTTGTATTCGTTCTCATTTGAATTGCCTCTGTTATTGCGGAACTCATCCCAGCTTAACCCGAAGCCCCTGTCTGCTAAAGCCCTTGCGCACTTACCGAAATCCCCTCCGTAATGCAATAGCGTAAGCATTGAGAACGGAGTGTAGCATTTGCCTTGGTCAAAAGGGTGGGCATTAGAACTAAAGCAATAAAAAACATTCGGTGCAATATGCCCAAGGGTTGCGCTTATTCCGCCATCGGTTTTGCCCGGTCGCCTCCATTTGTTTTCGTAAACATTTGTCCAGCCTTCAGCCTTGAGCATCTTAACCATTTCCTCAAGCCCTTCCTCCGATTGGTCGTAGTGCGCTCCGGGTCGCATTGCCTCATTAGCGGAAGCATTTCCTCGCTTCGGAGCGGGTGGAGCGTACATCTTCTTGGGGTCAAGGTACTCGTCCATTGACTTTGCCATTTCGATTAGGAACGTCCTTTCGTCCATTTCGATAGGCTGCATGGTAAGTAAGTCGCCTGAGAGAACCGTGTACCCTTCTGATGGAGCGCAGACAAAGTATTGCCCCTCGGTTCGGGTTTCAATGAGCGCAATCACTTCATTTGTTTCCGGCTTTAACCTTCGCGCTAACTTGCCTCCGTCATCAACTTTTTCAAGTTCTTGGTGCGTTCGGTAGCAAATGTGAACGCCTCCGCCTACTGTTTTCTCAACGTATAGATTGTAAGTTTCAATTATAGCTTTTACATCAGGAATAGAAATAAACTGCTCATACAATGTAAACGCATCACCGAACTTATTGTCAAAATCAAGACACTCTAAGTTTCCCGAAACTTTTCCGCAGCGAACACCAATCCAAATTCCCGACTTGTAGTATTGGGCTTTTAGAATATCCAAAGGAACACCAGTTTTGTAGTAATGGCTTCCCTTCTCCATCATTGCGGCTTTTCTCTTTGCCTCAACTTTGGTTGTAGTTCCGTAGCAAGGATAGACTGCAAAGCCTCCTTGAATAAGGTTCTCAGCGTAGGTTAGAATATCAGTTGTTGTTGGCTCTTGCATACATTCTTTCTCTGTGCATTTCGTACTCTTCCAACCTACCAAGGTCTTTCGCTATCATGTAAACCCAGCTATCAAGGTAGCCTCGTTCCAGCTTCATCTTCTCTATTTCATCAAACGAGGATGTTCTACATAGCTGCTTTATCTCATTGTATTTCAACTGCCTGTATGAAGTTACCTTCATCTGCACATCAACATAAACTTTCTCTTTGGTAGGAAAAACGAAGTTACATCTTAATCCTGTGTCCCGAACAATGTTGTCGCAAATTTTAGCGGAAGCAAAACATTGCCACCCGCAGCTTGGGCAAGTTTTAAGTGGTGGTTTGCTTGGTGGGTTTTTCTTATGGTGCAAGCTGTAAAGCCTCGGATGATGCCACTTATCGAGCCGTTCAAAGTTATCCGCCATGTCGATAATGTTGAACTCGTCCTTCTCTCCTTTGATAACCCGTGAGCCGCGACCAATCATTTGTTGCAGCAAGTTATCGCTTTGGGTGCGCTTCTCAATGATTACGGTTCTGATTTTCGGGTTGTCGTAGCCCGTAGTGAGAATCCCGTTGTTGACGATTACAAGGAATTTGCCATCGGAGTAATCACGAAGCAACCGCTTTCGCTCGTAGGTGAACTTGCTTTTGTATTCTTGGTGCAAGGCTGCGCCAATGGCTTCTTTGGGTTCGCTAATAAGATACTTGGCAGTTATTCCCGCATCGTTGAATTTCTTACACGTTTTGATAGTTGTCTTCGCATCGGGGCAAAAAACTATTGCCATCGTGTTCGGGGTGTGCTTTTGGTAGCTTTCAACCACGTTGCTGTAAACGTAATCACTATCCATTACCCTTGCAACATCTTCTTCTCTGTAATCCTCTTCGCCGGAAATTCTACTGGTGCGAATGTTACTCCAATCAAGGTCAAGGTTTGGCGTAATGTAGTTTGGCATAGCAAGGCGACCCATCGAAATCAACTCCTGAACAGTCGGGCCGAAAACAATGAATCCATAATCCTGCGCTAACTGCCGCGACTTGCCTGTTCTTCTTGGTGTAGCGGTAAAACCAATTACCCTTGCGCCACCAAATACTTGCTTCTCAAAGAAAACATTAAACTCTTCTTTGTGGCACTCGTCAATCATTATTATGTCAAACGCTGTTGACACCCAATTAAAGTAGGCAGAATCTTGAATGCGCCTCTTTAACGTTTGGCTCATTGCCACGTAAGCATAATGGCTCGGGTTGAGGGATTTTGTTTTCGCGGTAATGAGGTGCGGGTAAACCTTGAACGCAGTCAATGCTTTCGCCGAACCGTCAAGTAATTCTTGTCGGTCTGTAATTATCAGAACACGGCTGTTTTTTGCCACCGATAACTCCGCAATCTTTCCCATCACAGCGGTCTTTCCACCTCCAGTTGGTAGGCAGTAAATTCCCGTTCGGTAACCTAACCGAAAGTTATCCTGAATCTCCCTTACGCCTTTTTCTTGGTAGTCGTATAGAATCATTTTCTCATGGTTGTGGTTGTTGGTTCAATTTTGTGAAACGTATCTAATGGTCATATAAATTGGAGTTAACTTCCATTTTCAGACATGGTTTCATAAAGTGTAGTTAATTCGTCAATGAGCTGCTTTACTTCTTGTTTTGTTAGGTTAACGCTGAAATGCAAATCACAGCCTTCCGTGGCATTCATTTGTGTTTTTTCTTCATTTAAGTCGAAGTAAACAACTCTTTTATCTGATAATTTTCTAAGTATTTCCATGCTTTTCATTTAATTCTGCGCCACCATTTCGTAGAACGACTTTGATGTTTCAATAACGGAAGCAACCTGCCCGTGCGACCAAGTTTTCCCGCGCTTGGGGGGAATGCCGTTGAAGTTTAGTTCTTTGGCTATCCACGATAGGGATTTCTTTTGCTTGCGCTTTTCCAAAATCCACGTTAGCGTTTCCTGCTCGGACGGAACTTCAACCAATTGCCCCCGTGAAACAACCTTGCCGTTGTCGGTAATTCTGCCTTCGATAGCCCATCCGTAGGGCGGGTTGCAATACGGCTTGTACTCTTTCTTGTTGTTTCTTGCAACGTCAGTTGTTCTTTCGGAAGCAAGGTCAGCCTCGAACTCAGATACAACCGCAAGAACCCCAAGGAGTAGTTTGCCAACTGCTGTTGAGGTATTGATGTTGTCTTTGTAAAGCACAACTGAAACATTGTTCTTCGCTGCCAACTCAAAGAACCTCATAATCTCAGCGGTTTTCCTTCCTAATCTGGATAGCGAATAGGAATACACGATGTCAATTTGCTTGCGCTCAATCAGGCTCACAAGTTCTAAGTATCCTGTTCGCTTGTGTAGATTCTTTCTCCCCGAAAGCCCTTCGTCTGAAAGTATGTCAATCAATTGCGCTCCATCACGCGCTGCCATTTCCGAGATTATGCTGTGCTGCATATCTACGGAAGCACCTTCTTTAGCTTGCTGCCCTGTGGATACTCGAATGTATCCGATTGCTCGTGGTTGTTTCATGGGTTGTCTTCACTTGGTTGTTCTTCGGTTTGTTGTTCTTCACTTGGCTGTTGTTCTTGTTGCAAAGCCTGTTCTTGCTTGAACAGAATGTACTCTTTGTCTTTGATGTTTCGCACCGGAATGTAAGCCATGTACATCTTATGCTTGTAAACTCCAGTTCCGTCAGGAATTAGCCTGTTGTAGTGGAGAAACTTTTTCTTAAAACTCATCCCAACACTTTCAAAGGCTTTTGATATATGGGTTTCGGTAATATAAATCTGCCTAAACTCACTTGGGTAATTGGTATCAAGCCACGCTTTGAACTTCTTTCTATCCCAATAGCTTCGGTAGTTGAGAATATCATCAAAGGTAAACTTCCAAGGAACGAAATGCTTCTTTACAATCTGAGCAATGGTTGCGATTTCATCTTCAATCCTTCGCTGCAATTCAAGTTTTTCCTGAGCCTTACTCTTAACGTAATACTGCTCGTTTCTTTTGCTCTTGCGCTTGCCCGTGTTGTAAATATCAGTTTTAGCAACAACCTCAGATAGCAGGTCAATCTTCGACACCACCTTCAAGGCTTTCTCCAAAGCGTGTTCAACATCAGCCATTCGTATTCTTAACGCACGAATCTCATCGTTGAGCGGCTCTAACTTCGCTGCAATAACGGTATCAATATCTCTATCCCAACTCATAGTGGCTGTTATCTGTTGGCAATACTACAACAAGGGTTGCAATCTTGCAAGCGTTTTGTAAATTATTTTTTGTAGTTGTTGTTTCGGCTCATTGGTATTGGCTTTCCGAATGATGCGTAGTTCTTGGGAACGTAGATAATCTCTCGCCTTCCGTTGGCATAAGTTACCACGGGAATCATTGCGCTCGAATCCTTTGCCTTGCGCTCATTGAACTGTTGCTGCCGCTTGGCTTTTTCGTTTAGCCACCAATTGTACAACTCGCAACCAATCATTGCATCGGCTAAGTCTTTGTTGCCTTCGTCAAAGGTTTGCACTTGGTCAAGCATTAGCCTGTCGAGAATACTCTCAATGCCTCCGATTTTTCTTTGTTCATCGTAGAACCTTGCCCACGCTTGCAAGTTGGAGGCTAAGAAATCCATGTTATGACCCGTTTTAACATAACCTACCTCAATAATTTTTGCGTTCTGCGGGCGGAATGGTGGAGGCTCTTTCGCAAGTAAATGCATTTTACCCATCGCCGCGAACTGCATAATAATTGCATCCGCTCGGTTGCGCTCAATCATTGCGGTGGCATTGTTAAAGAAATCTAAAGCCCGAACGCTTTTACCAACAAGAACTGAAGGGTCTTTGCTTCGCATTTTCATGTAGTAAACATACTGCTGCGTTGACAATCTTTTAATTGCTAACGCGTAATCCGAAACCCCATCAGACTCTTTGCGCGTTGTAATCGGAATCGGGTCAATGCCTCCGATGTAAGTTTCCCCCGAAACGGGTGGCTCAAGCATCATTTCAACGGAGTCGGAAACAAATTTATAGCCTATGGTTGAACCGAAATCTTGCAGCACAACGGGCTTAAAGCAATTCTGAGGGTTGATGCTAATGTATTTTTTCTGCTTCTCAAACCTTGCCTTCTCATCAGAATCCCATGAACCATTCCCTGTTGTTTCAAAGATTTCCTCAACGTGAAGCGGGTAGGCTTTAACGAACTGCCAGTAGTCGGTCTTGTCAACAAGCGAATAAAGAATCTTCCTCGTTTGCTCAATCCACTCCCGAGCCTCGTCAACCATGCTGTAACCGTTGCAGGTGAAAGACTTGTACTTGCCCTGAATAATCCTTCCGTGCTTGTCGCGTTCGGGGGCAAGGTCGATGCTCATGTATCCGGGAATAAAGAGAATCTTAATCCCCATTGTTTCATGGTTGTTCCAAATCTCCATTGCTTTCGCTGCGCCTTCTTCAGTAGCATCACCCGCTGAACCACCGAGCGAAATCAATCCAATGTTTGCGAATCCCATTTTTCGGGAAGCGTCTGCCGAGGCTCGTACTTTTGCTGCAAACTGATGTAAGAAAAACTCATCAATGAAAGCGAACATAATCCTGTCGCCCTCCATGTTCTTTGCAGCCTTTTCAGAGCGTGTTGTTTGAACCCCTTGGATAATGCTACCCATATCGGGGTCAATGTATCGCAATGAGGTTGAGGACTCGTGCCATTGAACCTTTGGCTTGAAGCAAGCCTTTTTCGTTCCCATTACCTTTGCCCACTCCAACTCAACGTCCTCGAAGCAATGCTCGGCCATAAATTTGACCTTTTGCTTCATCAGTTTCTCCATCGCCCCCTCGGAATACGATGTCATGTTGATAACGCTGCCGGGGTACTTCATTGCGGTTTTATTCGCCCTGAATCCGGCAATAGAAGAAAAACCAATCTCTCTTCGCTTTAGCGTAAAATCATCCATCCGACTTGCCTCGCATTCGGCTATCGTCGGGAAGATAACCAATGAATCCGTATCCCGCCAGTTGGGCTTAATGGTTGCGCCGTATCCGTCCTTAATCTTCCAATGCTGCACGTACTCATAATGCTCTCCCGTGCAACCGTTGTACCCGTTGAGCATTCGTTCAATCTCCCGCTCTCGGTATGCCTCCGCTTCGTATTGATTTTTAAAAACAGGAACAGTCTCGTGCTTTATTTTCGGCCCCCAGCGTTCCGCTTGTTCTCGGGTTACTTTCTCGGTTTCAAGTGTGTTAATCATGTACGCCTAATTACCCTTTGCAGTTTTGTTATTAGCAAAGGTAAGCGTTTTTTGAAATTCTCCACCTTCAACCCGTACTTGTGGGCAATAACCTCTTCGGGAACATTTCCTTTCTTGTCCATGTACTCAAGGGCTGCAAGTTGCAGCTTGGTCGGCTTTTTCTTCTCATAAGAAATCCGCTTTCCGTGCTTCTTGGCGTAGGAATGCTCCCACTTTGCCTTTTGGTCTTTCTCCCAACCTTCCATGAGGTAAAGCACATCGTACTTATCGAACTGCTCGAAGTTCTCCATCACGTAAAGGTTAAAGCTGAGGTAGTTTATGTCCTCGGGTTCAACCTTCGCATTGATTACGCTGTGTCCAATCTTCAGGTAAGACTCGACAGTAGCGTCTCTTCGCTTGATGAAGTTCTCGAAGTCGGCAACTTCTTTTCGGTAGGAAAAAACTATTTTAACTTTTGGCATGGTTTACCGTTTAACATACACCTCGCCACCTTCCATGAGGATTTCCCCTTCGCGAAGGTCGTTGGCTTTCTTGTCGTTGGTGTTCGTTACGAACATGAGCAAGCCAAACTTGGTGGCGAATTTATCATAAAGTTCGTAGATGACACTATCCATTCCTGTATCGTCAATGCAAACGACATTCAGCGCGTAAGGCTTTCGCTTCATCAGAAAGCATTGTAGCATTGCGGCAACAAGGGTTTTCTGCCCTTTTGAGTACGACGTAAGCGGACGGAAATCTCCCTTCGTGTTCCCGAAATAGTCGGGGTTGTACGCTCCGTTGTAGAAAAAGCCCAACATTGTTCCCGCTTCATCGGTTACTTGGATTTGCAAACCTTTCACGCCTGTATCAATGCCCTCGTACAACTTGTTTCTTTCAGCGCGAAGTTTGAGAACTTTCTCATGCGCTTCTTTGTGTTGGTTGTAAACGCTGAACTTAGTCCAAAGGTCGTTTGACTCTTCGGCTTGCTGAATTTCAACATCAATGAGGCTTAACTTTCTCTCACACTCGGCAACATTGCTATTCGGGTTCTCGGGGTTTTCTGATTCGCGCAATGATTTGAGTTCGCTTTCAACGGAAACATATTGCTTACGCAGGGATTCCAATTCTTCCACAAGCCCTTTCGATTCCTCGTCCGGCATTTCGGTTGACTTCGGGTTCTCGGGGATTTGGAAGGGTTCGGGTCGGTTTTTTGCCGCTTCAAAAGCCTCCTCAACAATAGAAACCTCAGCCTTAAAAAAGGCTTGCGCTTCCTTTAGTGTTGATTTTGGGTGGAATACAGAGTATGTCGAAGTTAAGGTTGTTAACGCCGAAGATAACTCTACTGCGCGAGACCTTAATTGCTCAGTATGCAAGTTGGCTTTATTTGCCTTAGCCTGATTCCACTCCGCAATCCTACGCTTAACATCTCCCGCTTTCAGCTTAACGTTCTCAAGTTCCTGCTCCTTGGTGGCAACCTTTTCTTGCGCATTGTTGGCGTAAGCCTTATCGTCAGCCTTTGCTTGAGCGAGAGCATCAATTGCATTGCGCCTTTTGTCCATCAGCGCAGCCATGTCGATATACTCGGGGCAAACCTTATCGTCGAGTTTGTTTGCATACGCCCCGATAGCCGACTGTTGCTCGGTAATGCGGTCGCGCTCTTTTACGGCTTCATTGATTTGGTCTTCGATTTGCTTTGCGATATCCCGAACCTCGGGGTAGGTTTTGAAGATAAACTCCCGAACGGTTTTGGGATTCTCGCTCATGAAGTCAGCAGCCCCGTATGTTAGCGTTGTGCTAATCATGTCGAACAGTTTGCTCGGGGTAATTTCCCCAATCTCGGGAAGCGACTTGGTGGTTTTCAGCTTGCCGTCTTTCTCAACCTTGAAGCTGTACTGAACCTCCCCGCTTTTCTTCGCTTTGGCAATAATGAAAAAGTTCAGTGCAGCATCTTCCTCGGAGGCAATTTGAATCGCAATTTCAGATTCATCTTCGCCCTCGCGGACAAAGTAGTTATCGCGCAATGAATCTTTGCCTTGCGTTGCCAATTTCATAACCTCAAGCAAGGAGGACTTCCCCTGCCCTGAGCCTCCGTTGACAACCGTTACACCTACCTTTTTCAGTAGTTCTACGCTCTGAGGTACTAAAATTCTAAAGCCCTTTGGGATTTGGATTTCTCCAATGCTAAGTGTTTTCATGTGTTTGTTGTTTTTTGTTATTCTTCTTCTTCAAAATATCGTGAATCAAAATCCCAATCTGATATCTTTCCATTTTCGTCAATATCCATTATGACGTAATCTCCGTAGCCATTTTCCTTGGGACACATTGTGTTAGGGACGTAACCTTCAATGGATTTTATCTCATTTTTATTTTCGTCTAAAAGCGTATAAACCCCATCATCGCAAATTTTGTAATGAATATCTGCTATTTTGCCTTTTTCCCAATTTTCAATTACGCCCGTCTCTATATTTATCAATGGACACCAATAATCTCCATCTCTACAAGGTATTAAATCTCCTTGTTCATCTTCTTCTTCGTTTACTGTTGCGTCTTCCCAATATCTTACTCCGCATTTTGCTAAGAGATATTTTACTTCGACTTCTTTTGAGGTTTTAATTGTAAGTTTCATGTGTTTGTTTTTTGTTATTTAACATTCCAAAGACGTTTCCAAAAACTTCGAGACTCTAAAGCCTTTATTTTTCTTTTTAGAGATTCGTTTCTGTCGTAAACAATTGACTGTTCTCTATGAAGATTTTCTATTTCAAGTCTTTGTTTTTGAATAAGAATATCCAACGACTCCACATGGCTATTGAATTCTTTTTCTGCATCGGTCAAAGAAATGGATTGATAAAATGGCAGAGAATACCCTTCAAAAAGAGTCCTATTGGTTATTCTGTGGGGTTTTTGATTAACTGATAGCTTAACAAACCTATCAGAAGATTCCAATAAGTTTTTTAGCCTTTCAATTTCATTTTTTATTTCTGTTTTATCATCCTTTAAATCAAGGTAATCTTGAAGTGGAATGGTTACTTTTCCTTCGTTATTCATTTTGTTTGTTTTTACCACCCGCTAACAATTCCTGTTAGTTCGGATGAAGTTAGTCTTTATTTAGTGTTTGATATCCGTTTTCAATTCCAAGAGCCTCTGCGGCCTTTCTTAGTTGTTCAAGGGTGTTTTTTTGAATATCTCCGTTTATCCAATTAAAATGCTTTGAAAATTTGCTCATTAAGTAGCTTCGTTCTTTTAAATCAAGAATTTCTTGGGGGTCTAAATAAAGCTGAATATTAGCTTGGGAATAATTTTTCTGTTCATAACGCAATTTTTCCAAACAATAAGGTCGCTTTCTACTATCGTCTTTTAGATAAAAATACTTATTACCCACCGATAACACTTCAACTTCTTTGTAAGAAACCTGTATGCCTCCATTAGTTTCTTGGTAAAGTTTTTGCCCGACTTTTATTTGATGCTTTTCCATTGTTATTTAGTGTTACCACCCCGAAATCAACCCGTTGATTTGGGATGAAGTTAGTGAGATTGTTTGCGTTTCTGTGTAGCAAGGAAAGTTTAGGTTCAGCGTTACGGTGTGGCTTCCGCTCGGAAAGTTTACAATTGGGTTAACCGCTCCGCTTGTTGAGTTAAGATACT
>Ga0315901_10000239_pt1 | contig 82277 bp, 82 predicted proteins | sample LakEriMetagenome_10_FD_203761 | JGI IMG/M metagenome (GOLD analysis project Ga0315901, IMG submission 203761) | Freshwater fungal communities from buoy surface, Lake Erie, Ohio, United States - Buoy 2 MA116 | ecosystem: Environmental > Aquatic > Freshwater > Lake | place: USA: Lake Erie, Ohio... | reverse complement strand
TGTTCTGGTCACCGCCGGCCGACGGAATTTCATAAACGGCACCGGGGAAGGGGCGCCGTTTTCGTAGGGTCGGCGGTGGCCAAAAGAGATAGTGGTTAGATCAAAAGAGACCTGGGAACACCTCCTCGGAAACTTCAGCGAATCCCTTTTCGCGATCGCTTAGGTATTGGTTCCAAGAAGTTGAATCCCAAATTTCAACGCGAGTATTTGCGCCGATAACAACGCAATCGCGATCGAGTCCGGCATAGGTACGAAGTGCTTGCGGAATAGTTATGCGACCTTGACGATCAGGAATTTCATCGTGAGCGCCGGCAAACATCACGCGCATGTAGTCACGTGCACCTTTAACAGTTACTGGTGCTTGACGCAGTTGTTCAGTAAGAGTTGCAAATTCAGCTGATGGAAAAACATAAAGACAACGCTCTTGGCCTTTAGTAATTACTAGGCCGGCAGAAAGATCTTCACGGAACTTGGCAGGAAGGATTAAACGGCCCTTTTCATCAAGGCGAGGCTCGTGAGTGCCGAGAAACATGAGCTCCCCCTTCCCCAAGGTTTGAATGCTCTAGTCCCCCACTTTACTCCATTTTCCTCCATTTACAACCACCATTCGCCACTTATTTCCCTAATCCCCCCCTTTTTATGGGTAGATCCCTCCACAAGTTTGAAAGGCAAGCAGGCATAAAAAAAGACCCCCATAAGGGGGCCTTGATCGAAGTAATTATTGTAAAAAATTACTCCATGGAGTCGCGACCGCGATCATCCCAACGGTTATCCATACGCTCTTTAAAGCCCTTTTTAGCTGGTTTAACTGGGCGCTGGCCCTTAGCAATTGCTTCGACCTTGCCCTTTAGCCCGGCAGCCAAAATTGATAAACCAGTTAAACAGATCAGAAATCCGACCCAGCTAATTGGATAGATCTTGCTAAATACGCCACCAAAAACTGCGCCAAAACCAGCGAAAAATAAGAGTACTGCTAGACCTAAATTGCGTCGGCTAGATTTTGTTGGAGCGCCAGTTAGCGCTGAAACTAGGCGTGGGTCATCGGCTAACAAGGCCTTTTCCATCTGGGCCAGTAGCTTTTCTTCACGCTCGGAAAGTGGCATAAGGCCACAATAGAACATGTGAGCGTTACTCGCTACTTTTTTCACCCTTTGGCGCCTTGGGATCTGCTGAGGATTTCTTAATCAGCCGCCCTGGCCGCACGCTACCGCCGCCGAAGCGTAATTTGGCCTGATCTATGGCTGTATCTGCCTCTCGCCAGCCTTTCTCGCGGGCGCCCAATAGCAACTGCTCGGGGGCGGCCTCGCTTAAGTTATCTAGTGAGATGCCAACGAGACGCAAGCGAGCTCGGTCAAGGTTTAGGGCTAAGTAAAGGGTTTTAGCAATTTCGTAAATTTCATGAGTGCTATCGATTGGCAGCGGCAAAGTTTTCGAACGCGAAATAGTTGAGAAATCAGCAAAGCGAACTTTGATCGAAATCGTTTTGGCATAGTAATTGTTTTCACGTAATCGGGCCGCAGCTTTTTCAGTCAGACGCAAGAACTCTTGCAGAATTTCTTCGGGATCATCAATATCTTGCGCAAAAGTTTCAGCTGCCGAAATACTTTTATCTGGTTCATTCGGTGTCACGTCACGATAATCGCGGCCCCAAGCTAGTTCATATAGCGAGGCACCACTGGCTTGACCAAGTGCGCGAATTAATGTGGCACGTGGCAAATTTGCAATGTCGGCAACGGTGCGCAAACCTAATCGCTCAAGAGTTTCGGCAGTCTTTGGCCCGACTCCCCAAATTGCATTTACCGGTAGCGGATGTAGAAAATTTAGAATTCGATCAGCCGGAATTTCGAGGATGCCGTTTGGTTTGCAATGACCAGATGCTAACTTGGCAATAAACTTTGAAGGCGCAATGCCCACCGAGCAAGTAATGCCTTCGCTGGCTTCAACTTGTCGTCTAATTTCAACTGCAATCTCGCGGCCAGTGCCCAGTAATTTACGAGCACCAGTCACATCAAGAAACGCTTCATCGAGTGAAATTGGTTCGACTAGTGGGGTAAATGAATCGAAGATCTCCATCACCTTGGCTGAGACTTCGGAGTATCGCTGATGATCTGGAGTTACGAAAATTGCATGTGATGCCATTCGTTTTGCGCGACCAACTGGCATCGCAGCACGAATTCCATATTTGCGCGCTGCATAATTTGCTGACAGCACCACACCACGAGCCCCTGCCCCAACCACTACTGCTTTACCGCGCAACGATGGGTCATCGCGCTCTGCAACGGATGCATAGAAAGCATCCATATCAACATGCAGAATCGTCGCGGTGCCCTCAGTTACTTCCGTACTCATATCGCCACCTTATTAGATAACCATTGGCTATAGACATCAGATAGCGACCAAGCAGCATCGGCGCGTAGCGATACTCCCCTAGCGCCAGTGCGGCGAACTTCGCCCCGTACCAACAACAATTGCGAGTTATAAAGCGTGCCAGCGTAATCAGTTTGGGCATCCGGAAAGAAGGTCGCATCACTGCAACCGTAGCCATCGTCTAGCGTTAAGAAAATTACTCGTTTGCCTGATCGAACTGGTGGCGTCTGCAAAGTTACTTTCACGCCAGCTACCAAAATTGAAGTTCGTGAACGCTGCTTTAGAAGTTCAGATGAACGTACTGCGCCAATTGCATTTAAGAATTCGCCATAGAACTCAATCATGTGGTGCGTTACATCCATGCCGAGTCGTTCTACTTCGTGTTGCACTTTCTCGCTAGCCCGCAGTTCGGGCAACCCACTTGGAATTAGCGCAGGGGGCGCAAAACCAAAAGTTAATTGCGAACCAGAAATTGCTTGCACTGGTCCTTGTTGCAAATCGCTTAAGTGCAATAAGAGATCCCGTCGATTTAGTTCAGTGCTAGCTAAGTTATGTATCGCATCGAAAGCCCCAGTAAGAATTAACGATTCGATAGTTGGTGCCGCCGCCCCGGAACGACGGAAGAAGTCAGCGAGATCTACATATGGTCGAGCTGCAATAATGCTTTTGATTTCACGATCGCTAATGCCGCTAACCGTTGATAGTGACATGCGAATTGCACTGCCGTTATCTTCAACCCGATAAACCCGATCAGAGTAATTAACATCAAGCGGGGCAATCGTTAAACCTAATTGACGTACCTCGTCGAGAATTAACCGTTTCGGATACATGCCTGGATCATGCGTTAAAACACCAGCTAAGAAAGCTGCTGGGTGATGCGTTTTAAGCCAAGCTGATTGATAAGTGGGCAGGGCAAAGGCCGCAGCATGTGCTTTACAGAAACCAAAGGATGCAAAAGCGCGCAGGACTTCCCAGACTTCGTTAATTACCGGCAGCTCAAAACCAGCTTCGGTGGCAGCTGGAAAGAACCAGTCGCAGACTTCTTGCTGGCCATCGCGATCGCCAAGTGCGCGCCGTTTCTCAGCTTGGGCCAATGAGACCCCAGTCATTGCGGCAATGATGCGGATTACCTGTTCGTGAAATACGACCACGCCTTCGGTTTCAGCCAAAATATCGTGCAGTCGAGGATGAATTAATTTTGCTGATGCCCAGCCATGCCGTGCTTTTAGAAATGGGGTGATCATGTCGCTCTTTACTGGCCCGGGGCGAAAGAGTGAGATTTCGATAATTAAATCGTTAAAAGTATTTGGTTCGAGTTTGCCAACTAGTTCGCGCTGCCCCGGGCTCTCAATTTGAAATAACCCCAGAGTCTTAGTTGATTTAATTAACTCAAACGTTTTTGCATCATCTAGCGCGACTGTATCAATATCAATACTTTTAGCTTCGGTGCGTTCAATTTCTGAGAGTGCAAACGAAATACTCGATTGCATGCGCACGCCCAAGATATCTAGCTTCAATAGCCCAACTGCTTCGACATCATCTTTATCAAATTCGACCATCGGGTAGCCCCCGGCATTTAGAGTTAATGGCGCTCGATCTAATAGACCACCATCGGATAAGACCACAGCGCACGGATGCATCGCTAAGTGGCGCGGCAAACCATCGAGGCGTTCGGCTAATGAAATAGTCATAGCGGTAAGAGGTGCCGATAAATTTAAACTCTTTAACTCAGGCAAGTTAGCTAAGGCCTGTGAAATATGGCGAGCACGCACATGTGGCAAGGACTTGGCAATTAGATCAATCTCGCCGAGTGACATTCCCATAGCAGCGCCAGTATCGCGAATCGCATGGCGAGCTCGATAGGTATCAACCATTGCCACAGTTGCGCACCTTGAAGTATTTCCAGGTTTGCTCCAGTCGTTATCGCCATAGCGCTTGAAAACTAGATCGTAAATTTCTAAGCGCCGATCAGATTCAACATCGATATCAATATCTGGCAGCGCCCGACGAAGCGGTGAACAAAAACGCTCCATTAATAACCCATGAGTCATTGGTTCAACCCCTGAGATACCAAGTAGGTGACAGATCAATGAGCCAGCACCTGAACCACGAGCTGCTACGCGAATCGAACGTTCGCGCGCCATATCGGTTATGTCAGCAACTGTTAAAAAGTAAGACTCGTAACCAAGCGTTGCCACAGTTGCGAGTTCATCATCTAAACGTTGCTTAGCTTTAGCAATTGTGGCGCTATCGCGATATCGCCAATTAAGCCCTGATTCGCAACGGCTACGCAATAAAGTGCGCATCTCTTGCTGGTTAGCTGCACCAACCACGTGCGCTTCAGGTAAATGAATTCCACCTAAGCCAATATCGCGAGTTGGCGATAACAGTGCACGCTCGGCCCACTTGCGAGTGGTCTTTAATAAATAGCGCGGGGTTCGCTCGCCGGCAGCTAAGGCAATTTCAGAAGCAAGTGCTGCCATAGCATCAGTTGACTTTAGAAAAGCTTCGGCATTGCGCCTTTCGACATGGCGTGGATGCAGTGGTACCAACTGTCTAGCTGCATCGAGAATGTCAGCGATTGGCCCATCTTCGCGATCGCGCATACGCACTGCATTGCTAAGCACCGCATCTAGATCGTGATCGCGCGCAAAGATTAGCGAGCGCGCAGCATGTGGCGTTGATCGTGGGCCGCTGCCAGCAACTAAATGCGAAACAATTTCAATGGCATGATCGCCAAATAGATCGCGGGTTTTATTAAAAACTTCAATTGCTAAATCAGGTCGCTTATCGGCAATGGCATAACTAACTGGTGATTCGGGGCCATGCAAAACTTGTAAACCTAAACTGTATTCGCTGAACCGTTCGAGTAGCTCTAACGTGATTACTGGGTTGCGATCAGTTGCATTCAAATTCAAACTTGTCATGAAGCGACATAGCGATCGCCAACCACCATCGCCATTTGCCAGCAACGTTAACCGCGGTAATTTCTTATCCGTAAAGCCAGGTAACTTAATTGCTAAATCAACGCCAATGATTGGCGCGATACCTTCGGCTACACAACTTTGCGCAAAACGAATTGCACCGGCCAAACCATCGCGATCAGTTACTGCTAGCGCCGGCATATTGAATTCGCGGGCACGGGCAACTAAATCGGCAGGTTGCGTTGTGCCGTACTTAAGTGAGTACGCGCTAGCAACATGTAGGTGAATAAAGCTCATAAAGTTAAGCGCAGCTAAACGCTACGGATAATCCATTGACCCGAGATCTCATCGCGTTCGAGTTCGAAAGTAGTTAACGCGCCAAGTGGCGCTGCTTCAACGCGCCAAAGTGCGCGGGCTTGATCATCGGGGCGATAGATGCCATCGCTAATTCGGTTCCACCAACCGCCTGCTTCGCACCATCTAGTAAGCACTGCGTGAATTCGAAAGCGTCGACCGCGATAGGTAAATTCAATTGGTGTTGCTGCGCCATCGGTCATAACTTCTGGGCCGGCAACGACGATAGGTGCGGTATTGGCTGACATTTTGCTGGTGCTCCTGGTTTTCCTGTGGATATTCGAACAGATGTTCGAAAAGTACCGCCCCCAACTGACAGGCGCAAGTGGCTGCCACAAGCGCAACACACCCCAAAATAGTTTAACTTTCAACTACTTTTGCTCTACTCTAGCCAAGTAAGCAACACACTCAAGCCCAACCGCCAAACAAAATAACCCAAATAACCCAAATAAGTAAGAAGGAGTCCCATGGACGTAGTACTAGTAATCGGTCGCGTACTTTTCGCGCTGCTCTTCATCAATTCAGGTATCGCACACCTCACCAAGCTTGAGGCAATGACTGGCTATGCCAAATACAAGAAGGTTCCAGCTGCAAAGCTAAGCGTGATCGTTTCCGGTCTGATGATCCTGATTGGCGGCCTATACATCGCACTTGGAATTTACGCTGACCTAGGTGCGCTACTAATCGCACTATTCCTAATTCCAACCTCATTCCTAATGCATGCATTCTGGAAAGAAACTGATGCGACTGCAAAGCAGAACGAGACCATTGGATTCTTCAAGAATCTAGCAATGGCTGGCGCAGCCCTAATCATCTTCGCGCTAGTTGCAACTGGTACAGATTTTGGTCCAAGCATTACATCTGCATTCTTTAGCTTCACCAGATAAACAACCAAATATCTCTAGAAGTACCAGAACGCCCTCGTAGATATCTAGCATATTTCCGGGGGCGTTCTGCCATTATCTACCAGTGTTAATCATCGAAGCCCTGGCTGCCGGCGTACTAATTGGTGCTGTTTTAGGTTTTATTGGCGCTGGCGGCGCAATGCTTTCAGTGCCAATTCTGATTTATGGTTTTGATTTCTCGGCCAGCCACGCGACAACTGCCGCGCTAGCCGTCGTATTACTTGCCGCGGCATCAGGCTTAATTCCTAAATTTAAAAGTAAAGATGTGCTGGTTAAAGAGGCGCTGATTATTTGCGCACTTGGTTTGACCACAAATATATCGACCTCACTGATTGTGCATAGGCTTAGCGATCGTTTCATATTGACCGGCTTCTCATTCGTTCTTCTGGTTGCTGGAATATCAATGTTAATAAAGCCTTTTACCTCTGGCCCAGAACGAAAGATGCCAGCTTGGGCACTAATTCTAGTTTCCTTGGTGATTGGCTCGATGACTGGTTTATTTGGAATTGGCGGCGGCTTCTTAGCAATTCCAATTCTTGTTCTCTTCTTCCAAGTGCCACAAAACAAAGCCGCCGGGACATCGTTACTAATCATTGTACTTAACTCACTCACCGCCTTCTTCGGTCACTATAAAATTTGGTCTGAAGTTAACTGGACTGTGCCGATTGCAATGGCGGTATCTGCTGTTGTTATCTCACAATTAGCTTCAGGCAAAAGCGCACACATTTCCCCAGTAATTCTTAAAAGCGCCTTTGCAGTTTTGCTATTTTCTATCTCAGTGATCACGCTATTAAATGCGTGGGTCTTCTAAAACAGGTATTTTGTAGCCATGGATGGCGTACTTGAAAAAGCAGCAGTAAAACGTGTAATCGCGGCACTGCAGGAACATGGCTGTGCTGGCCAGATTAAAGTTCTATCCGATAGCGCCCGCACCGCAGCTGAAGCAGCAGCTGCTCTTGGTATTGAAGTTGGCCAAATTGCATCATCACTAATCTTCAAATTACCTGATGGTTCACCGCTTTTGGTTATTACTAGTGGCCGACATCGCGTTGATACCGATTTAGTGGCAAGTAATTTAGGAATAGAAAAGCTTGGTCGAGTTGATGCTGATTACGTGAAAGAGCAATCTGGCTTTTCCATTGGCGGCGTTGCTCCAATTGGCTGGGTCTGCCCCGCAACAATTCTGATTGACCAAGCGCTAAACGACTATGAAGTTGTTTGGGCAGCGGCCGGTCACCCACATGCGGTTTACCCAACTTCTTTTGCTGAACTATTGGCAATCACTTCAGCTAAACAAATGGTGGTTGGCGAATAATTGATTCTTGTAACTAAAGAACATGGTGATGCGAATTCTGGCCTGCCACTTATTCTTATTCATGGAATGGGTTCAGCTGCAACTGCTTGGCAGTTAGTCGTACCTGAACTAGCAAAGAGCTACCGAGTCATAACTGTTGATCTGCCCGGCCATGGCGAGACGCAATTACCAGCGGGGCTAGACATGAGTCCTAAGTCTTTGGCGGAATACGTTTTAGAAACTATGGATTCACTTGGCATCAATAAGGCGCACTTAGTTGGAAATTCATTAGGCGGTTGGACTGCGCTAGAACTTGCTGCCATGAAACCTGAGCGCGTTGCCAGCATCTTGGGCTTAGCGCCAGCCGGGCTTTGGTTAGCACCATTTAATGTGAGATACCCAGGCACGGCAATTGCGCGAAATTTGGCAAGCAGTTTGAAAGTTGTTTCACCCTTTGGACTTAAATACGAATGGGGCCGCAAACTTGGCTTTGGCGATGTAAGCCCACAATGGCGCAAGTATTCATACCAACTTTGCTTAGATGCCACTTTGGCTCTTGCTAATGCAGCTGGATATTTTCCAGCTTGGGATGCGATGTTAAAAAAGCGCTTCGACGAGCAAGTCTCATCAACCGTTCCAATTACAATTGTTTTTGGCGATAGCGATAAAACTTTGCCTGCTAGTTCTTGTCAAGAAAAATCATTAGCCCCAAAACATGCCACTTGGCTTAATTGGGAAAGTTGTGGACATGCGCCAATGTGGGATTACCCAGAGCGTGTAGTTGCTGAAATTGCAAGGTTAGCTAAATGATTACCGTCATTTATTTCTGGAAGATCACTCGAGTTAATATTCCATTTGCACTATTTCGTATGGCAATTGATCGCACGCTACTGCGACGAAGCAATGGTGTGACATTTGCGAAAATGTTAGGTTGCGGCAAAGGCGAAACTTTCACGCCAAGTGATGCGGACCCAACTCGTTGGGGTTGTTTGGTTGTAATTCCAGAAAGCCAGTTAGCAAAGATAGATAGCTCAAGGACTATCCGAGCTTGGCGCAAAAATTGCGTTTCTGAATTTCGAGTTGTTCTTGACCCAATTGCCGCAACTGGAATGTGGTCAAAGTGCAAACCATTCGAGCCAAGTGCGCCAGCTAATTTTGATGGCCAAGTGGTTGCCATTACTCGTGCTCGCATCAAAGCCAATCAAACGCTGCGATTCTTTAAATCAGTGCCGCCAGTAACTGCGAGTTTGCATTCCAGCCCTGGCTTGATTTCGACAATCGGAATCGGTGAGGCACCGATTGGCTTACAAGGCACTTTCTCGCTTTGGGAATCAATGCAGGCGATCAGAGATTTTGCCTACAAAGGCGCAGCGCATCAAAAGGCGATTGCCCAAACCGCTGAGTTTGATTGGTATGCCGAGGAGCTTTTTGCCCGATTCGCCGTGCGCGAGATCCGGGGCACGATTTAACTTGCCTAAATAGGGCAGACTAAGCACATGTCCATTCGCAACTATGCACCTCGCCGTCAGCGCCGAGGCGTAACGCCGTTTGCAAATGGCCTCCAAGTCGGCACCATGGTTGCAGCCCTTTTCTTGCAAATGTCGTACCCGCTGCTCTCTGGCGAAGCACTTCGAATCGTCACCATTGCAACTGTTTACTTTGGTACAGCTGCCATGTGTGTACATGCGCGACTCTCTTACGGTTGGAAATACACACGTCGCTATTTGCTAATAACTTTGCCGTTTGCATTCTTCATTGAACTCATCGGCGAAAGCACTGGCTGGCCATTTGGAACATATTCTTACGACCCATCCCTCGGACCACAGTTACTTGGGATTCCACTTGTAGTTCCTTTTGCTTGGGCGATGATGGCTCACCCATTACTGATCGTCGCGCGACGCATGACAAAGAAATGGACATTCCTCTACGGCGGCTTTGCGTTAATGGCCTGGGATCTTTTTCTTGACCCACAGATGGTTGGTGCTGGTCGTTGGAAATGGGAAGTTACGGGCTCACACGTTCCGTTTCAACCTGAGATCCCGCTATCAAATATGTTTGGCTGGCTACTTGCCGGAATAACGTTGATGGCCATTCTCAATTTTTCCTTACCTAAAGAGCAACGTAAGTATGGGTCATCACTTTTAGCTTCTGATGTTTTCTTGGCCTGGAGCTGGTTTGGCGGAATTGTTTCGAATCTATTCTTCTTTGATCGTCCAGGTGTTGCACTATTTGGTGGCTTCTTCTACACCTTGGCGCTAGCACCATACTTTTTCGCTCGCTGGCTCGGGCGCCCATAAATATTTAATATGTTAAATGTTTCTCTAGTTTTAACGCTGGCCATGTTTTTACTCACCTTCATTAATGCACAGTCAATTCGTATTCCCCGCAATGGTCGCGATTTATCTGCATCCGTTGCAGTACTTCTTCCAGTTCGTAATGAAGCTACCAACATTGTCGATCTGGTGGCATCGCTTAAAGCTCAAACTGGAATCTCTGATCTCAACTTCTATTTTTTGGATGACAATTCTGAAGATGAAACCCTCGAGCTGTTAAAGCGTGAAGTTGCTGGTGATAAAAGATTCTCAATCTCAAATGGCCAGTTATTATCCGAAGGTTGGCTCGGAAAGCCCTGGGCACTCGAGCAATTACGCTCTAAAGCCAAAGCTGAATACATCGTAAATATTGATGCTGACGTGCGCTTAGCGCCACGAGCAATTTGTGCTGCTATAAATTTACTCATTGATCAAAAGCTCGATTTCGTCTCACCATATCCAAAGCAGATCGCAAAATCTTTTGGTGAACGAATGATTCAACCGCTACTTCAATGGTCTTGGTTATCAACAGTGCCGCTTCGAATTGCTGAAAAATCAGGCAAGCTGGCACTTGCGGTAGCTAATGGACAATTCTTTGCCGTTCGTGAAAGCGCGCTTAACGACATTTCTGGATATTCAGCATCAAAGACGGCCGTTGTAGATGACATGGAACTCGCCCGCACCTTATTGCGAAATGGATTCAAAGGCTGTGTAGCCGATGGTTCAAATATTGCAACCTGCCACATGTATAACTCATGGGCCGAAGTCAAAGCTGGCTACGGTAAATCACTTTGGGCGGCCTTCGGATCAAAGTTTGGTTCCTTCGTTGCGATCTCTTTCTTATTCTTAACTGGAATTCTTCCGTTACTGGGCATGATCGCTGGTTTTTCGGCTGGTTTATTCGCATTTGAATTTGTGATTATTTCGCGCATCATCGCAGCTCGTGTTTCTGGTGGACGATTTCTGGATTCCTTCTTGCATCCGATTTCAACCCTGCTGTTGATTTACTTGATTATTTATTCTTGGACCGCCCGCGGGAAAGTGCAATGGAAAGGGCGCACTATATGAGCAAGGTAGTTGTGATTGGCGCTGGTATTGGTGGCATGAGCGCTGCAGCTCGAATTGCCAAAGCTGGTCATCAAGTTGAAATCTTTGAAGCAGCTAATTTTGTCGGTGGAAAATGTCGCACCGAATGGATTGGTCGTTATGCCTTTGATACCGGACCATCACTTCTTACCTTGCCTGCCGTTTATCGTGACTTCTTCCTAAAGACTGGTTCGATTATGGAAGATGTCCTGACTCAGATTCCAGTTGACCCAGCTTTTGACTATCGCTTCATCGATGGCTCAAGCGTTAAGTTTGCCAACCTCTCGCGCTACCAAACATTGCAAGCGATCACTGCCTCCTTTGGAAGCGAAGCAGCAGCTGAGTGGGATCAAATCATGAAACGTGCCGAAGCGATGTGGGATGTTTCGCGTGAACCTTTTATTGAATCTGAACTTACTTCGGTTGTTGCCCTCTTCAAGCGAGTCACCTTGTTGCGAGATTTACTCGTGATCGCACCGTTTAAATCACTGCGCGAAATGGCAACCGAGAAATTAACCGACCAACGGCTGCGATACATAGTCGATCGCTACGCCACCTATAGCGGCTCTGATCCACGTAAAGCGCCGGCGGTATTACTTAGCATTGCCTTCGTTGAAGAAGCTTTCGGTGCTTGGCATTTAGCCGGCGGAATTGGCCAATTATCTGTCGCAATTGAAAAACGCTGTTTAGATTTAGGCGTCAAGATTCATTTAAATTCACCGGTCGCCAAAATACAAACGGTTGGCGGCGTCGCTACCGGAATAGCCTTAGCTAATGGCAGAGAGATTGCGGCTGATTTCATTGTTTCAAATAGCGATGCCAGCCTTACTTATCATCAGCTAATAAGCCCTACTGAGAAGCGAGCCAAGAGTGAACGGAAGAACTTAGCAAAGACGCAAAAATCACTCGCTGGCTTCTCATTGCTACTTGGTTTACGACCAGCTGAATCTGAGCCAAAACTAAATCACCACACAATTCTCTTTCCGGCAGTATATGACGCTGAGTTTGAGGCGATCTTCACCCAAATGAAACCGGTAGAAAATCCCACCATCTACATCTGCGCTCCTGATGATCCACTTATGGTCAAAGATGCTGGCCATGAAAGTTGGTTCGTATTAGTAAATGCTCCGCGTCATGATGAGAGTGGCAAGAATGGCTTTGACTGGAGCGATGAAAATTTCAAACATAAATATGCCAATTCGATTATCGATCAAATCGAAGCCCGCGGTATCAAGATTCGCGAACGTTTAGATGTCTTAGAAATTCGGACTCCCCTTGACTTGCAGGAATCAGTCATGGCACCTGGTGGTTCGATTTACGGAACTTCGAGCAACAGTGCATCCGCTGCCTTCTTGCGTACAAAGAATCGCTCACCGATTAAGAATTTGTTCTGTGTAGGCGGCTCAACTCACCCCGGTGGTGGATTACCGTTAGTTGGGATCAGTGCCGAGATTGTGGCAAATGCAATTGGTCGCGCACGTTAACGAAGTTGTTTGTAACCAAAACGCATTACTTGAAGCGCTCCGATAATTTGCATAACTAAGAAGGCGCCTGCGATTGCTGCTAGGCCAGGAATATCTAACTGCCAAGCAATTAGAATTATGAATAACAGACTTGCGCGCATTGGGCGTTCAGCAAAAGTAACGATGCCCAAATCTTTAACTTCAAAGGCGGCTAACCTAGCGCGGGCATATTCCTGCACCGAAGCTGCCAGCCATAAGCCAACTGCGATTTCGAGTGGAATTCCGACTTGATAGAGCGCATATGCCCAAGCTGCCTCGCTAATGCGATCAGCAACTGAATCAAGAACAGCGCCCCAAGAACTTTCGCGACGTTGGAAAATTGCCACGCTGCCATCTATGCCATCGAAGAGAAGTGACAAAACAACTAAAGCGATTGCCCAATATGAAAACGGAATCAATGCGGTACCGATTGCCGAAATTAACCCGAGCAACGTTAATACATTTGGTGAAATACGTAGCAGAGTTGCAATTAGAGCGAACCTATATGAAATTGCGAGCCAAGCATGAACAATGCCCGAGATTTTGGCATTGCCATGTAATTCACTCCAACGCTGATAGAAATCTTTTTTGCTAATCACTTGGTGACCAACTTTCGATATATCTCAAGTGTGGCAGATGAAGTGTTCATCGTGTAGAAATGCAGACCGGGCACGCCTAACTCAAGTAATTGTTCGCAAAGTTCGGTAGCAATCTCGATGCCGAGTTTTTGAACAGCCTCTTGATCGTCCTCGATAGCTGAGAATTTTTCTAAAATATTTGCTGGAATCGGAGTGCCACTTAGTTCAGACATCCGCACCAATTGCTTAACATTGGTCACCGGCAAAATGCCCGGAATAATTGGCAAGCTAGATCCTTTTGCGGCAAGTGCTTCGACTAGCCGTTGATAACTATGTGCTTCAAAGAAGAATTGAGTCGTTGCAAAAGTAGCACCCAGTGATTCTTTGCGAATTAGGACTTCGACATCTTTTGTTAAATCTCCTTGTGATGCTGGGTGGCCATCAGGAAACGCCGCCACTCCAACTTCAAAGCCGCCAACTTCCATTGCTAATTCAACTAATTGATCGGCATGATTGAATCCACCAACCGTAGGTACCCAAGGTGCACTTGGCCCCCCAGTTGGATCACCACGCAAAGCAAGAATGCTTCGAATGCCAGCTTCTTTATACTTCTGCAGAATTTCAATCAGTTCGCCCCGCGTTGAACCAACGCAAGTTAGATGGGCAACTGTTGGAATCGAGGTTCGTTCGGTGATCTCTGAAGTTATGCGAATTGTGCGATCACGGGTTGATCCCCCGGCGCCATATGTGACCGAAATAAAATCTGGGGCGATCGGTTCGAGCGCTGACATGGCAGCCCAAAGGCGTTCTTCACCCGCCTGATCTTTAGGCGGAAAGAACTCAAAAGAGTATTTGGTCGCACGAATAGCCACTAGGTCAGCGTATCGTTACGCGCGTGAAACCTGAGGCATCTGTGCAACCGCTCGAGCAGCTCAAATCTTTGCGCGAGCAAGTCGAGGCGCAACTCCAGGATTTCCTATCTACTCAAAGTGAGTACTTCACTTCGATCGCGCCAGAGTTAAAGCCAGCGGCCACAAGTTTGACCGCCTTTGTCGTCAATGGTGGAAAACGATTTAGACCCCTCTTCGCAGCCGTTGGCGCAATGGGAGCTGGTTCTCAATTAAGTGATGCTGAGATTCGAGCTTTTGCTAGTTTGGAATTACTGCAAGCTTGCGCTCTAGTTCACGATGACTTGATGGATGCTTCAGATACCAGACGTGGTGAGCCAGCGATTCATAAGTTATTTGAAACGATGCATGTAACTGAAAAATATCAAGGTAAGGCAACTCAATTTGGTTTATCAGCATCGGTCTTAATTGGTGACCTAGCACTTATCTGGTCAGATCAAATGTTGAATAGTTCTGGAATTAAAAGCGAGTCTCTTTTAGCCGCTCTTGGTGTGCATGATGAAATGCGAGTTGAACTGATTGCTGGCCAATACCTCGATGTATTTGAGCAAGCTCGCGGCACTCAGAGTGTTGCTCAAGCACTAAACATCGCTCGATACAAATCAGCCAAGTACACAATTGAGCGCCCGCTTCATCTTGGGGCTGCCATTGCTATTCCTGATCCGGCTAAGCGCGCTCAAATTGTTTCGATCTATTCTGAATTTGGTTTACCACTTGGCGAAGCTTTCCAATTACGTGATGACTTGCTCGGCGTTTTTGGAGATCCTAAAGTTACTGGCAAGCCAGCAGGTGATGATTTGCGCGAGGGAAAGCGCACAGTTCTCATGGCGATGACGCATGATCGAATTTCCGGCCCCGCTGAAGCCGAATTTCTCAAAGAATTTGGAAATCACGATATCTCCGAAGGCGCTATCGCACGCTTGCAAGAGATCATTTCTGAAACTGGGGCCGCTATGCATGTAGAGGATCTAATTGACGAATTAACTTCCACCGCGCTAGAAGCCCTAATTCGTGATGAAATAGTGCCCCAAGCTAGGGAATTGTTAACCGAGATGGCAATCATCGCGACCAAAAGAAATATGTGAATAAATAATGGTTAAGCAGATTAAAGGTCCAAGTGATCATGTAGTTGTTGTCGGTGCTGGTTACGCTGGATTAAGCGCAGCTCTTCGACTTGCTGGCGCCGGCCGTAAGGTAACAATCATCGAACGCGAGTCTGTCCCTGGTGGGCGCAGTGGCTTGTTGCAACGCGATGGCTACTCATTTGATACTGGGCCGAGTGTTCTAACCATGCCCTCTTTAATTAACGATGCATTTAATTCAGTTGGCGAAGAACTCAAAGACTGGGTCGACTTAATGCCGCTGAAGCCGCTTTACCGCGCGTTCTATGACGATGGTTCACAAATCGATATTCACGCAAACACCCAAGAGATGGAAGCCGAAATTGCTCGCACTGTTAGCTCTGCTGAAGCTGCTGGTTATCGAAAATACGTAGAGTTCGTAACTAAGTTGTATAAGTATGAGATGAATGATTTTATTGATCGCAACATCGATTCACCGCTTAACCTATTGACTCCTAACTTGGCACGCTTGATAGCACTCGGCGGTTTTCGCAAGTTGCAACCGAAAGTTAATCAGTACCTAAAGGATCCACGCTTGCAAAAGGTTTACTCTTTCCAGGCAATGTATGCCGGTGTAAGCCCGCAGCAAGCGCTAGCAATTTACGCAGTCATCGCTTATATGGATTCAGTAAATGGCGTCTTCTTCCCGAAGGGTGGAATGCATGCAGTTCCTGTTGCTCTTGCTGCAGCTGCTCAAAAACATGGCGTTGAAATCAAATACAGCACCACTGTCACCAAGATTGATTTTGAGAATGGTCGCGCAAAGGCGGTAATTACCGATAAAGGTGAGCGAATTACTTGCGATGCGGTTGTTTTAAACCCTGATCTACCTGTGGCTTGGCGAGACCTATTGGGCCAGACTCCTCGCTCAGTAAAGCGCCTTCGCTACTCACCATCTTGCGCAACTATGCTGATTGGTTCAAGCAAGAAATACGATCACATTGCCCACCACAATATTCACTTCGGTAAATCTTGGGATGGCGTTTTTGATGAACTAATCAATAAGAAGCAACTGATGAGTGACCCAAGTGTTCTTGTTACCGTACCAACTCATGATGATCCTGATTTGGCTCCGGCTGGAAAGCAAAGTTATTACGTTCTATTTCCAACCCCGAACTTAACTGCCGATATTGATTGGCGAAAAGAGTCAAAGCCTTACCGTGATCAGATGATTGCCACACTTGAAGAACGCGGCTATGACGGTTTCGGCGATGCGATTGAAGTTGAACACTTAACTACCCCATTGGAATGGGAAGCCATGGGAATGGAAGCAGGCGCTCCATTTGCTAGCGCGCATACTTTCTTCCAAACTGGTCCGTTCCGACCAAGTAATCTGGCTAAAGGTTTTGAGAATGTAGTTTTCACAGGTTCAGGAACTCAACCAGGTGTCGGTGTTCCAATGGTTTTAATTTCTGGTCGCTTAGCAGCTGAAAGAATTGTGGGCCCAGTTAAGTAATGGATGAATTAACTGCTGCCGGAATCACCGACCCGCAGTTGCGGGCATCTTATGAGGAATGCAAACGACTAAATGCTCTGCACGGCAAGACTTATTATTTAGCCACGCTGCTTTTACCAAAAGCAAAACGGCCATTTGTGCATGCTCTCTATGGATTTGCTCGTTATGCCGATGAAATTGTTGATGACTTGGCTTCGACGCTAACTGATTCTGAAAAAGCAGCAGAGTTGAAAACTTGGGGCGATGGCGTTCTTGCGGGACTAAAAAGTGGTGACTCCAATGATCAAGTTGGTCGCGCACTAATTGACACCGTTACTCGCTTTGCGATCCCCCATGAACATTTTGTTGCTTTCTTGCATTCAATGGCCATGGATTTAACCGTGACTGAATATGCCAATTACGAAGCTCTTATGGAATATGTATATGGCTCGGCAGCGGTAATTGGTCTCGAGATGGTCCCTATTTTGGGCCCTTTGAGCCAATCGGCTTATGAACCTGCGGAAAAGTTAGGCATTGCTTTTCAGTTAGCTAATTTTATTCGCGACGTGGGCGAAGACTTAGATCGCGGCCGGGTTTATCTACCCCAAGATGAGTTAGCTCAATTCGGAGTTGATCGAGAAATGTTAGAAGCCAGAACGCTGACTCCCGAGATTACAGCTGCGTTAAAGTTTCAGATCGAGCGAGTGCGCCAGTTGCAGCGAGAAGCTACTCCAGGCATCTTAGAGTTGGAACCAGCCAGTCGACCTTGTATCGAAGCGGCTAGCGAACTTTATTGTGGCATTGTTGATGAAGTTGAAGCAATTGGTTATGACATATTCAATAAGCGAGCAAAGACTTCGACCGGGCGGCGGATGCGAGTTGCTGGCAAAGCGTATGTAAAGGCGATTGCCGCTCGTTAGCTTTTATTTGCTTTGCGACCTAAATAAACCCAGGTTGCCATTACCGAAAGAATCAAGGCAAAGCCAAAAAATAAATCTTCCATAGGTGCAGATGCAATGCGGACTCCTAAGATTGCTTCTTCCCTATACATAACGATCTCTCTTGAAGTTAGCCACCAATTAGTCAGCAGCTGAAATGGCACGATGATTGCATACGAAGTCCAGAAAACTTTTCGTTTTAACAGCTTGGTCTGAAGTACTTCTAGATCAATAAAAGAGGCAATGAAAACTGCGATCAACGCAATCTGTGTGTAGGTCATGACTCATCCCCTACTACCCAATGTTTCTTTACAGTTCGCACCGCTTCAATAGTTAGAACGGCGGCAAGCGGCACAATTAAGAAGAACATGAACTCTTCCAGCGGAATACCGAATGGTCCAATAATTCCCAGTATCTGATTCTTATCAAAATACCAATGGCCGCGATCGATTGCGTAGGCATCCCAAATCAAGAAAAATAGGGCCGTGGGCAAAATGCTCAAGATCAATCGCTTAAATCTGCGAAGTACATTGACCTTTAAAAACACTTCTAACCAGATTGATCCAAAAAGCGTGAAAGCCAGCATCGCTAAATATCCATACTTCTGCACGGGATAATTCTCTCTTATCGCAATACTTTTTGCTGCCTTAATGGCTATAGTTTGCTTTGCGGGAGCCGAGAATTTATGGCTGAGAGGATCTGTAATTCACAGATCGACCGCTTGACCGGTCCGGTAATGCGGACCTGGAACGGAGCTAAATATGTCGTACTCGCTTTTTACTGCATGGGGCTATCAAGTCTCGATCCTGGAATTCGTTGCATCAGTAACTTCCTTGATCGGAGTTTGGTTAGGCACCACCGGAAAACGCATTACTTGGCCATTTTGGGCAACTAGCAGTGCCTTGTATGCAATCTTCTTCTATCAAGCTAACTTGATTGCCAGTGCGGCTCTGCAATTTGTCTTTATCGCAGCAGCGGTTAGTGGCTGGAAAGGTTGGGCGCCAACAGGAGCTAAGCCAGGAAAACTAGGCACCCGTGGTCGAATATATTCAGTTCTCTGGATTCTCGGTTTGTGGTTAGTACTAGCGCCTTTGCTTTCTCGAATTGGCGCAGCGGCAACAGTTGTTGATTCATTTCTCTTCGTGGGCTCACTGATTGCGCAGATACTGATGGTCTTAGAAAAATATGAGAGTTGGATTATCTGGTTAGTCGTAGATATTGCTGGTACCGCTCTCTACTTCAATCAAGGTTACTATTTCACTTCGTTCCTATATGCAATATTTACGCTAATTGCGCTTCAAGGTTGGAGGCGTTGGTATGCAGATCAACGAAGCACTCCGCGACCTATTTAGCGAATCTGCTAAACCCCTAATCCTTGCAATTGATGGCCCGGCAGGTTCTGGCAAGAGCACGCTAGCCGGCGAAATTGCGCGAGGTTTTTCTGGAATTTATGAGCTTGAAGTTATACATCTTGACGAGCTGTATAACGGTTGGGATCAAGCGCTTTCAGCGGAACTGTTCCAACGACTTACTCAACTAATTGCCGCTCAAAAAGCGGGCAAGGCATCAGATTTAGCCATCTACGACTGGTCGGCTGGATCTTTTTCAGGGTCACGCGAAGTAAAGGCCGTGCAACTTCTAATCATTGAAGGAGTGGGTAGTTCTAATCAGCTATTGCATTCGAATTTAACAACTTCGATTTGGCTAGATATTGATCAAAGCACTGGATTAACGCGGGTTCTAGAACGCGATGGCGAAGAGATTCGTGACGAGATGGTCAACTGGCAGAAGATGGAAAGTGAATACTTTATGCGCGACTTAACTCGCGAAAGAGCGGATTTCATCCTCTCCACACATTAGCTAGCCTAAGATTTAGCTGTGTCTGATCTAACCGGCGAGCTAATTGATGACCGTTACCAATTAACGGCGCTGCTTGCCACAGGTGGCATGGCCACAATTTATAGCGCTATCGATACCCGACTAGATCGCAAAGTTGCAGTCAAGATTATGCACCCACATCTAGCCCAGGATGAAGATTTTGTTGGTCGCTTTATTCGTGAAGCAAAAGCTGCCGCCTCGCTTTCACATCCAAATATTGTGGCAGTGCAAGATCAAGGTTGGAATCAAAGCGGAGTACCGGCAGTCTTTATTGTGATGGAATTAGTCGAAGGCCACACCCTTCGCGATTACATTTATGAACGAGGCAAACTCACGGTAGATGATGCACTTTCCTTCATCGAACCTGTTTTAAGTGCGCTAGCGGCTGCACATAATGTCGGAATCATTCATCGAGACATCAAGCCTGAAAATATTTTGATCTCGAAAGAAGGTCGCGTAAAGATCGCAGACTTTGGCTTGGCCCGTGGAAATATGTTGGGTACGACGATGACGGCTGAATCCAGCGTAATTCTGGGCAGCGTTTCATATCTATCCCCCGAGCAAGTTCAACGAGGCGTTGCTGATTCACGCAGTGATGTCTATGCCGCTGCAATTGTTATATTTGAAATGATTACTGGTGAGAAGCCATTTGCCGGTGATACTCCGATTCAAATTGCGTATATGCATGTAAACGAGAAAATTCCATTGCTGAGCAGCAAAGTCAAAGGTGTGCCCGAAGCACTTGAAAGCTTGGTTGCACGAGCCACAAGCACTAATCCAGATGAACGTCCGCGCGATGCTGGTGAATTTCTAACTGAATTAGAACGTGTTCGCGGTGAGATTGATCCGAAACGTAAGCAAATGAGTCTTCAATTAGATCTTCCGATTGCCCCAATTCGCGAAGAAGTGCGAGATAAATCTCGCGCTGCCAAGCGTGCCGAAGCCGCTAAATCAGCGCAAGCAACCGAGATAGTTACCCCCATGACCGATGACACTGGATCAACCAAGAAGGATCGCGCCGAAGAACGACGCCGCGTAAGCAAGCGAGTTCGACGCAATCGCATCATTGCTTTAGCGCTGGCAGTAAGCGTTGGTGTTACAGGTTGGTGGATCGTTCTTGGCCCAGGTGCAAAAGTAGCTGTGCCTTCAGTAATTGGTGCTTCAGTAGATAAAGCTAATTCACTCCTAACTCCGCTAGGGCTTAAGAGTGAAGTGATTGAACGTGTTTATAGTGAAGAAGACCCTGAAGGTTTGATAATTGCGCAAAACCCAGTTGGCGGAGATAAAACTGAGCCAAATGGCACCGTTAATCTAACTGTCTCTAAAGGCCCAGAGCGTTACACAGTTCCACAACTAGTTGGCTTAACCCCAGAGGCGGCAGTAAATGCAATTGCTAAGTTGCCATTAGTTACCGGAACAATTACCGAAGTATTTAACTCAGAAATTCCTAAAGGTTTTGTGATTTCGGCTGATCCGGAACCTGGAACAAAAGTGCGTCGTGATGCCGTAATTAAATTACTAGTCAGCAAAGGAATTGAGACCTTCGAATTACTTTCCTACGTTGGCAAAATTGGTGAAGAAGCCCTCACTGAATTAAGTGAGGCTGGCTTCGACGTCACCGTAACTTATGCCTTCGATGAAAAGATAATTCCAGGTGGCGTAATTTCGCAGAACCCAGCTGATGGCGAACTTCCTAAAGGCGCAAAAATCGAGTTGATAGTTTCTAAGGGCTCGGCTTTCGTAACTATTCCAACTAAGGGAATCGTTGGGCTGAAGCAAGAGAAAGCAAGACAGATTCTTGAAGGTCTTGGATTAGTGGTTCTAGATAAACCAGCAGGCTCGAAGAACAAGACGGTAATAAATGTTTCTCCTAAGGCAGGCACCAAGGTCAAACGTGGCAGCACTGTGACCCTCGCAGTAGGCTAGCCAAATGTCTAAAGCAAAAATAAAAGGTCCTCGGCTTGGTGCCCATACTCCTACTTCAGGTGGAATGGCCAAACGTTCGATCGCTTATGCCGAGCTAACCGGCGCTGAAGTTATTCAAGTTTTCGCATCTAACCCCCGCGGTTGGGCCATGCCAGAATCCAACCCAGTAGCTGATGAAGAATTTCGCAGTAAAGCTGCGGCACTAGATATTCTCACCTATGTACACGCCCCATTCTTGATTAATTTGGGCTCTCCTACCGTAGGCACTTACGAAAATTCCGTGGCATCAACGGCTTACTCGCTAAAGCGTGGCGCTGAAATTGGCGCACTTGGCGTAGTGATTCATACTGGTTCAGCTGTCGATGTTAATCATGTTGAAAATGCCTGGAAACAGATTCACGAAGGCATGATGCCGGTGCTAAATGCTTTAGGTGATGATGCGCCAATGCTGCTACTTGAACCAACAGCAGGACAAGGTCAATCACTGGTTAAGAAGTTAGATGACCTAACTAACTATTTGAAAGCTTTGGAATATCACCCAAAGGTTGGAATTTGTCTAGACACTTGTCACGTATTTGCTGCCGGCCATGACATAGCCAAAAAAGGCGGCATGACTGAAACTATTGATCTTCTAATTGAAATTGCTGGCGCTGAACGTTTCCAACTTGTACATGCAAACGATTCAATGGATGTTTGTGGTGCGCTCAAAGATCGTCATCAAAATATCGGTGAAGGTCATATCGGACTAGCCGCTTTCCAAGAGATGCTTGATCACCCAGTCATGAAAAATGTGCCGATGGTTTTAGAAACTCCGGGCATGGAACCTGAGCACGGCAAAGAGATTGAGATGCTAAAGCAGATGCGTGGATGAACGCGCGTCACAATCTGCAATTAAAACTAGCACCGCTCGCACTTCTGCTGGTCTCGGCGGCATGGGGTTTGGCTTTCGTGGTTATGAAGCCAGCAATTGAACGTCAGAGCGTAAATAACTTTCTCTTCACCAGATTTTCAATGGCAGTCTTAGTGATGATTTTAATTCGCCCCCAAGTTTTGAAGTTTCTTACCAAAGACCTTCTACTACGCGGGCTAGCTGCGGGCTTCTTGCTCGGTGGTGGATATATCTTCCAAACCGTTGGATTAGCCAATACTGGCGCAGCAATTACTGGCTTTGTGACTGGTCTATACGTAGTACTTACACCGTTATTTGCCGGCCTCATTTTCAAAGAACGAGTTAGCAAAAATACTTGGCTCTATGTTTTTATGGCAACAGTTGGACTCGCATTACTTTCGCTAAAGGGTTGGTCTATTGGCTTTGGTGAGTTAATGGTTTTCTTTAGCGCTATTGCATTTGCGGCCCACATCACTGCTCTTAGCAAATGGTCTGCTGGTCGCGATGTTTATGCCATGACAATTACTCAATTAACAATGTGTGCCGCTATGACCGGTGTGGCTTCAGCCTTTGAAGGATATTCAGCGCCCCCTGATTCTGGAGTTTGGGCCGTTGTTGTATTCACGGCTGTATTCGCCACAGCAATCGCCTTCATTGTCCAGACTTGGTCACAGGCACATATGTCAGCAACCAAAGTGGCAGTTATTCTGACTATGGAAGTTGTCTTTGCAGCTTTCTTTGCCATCATCTTCGCTGGCGAGCGATTAACCTTGCAGGCCGCGCTCGGCGGAATTTTAGTTGTAACTGCAATGTACTTAATTGTCCTCAAGGAATCGTGAGAGACTTACCAAATGAGAGTTGATCTTCGTTCAGATACCGTCACTGCCCCGTCCGCTGCAATGCGCGAAACAATTGCAAGCGCGCCCGTTGGCGATGATGTCTATGGCGATGATCCGACAGTTAACTCGCTTGAAGAACGCGTTGCTGCGATGTTTGGCAAAGAGGCCGGCGTATTTACGCCAACTGGTTCGTTAGCTAACCAGCTAGCAATTCGCATGTTAGTTGCACCAGGTGAAGAACTATTGGCTGAATCTAATTCACATATTGTTCGTGCTGAACTCGGCGCCGCGGCAGTCTTCTCTGGAATTACTACTCGTACTTGGCCGGCGGTAAATGGTTTGCTAAAAGCTACCGATGCCCTTGATTTAGCTCGCCCAGAATCCGGCCCTTACTTAGTTTCAACGACGGCAATTGCAGTTGAAAATACTCACAACTTTGGTGGCGGCACCGTGCAGCCAATATCTGAAATCGCTGCCCTGCACACTGGTGCGCAAAAACTTGGTTTAGCGCTTCATCTAGATGGCGCTCGCATCTGGAATGCCCACGTTGCTAGTGGGGTTTCGTTTCTGGAATATGGAAAGTACTTCGACACCATCAGTGTCTGTTTATCTAAAGGTTTAGGTGCCCCAATCGGTTCAGTAATGCTTTCAACCAGAGAGCGAGTTACCAAAGCTCGAGTATGGCGCAAGCGATATGGCGCTGGCATGCGCCAAGTTGGCTTACTTGCAGCGGCTGGTCATTACGCACTTGATCACAATATTGCACCGCTAGCTGAAGATCATCGTCGCGCGAATGAGATTGCAGTTGCGCTAAACGCGGTAGTTCCATCGGTAATTGATCCAGCTACAGTGCAAACTAATATTGTTGGTCTGGATTTAGCCGAATTAAATATAACTGCGGCTGAACTTGCTACTCGTTGCAAAGCTGAAGGTTTGCTAATTGGTGCACTTGGCCCAAAGTATGCGCGGCTAGTCACTCATTTAGATATAGATGATGCAGGAACCGCGTATGCAATTGAAGTTTTAAAGCGCGCCCTCGTGGCTTAATAGCCACTCTTTTTTGTTAACACCGTAGGCATAGTTTCCTAGCGCTCCACCACTTTTAACAATTCGGTGGCAGGGCACAACTAACATGATCGCATTTTTCGCACAAGCAGTTCCGGCGGCTCGAACTGCAGCGGCTGAACCGGCACGGTCGGCTAAGTCCGCATAAGTTATAACTGCTCCCGCTTTTACTTTGCGCATGGCTTTCCACGCTGCTTGCGAAAATGTCGCACCAGGTTGTCGAACCGATATGCCATTTATCGCAGAAATATCACCATCAAAATAATCCGCAACTAAGTCGCTAATTATCGGAATACTCTTTACGACCTTAAACTCGCGGCCTTGTTCAGAAACATCAAGTCCGCTCTTAAGCGCAGAAAGCGTTGAGAGATTCGCTCCGAGCAAGACATGTTCATCGGCAATTAAATTTAGATTGCCGATTGGCGTCTTGCTGGTGGTAATTAAAAGCGTCACAGGTGAAACTTAACGGTCGCGCAACATCTCCGCTACTAAAAATGCTAACTCAAGTGATTGCGAATGATTTAGGCGCGGATCGCAGGCGCTCTCGTAACGGGAGGCTAGATCTTCGTGTGAAATCTGCTCGCCGCCGCCTACGCACTCAGTTACATCATCGCCAGTGAGCTCGATATGAATTCCGCCTGGGTGGGTGCCAAGTGCCTTATGAACTTGGAAGAAGCCCTTAACTTCATCAAGGACATCATCAAATTTACGAGTCTTATAACCACTTGGTGCTTCGTAAGTGTTGCCATGCATTGGATCGCAGACCCATAGAACTTTAGCCCCTGACTTTGTTACGCCATCAACTAGAGCTGGTAGAACTTCGCGAATCTTGCCAGCACCCATGCGGGTAATAAAGGTTAGGCGGCCTGGCTCGCGATCTGGATCTAACCGATCGATCAAAGTTAACGCATCTTCGACTGTGGACTTTGGTCCTAGCTTTACGCCGATTGGGTTTCGAATCTTTGATGCAAAATCAATATGTGCGCCATCTAGTTGACGAGTGCGCTCACCAATCCAGAGGAAGTGCGCCGAAACATCGTAAGGAAGATCGGTACGTGAATCGATACGAGTTAGCGCCTTTTCATATTCCAGAATTAACGCTTCGTGACTTGAGTAGAAATCAACCGTCTTAAATTCTTCCGGGCTAACTCCAGCTGAAGTCATAAATGCGAGTGCGCGACCAATTTCCTGAGCCATCGCTTCGTAGCGCTCACCTACTGAACTATCGCGAATAAAACCTTTATTCCATTCGTGCACTTGGCGCAGATCTGCAAAACCACCTTGGGTGAATGCACGTACTAAGTTCAAAGTTGCAGACGAGGTGTTGTAAACACGAACTAACCGATCTGGATCTGGGGTACGTGATTCGAGCGTGAACTCAAGATCATTTACCGCGTCTCCTCGGTAGGCCGGCAGCGTTACATCGCCACGAGTTTCATTGTCATTAGAACGTGGTTTAGCAAACTGCCCAGCCATGCGACCAACTTTTACAACTGGCAAACTTGAGTAGTACTGCAAAACAGCCGCCATCTGCAAGATTGTTTTGATTCGATTACGAATTGAGTCTGCCGTTGCTGCCACAAATGTTTCGGCGCAGTCGCCACCTTGCAACCAGAAAGCTTTTCCTTCAGCAGCTAAAGCAATTTTGGCTTTTAAGTTATCGCACTCACCCGCGAAAACTAGCGGCGGGAAAGCTTTTAACAGATTAACCGCCTTAGTTACCGGTTCGCCATCTAAGCCACCTGGCCACTGCGGTTGTTGGGCCGCAACGAGACCAGGCGTGAATAGATTATCCAGGGAAGAAGTCATGGCTTAAGAATAGAGAATCTTAGGTATTGGTGGTGACCAATTATCCGAAGAAAACCTCAGCCTCTGCGTAAAGTGAAGGATCAACAGTCTTTAGCTTGTCTGTGGCTGATGCCAACGGGACTCGAGCAATCGATGTTCCGTGCAGTGCAACCATTTTGCCCCAGTCGCCTTCGCTTGCCGCGGTAATTGCCATCAGGCCAAAACGAGTAGCCAATACGCGATCGAAAGCACTTGGAGTTCCGCCGCGTTGAACGTGACCGAGAACTACGGTGCGAGATTCATGACCAGTCTTGGCTTCAATTTCTTGAGCGAGCCATTCGCCGATTCCGGAAAGTTTTACGTGACCGAATGCATCGAGAGTTTGATCCTTGATAACCATGTCACCATCTTGGGGAATCGCACCTTCGGCAATGACAATGATTGGGGCCTGTCCCTTATCGAAGCAAGAATTTACATATGCGCAAACCTTGTCAAGTGAGAATTTAACTTCTGGAATTAATACGCAAGCTGCGCTACTTGCCATACCTGAATGAAGCGCGATCCAGCCAGCATGGCGACCCATAACTTCAACAACTAAAGCACGGTGATGTGACTGGGCTGTTGTGTGCAGGCGATCGATAGCTTCGACTGCGATATTTACTGAAGTATCAAAACCAAATGTGTAGTCAGTATTGTTTAGATCGTTATCGATGGTCTTTGGGACACCAATAACTTTTACGCCAAGTGCATCTAGTTTGGTCGCAACACCGAGTGTGTCTTCGCCGCCGATTGCGATCAAGGCATCAATGCCGGCAGCAGCTAGGTTCTCCTTGATGCGCTCAACGCCGTTTTCAATTTTAAATGGGTTAGTACGTGATGAACCAAGAATGGTTCCGCCCAAAGGCAAGATATCGCGAGTGTTCTCGAGCGTTAGTGGCATCGTCAAACCCTCTAGTGGGCCTTTCCAGCCATCGCGAAAACCTACAAACTCGTGGCCATATTCTTTGACGCCCTTTTGAACTACTCCGCGAATAACTGCATTTAAGCCTGGGCAATCTCCGCCGCCGGTGAGGATTCCAATACGCATTTCGTAAACTCCAATATCGCTGTCAATTAGATTCGCTAAAAATTTAAGTTGAGAAATCTAAATATTCATATGGTCAACGTTGACGCTCACAGTCTAGCCTTGCCCTATGAGCCAAAGCGAACAAAAGCTAGTTGCCGGAGTAGATTCTTCAACCCAATCTGTGAAATTGGTTATTCGAAACGCAGTTACCGGCGAGTTAGTGCGTAGTGGCCGTGCCAGTCACCCCGATGGCACCGAAGTTAATCCCACACTTTGGGCGGCTGCACTAGACCAGGCAATAGGAGCGGCTGGCGGAATCTCTGATGTTTCAGCAATAGCAATTGGTGGCCAACAACATGGCATGGTCGCACTAGATAGCGATGGCACAGTGATTCGTGATGCGCTGTTATGGAATGACACTCGTTCAGCGCAAGCTGCCCAAGATTTAAATAATGAACTTGGTGGCGATGCTGAAACTGCTCGCAAAGTTGGCTCAGTTTTAGTGGCTTCTTTCACTGCCAGTAAATTGCGGTGGTTAGCAGATCACGAACCAGATAACGCAAAGCGAGTTGCCGCGGTTGCGCTCCCCCATGATTGGCTATCTTGGCAATTACAAGGTGGTAAAGATTTCGAAAAGTTATTTACTGATCGAAGTGATGCATCCGGCACTGGCTACTTTGATCCAACTACTTCGCACTACCGCTATGAAATTTTAAGTTTGGCGTTAAAGCATGATTCCGAAATTTACCTGCCTCGCGTAGTTGCGCCAAACGCATTTGGGGGTACAACGATAAATGGAATTCCAATCGCCGCTGGTGCTGGCGATAATGCAGGTGCTGCCCTTGGTTTAAACGCCCAACCTGGCGATGTAATCGTTTCACTTGGTACCAGCGGAACTGCATTCTCAGTTTCAAATACTCCGACGCATGATGCAGCCGGATTAGTTGCCGGCTTTGCCGATGCAACCGGGCGCTACCTACCTTTAGTTTGCACTTTAAATGCTGCTCGCATTCTTGATGCTGCTTGCAAGATTTTAGGTAAGACTCACGACGAAGTTGCAGCCCTAGCGCTTTCATCTAACGCTGGCGCTAATGGCCTAACTTTGCTGCCTTATTTTGAAGGTGAGCGCACCCCTAATCGCCCTGATGCAACTGGCGTCTTTGCTGGCATGAATCTAACTAATTCGAATCCAGCAGATATTGCGCGCGCCATGATCGAAGGAATGCTTTGTGGATTGGTCGATGCAGTCGGTGCACTTGTGTCACAAGGGGTTGCGGTTAATCGAATTCTCTTAATTGGTGGAGCAGCAAAGAATCCAGCAGTTGCGCAGATTGCTAGTTCGCTCTTTGGTCGCGAAGTATTAATTCCGCCAGCCGGTGAATATGTTGCCGATGGCGCCGCTCGTCAAGCTGCTTGGGCGTTATCTGGAAATACTGATGCGCCGATCTGGAATTTTGGTGAAGTCGAAAAGGTAAGTGCAAAGGCAACACCATCGGTATTTGCCAAGTATCAAGAGTTGCGAGATCGCACTACTGACTGGAATTAAACGGTAACCCGCACGCCTTTACCAACAACCACAATTCCGCCTGGCGATAAGGTAAAACGTTCGCGATCGCGATCAAGATCAACGCCAATTTGCGCACCTGGATCAACAATTACGCTCTTATCTAAGATGGCATTGCGAATTACTGCGCGATCTCCGATTCGCACATTAGGCATTAAGACTGAACCATCAACGAATGCACCCTTTTCGACGAGAACATCGTAGGAAGCAACAGTTCGGTTTACATGACCGCCAATGATGATTGAACCAGCACCGACAATTGAATCTTGCGCAAGGCCACCTTCGCTGAACTTAGCTGGCGGAAGTGATGGCGGATTAGTAAGTAGCGGCCACTCCCGGTTGTAAAGGTTAAAGATCGGGTGAATCGAAACTAAATCCATATGGGCGTCGTAATAGGCATCGATTGAACCTACGTCACGCCAATATCCTTTATCGCGCTCAGTCTCACCTGGCACATTATTTGTTTCAAAGTCATAAACCTTTGCGACTCCATTGGCAGTCATCATCGGAATGATGTTTGCGCCTAAGTCATGCCGACTTTCGAGATCTTCGGAATCAAGGATTAGCGCTTCTTCCATTACATCGCGCTTGAAAATGTAATTACCCATTGAAACCAAGGAAAGATCTGGATGTCCGGGCATTGAAGGTGGGTCACTTGGCTTCTCGTGGAAAGCTTTAATCGTTACACCATCTTCGGCTAATTCGATAACACCGAAGTCATGCGCTTCAGAGCGCTTCATACGAATCGCGGCAACTGTTACGCCAGCGCCAGTACTTAAATGGAAATCAAACATCTGGCTTGGATCCATACGATAAACGTGATCAGCACCAAAGACCACAATGTGCTTTGGATTCTCATCGTGAATCAAATTGAAGTTCTGCAAAATCGCATCAGCGCTTCCGGTATACCAACGTGGACCAAGCCGTTGTTGTGCCGGAACTGGAGTTACATAGTTGCCTAGCAAAGTAGACATGCGCCATGTCGTAGTTATATGACGATCGAGTGAATGCGACTTATATTGCGTTAAAACCGCAATCTTGCGCATCTCAGAATTTACTAAATTGGAAAGTACAAAATCTACGAGGCGATATGAGCCACCAAATGGAACTGCTGGTTTAGCTCGATCTGCAGTTAACGGCATTAAACGCTTGCCTTCGCCACCCGCTAAGACGATACCGAGTGGTTGTTCAAAGCGCGCCATGACCTAACGATACCCTTACCAAGTGAAAACGACCAGAGTTGGACTTGTTACTAAAGAGTGGCCACCACAGGTTTACGGTGGCGCTGGCGTTCATGCTGTTCAGTTAACGCAAGCACTTCGCGAGTTAGATGGCGTTAGCGTAGATGTTCATTGTTTTGGCGGCGTTCGCGATGATGGTGCGATTGGTTATTCAACACCGGCCTCTTTCGCCGATGCCAACCCAGCTGTTCAAGCAATCGCAACAGACTTAGACATTGCCAATAACTTGCAGAACGTTAATGTAATTCACAGCCACACTTGGTATGCCAACATGGCTGGTCACTTTGGTTCGCTGCTTCACGGTATCCCCCATGTGATTACTGCTCACTCGCTTGAACCGTTACGTCCCTGGAAAGCTGATCAATTAGGCGGGGGCTATCAAATTTCATCATGGGCTGAAAAGAGCGCTTACGAATCAGCCGATGCGATCATTGCAGTCAGCGATGGCATGCGGGCTGATGTTCTGACCGCTTATCCAAATGTCGACCCTGCCAAAGTTGTCACGATTCGAAATGGCGTAGATGTTGATCGCTTTAAGCCAACTACTGACTCTGCGCTTTTGACTGAACTAGGAATTGATGGCCGCTATGCAATTTTCGTCGGCCGCATTACTCGTCAAAAAGGTTTAGCGCATTTATTGCGAGCCTGGCAAAACGTGCCGGCTGAATATGGCTTAGTTTTAGCAGCAGGCAGCCCTGATGAAGAAACCATTGGCAATGAAGTAAAAGCGCTAATTGAAGAACTGCAGAAAACTCGACCGAATGTAATTTGGATTCCCGAGATGTTGCCCCACGAAAAACTCTGCGCACTCTTAACTTCGGCAGATCTATTTATTTGCCCTTCTATTTACGAACCACTGGGTATTGTTAATCTCGAAGCCATGGCTTGCGAAACAGCAGTCCTAGCAACTCGAGTTGGTGGAATTCCTGAAGTTGTCGCAGATGGCAGCACTGGCAAACTTGTGAATTACTCTGGCGATGGCACAACTCTTGAAAGTGATTTAGAGAGTGCAATTATTGAATTAATGAACAAGCCAGCGCTACTAAAGCAATATGGTGAGGCAGGTCGCAAGCGTGCTGCTTCTGAATTTGGGTGGCCAGCAGTTGCGCGCGCTACCCTTGCGCTCTATCAATCGCTCATCAAGTAGCTTTGATTAATTAAAGGAACCCATGTCCCGTCGCGCTCTTTTCCACTTCGCTGTATCCGGTCTCTTTTGGGGTATTCCTTATCTCCTCATGAAAGTCGCAGTTCGCGATATTGAGCCTGCAGTAATTGTGTGTGGTCGCGTTTTGATTGGTGCCGCAATATTGATTCCGATTGCAATGCGTCAGAAGGTATTAATGGATGCCATTCGCGGTTGGCGATACGTTCTTCCTTATGCCATTTTTGAAATGATGATTCCTTGGATTCTCATCACGAATGCCGAAAAGCAAATCAGTAGCGGTTTAGCCGGTTTACTGATCGCAACTGTGCCTATTTGGTCAACCATTTTTGCTTCAATGTCAGGTGATAAGACGGTCTGGCACAGCAAGCGACTTGTTGGAATGTTAGTTGGCTTTATTGGCTTGATCGGTCTGGTCGGGTACGAAAGTATTATTGGCAGTTCGGATCCACTATCAATTGCCATGATGCTAGTAGCCGCGATCAGTTATTCATATGCCGTAAATATGATCTCGCAAAAATTACCGGATGTCTCTGGAATAGCTATCAACGGTTTAGCCATGGTATTCACCTCTATCGCTTATGCACCTTTGATGATTGTGCAATTTCCAGAAGTCAGCACCGTCTCTAAGGAATCGGCAGTTTCGCTGCTAGCTCTCGGAGTATTTAGTACAGCGCTTGCCTTTATCTCATTCTTTATTGTGTTAAAGGAAATCGGGCCAGCTAGAGCTTCAATTGGAACTTACGTAAACACCGCAGTTGCCGTGGTCTTAGGCGTCATGATTCTCTCTGAACCGCTAACAATCGGAATCATGGTCGGCTTGCCGCTAGTTATGATCGGTTCTTACTTAGCCAGCCGTAAACCGGTAGCAAGCGCTTAACCCTTAGCATTTAGGCATGAAGTTAATCGGGTCCGTCTTAGGTATAGCGATCCTGGCTGCATACGTCATTGGCTCTGGACTCTGGGTAAACACGGGCGACAATTGGTATCGGAATCTCAATCAGCCTTCATGGCAACCGCCAGATTACATCTTTGGAATTATCTGGCCCTATAACTTTATTGTTCTCGGAATTGCGGCAGTCACAATTGCGGAAAAAGCATCTCGTACAAGCGTGGTTATTTACTTGGCTTTCTTTGCATTCTCAGTTGCGTGTGCTCTGACTTGGGCTTATCAGTTCTATCAGCCGCACAACTTGCAGCTAGCTTCGGTAGCGCTAATTGGCACTGCAGTATTAACAATCCCAATGATCTTAATTGCCTTTAGGACTTCAACTCCTATCGCAGTTGCGTTACTCCCCTACCAAGCATGGGTGGCAACGGCTGCGACCTTGAGTTACCAATACAGCCGGCTTAATTAAGGCATTACCAATCCGCCATCAACTGGCACGGTAACTCCAGTTACATAACTAGATGCGTCACTTACTAGCCAGATCAGTGTTGCTGCTAACTCTTCGGGTTCGCCTAAGCGACCAGCGGGTGCAAACATCTTGATCATATTGACCATGTCTTTTGGAAGTTCATCGCTCATCTCAGATGGAAAGAAGCCAGGGGCTAAAGCATTTACTCGGATATTTTTCCGGCCCGTCCATTGCGCAGCTAAATCTCGAGTTAGTCCAATTAACCCGGCTTTACTTGATGCATACGCTGCTTGCGGTAGTCCTTGTGGCTTTAGACCAAGAATGCTTGAAATATTTACAATTGCACCGCCATTTTTATTCGCTTTCGCAAAGGCTTGCGACATCCAATATGCACCAAATAGATTCACATCTAAAACACTTCTAAATTGATCTGGCGTTTCATGTGTTGCAGGTATTGCTGTGCCAACTCCTGCATTATTTACCAAGATATCAACGCGGCCAAATTTTTCAATCGCATAAGCAATTAGTGCATCACATTGTTCGGGTTGAGTTACATCAGTTTGTAACGCAGCAAATTTTCGGCCAGCAGCTTCTACCAATGCGCCAGTTTCGGCAAGGCGTTCAAAGCGACGAGCACCAAGAACAACATCTGCACCAGCTTCGGCGAGCGCTTTAGAAAAAGCAACACCGAGACCAGACGAGGCACCTGTGACCACTGCGACTTTTCCATCTAATTTAAAGCGGTCAAGAACACTCATACTCACTCCTCAAATTGGCCTTCTTTGCGTAAGGTTAAGGCATGGACTTCGCTCTCAGCCCTAAGACAACCGAATATGCCGCCAAACTGCAAGCCTTCATGGACTCTGAGGTTTTCCCGGCCGAAGCTGTTTATCACCAGCAACGTGAACACTTAATTGCACAGGGCAAGCCACATGCTTTGCCAGCGGTTGTCGAAGAGTTGAAGTTAAAAGCTAAAGCTTTAGGGTTATGGAATCTCTTTTTGCCACATTACGGTCATGGCTTATCGGTTACCGATTATGCAACCTTGGCCGAGATCACAGGTTGGTCTCCTGAAATTGCCCCAGAGGTAATTAACTGCGCAGCACCTGATACCGGCAATATGGAATTACTCGACATGTTCGGAAACAAAGAGCAGAAAGAACGTTGGTTACAACCACTTCTCGATGGCAAGATTCGCTCGGGTTTTGCTATGACTGAACCAGCCGTTGCATCAAGTGATGCTCGCAATATTGAGACCAAAATTGTTAAAGATGGTGATCACTACGTAATCAATGGAACCAAATGGTGGACCACAGGCGCCATGGATGAACGCTGTGAGATTTTAATTGTGATGGGTAAAACCAATCCTGCTGCCGATGATCATCACCAACAATCTATGGTGTTAGTTCCAATAAATACACCTGGCGTAAAGGTGGTCAGAAACTTAACCGTCTTTGGTTATGTAGATCAACATGGTCATGCCGAAGTTTCGTTTACCAATGTTAAAGTTCCGGTTGCAAATCTTTTGGGTGCTGAGGGTGAAGGCTTTGCTCTCGCACAAGCACGACTCGGCCCAGGCCGAATTCATCACTGCATGCGGGCAATTGGCATGGCAGAACGCGCGCTCTCGTTGATGATTAAACGCACTGTGGCGCGTGAAGCTTTTGGAAAAGAGTTAGTTAAACAAGGCGTGATTCAAGAATGGATTGCACAAGCGCGCATTGATATTGAGCAAGCCCGGTTATTAGTTTTAAAAGCTGCCTGGATGATTGATTCAGTGGGTGCCAAAGGTGCTCGCAAAGAGATTGCGGCCATAAAAGTTGCCGTGCCCCAGATGGCAGAGCGAATTATTGATCATGCTATACAAAGTCATGGTGGCGCAGGTGTTAGCCAAGATACGCCACTTGCCGCGATGTATGCGGGAATTCGCACCTTGCGCATTGTTGATGGGCCAGATGAAGTTCACATTAGAGATATCGCGCGGTTAGAAATAAAACCTTATTTGTCATGAAGGATTTAACTGCGGTCCGCGAGGAGGATCGCTTCGATGTGGCAAAGATGCATACCTGGTTGCGCCCGTTTATCAATGAGGATCAACTTCCGGAAGTAATGCAATTCCGTAGTGGTGCATCTAATCTGACTTATTTGCTTCGCTACTCAGAGCGCGATCTAGTGTTACGTAAACCACCGGTTGGAACAAAGGCAGCTTCTGCTCACGACATGAAGCGTGAGTATTTGATTCAATCAAGGTTGCAGTCTGTCTACCCATTAGTGCCAAAGATGATTGCCCTATGTGATGATCAATCGGTAATGGGCTCTGATTTTTATGTCATGGAACGAGTTGAGGGTGAGATCTTTCGCCGTGATATTCCAGAAGGGATAACCGCTACCGATATATCCGTGATGGCTGATTCTTTAATTAATGGGTTAGTACAGTTACATGCTGTTGATTCTTCAATTTTGAAAGAGCTAAATAAAGGTGCCGGGTATGTGCAGCGCCAAGTTGAAGGTTGGTCGAAGCGTTATTGCAATGCGCTAACTGATGATGTACCTGCTGCGGAAAAGTTGATGGCCTGGCTAGCTGCTAATCAACCAGATGATGTTGATTCCTGCATTATTCACGGCGATTGGCGAATTGATAATGTGGTATTTGATTTAGCAAATGCTCGTATTGTAGGTGTTTTAGATTGGGAGCTCGCAACTGTGGGTGATCCATTAATGGATTTGGGGTCCGCTCTCGCCTACTGGGTTGATCGTGATGATGAAAGAGCCTTTGCTTCCCTTCGTAGACAACCAAGCCACTTGCCTGGAATGCCTACCCGTGAAGAATTCGTACAGAGATATCTACAACTAAGTGGTCGTCAATGTGCTGACTTCACATTCTATGAAGTCTTTGGCCTCTTTAGATTAGCGGTCATCATTCAACAGATTTGGGCTCGCTTTCGTGCTGGGCAAACAACTAATCCAGCTTTTGCAGGCTTTGGAGATGCAGTAAATACATTAATCATTCGAGCCGAAGGAAAAATTTCATGAAAGCCGGACGCATCACCGTTTCTTCACGTAAGTTCGAAGTTGTAGATGTGCCAACACCCAACGCAGGAGCAGGTCAAGTTCGCGTAAAGATAGGCGCAGCGGGTGTTTGCCTATCAGATGTTCATTTCTTAGAAGGAATTTTATCGCCTGGCTATTTGGTGGGTGACCACGTAACTCTCGGACACGAAGTTGCAGGAACAATTGACCAAGTTGACGCAGGAGTTGATTCGCACTCGATCGGTGAGCGAGTCGTTGTAATCGCTGGCGAGCGAAATGGCTCGAATCAAATCACGACGCTAGGTTTCGATTACGACGGTGGTTGGGCTGAGTATGTGGTCATCAACGCTGAACTTGTAATACAGATTCCAGATTCATTGCCTTTTGAGCAAGCCGCAATTATTCCTGACGCTGTATCTACTCCCTGGGCTGCAATTTCTACAACTGGCAAAATTCAGGCTGGTGAATCTGTTGCCGTATTTGGGGTCGGCGGATTAGGAATTCATGCAGTTCAATTACTAAGAATGATTGGTTGTGGCAAAGTAATTGCTATCGACCCACGTGAAGATGCTCGCTCCAATGCTTTAGCTCGCGGTGCCGATTTTGCCTTTGCGCCAGATGATCCTGATTTGAAAAAACATCGTGGATTACATGCAGCCTTTGATTTTGCCGGTGTTACTCCAGTTCGCAAACAAGCTCTGTCACTGCTGGGCGAACAAGGTCGATTGATAATTATCGGAATTGCAAACGAGCCAATCGTTATTCCAAACGATATGGCATTTACCTACATGCGCACTCAGATAATGGGTCATTACGGATCTGAAGCCCATCACGTACGGGAATTAGTTGAACTTGTTCGCCAAGGTCGGCTAGATCTGTCGCATTCAATCTCTGAAATTCTCCCCTTAGCTCAAGCCGCCGAAGCGATCGATAAGTTAGCTAAGAAGACCGGTAATCCGATTCGAATTGTTTTAAAGCCCTGATTACTCAATCGGTAACGAAATCGGAATTACGATCTCGTTGTATTGCAAGAAACCTGGTTTAAAAGGCGGATCAAATCGGCAAATTCTAGTTTCGGCCGAAAGAGTTACCTTCTCTCTTGCGGCTGCCACGCGAAGCTGCGCCTCCATCTTCTTGGAAAGTTCAGCAGTTGCTTTGCCTCGAAATACAGAAGCGACGCAGATTTCTGAAACTAGGTTGCGGAGAATAACTTTCGCATCATTTGGCTTGGGCATATTCTCGAATTTACTTCCGGCCGGCATCACAAACGACACGTACCAAGTGTCTGAATCATTTGGCTTCTGAGCCGAAATAACTGGGGCGGTCATTGCAATCTTCTCTGAATTTTTATTGCCGCTAGAAATGTAGCCAAAGAGTGAGGAAAATGCTCGGCTTGATGCTTCTGAATATTCAGCCGGGACTGCGACTTCGGCGATAACACAGGGTTCATATTCGCGAATTTCGAAATCTTTAAATGTTTCTAAAACTCGAAATTCCTGTCGCTTCGTCATGCCTAAAGAGTACTCAACTTAAGTAGCTACTAGTTTTCGGCGAAGCCCAATTTATCGAGCAGCTTTGAATCACGTTGCCACTCTTTAGATACCTTGATATGTAGACCTAGGAAGATGCGGGCTTCTAGTTCGCGCTCAATATCAGCACGAGCCCGCATACCAATATCTTTTAACTGTGAGCCTTGGTGGCCTAGTAAAATGGCTCGCTGCGAATCGCGTTCAACGTGAACCGTGGCGTGAATATCGAAGAATGGTCGACTGCCAGTTTTTTCGCGCTCAGACATTTCATCAATAGTTACCACGATTGAGTGTGGAAGCTCTTGGCGCGCATCACGAAGGGCAGCTTCGCGAATTAGCTCGCAGATTAGCTGTTCAACACTTTGATCGCTACGCATATTGGTTGGGTAAAACTCTGGGCCAGGCTTTAACTGTTGGCCGATTAACTTCTTGAGTAAATCAATTTGTTCGTGAGTGGCAGCTGATACCGGCACGATTTCATCCCAAGTAAATCCTTTAGCCATCGCCATGATGCTGGCTAAGCGAGTAGCAAGATTGGCTTTGCTAATTAAATCTGTTTTAGTAACCAGGGCAATCTTTTTGCTACGTGGGTGCTTAGCAATTTCATCAATAATGTATTGATCACCAGCACCTGATTCTTCATCGGCTGGCAAACAGATAATGATGACATCGACTGAATCAAGACTCTCTTCAACTACCGCGTTTAAGCGCTTGCCCAGAAGTGTCTTAGGCTTATGCACGCCGGGCGTATCAACCAAGATGGCTTGGAAATCTTGCTCATTAACGATGCCGCGGATTGCGTGACGAGTGGTGTTTGGGTGCGGCGAAGTGATAACTACTTTGCTGCCCACGAGTGCGTTAACCAGAGTTGATTTTCCGGTATTTGGGCGGCCAACAATGGCGACGAAGCCCGATCGGAATTCATTCTCTGTGCTCATTGGCCAATCATCTCATTACATTGGTGCGAGAAATTCCACCGCATCTGCTACTGAAGTCACTATTTCAGCAGCTCGTTCGCCGATTAAGCGATGGCAACCTTCGCTAACTGGCGAAGTGATTGGACCTGGAATCGCCATAACTGGTCGCATTAACTCTGCTGCATCACGAGCAGTTCTAAGCGAACCGCTTCGAAATGCCGCTTCAACAACTAGCGTCGCATTTGAGAGCGCTGCAATTAGTCGATTGCGAGTCAGAAATCGCGATGGAATAGCTGGCGTTCCGGGCGTAACTTCACTAACTAAGCAACCTAGTTCGGCAATCTCGGCAAATAACCGTGCATTTCCGGCTGGATAATTTATATCGATACCAGCTGCAATTACTGCCACTGTCACGCCTTCGGCAACTAGTGCTCCTTTATGTGCTGCGGCATCTATTCCGTATGCGCCGCCGCTGATAATTGCCCAATCCCGATCTACGAAGCCGGCCGCAAAATCTTGCGCAATGCGAGCGCCATATTGTGTTGGATTGCGAGTTCCTACTATTGCAAGTGAGTTACCAGTTAAAAGTATGGGATCGCCTTTGACTACTAACCCAATTGGTGGTGCTGCTAAATCATTTACGGATTGTGGCCATGCTAAATCTTGCGGCGTTAAGAAAGTAGCGCCAGCATCTGCAACAGATTGCAACAGTTGATCGGCGTTACTTAATTTCAACTTCTCGATGGTCCGAGCATATTTAATTGGGTCATAAGCTCCGCTTAGTGCTCGGTCTAGTACATAACTAGCGCCATTACTAAAAACTTCGCGCGACCAAAAAGATGATCCACCTTCGACGGCTGCAAATAGCCTAGCTCGGGCAATTAGTTCGCTCATAGCTCTACCCCATCGCGTAAGGCGTAAGCCTGTTTCACATCAGTTAGGGTCGCAATTTCATGTCGATTTAAATCAGCCAATGTCCATGCGGTTCGAATAACTTTATGTAAGCCGCGCGCTGTGATGGTTTCGCGATCTAGTTCATCATGTAAGAAATTCATGGCCACTCTCTCTGGTTGGTAAGTCGTACGTAGTGCGCGCGCTGGAATCTGACTGTTTAGCTTCCAGCTTTCATTGGCAAAGCGTTTTGCGGCGATATCTCGAGCCGCAATTACTCGAGCTCGAATGACGGCGCTGGATTCGCCCAATTCATTCTGCGCCATCTCGATGCGACTAACTGGATCAACGATCACCCGCAGATCAATGCGATCTAACAACGGCCCAGATAGTTTTCCTAAGTAACGCCGTACTTGTTGCGAGGTACAAGTGCAGTTGCGCCCACGCCCAGAGAACTTTCCGCATGGGCATGGGTTTGCCGCTAGCACAAGTAAGAACTGCGCCGGAAAAGTTAAGTTGCCGATACTGCGAGCTATTGTGATTTCACCTGATTCCAAGGGTTGCCGCAATGAATCCAAAATGCCTGGGCCACATTCGGGTGCCTCATCAATAAAAAGCACACCGTTATGGGCAAGGGATGAAGCACCCGGCCTGATTACATGTGCGCCGCCACCAACCATTGCCACTCGAGTTGTTGTGTGGTGCGGGGCGACAAAGGGCGCCAATAAAGATTGAGGTGCCCGGTTTCCTAGCGTGCCCGCAATCGAATGAACGGCAGTAACTTCGAGAGCTTGGGCAATAGATAACTTTGGCAAGATCGTTGGTAATCGTTGCGCGATCATGGTTTTTCCAGCCCCTGGCGGCCCAATTAAAAGTAAGTGATGTCCCCCGGTTGCGGCAATCTCGGCAGCTAATCGCGCGCGCGGTTGCCCTGCAACATCAGCAAAATCCAATAGCCCTTCATCGCTTTCGCATTGCAGATCAAGTGGTTCGGCTTCAGCTCGCTCGCCAGTTCGTAGCCATCGCAGAACTTCGGCCAAAGTTTGCATTGGAATAATTTCTAGATCGACCATTAACTTTGCTTCAGCCAGATTTGCCGCTGGAACAACTGCCCGAGTTATGCCGGCTTTTGCCGCAGCCAACAGAGCCGGAAGCGCCCCGCGCACGCTGCGCACTTTTCCATCTAGTGAAAGTTCACCTAAGAAAACAGTGTCCTCGCAATTTGGCAAAGTCTGATTAGCAATTAGCAACGCAACTGCAATTGCTAAATCAAAATTTGGTCCACTCTTTGGCAACCACGCAGGTGAAAGTGAAACAGTAACTTTACGGTTAGGCCAAAGTTCGTTGCTATTAGTTAGCGCAGATCTAACTCGATCACGCGATTCTGAAAGTGCCGCATCGGGCAGGCCTAGCAAGGTGTACGACGGCAAGCCATCGGCGATATCAACTTCTACAGTGACTAGGTTTCCGGCTAGCCCTTGTAAGCCAACCCCGAACGTCATTCCCAAACTCATAGAACGTTTGCTCGCAACTCAATCGTGTGCGAACCATCGCTTGAAATCAGAACCGCAATTGCATCAATCTGATAATCGCACCCCAGCGCCCCATTGGTAGCTAACCAAGCCAGCGCCAATCGTTGAATTCGATGAGCTTTCGCGCTATCTATTGCTTCTAGCGGATGACCAAATGCTGACGAAGACCGGGTCTTCACTTCAATCATATGAATTAGCCCGCTGCGATCTAAGGTAACAAGATCAAGTTCGCCTTCGCGGATTCGCCAGTTGCGGGCCAGGATTTCATCGCCGCGTTTAAGTAGATATTGCGCAGCAAATTCTTCGCCAGCTGCACCCGTACTTACATTTAGACTTTTCTTCTTAACTGTTCTCATAACGCCAGAGGCTAGGGAGCGACCCTGACTTAATTAACTTGCTTGAAGCGCCTTGTGTTCGAATAACTGCTGTGGTTACTTAAGCAGCGCTGCCACATTAGCGAAAGAGCGTCGATGTTCTATGCACGGGCCGTTTGCGCTTAACAATTGACTGTGGCTGGCAGTGATATAGCCCTTATGCCCAGCAAAACCATATGCCGGATATTTCTCATCAAGTTGGCGCATGATGCGATCTCGATAAACTTTTGCCAGAATTGATGCCGCGCTAATTGTGTGAACTACTTGATCGCCTTTCCAAACCGCTAAGTTCGGCAGCGCTAAGCCAGCAATTGCATATCCATCAGTTAAGACATATGCCGGTGAAACTTTTAGAGCTTGCACTGCTCTACGCATGCCATCGAGATTCGCCGCATGCACGCCCCGTGAATCAACTTCAGCAGCTGGAATTTCAATGATGCTGTAAGCAAGTGCGTGCTCAATAACTAAATCAAAGAGCGCTTCCCGTTTATTCTCTTTGATCTCTTTGGAATCGCGCACTGGTGCTAAATCAGGATGAAACGGATCTTTTAAGATTACTGCCGCAACTACTAACGGACCAGCACAAGCCCCACGGCCAGCTTCATCAACTCCGGCAATTGGTGAAATGCCAGCTTCAATTAGTAGCTGTTCAATCACCTTCATGGTTATTACTTAGTTTTGGTTTTAACTGCTGGTTGATTTAAAGCGTCAACATTTGGTACCAGTGAAATATTCTTAATTGGCCAAATAACTGCAAGTACACGACCAGTAACTCGATTTAGTGGCACAAAGCCTTTATTTATATCATCTTGGTGGAATCTGGAATCAGCACTTGCGCCACGATGATCGCCCATCACCCAAAGTTTGCCTTTGGGAACAGTGACATCAAAGTTCATATCACTTGGCACATTGCCAGCAAAAACATACGGCTCAATCATTTCTTGACCATTGACGGTAATTTGTCCGGTAGTTGTGCAACAAATAACGCGATCGCCGGCAACGCCCACAACACGCTTAACTAAGTACTGTTTAGCTGGGTTTGGCAAAACACCAACTGCAACTAGGGCAGCCTTTGCTTTTGCAATCACAAAAGGAGCATCACTTACATCAGCTGCCGGTAGCCAATTATCTGGGTCACGGAAGACAACTACATCGCCGCGCTTTATATTATCTGAGATAAATGGCAGCCGATTAACCGCTACGCGATCATCAACCTGAAGTGTGTTCTCCATAGAACCAGATGGGATGAAGAAAAACTGAACTATAAAAGTCTTAATGAAAAGTGATACGACGAGTGCAACAACAATTAGAACTGGAAATTCTTGAAAGAAAGACCGCTTGCGTCTCATCTGCGCAAACCGCGTTTAACTTTAAAAGTTATTCGGCTGGCTTGGTTTCGGTTTCAACAACTTCGGTTTCAACCACTGCTTCTGTAGTCGCAACTTCAGCTGGAACCTCGGACACAGCAATATCTTCTGCTGGCTCGGACACAACTACTGCTTCTGGAGCAGCAACCTCTGCTACTGGCTCGGACGCTACTGGTGCTTCAACAACGGCCTCAACAACTGGTTCGGACACTGGAGTTGAAAGAATTCCATCGCCGTAACCTTCAACGCCATCGCGCTTTTCGCGAATCTTGGCAGCCTTACCGCGTAGATCGCGTAGGTAGTAAAGCTTGGCGCGACGTACATCACCCTTCTTTACTAGTTCGATCTTTTCAATAACTGGAGTGTGTACTGGGAAAGTACGCTCAACACCAACGCCGTAAGAAACCTTGCGGATGGTGAAAGTTTCGCGAACGCCATCGCCTTGGCGACGGATTACGATTCCCTGGAAAACCTGAAGACGGCTCTTGTTACCTTCGATAACGCGAACAGAAATCTTGAGCTCATCGCCAGCACGGAATTGCGGGATGTCTTTGCGCAGGGATGCTGCATCAACGGCGTCAAGAATGTTCATTTTCGTCCTCTTTATCTAGATCTAGTCGCGGCTTAAATAACCACGGACAGACTGCGTATCTTGCCACAGGTCATCGCCTAAGCGTAAATCGAGCCTGAGCCTGACCTTTACTGACTGAGCCTGAATTCAAGCGTGGCATGCAGAGCTGGGGCTGCGGCAATCGTGGTGCCGGCAACGGTTGTGACCTTTGCGCCAGCCTCGGTTGCGATCAGGCCGCCTGCCGCGAGATCCCACTCTTGGAGACCTTTTTCAAAGTAGCCATCGAGGGCGCCCATCGCCACAAAGCAAAGGTCAACGGCGGCTGCCCCATTTCGGCGGATATCGCGAATTCGGGTGAGCAACTCAGAGAGCTGGGCTAACTGGACTGGCCGAGCATCAACATCGTAGGCAAATCCCGTTCCGATTAGCGCGCGGTTAAGTTCGACGCCTTCGTTGCAAGCAATCGCCTGATCATTGAGGAAAGCTCCGCCGCCGCGGCTGGCCGACCAAGTCGAATTAATCGTTGGCGCAACAACTACCCCAACCACAACGCCAGCAGAATCTTTTGCCGCAATACTCACATTCCAACCAGGCAAGCCATATAAATAATTGACGGTGCCATCGAGTGGATCAATTACCCAAGTAATTCCTGATTTCGAGGTTCGCTCAGAACCTTCTTCGCCGATAATGCCATCGCCTGGGCGGGCTTTGAGAATTTCGGAAACGATGTGGTTTTCGCTCTGCGAATCCATCTGCGTGACCACATCGATAGCGGTGGATTTCGATGTAACCTCAAAAGCTGCTGGGCGGTTTTGTAGTAATTCGCCCGCTTCGCGCCCTACTCGTTTCGCTAATTCAAGAAGTTCAGCGATCAACTTTGCATCAGTCATTCCACAATTCTACTCACCTGAAATCCCGCTAATGTCACGGCTCATCGGTTAGGCTCTGAAAACTATGAGCGAACTGCGCGTAAACGGCAAGTCTGAAGATGGCCTATATCTATCTCTACTAGATAGCGATGGCAAAGAATTCAGCGTTCGAATTAGCGACACCTTGCGCTCAACGGTTAATCAACCGCGTTTAATGTCTGTGCAAGATGAAGAGGCTGCACCGATTTCAGTTAAAGAAATTCAACGTCGCTTGCGTACTGGTGAATCACCAGAATCAATTGCCCAAGATGGCAATATCACTGTTGAAAAAGTCGAACGCTTTAGCGGGCCAATTTTGCAGGAACGCCAATTTATTGTTGATCAAGTTGCCACAGTTATTGTGCGAAAAGAACCAGGACGCGAACCAGTTAATTTCGGCGATGCAGTTGTTCTGCGCCTGGCACCACGTGGTGTTGATATCACACAGATTAATTACAACTGCTGGCGAATTGAAACTGGGGTCTGGATAATTAAAGTTTCATATCCAACTTCTGATGGTCAAGGTGTTGGGCAGTGGGAATACGATCCAACTCGTCGCGCACTAAACGCACTCGATGACAATGCTCGTTGGTTACTCGGCGAAGAAACCCCAGCCCCTCGTGCACCACTGGAGCCAGGTTTGATTTATACCGAGCAAGTTGATCGCACTCCTCGCACAACAGAGGCAGTCCGCGAAACTCCACGTTTAGTTTCAATCCGCACCGATGCTGATTCAGAGTCCGCAAAAGATGGCGTACAAGGTCGCGCAAAAGTGCCAAGTTGGGATGAAATAATGTTTGGAAAGAAAGACGAAGATTAATTAATTGTCTTTTGCAATAGCGGCACGTAATTCTCAAGTTCAGTAAGTGCGCCATGATGTCCAACCATTGAGCCTTCTAAACTTTCGCGTTCTTCTTCAATCAAAATCACGCCACCTTTAGCGATTGCAATAATTTCGCCCATGCGATCAAAAGTATCGGCAGTGGGATTCGGGCCGAATAAGCCCGCAGTAAGTGCATCTTCGCGGGTATAGATATCAGCGCGATCGCCTAGGTATTCTTCCCAACGAGATTTAACTTCATTGCGGGCAGCTAGCGAATCAAGTGCTTCATCTAGATATAAATGGCGGGCACGAGGCTCCCCTGCAATCGTGGCAATACCAGTTAATAGTTGATTATCGCGACCCATCACAATTTTCTCTTCAACATTGACCATGCCATGGTCGGCAGTTAGCCAAATGCGGGTTCCTTTCGGAAGTTCAATAATCAATTGCTTAGCCATGTGATCAAGCATGGTTAACGCCGCTAGCCATTTATCAGAACCAACGCCATCGTTATGACCGGCGGAATCAAGATCATTCATATAGAGATAAACCAACGATGGTGATTTAGCTAAAGCTAACTTTGTTTGCGCAACTAAATCATCGACCACATTTGCGCCGCGATAAGTTGCCCCACGAAATACTGCTTGCGTGAATCCAGTATTTTCATAACGCTTAGCTGCCACATGTGAAACGTTTACACCAGCTGCAGTTGCTCGCTCAAATAAAGTCGGTACTGGTTGCCAATAAGTCGGATCAACCCGATCATCCCATTTCAAGGCATTGAGAATTCGGCCATTGCTGCGTGGTACTCGCACGGTATAACCCAACATGCCATGTGCTCCTGGCAAAGTTCCGGTGGTAAGTGTTGCAAGCGAAGTTGCCGTGGTCGAAGGAAAAGCAGTCTGCACTCTCCCGCTTCGGGTAAAGGTTGAAAGCGTCGGAATGTATTCGGCATATTTATCGATTACATCTTCGCCTAAACCATCGATTAAGAAAAGTACTTCGCGGCCACTTGGCGATTCACCAGCACCGATTTCATCACGCGCATCTAGTACCCCAAGCCCTGCAACAATTGCCGGCAAGATTTGATGAAGATGCATGCGTTAAGGTTAGGGCATGAAATCCGCACTTGTCTTTTCGCCTGAGGTTGCAGCAGCGCTTGCGAGTAATTCGCCGATTGTTGCCCTCGAATCAACGATTATCAGCCACGGATTGCCGCGGCCATCGAATTTAAATGTGGCCCGTGAAGTTGAAGCAATCGTGCGCGAACATGGTGCAACTCCCGCAACCATTGCGATCCTAGATGGCGTAGTCCATATCGGATTAACTGATGAACAATTGGTAGCAATCGCAAATCGAGATGACATCAGCAAAGCATCTAGCCGTGATTTAGCGGTTTTGGTGGCGAGCAAGAAGTCAGCTGCAACCACAGTTGCGGCCACTGCTCACCTAGCGGCACAGGCTGGCATAAAAGTTTTTGCAACTGGCGGCCTTGGTGGCGTGCACCGTGGCGCTGACGAATCATTTGATGAATCTGCTGATTTAACTGCGCTCTCCAAGCTAGACATGACCGTGGTTTGTGCTGGCGTTAAATCTATTCTTGATGTTGGCGCAACTCTTGAACGACTTGAAACGCTAGCAATTGGGTTAGTGGGATATAAGACCACGGCTTTTCCTGGTTTCTATTTAACTGATTCCGGTTTCACCATTGAACACCGCGTTGAATCAGCTGCAGACATTGCATCGGTAATCAAGGCCCGCGAATCAGTTGGCACAAATGGGGCAGCCCTACTAGTTGCCAACCCAGTTGCCAAAGAGATGAACGGCGCAAAGCATGATCAAATTTTAGCTACTGGATTAGCAAAGGCAGATGCTGCTCATATAACAGGCAAAGATGTAACGCCCTTCTTGCTAGAGCATTTCCACATGACTTCACAAGGTGAATCACTTTCGGTGAATATCGAAATCATTAAATCAAACAGTGCTTTAGCTGCTGATATCGCAGTTGCCGCTAACTAAAAATGTCCAAAATTCTCTGCATTGGTGAAGTAAACCTCGATGTAGTTGCCATCATTTCTGGCGATATTAATTACGGCAGTGATACTGCAGCAAAAGTTTCAACTCATGGTGGTGGCGCAGGTGGCAATGTTGCTGCCTGGTTACGTATCGCAGGCGCCCAAAGTCATATGTTGGCGCGCATTGGTAAAGATGCCGCTGGCGTTGCAGTGCGCAGTGAATTTGATCGACTAGGCGTTACCTACTCTGAAATAGATGTGCACGGTGCTCCCACCGGAATTGTCGTTGTCATCGTTGATAAAGATGGCGAACGCAGCATGTTTCCTGACAATGGCGCAAATAGCGGTCTAACTCTGGCTGATCTACCTGAACTAAATTCTTTCAATGCGGCCTACATTTCTGGCTACGCGCTACTCGATCCAGAATCTCGCCCTGGAATTCTGCAAATGATCGGCAAAATAAAAGCAGCTGGCCTAAAGATTTATTTGGACCCAGCAACGGTTGGTGGCATGTCTGGTGTTCCAATTGCCGAAATTCGGGCCTGGATAAACCAAGTGCACTGTTTATTACTAAATGAAGATGAAGCGAAATATTTATCGGCAACGACTGATCTTGATCTAGCAATTTCAGATTTATTGCAAATCTGTCCCACCATTGTGGTTAAGCGAGGATCAAATGGCGTTATCGCAGCTAATCGTGGCTCTGCTTCAATTTCATTGCCAGCAATTTCTGCTCAAGTAATTGATACCACTGGTGCTGGCGATAGTTTTGCTGCTGGATTTATCGCTGCCGACCAAGCCGGACTTGATTTCACGCAATCACTAGGTGCCGCCCTGACTATCGCTGCCAAGTGTGTTGCAATCGTGGGGGCGCGCCCAGCCCTAGATGCGCAGGTTTAGCCCAACTTATTGGCAGAATCACCGCCATGGCTACGGCAAATACACCTTCTAAGAGCGCCGCAAAATCGAAAAAACCAGTTGGTCCTAAAGCTGGCGAGTATCCCGGCAAGATTGTTGACGTTGATGTTTCCTCTGAAATGTCAGAATCATTTCTCGAATATGCATATTCGGTAATTTACTCACGCGCACTTCCTGATGCGCGCGATGGTTTAAAGCCAGTTCACCGTCGCATCCTGCATCAGATGTCTGAAATGGGTCTGCGTCCAGAACGTGGGCATGTAAAGAGTGCTCGTGTAGTTGGTGAAGTAATGGGTAAGTTGCACCCTCACGGTGACAGCGCAATCTATGACGCGCTAGTTCGTATGGCGCAAAGTTTCTCAATGCGTTTGCCGTTAATCGATGGCCACGGAAACTTTGGTTCTCTTGATTCTGGCCCAGCCGCAATGCGTTACACCGAATCACGTTTAGGTAGCGCTGCAATGGCGATGGTTGCCGAGACCGATGAAGACACTGTTGATTTTGGCCCTAACTACGATGGCCAATTACAAGAGCCACTAGTTCTGCCTGCTGCTTATCCAAACCTGCTGGTTAATGGCGGTTCCGGTATCGCAGTAGGTATGGCAACAAATATGGCACCACATAATTTAGGTGAAGTAATTGCGGCAACTAAATATTTAATTGAAAATCCAAAGGCAACTCTTAAGCAGCTAATGAAGTTTGTGCCAGGTCCTGATTTTCCTACTGGCGGCGAAATTGTCGGCATCGAAGGAATTCAAGATGCTTACGAAACTGGCAAAGGTTCGGTAAAGGTGCGCGCTAGCGTTGAAATCAGCAAAGTGACTTCACGCAAGATGGGCATCACGATTAAGGAACTACCTTTTAACATCGGCCCTGAAAAAGTAGTTGAGCGCATTGCTGACCTGGCTAAAGCTAAGAAGATTCAGGGTATTTCAGACATCATCGATTTAACTGATGGTCAGACTGGCACCAATGTGGTTATTGAAATCAAGAACGGTTTCGAACCTGAAAAAGTACTTGAACAACTATTTAAGTTAACGCCAATGGAAGATGCTTTCGCCATTAACGCGGTGGCACTTGTTAATGGTCGCCCACAAACTCTTGGTCTAAAGAAGTTGCTAGAAGTATTTATCGAGCACCGCATTGAAGTTGTGCGCCGTCGCTCAGAATTCCGCAAAGCTAAGGCAACTTCACGTTTAACTCTGGTTGATGGCTTGCTCAAGGCAATTATCGATATTGATAAGGTAATTAAGATCATTCGCGGCAGTGATGATGCAGCTGCTGCTAAAGAGAAGTTGATCAAAGATTTCAAGTTAAATGATGAACAGGTCACATATATTCTTGATATGCCACTTCGTCGTCTAACCAAGATGAGCAAAATTGAATTAGAAACTGAAGGCAAGGAACTCAAGAAGACTATTGCTGAATTAACAGCGTTATTAAAGTCAGAAGAGAGCATTAAAGCTCAGGTTTCACTCGAGTTAACCGAGGTCGGCAAAGCATTTGCTACCCCTCGTAAATCTCGTATTTCAGCTGCCTAAACTTCAGTTAGACTGCAACGTGATTTCAACTCAAGCCCTTGAACTACGCGCGGGTGCACGTCTGCTAGTTAAGGGCGTAACCGTGCGAATTAACAATGGCGATCGCATCGGTTTCGTTGGTCGTAACGGTGCTGGAAAATCGACTCTGGCCAAAGTATTAGCTGGTGAAAATATGCCAGCAGGTGGCGCGGTTAATCGCACCGGCAAAATTGGTTATCTGCCCCAAGACCCACGCGTTGGCGAAGAAGCCGGCAGCGTAATCGAGCGCATCTTGTCAGCTCGTAACCTTGATCAGATTTCCCACCGCATGCGCGTTGTTGAAGAAGAAATGGCTACTTCTGAAGGCGAAGCACTTGAAAAAGCAATGGATCGCTATACCCGAGTTGAACATGAATTCAGTGCAGCTGGTGGCTATGCCGCAACTGCTGAAGCCGAAGCAATTGCCACCTCTCTTGGCGTTACCCAAGCAGTGTTCGATCACGAACTAGCCACGTTATCTGGTGGTCAACGTCGTCGTATTGAACTTGCCCGCATTCTTTTCAGCGGCGCCGAAACCCTTTTGCTCGATGAGCCAACGAACCACTTAGATGCCGATTCGATCAACTGGTTACGTGACTATCTGGCTAAATACTCAGGTGGCCTAGTAATCATCTCGCACGATGTTAACTTGATCGAAACTGTGGTTAATAAAGTTTTCTATCTAGATGCGAACCGCAACGTAATCGATGTTTACAACTTAGGTTGGAAAGCTTATTTATTACAACGCGAACAAGATGAGCATCGCCGCAAGAAAGAACGCGCTAATGCTGAAAAGCGCGCCGAGATTTTGCAGAAGCAAGGCGAGAAAATGCGCGCCAAAGCTTCTAAAGCAACTGCTGCTCAAGGCATGTTACGTCGCGCCGAGAAGTTACGTTCTGGCCTTGAAGATGTGCGCGTTGCCGATAAGGTCGCAAAGCTACGTTTCCCAACACCTGCTCCATGTGGCAAGACTCCCCTATCGGGTGAAGAGCTTTCTAAGTCATACGGTTCTCTCGAAATCTTTACCGACGTTAGTTGTGTAATCGATAAGGGTTCTCGCGTTGTAATCCTTGGTCTAAACGGTGCCGGAAAAACTACTTTTCTTCGCATCTTGGCCGGTGAACTTGAATCAGATACCGGCACAGTTGAAGCTGGCCATGGCTTAAAGATTGGCTACTACGCCCAGGAACATGAAATGCTCGACTTCGAACGTACTGTCTTAGAAAATATGATGTCCTCTAAAGATGACCTGCGTGAACCTGAAGCGCGTAATGTGCTTGGTTCATTCTTATTCGTAGGCGATGATGTCCATAAGCCAGTTAAAGTCCTATCTGGTGGTGAGCGAACTCGTTTAGCCTTGGCAACCTTGGTTGTCTCAGCTGCAAACGTTTTACTTCTTGATGAGCCAACCAACAACCTTGACCCCGCATCTCGTGCAGAGATCCTGGGCGCACTTGGCGAATATCAAGGCGCCGTAATCATGGTTTCGCACGATGAAGGCGCAGTTCAGGCACTCAAACCTGAACGCGTGATCTTGCTACCCGATGGCGATGAAGATCTTTGGAAAGAGGATTACTTCGATTTGGTTGCAATCGACTAACCAAAAAAAGATAAGAAAAAAGACCCCGCGCTAACGGGGTCTTTTTTATTCTCTTTAGGATTTAAAAATCACTGATCTCGAAGGTGACTGCAAAGCTTGCCATTTTAATGGTTGGAGTCTTGCTCCACTTTTCCATGAGACCGTCAAAAGTCTTTGGGTTCTTAAAGTAAGCATCGATTGTTCCACCATATGAAGCACCAGACTTGTGATGAATTGCAAGGATCCAAGCACCATCAATATTTCCAGGACCTATTTCAGAGAGAACTACTTTCTCAACGCCCTCTGTAAGAAAGTGCTTTTTCCATTCCTTTAAACGGGCGATCTGTTGAGCACGTGACTTGCCTTCAACTCCGTGGATGATTGCTGTCTCAACTACATGTGCCATGTTCTCTCCTAAGTAAGTGGGGCTATCGTTCTAGCAATCTAAACCTGTTGAGGCAGGGTGTATATACCTGAGGGAATATTTCTTAGTTGTTCTCACTCGGGCTTTATACTTGAGCCTATGAGCGAGCAGATTGACCAGTTCTTCCGCCCTGATGGCACGCTAATAAGCATTCCCGCTAAATCAGCCAAGAAGATCGCAGTCCTTCAGCACATCGCCTCTGAACTCTCACCTGATATCAAGTACCCAGAGAAGCAACTCAACCTCATCATTGCTAAGTACCATGATGACACGGCTGCACTACGCAGGTACATGATTGAGTACGGGATTTTGAAGAGGGATGCAGAGAGCGTTTACTGGGTTAATCGTTAAATCTTAATTAAGCGTCGATGCTGTCGCGATCTATCTCGGCATTAGCAATGAAATCTTTACGTGGTGCAACATCGCTACCCATTAGCAGTTCAAACATTGCCTCAGCTGCTGCGCCATCGGTCACTGTGATGCGACGCAAAGTGCGAGCATCTGGATCCATAGTGGTTTCGCGCAGCTGATCGGCATCCATTTCGCCAAGACCTTTATAACGTTGGATAGGTTCTTTCCACTTCTTGCCACTCTTTATGAGTTCAGCAGTTACCTTCTTCATTTCATCATCTGAATAGGTATAGATGTACTCACCCTTCTTGCCGCCGCCGCCCATGGTTTCAATGCGGTGCAGTGGTGGGATCGCAGCAAATACGCGACCGGCATCAATTAGTGGGCGCATGTAGCGATAGAGCAAAGTTAGAAGCAAGCAGCGAATGTGTGCACCATCAACATCAGCATCTGACATCAAGATAATGCGACCATAGCGAGCATCATCTAACTCAAATGAGCGGCCAGAACCAGCGCCAATAACTTGAATGATTGAGCCGCATTCTTTGTCATCGAGCATTTGGGAAAGTGATGCTTTCTGAACGTTCAGAATTTTTCCACGAATCGGCAAGATCGCTTGGAACTCAGAATTTCGCGCAGCCTTGGTGGTTCCAAGGGCGGAGTCACCTTCTACGATAAATAATTCGGTGCGATTAACATCTTCAGAGCGACAATCTGAGAGTTTGGTTGGCAGCGACGAAGATTCAAGGGCGTTCTTACGACGTTGTAAATCTTTATGGGCGCGAGCTGAAATGCGAGTTCGAGATGCACCCGCTACTTTTTCAAGAATCAAGCGGCCATTGGCCTTATCGATGCGCTTGGTTGTGGCAAAGAATTTCTTTAACTCTTCAGCAACAACTTCACCGACGATTCGGGCTGCAGCTGCTGTGCCCAGAACTTCCTTGGTCTGACCTTCGAACTGTGGTTCGGACATCCGAACTGTCACAACCGATGTCAGGCCTTCGAGGATGTCATCTTTAATAACATCGGCTTCGTTCTTCTTAAGCGTTCCAGTGCTGCGCAAGGTCTCGTTAAAGGCCTTGGTGAGCGCCTTCTCGAAGCCAGTCATGTGGGTTCCGCCCTTTGGCGTGGCAATTATGTTTACAAATGAGCGGTTGGTATTGGCAAACTCATTGCCCCACTTAAGGGCGATATCGACCAACATATCGCGCTCAACTTCAGTTGAAACCATATGCCCTTGATCATCTAGAACTGGCACAGTCTCTTGATAGTGGCCCGAACCAGTTAAGCGAATTACTTCGCCGATACCTTGATCTGGTTGCATGAATTCGCAGTATTCGGAAATACCGCCCTTGTGATAAAAAGTTTCAGTAGTTTTTGTCTTAGTGCGATTGTCATTAACAATTAGCGTTAAACCTGGTACCAAATAAGAAGTTTGGCGAGCACGAGCATAAATTTCTTCGATATCTAGTTCGGCATCCTTTAAGAAAATCTGGCGATCACTCCACCACTTAATTCGAGTACCAGTTACTTTTGCCGAAACTTTGCCGATGGTGCGCAAACCTGAGGCCGGTGTGAAAGTTGCCTTTGGTCCATCACCTTCGAAGATGCCGGCAACACCGCGCTTAAATGACATCCAGTAAATCTTGCCGTTGCGATCTACTTCAGCATCAAGGCGCTCTGCAAGTGCGTTTACTACTGATGCACCAACACCGTGCAGACCGCCGGAAGCTGCATATGAACCGCCACCGAATTTTCCACCAGCATGTAATTTTGTGAGAACAACTTCAACACCAGTTAAGCCAGTCTTTGGTTCCTTATCAACTGGAATTCCGCGACCATCATCGTGAACTTCAACCGAACCGTCTGATTCAAGGTTGATATCGATTTTCTTGCAATAACCAGCAAGGGATTCATCAACTGCGTTATCGATAATTTCCCAGAGACAGTGCATCAAACCACGTGAATCGGTTGATCCGATATACATTCCTGGGCGCTTACGAACGGCGTCGAGGCCCTCTAATACGGCTAGATCTTTGGCGGTATAGGAATCTTGCACGCCTTCTTCATTAGTAGCCACGGGGGTGAAGATTATCTGCGACCTGGGATTTCGACCATTAAGCGCGCCGAGCGGGTCTCAAATAGTGATTTTTACCGCTCAAATTCAGATAATTAACCGGTAAATGGCGAATAAATATTTATTTTAACGAGCGGGGAATAACCAAGGTGTGGTTTGCTGTTCCCCTAGATGAAGTAGTAACCGAGAACGACTAGTCGTTTAACGAATGGAGAGAACATGACCGATCAGCTAATCCTCGAAACAACCCCTCTTAATGCGGTTGATCGTTGCGATCGCTGTGGTGCCCAGGCTTATGTGCGCGCGGTTTTGTTATCTGGTGGCGAACTACTCTTCTGTGGCCACCACGGCAAGGAATATGCTGAAAAGCTAAAGCAAGTTTCAGCCAAGATTCAAGATGAGACCGACAAATTAGTCGACGTCTCTTCTAATTAAAGCGCCTTAATCTCTACTCGCCCTAAACCTTTTATATCAACGGCGTAGTTATTTCCTGCCGCTAAATGAAGACCTTTAGTTGCAGATCCGCTAAAAACAATTGAACCTGCTGGCAACTTAACCCCATTTTCAACTAATACTTTTGAAAGCAAAACAAGTGCCAGCCAAGGATTTCCGCGGATGGCAGTTAGTGGCGCTGTTTCTACTTCAGTTTCATTTGCAAAAACCTGCGCAGTTAAATTCTCCAAGTTGGCTTCATGTGCTGGCACCCAATGGCTATAAACAAATGCAGCAGCACCAGCGTTATCGGCGATTGCATCATTTGCATAAATCTGAGCCTGGCCATAGCGATAATCAAAGATTTCAATTCCGGCTGCCACATGGCTAACATAATCTAAAACTTCAGAGGGATGAATTTCTGTAGAAATCTCTTTGCTAATCTTAAATACCACTTCAGCTTCAGCGCGTGGATAGATGTAATTAGCGGTCTTGATTGAATCAGTTAAGGCCATGGCATCAGTTAAATAACCAAAGATCATTACTGAAGTTGGTTCTGCGCTATTTGCAGAGTCGAGGGCTCCCCCGACTTTAACGCCAACCACTACTTCGCCGGCTTCTAGGCGGTAGGCCAGCTCGTTCTCGCGAATATCTCGAGCTTTCTTAGCCATTGGCGAAAATGCCATGCAAGGCTTAACTAACTCACGGGCGTTCCGTAATTGTTCCGCAAATAGTTTTACATATTCTTTATGTGAACCATCGCAGCGCGGTTTCTCTTTTGATAATCCGCAACCGCATAACTTTGGCGCTTCGATACTCTCAATCAATTTACCTTCAGCATCGACAAAGTCGACTTCACCCGTAAGTCGGATCGAACCACTAGCTGGATTAATAAAAGCGCTGGGATTCGTCATATTTAAAGACTACTCACTTCTTTCTATAGCCACTTGGACATTTTGGTTTAACTGCCGTAATTATTATGCTGGCCTTTCCCTTGATGCAGGTAATTGATGTCTTTGTCGCCTTCTGCGGGGCAGGGGCAGGGGCAGTCGTGTATGAAGTCAGTGAGTATTTATTTTGACCAAATGAATCGCTCATAATAAATGTAACGTCGACCGTCGAATCTGGTTTTAGGGCAGAGAGAACCAATAGACCTTCGGTAATTGTTGCCGAGCCAGATGAAACCTTGGCTAGATATTTCATTCCCGTTCTTGGGGTAAACCTCAATGTAATTGAATCGGAGGAAGTCTTTACTAGATACAAAGTTGAGATTGCTGGTAACTCAGGTACTGCACTTTTAATTATCAATTCATCTGATATTGCGCTTTGGCCAAACTCATCAGTAGCCTTTAGGGAAACTGTAATTTTTGTATTTGGAGTTAGGCCAGAAACTCTAACCGAACCTCTAATATCACTTACCTCACCTTCGGAAACCGAAAGCTCATAATCCAAATTAGCCAATTTTTCATAACTAAATTCAACTCTAGTGTTGCTCAATTTCCCTACGATCAATAGTGGCTTCGTTGGTCTAGGCGGTAACTCCGCTGCGAAATAGAATGGTTCCGTGGATGTACTTTGTCCATAAGAATCAGTGATGGTTGCTACGAGGTTTGTCTTTACGCCCGGCTTTAGCCCAGTTACTTCAACTTTGTAGCCACTCTCTTTATTTCCTAAAATCTGAGCTGCGCCCGATTCCACTTTTACCGAATATTTAAAGTCTTCGCGAATGCCTATCGAGAAGATGGCTGAATTGGTTGTGACAGTTTCAAGAGTCAACTTTGGAGATGCTGGTGGGATGGGTTTCAAAGTTCGAGAAGTGGCCATGCTTTCAGCTGTTGCACCTGTCGCATCAGAGCAACTTAAAGTTAAAGTTACTTCAGAATCTGGCTTTAAGTTATTTACTATTAGTGGCACATAAATATCTTTTACTCCTTTCTCATCAATTAAATCACCCGCGCTTGATTTTGCTTTACAGCTCTGTTCGTTTGAATATAGATACCGAAACTCAAGACTCGTAGGCGTTCTTTTTACTTCTTCAAGTTTAGGTGCTTCTAGTGGTGCTGGGGCTGTAACCTCGATGGGCAGCATGAGCGGATCTTTATAATTTGCCCAAGGCTTTATGTTGTAACCAGCTGCACCAAAATCTTTGGTTACGGAGCCTAAGTAATAGGTAGTGTGCCAAGCATTCGGCCAACCTTGGCAAGATATATTATTTACTTTATTGTTTTCATTAATTGCTTGCATATTTGCCAACTGGCAAGAAGTACTTAGAAGCGATAATTGTCCAATTACATAATTTCCAGGCTTTGCTTTGCGTGGAATATAAACTTCAACTTCATAAGTGCCACTTTTTACAATCGCGCTCATTGACTTCTCTTGAACTGGTTTGATTAATCTGACAACTTGGTTACTACCATCATAATATGAGAGAGATTCGACTTTATCGCCTTGCGGGACCAAGAATGGGATTGAGATATTTCCGATATTTCTCGTAAATCCCTCTGCTGAAATAACCAACGTGGCAATTGAACCTGCTTTAACACTCTTAGTTTTCCACTGTAACTCATTCCAAATTGGTGCTTGCGCAATGCCCTGGCCAGCATCTAGCAGAGTAAAACTAAGACCGCTCTGGGAGAACTGACTGAGTTTTTGAGACTTGACCCCGTTATAAATATTTTCGCTATCCTCATAAACAATATTGCCACCCCATGAGGCAGTGTCATTGCTGCCTGAAGTAGCGTCGCCATTTCTATAGCCCATATTTATTTGCGTTACTCGATAATTTCCTGGAGTGTTGTCAGTTGCAGTCCACACAGGAATAGCAAATGAATACTTTCCGCTATTACTTGTTAAGTCTTGGCAAGAATAGGAATTCCCGGTACTTGTAGCATCACAATACGCACTTGAGATGCCGTCTGGTGTAGAGAGCTGCACGTTCACTGAAACTAGCGAACCAGTACCAGATGTCTGTATCTGTAACTTAGAACTAGAGCCAGGGTCGACCTGCGACTTAGAAAACGTTATCGATTCTATAAATTGCGGGGTTTTTTTAACTTCGGAGCCGGAGTCGCGAATAGTAAAATCAAATTGACTTAAATTCTGAGAAACCATGTAGCCCTTGCTGGCATACTCCTTGGCATTAATCGGATCGTAGGCAAAGAATTCTTTTTCGTTGTAAAGCGAGCCATAAAGAAGCTTGTATTTTCCCGGTAAATCGAAATCGTTAGTTTTTAAAGAAAGGGAAATCTCTTTTGAGCTAGCCGCACTAACTTTGTATGTTGGCTCCACTAGGACAGAGATGTTTCGAATCTCGCCCGCTGGCGTTCTCAATGCAACATTTAGATCTTTAACCCAACCTGGAATTAGATTGACCTGAATTTTCCAGGTAACCGTATCCCCCGGATCGATCATGGTCGAGGAAACACTTTTGATCTCGAAAGATGGGAGGTCGGCGGCATGAGCTACTTGAGGCAGAACAGAGGTAATCAATAAGGCAGTTAAAAGAGAGACAAATCCTTTAACTCGCATTTGATTATTGACCCTTCGAGATCGATTTAATCTAGGTAGTCGCGCAGAACTTGGCTACGTGATGGGTGGCGCAACTTAGACATCGTCTTTGATTCGATCTGTCGGATACGTTCGCGAGTTACCCCGTAAACCTTGCCGATTTCATCAAGTGTCTTTGGCTGGCCATCGGTAAGACCGAAGCGCATCGCAACAACACCGGCTTCACGCTCTGACAAAGTGTCTAGAACTGAGTGCAGTTGTTCTTGTAGCAATGTGAATGAAACCGCGTCCGCTGGTACTACTGCCTCAGAGTCTTCAATCAGATCACCGAATTCAGAATCGCCTTCTTCACCAAGAGGCGTGTGAAGTGAAATTGGTTCGCGACCATACTTCTGAACCTCGACCACTTTTTCAGGGGTCATATCTAGCTCTTTAGCTAACTCTTCAGGGGTAGGTTCGCGGCCCAGGTCTTGCAACATCTGGCGCTGAACACGAGCCAACTTGTTAATAACTTCAACCATGTGAACTGGAATACGGATCGTACGCGCCTGGTCAGCCATCGCACGAGTAATCGCCTGACGGATCCACCAAGTTGCATAGGTAGAGAACTTGTAACCCTTTGTGTAGTCGAACTTCTCGACTGCGCGGATCAAACCTAAGTTACCTTCTTGAATTAGATCAAGGAATAACATGCCACGGCCGGTGTAACGCTTTGCTAGCGAAACAACGAGACGCAAGTTAGCTTCAAGTAAGTGATTCTTCGCGCGCTTGCCATCTTCAACAATCCACTCGAGTTCACGCTTTAGCTTTTTATCTAACTTCTTTTCGTGAAGCAGCATTTCGCCTGCGAACAAGCCAGCTTCGATACGGGTTGCTAGCTCCACTTCGAGCTCAGCATTTAGCAGCGCTACGCGGCCAATCTGCTTTAGGTAATCCTTAACTGGGTCAGCCGTTGCACCAGCAGTCATAACTGTCTGTGCAGGGGCATCATCTTCTTCAGAGGCCTTAAGTGTGAAGGCATTTTCTTCGTTGCCAACAGCTGAATCATCAGTTAGATCAACTACGCGAGGCTGGTTTGTCTTATCTTCAGCTTCGGTATCAATGATCTCAGTTGCTTCTGCAATTAGCGTTTCAACATCTTCTAATTCAACGTCTTCAAGTTCAACTTCTTCGCCATCGACTTTAACTACGGAAACTTTGCCGCCGACTACTGCCTTTTCAGCTTTTACAACTGGCGCCGGAGGTGGCGCAATGAGTGCAAGTTCAGTTTTCTTTAATAAGCGGAATGGTGAACCTAGGCCAGCCTTGCGAAGTTTTTCAGTCACTAATTCGACCTGTGGCCCTAGCGCTTTTGCTTCGTCAACTAGCTCTTTATCGGCTTTCTTAGGAATTCGATTTAGCGAAGTAACGCCACGAACTTCAAGTTCGGCTTGTACTTCCTTCAAACGCAAAGCTAGATCGCGCGCTTCAACAATCTGCGAAACATCTTTGGCGGTTAAATCTTTCTTAAGTTCAATTTTCTTTACGGGTGCTGCCTTTTTAACTGGCGCAGCTTTCTTAGCAACTGCCTTCTTGGCAGGTGCTGCTTTCTTGGCTACGGCCTTCTTTGCAGGAGCTGCTTTTTTCGCAACGGCTTTCTTTGCTGGTGCAGCTTTTTTCGCTACGGCTTTCTTTGCTGGTGCAGCTTTTTTCGCAGGAGCTGCTTTAACTTCAGGTGCAATCTTTTTCTTCACCTTGTTTTTGAGCGCACTAAATACAGCCACAGCAGTCCTTTGTTTGATTCGCGCCCCGATTTTTTAACTTTTCGGTCGCGAAGGCGATGGCTATATTATAATTTGTCCACAGGGGTAAATGCACATCCAAAAGCCCTAATTCGCGGCTTTTCGCGGCTTATTTTTTAAATCAGTTGGCTTTATTCAAGATTCCTCGAATTACATCGCCAACTGCATCGACCTCGACTAAGAAGCCGTCATGGCCAAATGGTGAAGAAATCTCAACTACAGGTTGAGCCGTAGGCGTGAGTTCGGCGATTTCGGCCTGTAAACGCGGGGTAAAGAGGCGATCTGTATCAATTGAGACAACAGTTACCGGGATCTTGATGGTGGCAAGTGCCTTATCAACGCCCCCACGCTCTCGCCCAATATCGTGCGAGCTCATGGCATCGGTCAAAATAATGTAGGTATTTGGGTCAAAGCGATGCGCCAATTTATGGGCTTGATGATCGAGGTAGGACTCAACGGCATATCGGCCGGTGTCATCGCCCTGCATTTGGCGACCAAAGCGCACATCCATTTCAGATTCAGTGCGATAAGTCAGATGAGCGATTCGACGCGCGATTCCCATGCCTTCATATGGACCCTGTTCTTGGTCGTAGTAATCGCCGCCATTGAAATGCTGATCACTTTTAATTGCTCGAATTTGAATTGAGTGAGTTCCGATTTGATCGCCGGTAGCTACGGCGCTTGAACCAATTGTGCAGATTGCTTCAACGCGTTCTGGTAATTGCACGGCCCATTCCAACGAACGCATTCCGCCCAAAGAAGGGCCAACTGCTAATTTATATTTCTTGATTCCAAGAGCATCACTAAATTTAACTTCAGCTGCAACCATGTCGCGCACTGTTAGATATGGAAAACGTGAACCCCAACGTTTGCCATCGGGAGCAAGGGAAGATGGCCCAGTACTTCCTTGACAGCCACCAATTACATTTGGGCAGACCACATAAAATTTATTGGTATCAAACGGTAAACCGGGGCCAACCATTTGCGGCCACCAACCAGGAACATCAGACCAGCCAGTCATTGCATGGTTTACTAAAATTGCATTGTCTTTAGCTTTATTTAATTCGCCCCAAGTTTGATAAGCGATTGTGATCTCGGGCAGAACAACACCGGACTCAAGAGTTAAGTCACCGATTTTTATAAACTTGCGATCACCCGGATCATCACCTTCAAGCCAAGCGCCCGTAACCCAAGCGTCTTCACCTGAGTGGCGATGTTTCGCCGGGTTGTTTTCGGAAGTTGCCATAATTAATCCTTAACGCACTTGCTCTAATCAGTTAAGACCAGAACCAGGTCGTCACCCGGAGCACCCCGCCGCGGTGGAGGGTTGCCGTCTAGTAAGCCGGGGCTAGTACCTAGAACTCGTGACCTGGGTAAATCATAACTCGCGGCGCTCGCAGCTGCGAACCTTTTAACGCCAGCTAATTACCCTCAAAAATCGCTGTTTTTACCTTTGGATGTAACTGTTCGCGCATCTGGATAAAGGCGGCTGCTGGCCACCCTGCGCTAAAAACTCGACGAAGCAGCAAGGCCAGTGAATAGCCCGGGTTATCAATCAAAGCCCGATCTAGCGCTTTATGCGCCAACGCGCCTTGGCCGGATTCATATGCCACCGCTGCAAAGATCGAAGCAATCGGTGCCACATAACCAACTGGTGCGATGCGCAATAACTCTTTCCACATTGTCCAATACGCCTCGATGGTTTCAGCGTTATGAATACCGAGCGCGTAATCGCGAACTTGAATATCAGATAGCCGCCCGATTACTTGCGCTACTAAATCTGGATCACTACTACCCCGCCCAAATTCATAGAGTTGACCTAAATCAACGACTGCTGTTGCACCATCTCGTTGTTTCTCATTTAGATCTGGGGCATCTTCGTGCACAAAATAACTCTCAACTTGGGCGATGAACTCGACGCCGATATTGGGTAGCGCTGCAATTGAGTCAGCTAACTTGGAAACGTCGATAAAGGGCAATGTGCGCCCGGCCATTACTTGTTCGGCGGCAACTCTAGAGCTATCGAAATCTGGCAATACGTTGCCTTCGGGTGGACAGCACGAAACATCTTCGCAAATAACCGAACGCCAACGGTTGCCAATTACCTCAATTGATTCGCGAACTGCAATTGAATTCTTCGACAGCGAATTAGCCATCTGGGCCAGAACCTCGGTGCTGGTCTCGAGTAGTTCGGGTTTATTACTTGGCACATAAGCCAACATAAGCGCGGCATCTGCCCCATCTAGTTTTAAATGATGTGCCAACAAATCATAAGCATCGGTATTTTCTTGGCTTGGATAATCAACGCGCATAGCCATCGAAACTAGGTCGCCCTTGATGGCCACTAAAACCAGCGAATCACTTGGGTGATAGCCGATTAGAAATGGAATTGCAGCTAGTAAATCGTGCGGAGAAGTAAGTGTTGTCATGCCTGTGAACCTAAATTAACTCACCGACTGATTTTCCGAATTTACTAAAAGCTGTGGATACTAAAACGCTAAATTCTGCCTATGGCTAAAACATAAAGCGAGTTGGCGCGATAACCACGTTAACGACTGCAAAAACTGTGGTTTTGATCGTGCCAGTTATTGCTCGAGTGGTGCCATTGTGGGTCCAATGACCATTCCAGCTCTGCACCAAAATAATTGGGTAGATGCCAGGGTTCTTATAAGTATGTTTGATTTTGCCATACGGATACGGCCCGCCTGCATCGGCAGTACTTAAGAAGGTGCCATCGCCAAAACTCCAGACAAAACCTGGACGCAACAACACACCTACTACTTCACCCACAACCGTTACACGTGTTGCGAATTGAGTTGGCAAATCGCTCCAGAAATAGATGGGCACATTGACCAGTGGTTCGGCTTCAGGTTGATATGCAATTCCGCCGGTGGGCAATAACTTAATCAAGCGATCATTTAACGAAACCGAGTTCTCTGCTTTTGGTTTCAGTGATGGTTTCGCAGTTGGCTTGATGCGCGGTTTATAGGTTCGCTTGGGAGTTGGCTTAGGTGTTGGTGTCGCAGTAGGACGCGGGATTAGTTCAGGAAAAATCGGTTTAGTAGCAGTCGGTTTTGGTGCTGGTGGTTTAACGGTTCGCGGTTTTACTTTTGCTTTTGGGCCGCTGCCCTTCTTGCCTTCAATAATTATCTGACCATCTTGGGTGTAAACATCGATACAGGCCGCATTCACGCAATCCACAGCGTTGGCTGTGCTCAATGGCGCTAGCAGGGTAAGAAGCAAACAGATCAGTAGTTTTCGCATCTGCGCAGGCTAGGTTCGATCACCAACTCGGATCTGAGCACCCTGCAAAATTGTGGATGATGTGAGAGCCTAGAACTGTGGCGATGCGCGATGGTGATGGTTGGGTCGAATGTGACTGCGGTAATCGCCATTGGGGAAAGCACGGCGCAGCTGGCCTGTTGCTAATTCGCGACCAACACTTGCTGTTGCAACATCGTGCGCCTTGGGTGCATAACGGCGATACCTGGGGCGTTCCGGGCGGTGCTCGTGATTCGCACGAAACTATTATTGAAGCTGCGGTACGCGAAGCAGTTGAAGAGACAGGCATTGACCCAACGCATCTGCAACCGATAACTACATTTTCTGATCTGCATGGAAACTGGCGCTACGACACCGTATTAGCAAGTGCGACTTCGGAATTAGTGGCACGCGAATTAAATGATGAATCTCATGAAGTTCGTTGGGTGCATTGGCAAGAGGTCACACAGTTGGATCTGCACCCGAGTTTTGCGAAAACTTGGCCGCAGGTTTTAGAAATTCTTAATGATTTGATCGCACCAGTTTAATTCGGCTTCTGGCACATGTGCTACCAAGATAATTGTCTTACCAGCTTTCGCCGCCGCCTTAAGTAATTCAATAACTCGAGTAGTGCTCTCAACATCTTGCGCAGCAAGTGGTTCATCTAGCAACAGCACTGGTGCATCAACTGCGATTGCTAAAGCGATGGCAACTCGTTGTCTTTCACCGCCCGATAATTCAGTAACTTTTCGATTAGCTAAATCGCTGATGCCTAAGTTAGTTAATGCGACACTTTCGCTTTCCGAGGTCGAACCAGCAGAGCGCGCCATTGCCAAAACTTCTTCAACTGTGAAAGCTAAATTAAACATTGGTTGCTGCAGAACCACACTACGGACTTTGGCTAATTCGGCGATCTGGTAACTAGCTAAATCTTTTTCATTGAGCGAAATCGTGCCACTAACTAACGGCAGATCGCCAGCAATCGCTGCAAGAAGAGTGCTCTTGCCGCAACCGTTGGGGCCGATAATTGCCGTGATCGTGCCGACTTTAAACTCGGCGCTAAAGTCCTTAATGACGGCCGTTGCACCGCGCGTGACTGAGATTGAGTTAACTGAAATCATGAATGGCTCCAACTACTTTGGCGGTTGCGCACCAAGATCGCCAGAATCGGCGCACCGATCAGGGCGGTAAAGAGCCCTACATTTAACTCATTCGGGGCCGCAATAGTGCGCGCCAAAGTATCGGCAATCAACAAGATAGTTGCTCCAAGTAGCGCGCTTTGCAAAATTAGTGGCCGATGTTTTGGGCCACCAATTAACCGAGCGATGTGTGGCGCTGCTAAACCTAAGAACGAGATCGTGCCCACGGTGCTAACGGCTGCTCCGATTAAAATCGCCAACGCAACGAGTGCTATTCGGCGAACTTTGCGCGAATCTATTCCGAGGTGTCTAGCAGTTGTGTCTCCAAGTGAGAGTAAATCCAATTTAGGTGCAATGAAGAGTGCAATCGCGGCTCCGACTAAGGTAAAAGAAAGTAGTGGAATCAAGTCGCTTGAGTTAGTTAAAGCCAATGAACCAAAACTCCAGAACGAAATTGATCTGGCATCTGAACGTGAGATCGCCGTTGTTAAAAGTCCAACCACAGCTGAGATCGTGGCAGATAACGAAAGTCCAATAATTACCAAATTCAGGGGCGACACATTTCGATCCAGGGTCGCAAAACGCAGCGTCATCAGGGTCGCAAGTAGAGCACCAATTGCGGCAATCACCATAGCGCCAACTGAACCAATCACTACAACATTTGTAAGCACGCCAATAACAACGGCGAGGGCGGCACCTGCTGAAGTTCCTAAGATCGCTGGTTCGGCTAACGGATTATTGGTGGCACCTTGTGCCAGTGCGCCAGCAACACCGAGTGCGGCGCCTACAATTAACGCGGTCGCAATTCGAGGAATGCGAATCTGCCAAAGTATTTCGGCCGCACTAGTACTAGCAGTTGGATTCAAAAGTGCTGAGAACAAGCCATCTATCTGGGTTGCACCAACGCTTAACGAAAGCGCCACCATCGCGAGTAGAAAAAACAGATTAATCGTTAGGAAAGCGCTGCGATTACGCATTTGCGATCACTCCGAAAGCCGCGGCCATTTTCTCAATCAGAGATGGGGTTCGGGGGCCGAAACTTAAAAGAAGTGAGTCATCAACTGCTACAACTTGGCGATTCTTGCCGGCTTGTGTTTGAGCGATACCCGGCAACTCAACTAACCCTGATACTCCCCCGACAGATTCGAGCCCTTCAATCATGACCAAAATTAAATCTGGATTTAACTGCGCCATAGTTTCAGCGGTTAGCGGTGTAAAAGGCTTAGCTAACTGCTTGGCTCCGACATCAATGGCTCCCGTGGCATTGATTAGGTAGTCAGCTCCTGAGCCTTGCCCACCAACTAAATAAATCGAACTGGTTCCACGCAGATAAAGAAAAGCTATTTTCTTTTGTTTATCAGCAGAAGTAGCTCCGGCCAGAGTTACATCTACAGATTCGGCAAGAACCTTTTGCAACAACGCGGCGCTTTGCGGTGCACCGAGTGCGGTGCCAAGCTCTTTAATCTTTATGAGTAAATCTGCCAAGTTCCAGCTTTGGGAAATATTAATTATTGGAATTCCAGCGCTTTCTAATTTGGTGATCGCGCTACTTGGCCCAGTTGCATCATCAACAATTACTAAATTTGGCTGCACCGCAATTATGGTTTCGGGAATCACTTGATGCCCGGAGGTAACTACCGGAACATCTTTTAACTCGATCGTGCTGCTTGCAATATCTCGACCAACTAAGTTATCTCGGTATCCCATTGCGGCAATTAATTCAGCTGCCCCATTTGCCAGTGCCACAATTCGCGCATCAGTTAATTCTTCAACGGGTGTAATCGAAACGCTAGCTACATCTGCTTGAGTAATTACAGTTTGTGAATCTACCGAACTCTGAGCACATGCTGTGAGCAATAAAATCGGCAGAAGTGTGAGCGCCATTACTTTCAAATTCGGCTTCCGACGCATTTACATATTGTGCCAAAGATTGTCCCGACAGATACGAATGTTCTGTCGGCTAACTTTTTTGTGCGCGGGTACTACGGTTTGCATATGCGTAAAACGCTTATCTTGAGCCTTCTTTTCGGCTTAGCGCTGCCGCAAAATTCTTATGCCGCAAGCAAATCAGTTACTGGTGATTTTGGTCAGACGCTGACCGCTTCCGCTACTTCTGTTGCGAATAACGCAGTCATCACCGTGACTGGAAAACGCTTTGATGAAAGTGTCGGAATCTATTTAGCAATTTGCGTGGTTCCTAAAAAGGGAATGCAACCAACCCCATGTGGTGGTGGCGTTAACAAGTCTGGTGTGGGCGAAGGTTCATTTTGGATCTCTTCAAACCCGCCGCCATATGGAGTCGGCTTAGCTGATCCGTTTAAGCCAGGTGGTCGGTTTAGTTACAAAATTAGAATGAGTAAGAAGATTGGCAAGTTTGATTGCAAGAAAGTTAAGTGCGCTGTAGCCGTTAGGGCAGATCATTTAAGAAGTGAAGATCGTAGCTATGACCTTTATTTACCGATTACTTTCAAATAGGAGATCCAAATGAGAAGAATAATTCTGGCAGTTTTCGTAGTCGCAGGACTATTAGTTGCACCAACTGTTGCTAACGCACAGGCCAAAGTAGTAGGCGGGCCACTAACTGATTTATCAGCAGCGCCGACAATTAACTTGTCAATTACTGGGTTTCCGACTAAAGGTGGCCTTTACTTTTTGCAATGCACTGCACCAACCGGGCCAACTCGCCCCACCACTTGCAATGATGCGGCCCAACTCTGGATTTCAACCGAACGTGGTGCCAACTTTGCCCCAACTGCCAATATTGTGTTTAAGCCAGCGGCAAGTTACCAAACTCGCACGGGTGCCGAAATTGATTGCCGCAAAGTTTCCTGTGGAATCTACATTCGATACGACCACACTAACGGCACAGATTTCAGCGAAGATAACTTCATCGCCCTGACTTTCAAAAGTGGCGATAACACACCAACTTTAGTAAGTGATGAAATTACGGCTTCAATCGGTGGTGTTGCACTGAGCCAACGAAACCCAATCACGATGGCTTACCGAGCTCCGGGGCTACTACTAGCAAGTGCTAAATCAGGTGCTGCGTTGACCTTTAAGTCATATGCGCCAGCTTGCACTTTAGTTGACGGTGTTGTTACCGCCCTAAAAGGTACCGGGGCCTGCGATATCGGTGTGACTTCTCCGGGCAACGCAACCTACGGGCCAATTGAAGTTCATTTCCCGATTTATCTAACTACAGGTACCGATGGAATCTTGAATAAGGCGTATCCGACCACATTGAAACTCAAGAAGAGCGTTTCACTAAAGAGCGATAGTTTGTTTGGCGAGAAACTGAAATTTACAACTTCAAGTAAGGCGTGCCGAGTTTCGGGCAGCAAAGTAACTGCGCTGAAAAAAGGAAGCTGCTTGATCTCAATAACTGGGCCAAGTGTGACTGATCTATTTACGGGCGTTAAAGACACCCACAAGATTACGATTAAATAAGAGTTCGTAATCCCGCAATACAGAACGCGGTAGTTCTAGAGATTTCTATCTCTGCGCTATTGCCGTTTTCAATTCGCTTAGTCGCTGAATCGGTAACTGACTGAATCATGCTTAAGGCATAGTGCAGATCGCGCACCCCAATTTGCGTTAGCGCCGAAGTTAATGGGGCTAGTAGTGCTCGGTGAGCAGCACCGATTTCTGCGCTGCGATTAACTGGTAACGATGTAGCGCTTAACGCTTTTGCTAATAAGTGACGACCATCGGCGATGTATTGCAGCGCCGACTCAATCCAATTAGCAATTGCTTCTTCGGGCAAGTTGGCAGGTTCGACAGCGCTAACCAATATCTCGGTAAATGCTGAAAGTTCTTCAATAATTAAATCCGCGACTAGCTCTGCGCTGCTGCCGAAATATTCATAAACCGAAGTTCGAGCGAGCCCAGCTCGTTGCGCAACAGCTGCAACGGTAATTGCTTCGCTGCCCGATTCGAGGGCGATTGCTGCGGCAGCACTGATCAACTGGCTGCGGCGCCACTCACGCTGTTGCACCAAATTCATGGTGTTGATCCGAGGCATGAGCCAATCTTTACATTTCTTGGGCTAATCGGCGCAACGAATCTCGCACCACGGCTGGGTCGGTTGTGCGCCAGAGCGGTGGCATTGAGTTCAAAAGCACACTGCCGTAGCGCTTATTTACGATGCGCGAATCCAGGATTGCGACTACCCCGCGATCGGCTTCAGAACGGATCAAGCGGCCCGTGCCCTGTGCCAACAAGAGCGCGGCCCGCGGCATCGAAACCTGCATGAATCCGCTGCCGCCGGCTTTATCGGCCTGGGCTGCGCGAGCTGCCATAACTGGTTCATCTGGACGCGGGAAAGGAATGCGATCGATCACAACTAATGAGCAAGCCCGACCCGGCACATCGACACCCTGCCACAAAGACATGGTGCCTAGCAAAATTGAAGTTTCATCGCTGGCGAATTTTTCAACAAGTGGACCAACTGAATCACCACGTTTTTGAGTAATGATCTTTATCGGAAGTTCAGCTAACACTTTACGCAAATGTGCATCTGCGGCTTCGACTCCGCGCCATGAACTAAAGAGTGCCAGCGTGCGACCGCCAGCAGCATCAATTAACTCACCTAGTTCATCTAGAACTTCTTGGCTTAAGCCATCGCGACCTGGTTCGGGTAAATGTTTTGGTAAATACAAAACGCCTTGATTAGCAAAATCAAAAGGAGAACCAACATCTAGCATCTGCACATTTGCCGGATCAATCTCATCTTTGGCAACTTCGGTATCAGCATCGCCACCAACTATGAAACCAATTGATTTAGCCATCGCATCAAATGAATTGCCCACTGTCAGAGTTGCCGACGTTGCAATAACCGGCGTCTTAGTTAAAAGATTTGATCGCAAAACTTCAGAGACTGAAAGGGGTGCTAAATAGAGCGTTGAAAAAGTTGGCTCATACCAAAGTACTTGGCTATTACTCTGCTTTAGTAACTTGCCACAGGTAGTTGCAATCTCATTAACTGCGCCCTTTACTCGAGCCCGCTCGGCAATTGTGTCTGAATCAACGATTTCTTCATCGATGGCGATTAGCGCAATGATCGCTTTAGCTGCCTCTAAAACCTTACGAATCGGGGCTTCTAGCGACGATGGAATATCTTCTAACCGACCACTTTTCGTGAAATCACCACGGATATCTTGGCCGTAATCAGCCATGGCATCATGGAAATCATCAGCTACTTTTGCAAAAGTATCTGCTAACTTGCCGGGCAGATGTTTACGGGCCATTGCCGCAGCCCTAATAACACGGGCCGAAGTTAACTCTTCAGTCACGGCCTGAGTTGTGCGATCCATAAACTCATGAGCTTCATCGAGAATTACCGCGTCGCGCTCAGGCAAGATCGGATGCGAATCAACAATTTCAATTGCCAACAGGGTGTGATTAGTAATTACCACATCGGCAGTTTGCGCTTTCGCTTTGGCTTTAGCGGCAAAGCACTGTGCGCCATAAGCACAAACGTCAGCACCAACGCATTCACGACCAGATAACGAATTGGCTAACCAGACTCGGCGATCGACATCAGGGGCATCATCGCGATCGCCACTAACTCCTGGCGTCTTAGCCCACGCAGTTAAACGATTGGCATCTTTTCCTAAACTAGAAATTTCGAGTAGTACTTCGCCATCAGGGTCGGCAGTTTCTGAATTCATCTTCTGCAAGCAAACATAATTACCAACACCTTTATAAACGGCATAAGTAATTTCGCGACCGAGCGCTTTTTCAAGTGCTGGTACAACTGCTGGTAGATCGCGTTCTACCAACTGACGCTGTAGTGCAAGGGTTGCGGTTGCAACTAAAACTTTTCGACCATGAACTAAGGCAGGTACTAAATAAGCAAGTGATTTTCCAGTGCCAGTACCTGCTTGAACCATTAAATGATGTTGATCGCTTAGTGCATTGGCTACAGCTTCGGCCATCTCGATCTGACCTTCACGAGTTTGCCCACCGATTGCCGCAACTGCAGCCTCAAGGGCTTTGCGGGTTTGGGTCGATAATGCGCTGCTCACAAGGGCAACCTTAACTACTTTGCTTTACTGCGAAGTCCAAGCACCATCAACTGGAATCGCTGCCCCAGTAATGTTGTGAGCCGCTGGGTTACATAACCACAAGGCAAGTGCGCCGATATCGCTAGGCGATGACATGCGTTGACTTGGTTGCTTTTCACTAAGCAGATCGGCAATACCGGCAGCACGATCACCATCGTGTAAATCAACGCGAGCTTGAATTTGCGGCTCAATTAGTGCAGTTTCCACCCAACCTGGACAGATCGCGTTGATAGTTACGCCGCCAGAATTTCGATCGCCCACGTTTGCATATTCCAAAGCAGCGACTTTGGTTAAACCAACTACGCCATGTTTAGCAGCGACATAAGGTGCTTTGGCAGCCGAGGCCACTAAGCCGTGAACGGAGGCGATATTAATTACCCGCCCAGAGCCGCGCTTAGCCATCTCGGGCAATAACAAATGCATTGTGTCGAAGAAAGAGGAAAGATTAATTGCGATGATGTCATTCCACTTACTACGTGGCATCTCAGCAATCGTTGCAGTGTGCTGAATTCCGGCGTTATTAACCAGAATGTCTACGGCTCCCCCGCTTAGGATTTTTGCGATCAAGCTTTCAGTTGCATCACTGTCGCGCAGATCTGAAACATGACTTTCAACTTTGCTCGCACCTGCTGCTATTACTGCGCTTTCGGCTTTAGCAATTGTTTCGGCATCAGCTAAGCCGTGCAGAACGATTGCCGCGCCTTCGCTTGCAAGTGAGGTAGCGATGCCTAAGCCGATTCCTTGAAATGACCCTGTGATGAATGCGCGCTTGCCAGCTAATGAGTTTGTCATTTACTTGTCTCCATAAACTAATCGCGCAACTGCTTCAGCGCCAACTTCATCTAACAATATGTCGTAATGATTGGTATCGGCAATGGTGTGCATTTTTAGCTTTGGATACTTAGGCATTACCGCCGCCAGCACTGGTTCTGGATACAAGCCACCTTCTTCATTCTGCAAACCACGAACTGCGCGAATGAACAAAACATCTTCGACTAACTTCTCGAGAGTCTTTTCAATCAACTTGCTCACAAATAAATCTTCACTATCTTCTTCAACCGCTTTTGGGTTAGTGCGAGCTTTAAGTTTTGGGGCCTCGCCTTGCAAGTCATATTCAACGTATTCATCGAGTACTGGTGACCAACCCTTTATAAATGCGGCCTGTGGTTTCCAGTAATTACGATAAGCATCAACTGATTCAAAGGTCATCGCCAATCGCGCCATAGCTGGTCCAAGTACATATGGCATTACTTGAGCGACAGTCATGCCAGGTGGCAATGGCAGCGGGATTCCCCCATCAACTAAAACTAATTTCTTAACAAGTTTTGGTTCGGTGCCTTGCAAAGCGACTGCAACAAATGCACCCATTGAATGACCAATAACATCAAGGCTTTCAACACCAATAAATTTAATTACATCAGCCATATCTCTGGCATGGTTTTTCATTCCGAAAGGTCCGGGCAAATTATTGGATTCTCCACGACCTCTCAGGTCTACCGCATAAGGCACAAAGCCACGTTCAACAAGGGACTTTGCAAAGAGTTGAAAGGCTCGGTTAGAAGAGGTAACGCCGTGAATAAGTAATACGGACAAATGGTTTGCCGAAGGGGTGTTGTTACCAAAACGATATAAAGCTAGGTGGCCGCCCTTGACTGGGACTGCAAGTTTTTCAGTTGGAAGGTATCGCTCATTGGCCATGTCTTAACTATAGGTAACGAAACGTAATTCTTCTAGAGCCTAGCGAAATTCGGAAAAATTGCGCTGACCGCCTAAACTATGGCCTATGCAGATCGCCAATCGATCAGCTATTAATTTCTAAAGGAGATTAAATGTTAAAGAAGTCTTCGATCAAGACAGCCCTAGTTGCTGCACTTGCAATGGCACTAGTTGCGCCAGTTTCAACCGCGCCAGCTAACGCTGCAACTGAAATCAAGATCGGTGTTATTACATCAACATCAGGTGGCCTAAAGTCATACGGCGATGCTTATATCGACGGACTTGAGTGGGGTCTTAAGTACTACACAAACGGCAAGAACGCAGTTGATGGTCGTAAATTTGTAATCACCAAGAAGGATGATGGCGCAGATCCTGCATCAGCCACTGCCTCATTCAAGGAAATGGTCGGAAACGGCACAAACATTATTGTTGGAACCGCATCATCAGGTGTTGCTCTAACTCTTGCACCCTTAGCGGCTCAGAACAAGGTTCTTTATATTTCTGGTCCAGCTAAGAACGATGCAATTACCTCTGCAGCGAACAAATATGTTTTCCGTTCCGGAAACACATCGCTACAAGATTTCGCGCCATTGCAAAAAATTAAGCCAATTAAGGGCAAGAAAGTTATTCTCTTCGTTGAAGATAACCCATTTGGTCTTGGAAACATCTTTGCTGCCAAGGCTTACCTTGCTTCAAAAGGAGCGATATTTGAAGAAATCAAAGTTCCTACAACAACTGTAGATTTCACACCTTTTGCTAAGAAGGCTGCAGATGCTAACGGCGCTTATATCTTTATCGCGTGGTCAAATGCGGCAACAGCTGGTGCGATGTTTACATCACTAGTGCAGCAGAAGGCGTATGCAACAGCTCGCCCAATTACCGGTCTTGCTGGTGTTGATACTTACAACATCTACGGATCACTATTAGAAGGCGCTAATGCGATCCTGACCAATAGCTACTTCCCAGGTGTAGTAAAGGGCAAGGCAGCTACTGCAATTGCTGCTGACTATGCAAAGGCTGGAAAGACACAAGACCTATTTACATCAACCGGCGTTAACGCTGCGCAGATGATCATTGCTGCAGTTAAGGGCAATGCAGATCTTGATGTAGATAAAATGATCACAACGCTTGAATCACTTTCCTTTGTTGGTTTAACTGGTCTAACCAAAGTTAACAAGACAAACCACACCTTGATTCAGTCAATGTTCCTAACCAAGCTAACTAAGGTTAATGGTCGTTATGTACCATCCTTGGTAAGTACTCTTTACAACGTAAAGGTCTGACCTAGTTAATTAAGTAAGTCTGGCCCTACATTTCGGTGTGGGGCCAGACTTATTTTTTAACTCTAATCACAGTAAATCAGGCTTGAATAATTAGATTATTGAATTGAGAGCAGGTAGATTATCCAAATGACTTCAGCCCTATCGGTCGAAAACCTTGGTCTAACTATTGGTGGTGCCAAGATTCTTGAGGGCATCACGCTCTCGGTTAAGCAGAACGAAACCCTAGGCATCATCGGCCCAAATGGCGCCGGCAAAACTTCTTTCTTCAATTTACTCTCGGGGTTACGCGAAGCAACAACTGGCACAATTCATTTGGGCGATAAAGAGATCACCAACTTAAAGCCACATCAGCGCGCACAAGCAGGAATCGCTCGTACTTTTCAAACTTCAAGTATTTTTCCATTCTTATCGCTGCTAGAAAATGTGCGCATTGCAGCTCAGGTTGCCGATGGTTCGTCAATGAACCTAACCAAGGGCGCTGATAAATATAAAGATGTGCTCTATCACGCCAGCGCCTGTCTTGAGCAAGTTGGCCTACTCAATAAAGGCGCGCTATTTGCTGGTTCCCTCTCACATGGTGACAAGCGCCGGCTAGAGATCGCCATTGTTTTAGCTTCAAAATCAGATGTGGTTTTACTTGATGAGCCAATGGCGGGTATGAGCGTTGAAAATATTCCAGCGCTGGTTGAGATTATTCGCTCACTAGCAACTGTTCATAAGAAGACTGTGCTGATTGTTGAGCACCATATGGAAGTAGTTTTGGGGCTGGCAGATCGAATTGCGGTTTTGAATTATGGCGAGCTACTAACGATCGATACCCCGCAAAATGTTATGGATAATCCGACTGTACAAAGTGCTTATTTAGGGGCCGAACTATGAGTTCGCTTGAGGTAAAAGATCTACACGTAACGATCAATGGCTCTCATATTTTGCAAGGCGTTAATTTCTTTGTGCCTGAGAACAAAGTAACGGCGCTACTCGGTCGCAACGGCGTTGGAAAATCTACGACGCTCAAAGCCATCATGGGCTTAAACCCAGGCACCGGCAGCATCAAATTTGGTGGCACTGAAATCGTTGCTATGCCAACCCACAAGATCGTGCAAATGGGCATGGGTTATGTACCCGAAGACCGCGAGATTTTTGCCAGTTTAACTGTCAAAGAGAACTTGTCGCTGGCTGCTCGCGATGAGCAACCGAATTACGAAATGGTTTATTCGCTATTTCCTGAACTACTTACTCGCACTAGCCAACGTGCCGGCACGCTCTCTGGTGGCCAGCAGCAGATGGTGGCAATCTCGCGAGCCCTTCTTAACAAAAATAACATCTTGCTAATCGATGAACCAACTAAAGGTTTAGCGCCAAAACTAGTAACTGAAGTGGCTAAATCTCTAGCCCACGTTGCTGACCAATCAACGATGCTGATCGTAGAGCAGAACTTGGCACTTGTTAAAGCCATCGCGCAAAACATCATTGTGATGGATCAAGGCAAAGTTGTTTTCGAAGGCGGCCCCGAAAATCTACAAGATGAAGCTTTTGTTAAATCAATGCTGGGCGTTAGTGGGGGTCATAAGTAAATGAGTACTTTCCTACTTATCTTAATTACTGGTATCGGTTTAGGCGCTTTGTATTTCCTAGTTGCATCAGGCCTCTCCCTTATTTATGGCCTAATGGGTGTTCTTAACTTTGCTCATGGTGCGTTTTTGACCATTGGCGCATTTACCGGCTTATGGATTTCGACCAAAGTCTTCCCAAATCCAACTACTGGAACTTTCATAGTTTCAATGTTGGCTGGTGGAATCATGGCTGGCTTATTCGCGCTCTTAATGGAGCAACTGGTAATTACTCGTCTTTATAACCGCCACATTGATCAAGCGCTGGTTACCGTTGGTGTTTCCTTAGTTGTGACTGCACTACTTGGTGGCTGGTTCGGTTTCGACGCCCAGTTCTTGCCTACCCCACTTTGGTTTATGAATGCGGTAACCATTGGTGATGCCATTATTCCAGTCGATCGTTTTATCTACATTGCAGTAGCTGCAATCTTGCTAATCGCAATGCTTAGCATTTTGAGATTTACTCGCATCGGCTTAATCATTCGCGCTGGTGTTGAAAACCGCGCCATGGTTACCGCCCTTGGCATTAACGTGCGATTGGCCTTTAGCACCGTCTTTTTCATTGGCGGATTTGCCGCCGGTGTTGGTGGCGTTCTGATCTCGGTCTTCTCGTACGGCGTATCGCCACTAATGGGCGGATCTTGGCTGATTTATGGCTTTATCGTCGTAGTAGTAGGCGGTATGGGCTCTATAGCTGGTAGCGCAATCGCAGCTATGTTAATTGGCATTACAAACCAGTTTGCAAATTATTATTTCACTGGCTTAGGCGACTTCGTCGTGGTAATTATTTTGGCAGCAGTTTTGTTAACTAAGCCAACTGGCTTGCTCGGAAAGGTCAGCCATTAATTATGTTACGTTGGAAATACTCTCGCCCATTGCTCATAGCAATCACACTAATCTTTGCCATCTTGCCGTTTGCTGGCGATAACCCGCTATCTAAAGCCGGTCTTCAGCAAACTATGGCAGTTGCCTTTTTATTCGGCGCGCTGGCGCTAACTTACGACTTGCTCTTTGGTTTTACTGGTTTGCTCTCATTTGGTCATGCCCTTTATTTTGCCAGCGGAATGTATGTAACAGCTATCTTGATCAATGACTTTAATGTTCATTTCTTGCTAGCTATTCTCTGCGCAATTCTCTTTACCTCACTATTGGCAGCCTTAACTGGTGGCGCAGCATTGCGTACAACTGGCATCACTTTTGCCATGGTGACTTTGGCCTTTGGCCAAGCGGGCCACGTATTTATTGCCCGAGATTTTGGTGGTTTCACAAATGGTGACGATGGCCTACCAGTTAACGCAGACCGACTACCTGACTTCTTTATTGGCGTTGTAAACACCAAATATCTCTACCTATTAGCTCTGGGAATTTTGGTATTTATCTATCTCGCGGCTTGGTGGATTACCGAAAGTTCAGCGGGCCGAGTATTTGCCGCCCTTCGCGATAATGAGCAACGAGTCTCCGTGCTTGGGTTAAACCCAAATCGCTTTAAGTTGCTTTCCTTCGTTTTATCTGCGGCGATGGCTGCCTTAATTGGTGCCGCGATGTTGATTGTGAGCGGCTCTGGTTCACCTCGCTACGCAGCTGCTGACATCACGATTGCCCTTCTCTTGATGGTGATTTTGGGCGGTCCAGTAACTCGCTGGGGCGCAGTGCTCGGAGGCATTATCTACTCAGTCCTAAGCACCCGCTTAACCGTGCTTAGCGATGGAACTGCCTTTGATTCATTGCCAAATTTCATTGGCGGGCCGCTAACTGAACCAGCATTTACGTTAGGTTTAATTTTTATCTTCATCGTAATGTTCGCACCGGGTGGAATCTCAGGTGCTTACTACCGAGCGCGCTTTAAGTATTTAAATAAAGGCAAGTAATTGAGCCAAGAATTACTTTGGCAACCAAGCGAAACTGCTATTGCCAATAGCGCACTGACTTCGCTTACCAAAGCTGCCGTTGTAAAAACTGGATTAAACCTTGATTCATATGAAGACCTACATAAGTGGAGCATCAGTCAACCTGGTGATTTCTGGTCACTAGTTTGGGATCACTTAGAAATCATTGGCGATAAAGGCAGCGTTAACTACTCCCCCGGTAAAAACTTTATTGATGCCAAATTTTTTCCGGAAAGTTCACTTAACATCGCCGAGAATATTCTGGCTCAAGGCAAAACTGATGAAGTTGCCATCATTGCAATCGATGAAGCCGGCAATCGCAGCGAACTAACTTGGGGCCAACTACGAGTTCAGTCAGCTGCAGTTGCCGCCGCCCTTACAGATTTAGGTGTTGTAGCTGGCGACCGGGTTGTTGCTTGGACACCTAACTATGCCGAAGTAATTATCTACGCACTTGGCGCTTTAAGTATTGGCGCAGTTGTTAGTACTTCTTCGCCAGACTTTGCGCCGAACGCGGTGCTAGATCGCTTTGGCCAGATCGAACCTAAGGTTTTGCTGGCAGCGCAAAGTTATTCATATAACGGTAAATCATTTGATTGCATTGAAAGACTTACTGAAATTGCGGCATCGCTACCAACGTTAGTTAAGACAGTTCTAATTACTGAACAAGCGAACGAGTTCACTAGTTTTGATAATTGGATCAAGCCGTACATAGGCGCTGAAGCTAAGTTTGTTAGATTGCCCTTCAACCACCCAGGTTTTGTGCTCTTCTCAAGTGGCACTACTGGCAAACCAAAGTGCATTATTCATAGCGCAGCTGGTGTTTACTTAAAGGCGGTAGCTGAGCATCGCTATCAATTCAATACTAAGCCTGGCGATAAAGTTTTCTTCTACACAACTTGTGGCTGGATGATGTGGAACTGGCTGGCAACTGGCCTTGGCGCAGGCGCAACCATTGTCCTCTTTGATGGCCAACCGATGTATCCAAATCCTGAACGGCTCTTTGATATTGCCCAGAATGAGAAGTTAGATTTCTTCGGCGTCTCCGCCAAGTTTATCGACTCTGCTGCAAAGGCTGATTTAAAGCCGCTGCAGACCCATGATTTAAGCAATTTAAAGGTAATCGCCTCTACTGGTTCAGTGCTGGCGCCAGAGAGCTTTGATTATGTCTATCGCGAGGTAAAGAAAGATGTGCACTTGGCTTCAATGTCAGGTGGCACCGATATCTGTGGCTGTTTTGCCGCCGGCATCTCAACTCAAGGTGTTTATCGCGGTGAACTACAAGGCCCGGTGCTCGGCATGGCAACTGATGTTTATGACGTGCAAGGAAAGTCCGCAACTGCCGATGAAAAAGGCGAACTAGTTTGCACCGTGCCTTTCCCGTCAAAACCAATTGGGTTCTGGGGCGATGTTGATAACGCCAAGTACCGAAGTGCTTATTACGAAGGCTTCGCTGGCGTTTGGACCCATGGTGACTTTGCCGCCAAAACAAAATCAGGTGGCTTCGTAATCTATGGTCGTAGTGATGCCACACTAAATTCTAAAGGCGTGCGAATCGGTACTGCTGAGATTTATCGCGTAGTTGAAACATTTGCCCAAGTTCAAGAAGCGATGGCAGTCTCGCAAGATTTCGAAGGCGATACTCGGGTAGCTCTTTTCATTACGTTAAAGAGCGGCGCCGAATTAACCCCAGAGTTTGAGAAAGAAATCAAGACCGCACTTCGAGTTCAAGCCAGCCCGCGCCATGTGCCGGATTTGATTGTGGCAGCCCCTGAACTACCTCGCACGAAATCAAATAAGTTAGTTGAGCTAGCGGTGGGCGATGTAATCAATGGTCGCGAAGTTCGTAACCGTGACGCGCTAGCTAACCCCCTAGCGCTAGATTGGTTTAAGCAGTTCGCGCTTTAGGAAATACTGCGAAAATATCTAACTAGCCAATAATTCTGGTAGCTAGTTCAGTTAAGGATTTTCCTTTTAAACTAGGAATACAAACGCCATCTAAATCTGATCCGCTCGAAATGAATCCCGCTGGAATCCATTCATCGCCATGTATCAGACCAGCAATTGCACCTAGCAGAGCAGGCATTGAATCAAGCTTTCGCTTATGAATTGTGCCTGCCAATAGAAAGTCATTAGAGCTCTTTGCTACTTTCAAGTAACACAAAATTAGAGCGAGAGACTCTGGGGCTGAAATTGAGTATGAATAAATACGATCAATAACAACATCTTCCAGAATGTAGGCAACTTCGGTTACCGATTTAGCTCCGGCTGTAGCAGCCAGAGCATCTGCAACTACTCTTTGCGACCAACTTCCGTCTGGCAGTTGCTTTAGCGCCTTAGCCACCGCTGCATCAGCTGTTTCATCGGCCAGTAACGAGGTAACCACCGTGGCAAGTGCCAGTGCGCAATAAATTCCGTCTTCGCTATGAGTTACTTCAGCATCGGATCTAGTTTTTTCTAGCGCCTGAGCTTCGTTTCCGCGAAATATCAAAGCTGCCGCTAGTGATCTAATCATTGCCATATCGTCGAAATAATGAGGGTTGTCATGACCGCTATGTGGTGGCATTTTTCCGGACTTCAAGTTATCAAGTGCCATCAAGGTTCCGGTGCGGCCTCTTAAATCTTCATCGCTATTGGCCAACTTTGTCCATGCCGACTTAGGTTCTACGCCAGCTAAATGAATATCGGCAGAAAAATACAACCACTCAGAATCATCTGTTGGGCGTGGCCCCAGGAATTCAACCGATTGTGCATGCGTATAAACAGTTGGATAAGTATTTTGCTTTTGATCAAAGGCAAACTGAGTCAAACTAATCATTCGATTTGAACGTTTAACGTTTAATAGTCGAAGACGGTGAGTAGTTGATGGGAACGACATGGCATCGCCAAATGCCAGACCGAATACTGCTCCGCGAATCTTGCTTTCCTGGGAATGGCTCACTTGCTACCCATTTCTACTAGTGAATCTGCGACACTTAATGGCTCCATGCCTTTAGTGAAAGCAAGACATGATCCGCCCACACTGGTAACGGCTACTTTCCACTTATCTGGGATGTTTGCATAGCCTGAGATAGAACCAGCTACCGCGCCTGACATTGCGGCGATGGTGTCAGCGTCTCGACCAAGGTTCACTGCGAACAACAGTGACTTAGCAAAGTCGCCCTTGCCATATAGAACCGATGCCAGAGCTAGGGAAACAGCCTCGGGTGCTAAGTCGGCAAAGAAATACTTAGTTTGCGCAACTTTATCTAAAAGCTTTTCGGCATTAACAAAAAGTGATTCGTTAACATTCTCGTTAAGAATATTTTGAGCATCGACCAAAGTTCTATATGTCCAAGAATCTTTAGGTACGGAATTTAGTGCATCGGAATAAACTTCTAAGTAACTCTTTCCTGCCATGCCACTAGTTACAGCAACGGCAATTGCGATACCTGAGTAAATGCCTTCACCTGAATGGCTAACTTCGCCATCGGCAATGGTGATTCTCTTGGCCATTTCAATGTCGCCATTTGCAATTACCCCAATTGGCGCAACTCGCATAGCTAAACCATCGCTCCAGGCGTGATTATGTTGACCTGAAAATGGTGGCATTAAACCAACTTTTAAATTCTGAATCGCATTCATTTCGCTAAATCCAGCACCAAGAAATGCAGCAGTTTGAGTACAAACTTTAGTTTTCCAAACACTTGCAAAATCTTCTGCCGTAATATTTTTGCCATACTGCAGTAATGCGGCTGCAGTTAATAGGGCGTATTCAGTGTCATCGCTACCTGCTGGTTCGAGATTGACAAAGTCATCAATTGCTCCGTATTTAGCTCGGATATCTTGATATGACATTCCCTCAACTGGGCGCCCTAAAGCGTCGCCAATTGCCAGACCTGCCATTGATCCTCGGGCACGATCAAGTTGCTGACTCAATTAACTCTCCTAATTTGCAAATAGCGTTTCGCGGGCACTTAGTGTTGCTCTTGCCTTCTCGGCATCCTTCTTTCCAATTGCTCTGGCAATACTAGAAAGCTTGTCAGCAGATTCAGAGAAGTCTCTGCGGCTAGCTTTTTCAATATCACTTAGCCAGTCACTCGGAATGTTCTCTATTCCGTTTAATCCGCCTGCAATTGAACCTGCCATCGTTGCAATTGAGTCAGAGTCACGACCGTAGTTGACGCCACCAAGAACACTCTTTCTGAAGTCTCCACCAGCGACAGCAAACATACCTATTGCGATAGGCAATTCTTCAATTGCGAGTAATCGACTTGGCTTTCTAGCGTCATCGCCATGGACTCGATACTCATCTTCTAAAGTATCGAAAGGTTTGAAAGCTTGACGCAATACCGGAATAGCCGCTTTCCAATCTGATACTCCTTCAGCAGCTTTCACTACTGCCACAATCGCTTTTTTGGTTCCATCATTTGCTAGATCTATTGAACATTCGACAATCTCTTTGACGGTTGTTCCGGATACAAAAGACTGAGCTACGCAAGCAGCAAAGACTCCGGCGGCTTCACGACCAAAACTAGATTGATGCGCACCAGCAATTTCAATTGCTTCTTTATATGCGCCAACTGGGTCGGCAGCATTTACTACGCCTACTGGGCTCATGTACATGGCCGCACCGCAATTGACCATGTTGCCAACACCTGCTTCACGTGGATCAACGTGGCCAAAGTGAAGTCTTTGTACTAACCATTTTTCTGCATAAAAAACTCGATGTACTAAAAGTGTTTCTTTCCCTAGTTCAGGAATATATCTAAACTTTTCAATCATCTCTGGGATCATGTATTTAGCGAATTTAAACGCATCGAGATGATCGGCTACTTGCTCGTATACCGAGATCAATGACTCGGTCATTAAAGTATCGTCAGTTATGTGTCCATCGCCTTTATGGTACGGCGACAGTGGTCTAAACGTTTCAAAGTCAGGATGAAACGGACCTTCAATACCTTCTACATATCCACCATAGCGGACTTTAATTTGTTCTGGGCTATAGCCTTCAGTGGTTCCGCCAAGAGCATCGCCAACTGCAGCACCAGCAATTACGCCACGTACCTTGCTTTCAAACATTTAGTCTCCAAGTTATTTAGTGTCCCCAGGATCAGTCTTTACTCTGACCCTGGGGACGTTCTAGATATTTTCAGTCTTTAACGGAGACCAGCCCATCCAGCTGCTACTGCTTTCTTATACTCGTCAAGAGTTATCTTGCCGCTATAGAGCAATCTTGCTTGTGGGTTTTGGAAGGAGCCCTTCCAAGCATCCCACTGTTGCACGAACAAGAATGGCGCAGTAGTTAGATTTCCACCTTGGTTCATTAGGAACTGCCAGTTTGCATCCTTCTTCATGGCCTTAACAGCTGCTTGTCCGCTAGTTGTGCCCGGAATAGATCCGCCAACTGCGATATTTGCCTCAGCTAGGTTCTGAGCTTGCATCAAGAACTTAACAAACTTAACTGAGTTCTTAATCTGCTTGCTCTGAGCACTAACAGAATAGATTCCCGCTGTTGGTGCCTGCTTAGCGCCACCACTGCCTGAAATCATTGGCAAATATTGGTACTTAATATCTGACTGCAGGTCAATGGTGTTTGCCAATGAGTTCTTGGTAAACCACAGTGGCAACTTGCCCGTCAAGAAGTCGGTCTGAGGGCTTGAGCTCACATAACGGCTGCTCATGCTCTTATCAACGTTAATCATTTCAGCGAAGTGATTAACAACTTCTAGTTCAGGAGCTTTTTGAATCAGGCTCGCCTTACGACCAGTTGTAATACCGGTGAAGTACTTAGCACCGACTGTTGGGCCCATAACCATTGTTAGTTTTGCAGCAGAACCCAGACCAACACCGATTCCAGGCTGCTCAGGCGTTGTTACCTTCTTTGCCAAAGCACGAAGTCCATCCCAGGTCAGTTCGTCTGTCTGCTTAGGAACAGCTACGCCTAGCTTCTTAAACAATTCAGTGTTAGCAACAACCATGTATTGCTCGATCATCCAAGGCACACCGAACATTTTTGCTTTGTAATTAACGGTGGTCCAGATTCCTGGGTTGATCTCTTTCTGGATGTAACGCATATCCGGAGCAAGGTTGTATAAATAACCGCTCTTGGCATATTGCAGTGCGGCAGCTGATTCAGTGTCAATAACATCTGGAGCAGTTCCTGCTAAGAAACCAGTTGACAGTTGAGTATAGAGACCTGCTTCATCAACTAGTTCAAGTTTCACGGGAATTGTAGGATTTGCCTTATTCC
>Ga0315901_10000232_pt1:35000-83062 | contig 83062 bp, 66 predicted proteins | sample LakEriMetagenome_10_FD_203761 | JGI IMG/M metagenome (GOLD analysis project Ga0315901, IMG submission 203761) | Freshwater fungal communities from buoy surface, Lake Erie, Ohio, United States - Buoy 2 MA116 | ecosystem: Environmental > Aquatic > Freshwater > Lake | place: USA: Lake... | reverse complement strand
TCCAATGCAGAAAGTGTTCGCGCATTAAATGAAAATACATAATCACGTTTGGGGGCCACCGGAACCTCTTTGCGATAAAGAATACGCTCCTTACTGTTCAATAACTCGGCAGTTATTTGATATCTGCCAATCTCACTAAAGATGCTTTCAAGCTTTTTGTAAATGGAAGCCGTATAGATTGTTGTTTTCTTTGGTTTGGCAATCGGGTTGCCGGAATGTGCATTTTTAAGATCTCTTTCGGGCGACCAAACATACAGGTCGCCTCCTACTGCATTAAGCATGATGGTGTCTCCGGCACATATAGATTTACTATCCCTTAGTTCAACCGATTCGGATTTAGCTAAAGACTGCGTGCTTTTAAGTTGTTCGGAAAGCATTATGATAACGGCACATGCTAAACTGCCGGCAAACACGCCTAATGCCGAATATGTTAAGGTTGTTTTTAATCGGTTTTGTGTTCGTACCTGTGTTTTAAGTGTAACCCGTGGTTTCATCTATCCAAACAATTTAGCCAATCTACGCATGCATTCTCAAATAGTTCCCCGATTCAAATAGCGAATTTTGATGCTAATTTCTGGCGTAGCATTGAAACAATAGAGGTTTAATAACGAATAACATTGGGTCATAATAAAAGCTAATGTCCGTTCTGAATACATACAGATTATTTTCTGTTAACGATACCGAAGATTCTGAAAAGAAATATATAGAGCTACATCGTACCCTATCCCTTATGGGTTTTATGATTTATCCGTTGATGTATTTCTTCGGTATTCACCAAAATCATTTAAATCAGGAGTTTATAGTAATGGACTTTGCCATGGCCATATCCTGTTTGGCATTTTACCTGTCATCTATATATTCAAAAGTGGTCAAAAAAAACGGGTATCTGTTATTTCAGATTATTGCATATGCGGCTGTGCTATTTAGTCTTTATAAGCAATCCGTAATAGGTATTGAAATCAATATCACACTTCTGTTACTGATTTCGATCACGGGAACCGCTTTCATTTATTACAATCATTATCTGATTTATCATGCCGTGGTTTTCGTTGGGTACCTCTACCTGAATTTTAACACACATGCCTATGAGGATGCATTAATCGATCAGATCAAATTGCTCACCATGCAATCCATAATCCTTGGTGTGTTTTATCAATTCTACCGGATTAAACATCAACAACAGACAAAGACAGATATTATGGCATCCCTATTCGATGATGCGCCGGATGCCTTGCTTTTTATCGACACATCAAAAAACGAAATCGTGAATTGTAATAAACGTTCACTTGAACTGTTTGAGTGCTATCATAGGGAGCGATTATTATTTAAGTCGCTTGAGGCTTTATTCCGTAACACCCAGCTCATAAAGGATTTACTGGCATTCTCAGGTAAAAATTCCGATCAGGATATGTTTATTGAGGATGTTTTATTGTTTAAGTTAACCGGTACACCTTTTTGGGCGAATGCGGCGATAAGTCGATTGTCGTTTCAGGGGAATTTATTTATAGTGGTTCGACTCATCGATATCGATAAGGATAAAAAACAGCAAATGGCTATATCGGAGAATGAGGAACGCTACCGCGATATTATTGAACATGCTAAAGATCTGGTATTTACTCATGATATAAATGGTCGTATCGAAATGGCCAATCTTGCCTTTGGCGAAATTCTGGGTTATCAATCTGATGAGCTTCTGGGCTCATCAATTACAGATTACATGGATGCTGACAGCAGAAAAGCCTATTACCAATATCTCGACGAATTAACCGAAAAAGGCGAGTGCCGCGGATTCATCAAATTGATTAGTAAATCCGGCGCCATAAAACAATTTGAATTTTCAAATACGGCTAAGCGAGAGCATCAGAACAAGATTGTTATTAGGGGTATTGCATCTGATGTTACTGAAAGGGTATTGCTTGAGAATAACCTTACTGAAAATCTGGCGCACTTCAGGTTGATATCGGAGAACTCTGCGGATATGATTTGCAAATTATCTAGGAGCGGCCGATTCGAGTACATTTCAAAATCAGGATTACAACTTACCGGATATCATACGGATGAATTAATAGAAACCGAATTTATAAAACTTGTTGCCCCACAAGACAAGGACCACGTGCTGTTAACTTGCCCTTTGTACTGTCTGCAGCTAGACCAAAAACCAACCATTACCGAATTTCGATTTATAAAGAAAAATGGCAAAGAGATATGGGTGCACACCGTATTTAAGCCCATCCTGAATGAACATGGAGCGATAACCGGCTATCAATCCTCATCAAGAGATATCACGGAGCGCAAACTTGCTGAATTGAAATTGGCAAAACAGGCGGAGCTTCAGAAGATTATATTAAACCTGTCATCGGAATATATTAATATGCCTTTGGATGACATTGAACAAGCCATAACCCGTTCATTAAAAGAACTGGGGCAGTTTGTCTCTGCCGATCGTTCATACATATTTGCCTATAACTGGGAGCAGATGACCTGCAGTAATACACACGAATGGTGTAGCGAAGGCACAGAACCACAAATTACCGAATTACAACAGGTGCCTATCGAAGTTATACCTGACTGGATTGAGAAACATAGCAATGGGGCTACCATGTATATCCCCGATGTTTATGCGTTAGCCATAGATAATCCTATCCGGCAGTTACTTGAACCGCAGGCTATCAAAAGCCTGATTGCCATTCCAATGATGGATGGTAAAAAGTGTATTGGTTTTATAGGTTTTGACTCGGTTCGTGAACATCATATATATACAGATAAAGAAGAGACCTTACTTAAGGTTTTTTCTCAGATGCTCGTGAATGTGCAACATCGGATTAGGCTCGAAAAACGATTGATTGAAGAAAAAAATAGAGCGGAACAGGCCGATAATGCTAAATCTGACTATTTGTCTATCATCAGTCATGAAATCCGAACGCCCATGAATGGGATTATAGGGTTAACCGGCTTGCTGGGAAATTCACAGCTGAATCCGGTTCAAAAACAATACGTTTCCGCAGTAAAACAATCCGGCGAGCATCTATTGGTTATCATAAATGATTTGCTCGACTATTCAAAAATTGTAGCGGGCCGTATGGAGTTGGAGTATATTCCATTTAGTCTCCGTTCTCTGCTCGATAATATTCATAATACTTACGGTATCAGAGCCGGTGAGAAGCATATACAGTTCTCAGTGGATTGTAGCAACGAAGTGCCAGACCGGCTCATGGGCGATCCGGTTCGTCTGAATCAGATTTTGGTTAACCTGATTGGCAATGCAATAAAGTTTACGGATAGTGGATCCGTTGTACTAAGGATACAACTCTTAAAACAGTTGAATAAAGGCGTATCCGTCTCGTTTATTGTCAGGGACACGGGCATTGGTATAGCTAAAGAAAAACTCTGTACGGTGTTTGAAAGTTTTAAACAGGGCGGTTCAGATATATCCAGAAAATACGGGGGTACCGGTCTCGGATTGTTTATCGTAAAAAAACTTGTTGAGGCATCTGGCGGATTGATCAAAGTAAAGAGTGCCGTAGGCGAAGGTTGCGAATTCAATATTCAGCTGGACTTCGACATTGCTCAAGCAGATCAGATCGTATCAACACAAGAGAGCAACTTAGCCGATCTGACAGGAACAAGGATATTGCTTGCAGAGGACAATATGGTTAACCAACTTTTGGCTAAAGACCTGATACGGGCCTGGGGTGCGGAGTTAACGATCGTTGAAAATGGACAACAAGTGCTTGATAAACTCGATAGGGAGATTTTTGATTTAGTGATTATGGATGTGCAAATGCCCGTGCTTGGCGGATTGGAAGCTACAACATTGATTCGAACATCGGCACACGACAGCGTTCGTAACATTCCGATAATAGCCATGACGGCCGATGCCGTAAAGCAAAACATACAAAAATGCTTTGATGCCGGCATGAATGATCATATTACTAAACCGTTCATACCGGCCGAGTTGAATAAAATAATCAGCAAGAATACCATAGAAATCAACAAAAAGCGTTTATTTTCAGTGAGCCAAAAAAACCAGGATTCATTGCCTCAGGAGCCAGTTCAAAATATGACTAAAAATCATGATGCTGCATCTTTCAGTTACATATCTATCGCTTATCTCATGGATTATGCTCGAGGCAAACACGATTTTCTTGTTAAGATGTTGCAATTGCTTCACGAGCAGACCCCTATTGCTGTTGATGGAATACAAAAAGCAATCGAAGCATCGAACTGGGAGGAAGTACGTGCACTTGCCCATAAAGTAAAGCCCAACATCCATTTGCTTGGCAATCCGTCTATGGATAAACTTATTTATGAAATCGAACATAATGCAGAGCAATTGCACCAGTTAAACACCATGCCGGAATTATATAATCAGTTTAATAACATATATCAAAAGGCATATTGCGAATTAACCAAGGCGCTCGAAACTTATTCGCAAAAATTATAATGTATTAATTGTCACATATAAGACATTATTAATATTAATAAGTGCCAATGTGTTCGATCATGACAGAGCAATCTATTCACTTGTCGTTTAAATTACCTGATTCAACGAAAAAAAAATATTCCGGTTTGCTGAAAATTTAATTTGCGCAAACAAAACAAAACGTGCTGTTAATTTTTTATTACAAATAAACCCAAGAGTAGCGATGCTGATTTTATATATTGATACGGACCTGGTAGTGCAGGAGAAAATAAAAGAGGTGCTGATTGGCTCCCACCGGATTGAGTGTTTTGATACATTATATGAAGCATACAAGTGGATCAAACGAAATCAGATACCGGATATCATAATCACCGATTTTGAAATGGATCAGCCATCTCAGCTGCAATCCATCAAGTTTTTACAAACTAAATCTAAACTGCGCAACACCAAAATGATCGGATACTCTGATTCGATCAATGCGGACTTTATCCGCTTGGCCATAACTCACGGTGCCGCCAATTTATTTGCCAAATCAGAACTGATAAAAGAGTTGTTGAACTACTTAAACATCTTATCTGTAAACAAGAAATCTAAAACCGAAGCGTTTAAGCCTGAAAACAGCACACGATCGTTGGGTATTCTTACCAAACGTATTGCATTAAAGCACAAATAATCCGTTTTTTCTGCTGATAATTATTATTCTGTACTTTTATGGCATAATGATTTTTCAGTATGAGATGCATCATTGTAGATGACGACAAAATATCGCTTGCTCTGATTCAGGAGTATGCTTCGGACACCGATGGTTTGGAGATCATGGGTACATTCCCTTCAGCCATTGAAGCCAATAACTTTTTGAGTAAAAATCAGGTTGATCTGATTTTTCTGGATGTTGAAATGCCAAAGATGACCGGGCTTGATTTATTAAAGTCCCTCGACGAGAAGCCACTTATTGTGCTCATTAGCTCTAAAGAAAAATATGCTGTTGAAGCGTTTGAACATGAAGTGATTGACTACTTGGTAAAACCGGTTGACTATGCCCGTTTTGTTAAAGCGTACCAAAAAGCTAAGGCCCGCCTTAAACCGGCACCGCTTGATAAGGTAACCGGAGATTCTGTATTTATTAAAGTGGACAGCGAACTCATCAATCTACCCTTTAAGGAGATCTTATGGATAGAGGCTCTTGGCGACTATATCAATATCATCACGGCTCAACGAAAGCTTGTAGTGCTGAGCACGATGAAAAATATTGAAGAAAAACTTCCTCAGAGTGAGTTTGTGCGTGTGCATCGTTCCTATTTTGTTCGTTTGGGCTGTATCAAGAAAATATCTGAAGATATTATTCTGGTGGAAAATAAGCTCATACCAATCAGTAAGTCATACAAGAAAGAACTATTGCAGCGATTGAACATGCTGTAAACAAAAATGACCTTTACCCAACCATCATCAACAGGCCTGACCAACTTCAGCGTTCTGGCAATAACTGTTTTAATGGCCGTACTTTATGGATGCGCGAATCAGGTTGCGCCAACCGGCGGTGAAAAAGATATTCAGCCGCCATCCGTTCTTAAAGCCCTGCCTCTCAATGGATCAACACAGTTTAACTCATCCGATATTCATATCACCTTCGATGAATATGTGACCTTACAGGATGCAACAACCCAAATATATATATCCCCTGTGCCGCCATCAAAACCGGAATATAAGGTTCGCAACAAACAGGTCAGCATTCATTTTAATGATACGCTTAGCCCGAACACAACGTACGCTGTGTTTTTCGGCAATTCAATCAGGGATTTGAATGAGGGAAATATTCTCCTTAATTACAGTTATGTTTTTTCTACCGGGTTATATATAGACTCTCTTTTTATTAAAGGGTTCGTGACGAGGGCTACAGACAATACACCGGTAAGTAGCGCTGTGGTGGCCCTATACCGCGCTACGGATGATTCGGTTATTTATAAACAGCGACCGGACTATTTTGCCCGATGCACAAAGGATGGTCAGTTTGAAATCCGTAATATCAAGGAACACGTATATAAGGTCGTAGCATTTGAGGATAATAACCAGAATCTGAAATATGATGATGAAGAACCAATAGCTTTTACCGACTCCCTCTTGCCGGTTAGGGATACCACTACTGTTGTGTCTTTGCATTTGTTTAAACCCAAACGAAAAGTAAATACACTGTTAAGTTCGCGTCAAATGGGCTTGGGCCGCATAATGCTTGCATTTGCCAATCCGGTTGCTGATTTGCAAATACAATTAGTGCATACCGATCAGAAGCCTTGGAATATTATATACAACGAAACCCACGATACGTGCACGATGCTGGTGAGCCCTATGATAAAAGACAGTTTGCGTTTTATTGTTTTTGATGCCGGTTTCAGAGACACGGCGACCGTGTTATTTAAGTCCTCAGGAATACGGTCAACGAACAAGGATACCCTTTCGACTTATAACAGCAAACCATCACGCAACAATTTAAGTAATGATAAAAAGAAATTGATTCTGTATTACGGAATGGAGTTGAGTCTGATACCCCAGGAACTGGTCGATTCTTTATACCAAACTGCTTTATCGCTAAAGACACCGGAGGGTAAAACCATACCGGCACAACTAAGCATTAATTATCATAAGCGTACCCATGAGCAATACCTCTACTTGTCGGCATCCTTGCTTCCCGATCAGCAATACGCACTTAGCATTCCCCGTTCGAGCTGGCGCTACAAAAATGGCCAGTGGAACGACAGCATTTATCTTGACTTTTATTATACCGACGAAACCGCAACAGGTAATATAAACTTTACCGTATCCGGCACCGAAACGAATCAGAGCTATCTGATGGAATTACGCAATGCGGAGCAGGAGCTTGTTTTCGATAGCCGGTTCGATGCAGATAAAACATTTACCATTCGGCATTTAGCTCCCGGTGTATACCGTGCAAGGGTTGTAGTGGATACAAATAAGAACGGGCAATACGATACCGGAGATTATTACAACAAAAGACAACCTGAGACCATATTGCAATACGCTAAAGAAATAACGGTGCGTGCTAACTGGGATCTTGAGTTGGATTTATCGCTGAAGCGTATCGAAATAAAATAGGCTGTTTTACCTATCCGGTTGTGCCTTAGTTGCTTCAGGTGGTCCTGAACCAGGAGGCATACATCAGGTAGTTATTGGCTATGCGCTCATTGTTATGCGCAAATACCTCAGGGCTTACCTCTTTCACTTTTCGAGCAGGCACTCCGGCATAAATGCAGCCGGATTCAACAATAGTGTTTTCCAGAACTACAGCGCCTGCAGCTATCAAAGCATTTTTCTTAATAAGGGCATGATCCATAACAATTGCGCCCATGCCAATCAGTACATTATCTTCAATGGTGCATCCGTGAACAATTGCCCGATGGCCTATGGAAACATTATTTCCTATTTGTGTTGCCGCTGTCTTATAGGTGCAATGAATAACCGCGCCATCCTGAATATTGACCCTATGCCCAATCCGAATGCTGTTTACATCACCCCGAACAACCGCATGAAACCATACGGTACAATCGTCGCCCATAATCACATCACCAACCACAACAGCCTGATCAGCAATAAAATGATTCCTGCCGAATTGTGGGGTGAAACCATTTATTGTTTTAATAATTGCCATACTTAATAGCCGTAAAAGTTTTTCAGTAGTTCATTCGTTTCTTTCGACTGCAGTTCAATGAACATATTGTTCATTTTATCAATTTCTGTCTGAAACAAAAGAATTGCCTTTTGTATTTCAGCTTTTTCGGCATCCGATTTTTTATTGTTATTTAGTTCTTCAGTGGATAAGCTGATAACCGTTTCCCATTCAGCTCGCAACGAAATCAACGTAGAAATTGCCGCATAGCGCAACATCCAATTATTATTGGTTTCCGCAGTCTGGTACAACGGATTGAGCCATTGTCTGTTTAGTGGAAGAGCAAGATTGTTTAGGTAGCGACCATAAAGCATAAGTGCGCCATATTTGAATTCGTCCTTGCAGGCCATCATTTTTTCGGCAAAGAGTTTTTGTATGCCTGTGTCGGATGAGCCGGAATAAATTGAAAAAATCGAATTATAAATAAAGCCATTATCCTCATCAAACAATTTTGATGCTTCCTTTAAAGCCAGTTCGTTATCAAACTGATTCATAGCGCTGAGTGCTTCTGCAAGCACCAAATAAGAACTATCGTGATTTAAAGCATGGATAAACACGGGCAGTACATCCTTCTTTTCAAATGATGCTAACTTATACATGGCTGTTGATCGATTTGTAGAGGAAGAGTCGGAGGATGCCATCTTTTGCAAAAGAGGCAATAGCATCTGTTTATTCTGATCGTTGATATCTATACGATCAAGGGCCTCTGAGCGTATAGGCCAGTATGTACTGCTTAATCCGTTTATAAGCACCTTGGCACAGCTGGAATCATCGTATTGGTATGCCGCACATTCTTGTAGTGCTTCTATTTTATCCTTGTATAGAGGGGCATTATAAAACTGATACACAAACTGACTTTTAGTTTTATCGGTACTCATTGTGCAAAGTGTTGTTCTGCCGGCATCGGCATTTACCAGCAGTGGCGTACTGCTTGTATTATAATAATAAGTCGTGTCTGTACTCTCAAACATAACAGTGTGCTTGGTTTTGCCTTCTGCCGTATAAACATCAATCTCCAGAGGTAGACGATACGGCTCAATGTGCATCGGATCATCGGACACCTGGCTATAGGATGAGGTCTGATTTAGCGATACGGCAAGCATTTTTGTTGATGCATCAAAATATTGTGATACCGTGAGGATCGGATGGCCGGGGCGGTGAAACCATTGATCAAAAAACCATTTTAAATCTCTGCCAGTAGTTTTTTCAAAAGCTATACGCAGCTGATCAATTTCAACAGACTGATATTCATTAGTGCGAAGATAGGTTCGCAAGGATTGCGTGAACGCCTCATCACCAACCAGATGGTGTAACATGCGTAACACATAGCCGCCTTTCTGATAGCTGTGTGCATCGAACATATCTTCTTTGTCCCAATAACGGTAACGGATTAGAGGCATTTGCTTTACCGATGATTCTGATAAATAGGCTGTTAAATCTGCTTCGGCATGACGGTCCGCTTCGTATGTGCCATATTTATGCTTTATCCATAAGGCCTCAGCGTACGTGGCAAAAGATTCGTTTAATGGTATTTGTCCCCAAGATTTACAGGTAACCAAATCACCGAACCAATGATGCGAAAGCTCGTGAGCGATTATGTCCTCGTGGTTTTCATCAATCAATTCTCTTGAGGTCTGATGCAGACCTTCGTAGTGCACTGTTGCGGTTACATTTTCCATAGCACCACTAACAAAGTCGTGAACAACAACCTGGCTGTATTTAGGCCACGGATAAGTATAGCCAAATTTCTCAGAAAAGAATCGGAGCATTTCAGGGGTGTTGCCGAATATCTTACGTGCGTGTGGGGCATACTCCGGGTCGGTGTAATAATTTACTTCAATGTTTTTCCATGTATCCTTGGTAATGCTGAAATTACCAATGGCCATCATCACCAGATAGGGAGCAAAGGGTTTGTCCAGCACCCAGGTGTCTGTTCTGCTTCCGTCAGGTTGCACGGTGGAGGATTTGAGGATACCGTTCGATAGCGTGCGGAGTGTAGAATCTACCGTAATGCTTAACTCAAGTGTGGTTTTCATGTTTGGTTTATCGATGGTGGGGAACCAGACGCTGTTGCTCTCTGTTTCGCCCTGAGTCCATATTTGGCGGGGCTTATTGGTTAACTCATTATTCGGGTTGATGAAGTAAAGTCCTTTATCGCTGGTAATGGCCACACTGCCTCCGGACTCCTTCTGTTCTTCAGGGCGGGCTGTGTATTCAATATACAGGGTAAATGATTCACCGGCGGCATATTGTTTATTTAATCGGATATGCAATTGCAGGGAGTCGGCATAAGAATAATTCAGAGGAACAAGCTGTGCCGCCTGAACCAGTTCGAGCTTATGAATGAACATCCCCTTGGCATCAAGGGTTATGCTATCCAGGGGAAAGAATCTGGGCTTGAAGGTTATCCAAGCTTTTCCGAGCAGGCGTTGTTTACTCCAGTCAAATCGCACATCCAGTTTGGTATTGACCAAATCGGCAACTACTTCATAGGCCGACTGGCTCGGTTGTGTATAGTATAGATCGCTGATTGCATTGGACCATACGTCATCTCCGGGCTCGATATTAGCATAGGTGGAGTCGCTCATATAGTCATATTCACTGTAATCATAATGTTTGTGTTTGAAGAGACGGCAACCAACGGTGAGTGTAATCATAGTCAGCAGAACAATAAGTTGTGAAAGTAAATGACTTCGCATATTTTTTAGTTTGGGTGTAAAAATGAACGTTTATTTTCATGAAATATTCCAAAGCCTCAAAAAATTATGAACTTATATTTGAGCCATGCAATACAAAGCCCGAATACACAATAATGAAATCTTGCTCGAAAAAAAAGATTCAAACTGGCTGGTAAACGGATTAACTCAGGATTGGGATATCAGGCGATTAGATGATAAACGATTCCATATGATACATAACCACGAATGCTTTACGGCAGAGATCGTGTCCGTTTTGCGAGCAGAGAAGCAGGTTGTGGTTAAAATAAATAATCAGCAATATACGGTACAGTTAAGCGATCGTTTTGATGAATTGCTCAAACAGTTGGGAATGAATACAGCAGCAGCCGGTAAGATAAATGATTTAAAATCTCCTATGCCCGGGTTGGTGGTAAAACTATTAGTTCAGGTCGGTGATATGGTGAATAAAGGGGATGGCTTACTGGTGCTCGAGGCCATGAAAATGGAAAACCTGATTAAAGCTTCCGGAAACGGAACGGTAAAAGCTATAAAAGTATCAGCAGGCACAAAGGTTGAAAAAGGCGAGTTGCTGATACAATTCGACTAGTTATTTTTTCGCGGCCGGATATTTTTTATTAAATGCTTTAAGAGACAATGCCTTGAGTTCGGTCATTGATTCGATTGCAACATCTTCAACGGGACGATCGTTAGCTCCAGTTTTAACTGAAGCAATAGAGTCAATCACATGGAGTCCGTCAATCACCTCTCCATAAACGGTATAGTTCATATCCAGATGAGGGGTGCCGCCAAGTTGCCTATAGGCCTCACGCTGGGCGGGAGTAAACTTTATTTTTAGTTTAGACTCAAAACCGTCGATTTCTGCATCCGTTAATTTTTTACCCTGTACGATATAAAACTGACAACCGCTCGATGCTTTTTCCGGATTGTTATCACGTGCCGCGGCCAAAGCGCCCTTCTTGTGGAATAAATTGGTATTGAATTCGGCAGGTATTTTATAGCCCACATCGCCATTACCCAGTGCCTGGCCTGGCTTGGCATCCTTTGAGCCCGGATCGCCACCCTGTATCATAAAATTTTTAATCACGCGGTGAAATAGAATACCATTATAAAATCCTTCTCGGGTCAGCTTCAGGAAATTATCCCTGTGCTTAGGGGTTTCATTAAACAGACGCATTGTAATGGTGCCATATTTTGTTTTGAGTGCAACCAGGTGAATTTTTTCTTTTGGTTTATCAAATGACAAGAAGAAAAAGGGGAGCAGGAGAAAAAGTATTTTTTTCATGTGTTAAATTGTGAAGACAAAAGTAACGAGGTATTTAAGTTTAATAAAACTATAGTTGTCCGGTTCAGTAATCCATCGATTCAAAATACATCAGGATGTGTTCCTTCAGGAAATCCTCTTGCTCTTTCAGATTCAAATTAGGCAAGGGTTTATTATTGCTCCAGTGAGGCCAGCCGTCCTGATCCAGATAATCCAGCCGATAGTACCCGGATTGGCTCAACACGGCGCAGGTAGCTATATGCATTAAATCCTGTTTCTCTTCTTTTGAAAACTGATCGGCAACCCGTCCAAGTTCTCTAACGCCAATCAGTAGTAGTATAGCATTAAGGTCGGGCGCCTTACCAAACTGGGCTCTCAACTTTTTGCGTAGCTCCAGCCATCGTTGATGAACAGGAAGATTCAAATCCCGGTATAATGCACTCATAGGTTGATCGAAAATGAATCTGCATTGGTTAAAAAAGGGAAATCGTTTCGTACCTCATCGAGTTCTGATTTAGATAATACCATATCGATTAGTCCGCTCTCATCGCTAATCTCTTTAAGTACTTCGCCCTTAGGACCAATAAACATGGAGCATCCGTTATGATAAATATTGTTTCCATCCATACCCACACGATTTAGTGCGGCAACGTAACATTGGTTTTCTATAGCACGGGCAATGAGTAGTTGACGCCAGGCATAAATGCGTCGTTGAGGCCAGTTTGCAACAATCAGCAGGACATCGTATGAATTGTTATTGCGCAACCATACCGGGAATCGGAGGTCGAAACAAATGGCGCAACGAATCTTGAATCCATTCCGGGTTAGGGTGAGCTGATGTTTACCGGCTGTATAATGTTGGGTTTCGTGACCCAGGCTGAATAAATGTCGTTTATCATACGTTTGAACCGTGCCATCGGGCTCAACCCAGTAGAATCTGTTGTAATAACGTTTATTATCCGAGGTCATCAGGGAACCGCAGACTACGGCATCTTTTTTTGAGGCCCATGCTTTCATTTGCTGTACGGCTTTGCCGTCGGGACTTTCAGAAAATAACTCGGGGCGCATTGAAAAACCGGTCGTGAACATTTCAGGGAGCACAATGATATCTGTTTGTGAGACCGGCTCCATCTGTTCAGAGAACAACTGCAGATTAGCATCGACCTGTTCCCAGTGCAACTCGCTCTGAATCATGGTAATATGCAAGGTGCTCATTGCTTATTTTATTTTAATGAGTCGTTCAATAGCGGCGTCCAGCGTTTCTTTCTTCTTCGCAAAACAAAACCGAAGCATTTTCTGGTCGTATGGTTTACTATAAAATACTGAAACCGGAACCGAGGCTACACCATAGTCCCTGGTTAGCCGAATGGCAAAATCCGTATCCTTTTCATTACTCATGCCTTTATAGGATACCAACTGAAAATAACTGCCCGATGCCGGCTTAAACTGAAATCGGGTTTGTTTGAGCAGGGAGCAGAAATAGTCGCGTTTTTCCTGATAGAACGAATGCAAATCCAGATAGAGACTTTTGTTGCGCATAATGTCTTCAAAGGCATACTGATAGGGGGTATTCGTGCTGAATACGATGTACTGATGAATTTTTCGGAACTCACGCATCAGTTCTGCCGGTGCAATACAGTAGCCCATCTTCCATCCGGTATTATGATATGTTTTGCCAAAAGAATAAATTACAAAACTTCGTTCTGCAAGCCCGGGGTATCGCAGTACACTTTCGTGCTGATGCCCGTCGAAAATAATATGCTCATATACCTCGTCGCTGAGGATAATAATATTCGTCTCACGAACGATGCGATCCAGCTGTTGTAAGTCGCTTTTGGTTAATACACTGCCGGTTGGGTTGTGCGGTGTATTGATCATAATGACTCTGGTCTTGTTCGATATGGTTTTTTTTACCTGATCCCATGGAATTCTGTAATCAGGGGCTTCAAGTTTAATGAATTTAGGAACGCCCTTACAGAGTTCAATGGCAGGTGCATAGCTGTCGTAGGCCGGCTCAAACAGAATCACTTCATCATTTTCTTCCACCACCGACGTTATTGCGGCATAGATGGCCTCGGTGCCGCCGGGGGTAATGGTAATCTCTGTTTCAGGGTTAATGGTTGCTCCGTAAAGGGAGTGTATTTTTTCTGCGATGCGTTCCCTTAGCGACAATAAGCCGGGCATAGGGGCATATTGATTATAACCTTTACGAATGTACTCATCAGCTTTATGCATCAACTCCTCATTACAAAGAAAATCGGGATAGCCCTGCGATAAGTTGATGGCTTTGTGCTCCTGAGCCAGAGCGGACATTACGGTGAATATGGTCGTACCTGCCTGAGGTAATTTACTCTTTATATATCCGGGAAATTTCATTTGGTTTTTATTCGGTTAAATAATACCGTTCGCAAGTTATGAAATAATAACGGGGCATATGCTAACATCGTGTACGACCAATTTTTGTTTCTTTGCGCAACTTTTTTAAATCCGATGCAAAGCAATAACTATGCTGTGATTATGGCCGGAGGCATTGGCAGCCGTTTTTGGCCGCTAAGCCGAAGTGGCTATCCAAAACAATTTCTTGATGTGCTGGGCACCGGAAAATCCCTGCTCCGACAAACATATGACCGCTTTGCGTCATTTATTTTACCGGAGAACATCTACGTAATAGGAAGCGAAAGCTACCGGTCGCTGATCAGAGAGCAAATTCCTCAGTTGCACGATACTAATATCATCAGCGAACCAGCGCGTAAAAATACGGCACCTTGTGTGGCTTATGCCGTTTACAAGCTGTCTGCCCTAAACGATAATGCCAACATCATCATATCGCCTTCTGATCACGTTATCCTGAACGAAGACGTATTCAGGCAAACTGTTGAGTCGGGTTTTACTGTTGCCGAAACGGATGATGTGTTGTTAACCTTGGGTATACGGCCAACGCGTCCCGATACAGGTTACGGCTATATTCAATTCCGTGAAGAGTCTGAAAATCTAGGCGCCTACAAGGTGCGCACTTTTGTAGAGAAGCCTACTCTCGAAATCGCCAAGCAGTTTTATCAAAGTGGTGATTATCTGTGGAATGCAGGAATATTTATCGCCAACGTCAAAAACTGGCAACGCGCTTTTAATCTCTATCTGCACGAATTGCACGAGTTATTTGCTGATGGACGCAAAGTTTACAATACGACCAAAGAGACTTCATTTATTGAGAATGTGTATATGCAATGTCCGAATGTATCTATCGACATCGCGATTATGGAGAAGGCTAAAAATGTTATGGTTATCCCTGCCAAATTTGGATGGACCGATTTGGGCACCTGGGCGTCATTGTATACAGTACACACCAAGGATTACTTACACAATGCCGTAAATAACGAAAAAAATGTAATGGTTTACGACACGAATAACAGCATGGTACATGTTCCGGAAAATAAACTGGTCGTGCTGCAGGGACTGGACGATTACATCGTAATCGATACGCCAGATGTTTTACTGATTTGTCAGAAATCTAAGGAGCAGGAAATTAAGAATATAGTCGGCGACATTAAACGGTTGAAAGGCGATAAATATCTTTAATCCCTGATTACTGCTTGTTTATTAAGCAATAGCTTTATGCATTAAAAAAACTAATAACCAATAGTCATCAACGAATAATCAAAATCATTACTTTTGCGCCACCTAAAAACGCTGTCATAAGCGGAACTAACTTTAAATCAATCTTTTATGCCAAATACCGGTAAAATAAAATCAATCATAGGTCCAGTAATCGACGTTTCTTTCCCTGAAGGTCAGTTGCCGGAAATTATGAATGCCCTTGAAGTAACCCGTGAAAACGGACAGAAGCTTATTCTCGAGTGTCAGCAACATCTTGGTGAAGACAGTGTGCGCACGGTGGCGATGGACTCCTCGGAGGGTTTACGCAAGGGAATGGACGTTGTGGATCTTGGAGCCAATATCCTGATGCCGGTGGGCGATCAGATTAAAGGCCGCCTATTCAACGTTGTTGGTGAAGCTATCGACGGTATTGGTGAAGTAAGTAATAAAGGTGGTGCCCCTATTCACCGCAAGCCTCCTGTGTTTGAAGAACTCAGTACAGATACCGAGGTGCTGTTTACCGGTATTAAAGTGATCGACTTGCTGGAGCCTTATGCCAAGGGTGGAAAAATCGGACTCTTCGGTGGTGCCGGTGTGGGTAAAACCGTATTGATCATGGAATTAATCAACAACATTGCCAAGGCATATGCAGGTACATCTGTATTTGCCGGTGTGGGCGAGCGTACCCGCGAAGGGAATGACTTGCTTCGTGAGATGATTGAGTCAAACGTAATCCGTTATGGCGAAGAGTTTAAGCATGGCATGGAAAAAGGAGACTGGGATCTGAGCAAGGTTGATAAGAATGAACTCGGTAAATCACAGGCCACATTGGTGTTCGGACAGATGAACGAACCTCCCGGTGCCCGTGCACGTGTCGCTTTATCCGGACTAACAGTAGCTGAATATTTCCGCGACGGTAATCCAAACGAACCTAAAGGAAAAGACATCCTTTTCTTCATTGATAATATTTTCCGCTTCACTCAGGCCGGTTCTGAGGTGTCCGCCTTGTTAGGTCGTATGCCGTCTGCCGTTGGTTATCAGCCAACCCTGGCTACCGAAATGGGATTGATGCAGGAGCGCATCACTTCAACCAAGCGAGGCTCCATCACTTCGGTACAGGCCGTTTACGTTCCTGCCGATGACTTAACCGATCCGGCCCCGGCAACAACATTCTCGCATTTGGATGCCACTACGGTATTGAGTCGTAAAATTGCCGAGTTGGGTATTTATCCTGCGGTAGATCCATTGGATTCTACTTCACGGATTCTTACCGCCTCGATTGTGGGCGATGTACATTATAATACTGCTCAACGCGTAAAAATGATTCTGCAACGCTACAAGGAATTACAGGATATCATTGCCATTCTCGGCATGGATGAATTGAGCGAAGAAGATAAACTGGTAGTAAGTCGTGCCCGCCGTGTTCAGCGTTTCCTTTCACAGCCTTTCCACGTAGCAGAGCAATTTACCGGATTGAAAGGGGTGCTTGTTCCAATTGAAGAGACTATACGCGGATTCAATATGATTATGGATGGTGAAGTAGATGAGTATCCGGAAGCTTCGTTCAACTTAGTGGGTACTATTGATGAGGCCATCGAAAAAGGTAAAAAATTGCTGGCAAGCGCTAAGAACTAATTATGGTTGTTGACATACTCACTCCGGAAAAAAAACTATTCAGTGGCGATGCCACCGCGGTTCAATTACCCGGAATCAACGGGTCGTTTCAGGTGCTGAATAATCACGCCGCATTGGTGTCGGCCTTGAAGCAGGGTGTTGTTAAAGTGGATGCAGGAAAAGACTCACGTTCATTTACCATTACCGGAGGATTTTGTGAAGTTATTGAAAACCGGGTAACCATACTCGTAGAGGGTGTCGTTGCATAAAAATTAAATTATATGGGAACATCTGATCAATTAGCCGCAATGAAAGCCGCCAAAGCCGAGGCTATTCTGAATGAAGGTCTTGCTTTTTTAGAATCGAACAAGAACAAACCCGGGGTTATTGTTTTACCCAGTGGTTTACAATATGAAATAATAACCGAAGGTTCCGGGGTAAAGCCAACAGCTACGCAGACTGTAACCTGTCATTACCACGGCACCTTAACCAATGGCACTGTTTTCGATAGCTCGGTTAAACGCGGGGCACCGGCAAGTTTTCCGCTTAACCGCGTAATCAGCGGTTGGACCGAAGCTTTACAGTTAATGCCTGTTGGTAGTAAATGGAGATTGTTTCTGCCACCCCAGCTAGCTTATGGCAGTATGCAGGTTGGTGCAATACCGGCCAATAGCACGCTTATTTTTGAGGTTGAGTTGTTAAGTATTTCATAGATCGCCATAGAAAATAAACTAAAAAAGCCGCTCCTCAAAAGCGGCTTTTTTTAATTTGACGAGTTTGAAAATTAATTCTTCACCAGCGTTCGAGTATATACCTGTCTGTCATTCTGACCTTTTACAAAATATATCCCCGGTGCTACATCGCTTAAGTCAATCGCAGTTATTCCGTTTTGAATCGTCGTTTGTTTTACCACTATACCAGATAAGTTAATTATACTAACTGCCATAGCACTGTTATCATTTGACTTGATGTAAAACATATCATTCGCCGGATTGGGTGCAACATAAAAATCAGATTGGAAATCTTGAGCCAATCCTACATTCAGGCCTACATTATATGTAACACTGTCGCTCATATAAAAATTAGATACCACAAGCTTAACAGCATAACTCTGTGTACTAAGATTAGCAAAGGTGTGTGCAGGATTCTTCTCTGTCGAAAAAGTACCATCACCAAAATCCCATAAATAGGACGAAGCATACTTGCCGCTATAATTAAACTGAACCGTATTGCCGTTATAGTTAGGATTATAATTAGCCACACAAGGCAGGCCACCTCCGCCATCTATACTTTCTATACTGATAAACACTCCTGAATCTAATATCTGATCTCCGGCATCTGCCACAGCTACTTTAATGTGATATGTTTCGCCCGGTGTAACAAGCGAACAGGCTTTTAACCCGGTAGTGAAACCATCGTACTCTATACTTGTAGAATCGTTAGATGTGGGGCAGTTTGCATTTACGCAAGTAAGGCTTGCGGCATCATTGCACAAATAATAGGTTCCAAATGAATTGCAGTTCACATTGTTAATGGACACTACCACATTCGTATCAGGTATCAGTGCCATATTCTTTACACCGTTTATTCCCGGTCCGCTGATAAAAAAACCGAACACATCATTAAAGGAAGACCCCGCGAATTCCATATACTCCTCTGACCCGAAACTGTATTTAAAGTATAAGGTGTCATTATCAGGTATTATATCGAACTCTATTACAGATGCATCATAAGTCATGTACCCAGGTATTAGTGCATTCAAATCTGAATCGCCGGGCATGCCATTGGCTAGTGTAATGCCACTACTCAGGTTCGGACCAACGGCATTGTTCACCGACCCGGAAGTAATCAGTATTCCCGCATTGATACCGAGATTGGTTGTTGCTGCGTCAAAAAATCCTATAGCGTTTAATGGTCCGTTGTATGTGATGTTGGATATTGCTACGCCGGTGCCATCAAAGAAATCGGTTATCATCTGCTGTGCAGAGTAGGCCGTGTCAACGTATAGCTGTGCTCTAACTTGCTGGAAGCAGAAAGTAGTAACAAGCAAAAGGGTAAGTAGAGTTTTTTTCATTGTTTGTGGCTTTAGTAATCATACGAATGTAATCATTCATTCGTGAGAATTATATTATCCAACAACCTTACTCCTTCTACCCATACTGCAGCTAACAGCACTTTTTCTCTATTGTTGTTTGAATCCCTTTCCATCAATGTTTCTGAATCAGCAATCAACAAATAATCTATTGTAGCGCCTTCCAGTTTCTCCAAAATCATTTCTTTAGCTCTTGCGATCAATACATCGCACTCTATTTTTCCGTAGTGCTCTTTTACATGACTTAATGCCTCGTATATCACACCGGCTTTTTCGCGCGCATCCCTGCTCAGTCGCAAATTTCTGGAACTCATGGCGAGCCCGTTCGGCTCCCGTATAATTGCGCCTTGTATAATATCAACCGGAATTTGAAAATGCCGGATCATCTTTTTGATAATCAGCACTTGCTGAAAATCTTTCTGTCCGAGAAACAGTAAATCGGGCTTAACCAGATCCAGCAAACGCTTAACGACCTGCGCAACACCCTGAAAATGCCCCGGTCTCGAAGCGCCCTCGAGTTGTTTATCAAGCCCGTTCAATGGAATCGGGCTGTTTGTTAGGTCTAATCCGTCCGGATAGATTTCTGTTATCGTAGGCAGAAACAAGACATCGCAGCCTGCATTGGCGAGCAGGTCAACATCTGATCTTAGGGTATTGGGATATTTTTCGTAGTCGGAAGGGTCGTTGAACTGGGTAGGATTAACAAAAATGCTGCAAACCGTTAGCCCGGCATCCCTGCGGCACAATTTTATCAGGGAGATATGGCCGGCATGTAATGCACCCATTGTTGGAACAAAGCCGATTTTTATGCCTTCTGCACGCTTTTTTGCGATATACTCGTTGAGGTCGCTGTTACGTTTGAATAGGAGCACCTGTGATTTATTGAGTTTGCAATATGGTAAAAAAATGCAATATCGGCACCCTGTTCTCAATGCATTGCCGAACGCTAAATTCATTATCTTTGCGAATCTTAAAAAAAGCCTTGCCACAAGGTTATTTTTCATTGAACGAAAGAATAACTACGAATGAGTAAAAAACGCGTGTTGATTGTAACGCATGAGATTAAGCCGTATCTCATCCTTTCCGAAGTATCTAAAATAGTTCATCAGTTGCCAATATATATGAACAACCACGGTATGGAGGTTCGGGTGTTGATGCCGCGTTTTGGAACCATAAATGAACGTCGTCACCGGCTTCATGAGGTTGTAAGGCTTTCCGGTATTAATATCATTATTGACGATGATGATCATCCATTAATCATTAAAGTAGCCTCTCTGCCCGGAGCTCGTTTGCAGGTTTACTTTCTCGATAATGAAGAATATTTCAAGCGTAAAACCATCTTTAAAGACGAAGAGGGCAAAGTCTATGATGATAATGCCGAGCGTATGGTGTTTTTTAACAAGGGGGTTATGGAGACGATTAAAAAATTTGGATGGCCACCCGACATACTACATTGTCATGGCTGGATGAGCTCACTCATTCCCATGTACATGAAGACGACCTACAAGAAAGAGGCGGTTTTCCATAATACCAAGTGCATCTACACCGTATATGATAATCAGATGGAAGGCTCTTTAAACAAATCCTTTCAGAAAAAAGCCATTATTTCCAAGGATATAACAGCTAAAGATTTCGAGCCTTATAAGAAAGCAACCAATCAGGCCTTGTACGAGGGCGCGGTTAAATATGCCGATGCCGTGGTCATAGGTGGTGCCAACGTGGACAAGAGTGTTAAAGCCGAGATTGCCAAACTGAAGCACAAGAACATATTGGATGTGAGTGGCATGGCTGACATTGGTCAAGCGCACTTTGATTTTTACCAGTCATTAATGAAATAACCGAGGATCCGATTGAAACGATTTGCCTATTTCATGTTGCTTATTCTGGGCGCACTGCAGGGCTGTCGCGATGATTTATCCATAGGTAAAAATCTTATTCCCGGTTCAGATTATTTGAATGCCATCTTTACCGATACGCTTACTCTTAAAACGAAAACGGTTCGAGAAGACTCCCTGAGTGCCCGCGATTTAAGTCAGTATCTTCTGGGAGCAAGCATCGATGAGGTTTTCGGTAAATCGTACTCTGCCATATACACACAAGTGCGGCTGAGTACGGCAGGCATTTCATTTAATGATACGGCATTTGTTGATTCGGTGGTGCTCAGCATACCCTATGCAACGTATTACGGCGATAAAAACGCCTTTCATTTTATTCGGGTGTACCGCCTAACCGATACTATCAATGCATCTTCCGATATAAAATATTATAGTAATCAAACTTTTTCTGCTGAACCTGTAGCCATAGGACAGCGTCTGCATTTTTCAACCTCAGCAGACAGCAGTTTTACTGAAGATAATGTTACATACAGTCCTGCGATGCGCATACGACTGGATACGGCACTCGGCCAGGATGTATTAAATCAAACTCCGGACGGCGCATTTAAGAGCAATACCGATTTTAAAAATTATTTCAAGGGTTTATTGATTGCCCCCGATACCTCATTTGGTTTTACCAAAGGTAAAATAGGGCTGAATGTAAGAAGCGATCAATCTTTCCTTGTGGTGTATTATCACACACCCAATACCACATCGAAGAAGCTGAGACTCCCGCTCAATAGCAATGCGGTTAATGTGAACTATCACAAGCACAATTACAATGGAAGCTTCATCGCTCAGGCACTAAGCAGTCCGTCATCATTTAGCGATTCCCTCGTTTATGTGCAGGGTATGGCAGGAGTTAAAGGAAAGATAACCTTGCCTACGCTACAGAATATTGGGCGGGTTCTTGTTAACAAAGCAGAAATAGAAATTACCCGAGCAGTAAACAAATTTGCCGACGACTCATTGTTCGCCGTGCCGGAACAAATGATATGTATTGCGGCAGACTCCAACGGAAATAATGCATTTATACCCGATCAGTTACTCAGCCTTTCCGGACAACCTGAATATGGTGGCAAAAAAGTTACGATCACCGATGCGTTGGGTAATACGTATGTGCGATACCGTTTTAGTATTGCGGCTCAGTTACAGCTCATCATCGATCAAAAGAAAACAGATTATGGCTTTTACCTGCTGTCCTTCCCGAGTAATCAGTTAGCCAACAGAATTATTTTGGGTGGTGGAAATCGCAGTGGAGATAATTATCAAATGAAATTAAATTTGGCTTACACAAAACTTAAGTAGCGTATGTGTGGAATAGTTGGATACATTGGATCTCGCGAAGTAGCGCCCATTCTGATTAAAGGACTTCAGCGGCTGGAGTACCGCGGTTACGACAGCGCAGGAATTGCCCTTTTGGATGGCGGATTAAAAGTGTATAAGAAAGCCGGTAAGGTTTCTGATTTGGTGCAATTTATTAAAGACAAACCTCAGCAGGGCAATATGGGAATTGGTCATACCCGATGGGCTACCCACGGCGAACCAAATGATCGTAATGCTCATCCGCACTTCTCAGAAAAGCAAACGCTCACGATCATACATAACGGTATCATCGAAAATTATGCGCCACTGAAAGAAGAGCTGAAAAAACGAGGGCATCATTTCAATTCTGATACCGACACAGAAGTATTGATACATCTGATTGAAGACATTCAGGAAAATGAACGTCTTACTTTGGAGGAGGCTATTCGCGTGGCACTGAATGAAGTTGTTGGAGCCTATGCCATTGTCATCATATCTAAGAATCATCCCGATCAGTTGTTTATGGCCCGCAAAGGCAGTCCGCTTGTAATCGGTATTGGCGTGAACGAGTTCTTTGTGGCATCCGATGCATCACCAATCATCGAATACACTAAGAACGTAGTCTATCTGAACGATGGCGAAATAGCCGTAGTATCGCGGCAGGGCGACATGGTTATCCGCAATCTGGGAAATCAGGTGCAGACACCATACATACAAGAGCTGGAGCTGAAGCTGGAAATGCTGGAGAAAGGTGGCTATGATCATTTTATGCTTAAAGAAATTCATGAGCAACCCACGAGTATCTATGATAGTATGCGGGGGCGCATGCACGCACCATCGGGCACAATCAAAATGGGCGGATTGCTGGAGTATGAACAAAAAATTGCTAATGTGCGCGGGTTCAATATCGTTGCCTGTGGCACGTCGTGGCACGCCGGTATTGTAGGAGAATACCTCTTCGAAGATCTGGCACGCATTCCTGTTGAGGTGGAATATGCCTCTGAGTTCCGGTACCGCAACCCTATAGTGAACACCGATGATTTGGTGCTTGCTATTTCACAATCCGGCGAAACGGCGGACACGCTTGCAGCCATTGAACTGGCTAAACAAAAGGGCGCTACTGTTTTTGGAGTTTGCAACGTGGTTGGGTCATCTATAGCCCGCGCTACCCACGCCGGAAGCTACACGCATGCCGGTCCTGAAATTGGTGTTGCCTCAACCAAAGCATTCACAGCACAAGTTACGGTACTCACACTATTAGCCATGAGCCTTGCCCACAAGCGTGGTACCATACAGGAGAGTTATTTCCGTCAGTTACTTGTCGAACTGGAGCGCATCCCGGATAAGGTGAAACAGGTATTGGACCATACATCCGATCAGATCAAATTCATAGCGGACATCTTTAAGGACTCCCGCAATTTTCTGTATCTCGGTCGTGGTTACAATTTTCCTGTGGCACTGGAAGGCGCTTTGAAGTTGAAGGAAATTTCATATATCCACGCGGAGGGTTATCCGGCCGCTGAAATGAAACATGGCCCTATTGCATTAATTGACGAAGAGATGCCGGTTGTTGTGCTGGCTACCAATAAGAGCGCATACGATAAAATTATTAGCAATATTCAGGAAGTGAAAGCCCGAAAAGGACGAGTAATTGCAGTAGTCTCCAATGGCGATGAAGTCATTAAAAATCTGGCCGAGTTTGTTATTGAAATACCGGAAACAGAAGAGCCGCTTACGCCATTACTTAGCGTAGTGCCTCTGCAGTTGCTGGCTTATCATATTGCCGTAATGCGAGGCTGTAATGTAGACCAGCCAAGAAATCTGGCCAAGAGTGTTACAGTGGAATAAGAAACAATCTGAATAAACAATAAACGATACCAGCGGAAATTCATAAGTAATCTGCGGAAATTCCTAACGAGGTTAAGGGCATGTTGCCTCACATTTGCATCATCATCAAAGTAATAAAATACCTGATGCACATAATCAACAGTTAACCCTTTTAATCAAAAAAAATCATGAAAACAACTTCAATGCTCCTTGCACTTCTGCCAATACTCGTATGTTTCAACGCACTGGCACAAACTACTCCCTGCGAATTTCTTCAGGTGCTTGCCATACAACAGGATAGCATCAACCCTAACGTCTATCAGGTTAGTATGGCATATAATGCACCACAAAATGATATACTGAGTTATCCGTTTATTACCGGCATTGTAAACTGCAATGGCGATACCATTGCTACCGGTTCTGCTTTCTTTTTTGGTCAACCGGGGCAATCCATACAGGATTATGAAGTAACAGCTACCGGAGATATCAGCTGTGGCCCGCTTACCATATTGTTTCATTACCTGAGTGCGATAGGTGATGAAGACACCTGCGTGCTTACTTTCTCAGCAACACAATCCTTTGAGTGCTCCCGGATCAGCATTATAGGAATTACCCCGGACTCAACAAATACAGCCGGACATATTTTAACGTTTGAAGCTGATGGAAGCGGCTTGTTATTTGCTGAGGCGTGGACCTATGCCCTGAATGTATACGATTGCAATGGCGAGTTATTAAGTTCAACAGCATCATCGTGGTTTGGATTTCAGCCCGATATAATTATCACACAGCAGGTATATATCGATTCGTTTAGCTCTTCGAGTTGTCTGCCACTTACGGTTGAATTTATTCTAAGCGATCCGGTTGCAGACACTTGTCTGATTAACTTCACTCCAACATCAGTAGGTAGTGAAAAGCATGCCTCTCAAGATATTACGATATTCCCGAATCCGGCCGGTGCATTTATTAATATTCGTAGCGAAATAAGAGATAATGATTTAGCCTATGCCCTTTACGATGCCATCGGCAGGCTTATACGAAGCGGTATGCGAACGGGGACGAATACGATATTGTCCCTGAGCGGTCTCCCAGAAGGGGTCTATATGCTTGTGTTGCAGGAGCGCCCCGAACAATTCATTAAGGTCGTTAAGCTTTGATGCTTCCATGGTCTAATCACATATCCTTTTAGGTATGTATATACATTGTTGCCACATCGTGTATACATGAATAATATCTTTCAATTGAATGAGTGAATTTAGCGGTGAAATATTCTAAAAGATAAATGAAGACCATCTGACCAATTGAAACGTAAGCGCAACATAATCGTATCGAGTTTACTGATTCTGCTCACAGCAGGGTTGATTTCCTTTACAGTATCAAAAGATGTAGTTGACGATCAAATCATATCGCACATGGTTGACCTTAATGCTCAGAACCTGCAACTCTACTGGAAAGATGAACATGGCGAAACGCTTAATAGTATTCAAAATTTAAAGAGTTTTCTGGCTCGTAAAAATCAGACGCTAATCTTTGCTATGAATGGTGGTATGTACAAGCAGGACTATACTCCGGAGGGACTATTTATTCTAAATAAAGAGACGCTTTCGCCGCTGAATACTGCGACTGGATACGGAAATTTTTATCTGAAGCCAAATGGCGTTTTCTATATCACAACCGACAATATACCCGTCGTTTGTAAAACAACTGATTTTAAAGACAACGGGGAAATAAAATACGCCACACAGTCGGGACCAATGTTAATTATTGATGGTGCGATTCATTCCGCTTTTAAGGAAGGATCAAGCAATCTGAATATCAGAAATGGTGTTGGAATTTTACCGGACAACAAAGTACTTTTTGCGATGTCAAAAACGGAAATAAACTTTTATGACTTTGCCAGATTTTTTCAGAAATCAGGTTGTAAACATGCATTGTATCTGGATGGTTTTGTTTCACGAATGTATCTGCCAGAGAAAAACTGGATTCAAACCGACGGACGTTTTGGTGTTCTCATTGGTGTTACAGAAAAAAAGAATAAATGAGAAATAAAGTAAGACAGAATTAATAAACGCAAGTAAATGCCATCGTTCCGCAATATTTTTCCTGGCAGGAGGTGATGAACAACTTGCGCTCTCCGAGTTAAGGAGTATCACAAATTCTATACAAACAGAATCCGACCACATTATTGTCAAACTTCATATTTTAGTTGCTCAATACCCAACTCCAACACCTCTCTGTTTTGATAAGCAGGTGAATTAATATGAATAAGTCATGAAGTCGACACATTTAACAAAGCAAAACAATCGTACTGTTGTTATAGATATTATCAGAGGGTTTGCGCTACTGGGGGTACTATTTGCAAATTTCAATTCATTCGCAGAACAACAGATTCCCGAGCCAATACTTAATTCCATATCATCATCCACCGATAAGATGTTAATGTGTATTAATTCATTATTTCTGGAATGGAAGTTTATGAGTCTGTTTTCTATTCTGTTTGGTTATGGCTTCGGCCTGATTCTGGAAAGTTTAGACAGAAAGAAAATCAATCCAAATTTATTTTTTATAAAACGAATGTTTTGGCTGTTTGTATTGGGTATAATCCATTGTTTATTCTGGTGGGGAGATGTATTACATCTTTATGCCATAAGTGGTGTTTTACTTCTTTTGTTCAGAAGACAATCTAACAACGTTATTATTATTTGCGGAATATTATTTGCATTTATTGTGCCTGTTTGCATTAACTATCTGCTCCGTCATTTACCCGAAACATTTACTGAAGCAGATATACAGAAGTTATACTATCAATATAAGCAGGGCAGTATAGCCGATGTAATCAGATTCAATATAGACTTTTATAATCGCATGTTCATGGTATCCGGGAGCAATTTGCACGATATCGTTGAAACGCTGGGCCGATTTTTGATTGGTTATTTTCTTTTACGTATTCAGTTCTTCAGCAATGTGGAATCAAAGAAACCCGTTTTCATACGCGTCGCGTTGATCTCTGCACCTTTGATGATTTCGTATTTCATAGTGCGAATACTACTGCTTAATAATATGATCTCCCTGAATCCCTATCTGAAATCCCTAATGCTTTCACTAGGCATTTTTGCAACAACAACCTGTTATGTTAGTACATTGATTATTGTCTATAACACCTTAGGCTTGAACCTGTTTTTCTCAGCATTACAATCTATAGGCAGAATGACGCTTACAAACTATCTGGGCGTATCTGCATTTCTTGTCGTATTGCTTTATGGATTTGGGTTTAATAAACTGGGCGAACTGCCAATACATAAAATGTGGTTAGTTGCACTGATATGGCTTATGATTGAAATCACCTACAGTATATATTGGTTAAGGGTATTCCGTTACGGACCTATGGAGTGGCTTTGGCGACAATTGACCTACTGGAAACGAATGCAACTCAGAATATAACTTACAATCAGGCTTTAAGAACCGGCTCAAAGAACATTGTATTCAGAGCGATTTTTATAGTAGCATTATTTTACATATTTTTTATCCGGCTTAACATTAACTTACGCGCTAATAAACAGCCTATCATTCAGTAAAACTTATGTTAAAACTATTTAATGCCTACCGGCAACTTCCATTTTATTTTAAGATAATTATTGCATTAAGTCTGATGTTGTTTGTTATGTCGCTTACCCAACCGGCATTTAATATAGATAGAAAAGAAGATCCAAATGCTTACTCCGATAGTTTGGTCTTGTTTCTTTTAGGTTGGATGAGTTTACTCGGCGGAGCTATTGTGCCCTTTATTTTATGGTTAGCTAATCCCCTTTATATTGTTTCAATATTATTGATACTTCGAAAAAAAATAGGAGCACTCTGTACAACCTGGAGCTCAACAATCCTAGCCCTTATATTTTGGCAACTTAAATCAATTATGACGAGTGAGTCGGGGGGGGCTATTCACATATCACAGGTCGTGGACCGGGATTTTATCTCTGGCTTGCTTCATTTGTTGTATTAGCTCTTGGCGTATCACTTTATCAGTGCTTAATCAATCGGAATAAAGAAGTATGACACTGATGGGAGTGTGTTATAGAATCGATTTTGTTACTAATCAATACGAGGCTCGCTGTAATCAGGGGGGGCTGATAAGAAAATATAATACGATAACTTGAAATGATTTAGCAAATTATGAACGAAATATTAGCTTGGGCTTTAATATCCGGATTGTTATTTCTTATTTTTTTAACAACCCTGCTTTGGGGACTGATTAAAAAAAGGCCTTATGTACTTACTGTTTCCCTGTTGTCCTTACTGATACTATTCGGTACAGCTTCCCGCTTCGTTTATTTGCTGGCAAGTAAGTCGTATCAACGGATTAGTGTAATGTTTACACCAAGGACAGGGGATGAAATCTATTCAGCACTATTCGGCAACACAAATCATAAATGCCTCAGAGTCTTACATCACGCCGATCAGGTAATTCCTAAAATAGACTATGCCATCTGGCTTTACGTTGAGACTTGCCCGGATGAATTAAGCCGCATCTTGCAACGTCATCCGTTCAAGGTGGAGAAACAATCAACGCAAGGCTGGAGGCCTTCGGGCCCCTCGGTGAATACTGATTGGTTTAAACCGCAATCTCTCGGCGACAGCATTTGGGTTTTTACCTATAACCTGGATGAATATGGAAATGGACAAACCATATACTCATCGCTCGACAGTACAAAAGCTTTTTGCATCGATGTACTCGACTGAGGACATCGCTTTAACCTTGATAAGATAAGATACAGGTTGCAGTTAGTAGCAACGTTTACATTAGCGGCTAAATACAATGAAGCTATGCGCACCATAATACTTCTTCTTTTTTCGAACATCTTTATGACGATTGCCTGGTATGGCCATCTTAAATACAAGGATGTTGCCTTATGGAAAGTAATCCTGATCAGCTGGGGAATTGCTTTTTTCGAATATTGTTTACAGGTTCCGGCCAATCGGATTGGTCACGGAACATTTACAGCCACACAACTCAAAATAATTCAGGAGGTAATTACCTTGTTGGTTTTTGCCGCTTTTTCGGTGTTTTATCTGAAAGAAAGTTTTAAATGGAATTATGCGGTCAGCTTTCTTTTTATCACACTGGCGGTTTATTTTATGTTTCGGAACGAGGCTTAGGCTTCTTTTGTGTAAAATGTTTCAGCTTTACCACTTCCTTATCGCTCAGGTAGCGCCAGTGTCCGCGGGGAATTTCTTTCTTGGTTAGTCCGGCATATAACACCCGATCGAGCCCCATAACCTCAAAACCAAGATGCTCAAAGATGCGTCGCACAATTCGATTCTTGCCGCTGTGCAGTTCTATGCCTACTTCATTTTTTAATCCCGTGCCGGCATAGTCGGCATCATCCACTTCAGCGATGCCATCTTCAAGATCTACGCCGTCTTTTATCTGATCGAGCTCTTCGCGTGAAATATTTTTATTCAGCACTACGTGGTATACCTTGCGCACTTCAAAGGAAGGATGTGTAAGTTTCTGAGCCAGTTCGCCATCATTGGTAAGCAACAGCAAGCCTGTGGTGTTGCGGTCTAAACGGCCTACAGGATAAATGCGTTCTTCGGTTACACCCTTCAATAGTTCCATAACGGTTCGTCGGCCTCGTTCGTCGTCGGTTGTAGTTACAAAGTCTTTTGGTTTGTTCAGCAAAATATAAACCTTGCGACCGGGCTCAACCACCTTACCCTGATAGGTTACCACCTCACCGGGTTTCACACGGTAGCCCATAGCGGTTATTACTTCGCCGTTAACAGTCACTTCGCCGGCGGCAATGTGTTCATCGGCTTCGCGGCGAGCGCAAATACCTGCATTGGCTATGTACTTGTTCAGCCGTATGGTTTCACTCTTCCCAAATAAATTCAACTTTTCTTCCTGATGTTCAAATGTTCCTTCCTTCTCTATCTGTCTGCCTTTGTTTTTTTCAACATCAATGACTCTTTCCTTTTTTGGTTTTACTTCTTCTATATCATCATAATGGAAAGACTCTGATGCGTTGCCTTTCTTAACAAAACCCTCTTGACCTCCTGGTTTATCGCCAAACTTTCTAAACGAGCCTTTGCGGTCATCACTTTTAAAACCTCTTTTTTTGTAACCGCCATCCGAATCACTTCTGTACGATTTCTTTTTGAAATCGTCACCACCTCGTGAGGTGCGTTTGCCAAAACCTTTATCATCGTCGCTGCGTCTGCTGCGTTTCTTGCTGAAGTCGCCGTCGCTTTTATAAGATCTCTTTTTATAGCCGCCACCTGAGTCGCTACCGTAAGATTTCTTTTTGAAATCGTCACCGCCTCTTGAAGAGCGTTTGCCAAAACCTTTGTCTTCATCGCTGCGGCTGCTGCGTTTCCTGCTGAAGTCGCCGTCGCTTTTATAAGCTCTTTTTTTGTAGCCGCCATCCTCCGAATCACTTCTGAACGATTTCTTTTTGAAATCATCACCATCTCTTGAGGAGCGTTTGCCAAAACCTTTATCATCGTCGCTGCGTTTGCTGCGTTTCTTGCTGAAGTCGCCGTCGCTTTTAAAACCTCTTTTTTTGTAACCGCCATCCGAATCACTTCTGAACGATTTCTTTTTGAAATCATCACCGCCTCTTGAGGAGCGTTTGCCAAAACCTTTGTCATTGTCGCTGCGGCTGCTTCGTTTCTTGCTGAAGTCGCCGTCACTTTTGTAAGCCCTTTTTTTGTAACCGCCATCCGATTCATCCCCGTCGGAGTTCTTTTTTACAAATCCGCCGTGCTCCGAAAAGCCGCTGCTTCTTTTCTTTTCGTAAGAACCGCCTTTGTCTTTACGTGTTCTGCCTATGCTGTCTGATTTTGATCTTGTTGAAGTGCGTTTGCCGTAGCTACTGCCGCCTTCTGATTTTTGCCCCTTGCGGGAAAATTTCTTTTTCAATGAATTGATTTTATCGGGTACAAGTTACAACACTTCCATCACCGTGCGGAATGCAACAAACCGATCTTTGAATAATTGGTTCACTTCCTCGCGCAGGGCAGGGGCATATTTTTCAAGATAAACGTTCAATATGGCCTTCGATTCACACTCGTATTGTATGGTATAGGTTGGGTCGTCGCCTTCGGGCTGTTCCAGTAGTCTGCACATCCGATATCCTGTAAAACATCCGGTGCCAATAACATCCGGCACATGTTTACGCATATAGTCCAGCCAGTCTTTTTCGGCAGACTGATCCACTTTTACCGTTACATTATACAGAATCATCGGAATCTTTTTGCAAATATCCTGAACAACGGGCAGTATTGCGGATTGGCAATAAAATTGTAAAAGAAAATAACCGGTAAACTTTGAATGAATAAAATTGTCTATTAAAAAGATTACTTAACCCTAATTTTCATAAATTGTGAAACGTATTTATTAACGTGAAGTGTCGTAGTATCATATTAACCATTATCATCACTATCATCAGCACGATTGCTGTACAGGCCTATCATATTATCGGTGGCGAGATTTACTACGAATATATCGGGGGCAATCAGTATCGGGTTACGTTAAAGCTTTATCGCGATTGTTCCGCCGCCAATGGTGCTCCTTTTGATGAATTTGCCAAGATGGGCGCTTTTGATATCAATGGCAATCTGGTTCATCAGTTCAGCCTTCCTTTTCCCGGTTCATCACCTGTAGATTACAGCCTAAACAACCCATGTGCCGGATTTCCGCCCAATCTCTGTATTGAAGTCGCGGTATACTCATCGATTATTACGTTCCCCAACATACCTCCCGGGGGTTTACAGTTTTCCTATCAGCGGTGTTGCCGCAATTCTACTATTGTAAATATCAACGAACCCGATAATGTTGGTTCTACCTATACGGCTCGCATACCCGGCAATGGCGTCAATAACAACAGTGCCTTTTTTAATTTCTTACCTCCTATCGTTGTTTGTGCCAATGTGCCGTTGGTTGTAAACTCCTCGGCTACGGATCCCGACGGAGATTCCCTGGTGTATTCCCTGTGCAATCCGTTTACCGGAGCAAGTCAGATGGACCCTGAGCCCACAGTGCCTACAGCCCCTCCTTATCAAAGTGTGCAGTTCATTCCTCCCTACAGCGTTAACAATATGCTGGGCGGTACGCCACCAATGAGCATAAATTCTCAAACCGGCATCATTACCGCAAATCCTATAAACATTGGTCAGTTTGTTGCCGCAGTATGTGTTAAAGAATTTCGTAACGGCGTTTTTCTAAATGAGAACCGAAGAGATTTTCAGATTAATGTGGTTGACTGCTCACCGCTGGTGGTCGCTCAGTTTACGCCTACAAACAACAGTATTGTTATCGGTCAGGATAGCCTGCTCATCTGTGGCTCACTCGAGGTCGATCTGGTTAATAACAGCGTAGGACAAATGAACAGGAAGTGGGATTTTGGCGATACCTCAACCGGCGCCGACACGTCGTCATTGAATAGCCCCACATACACTTACCCCGATACAGGCACCTACAACATACAACTCATTGTAAATCCGGGCACCACCTGTGCCGATACGGCATATCGTACGCTGGTTCTTCGTTATGGTGTTGTCGCTGATTTTACCGTAGCGGACGGCTGTGAAAATGTGCCACTCGTGTTTAATGATAACTCTTCAGCGCTCGATGGTTTTATTGATGAGTGGAGCTGGAATTTTAATAACGATGGTAACAGTACCGAACAGGATCCGCTCTTTGCGTTTTTCTCTCCCGGCACCAAGGCCATAACCCTCACGGCCGTCTCCAACTATGGCTGCTCATCAACAGTCATGAAAAATGTAATCATTCATCCAACGCCTGTGGTTATTGCCGGGCCCGATACATTTGTTTGCAATATTGATACCGTAACCTTATTTGCCGAAGATGCCGTCAACTATCAGTGGCAACCCAATTATGAGATGACTAATACTGCGGTGCAGTTCCCTAAAGTAAATCCTCAGGTTTCGACAACTTACACGGTTTCGGTTACGAATGAGTTCGGTTGTGCCGGAAAAGATTCGGCCATTATTCTGGTGACGGATACGGTTATTGCCACTGCAGGCACTGATACTATGGTGTGTGTCGGACGTCCAGTCCCCCTATTCTCATCCAACGCTGTTTACTATAGATGGTCGCCGGAACCCTTGTTTCAGGACTATACAATACAAAATCCTGTGGTCGAACCTGCCGGCAATACAACGTATTATGTCTATTCATACATAGGTTCGTGTTTTGATCTCGATAGTGTTCAGGTACAAACACTGCCATTACCTGTAATACAGGCCGTTGAACCGCAAACAATTAATCAGGGCGAAAGTGCCATATTGAGTGCCATTGGTAATGCCGCCGATTACTATTGGTATCCGGTTATCAATCTCGATGATCCGTATGCGCCCATCACAGCCGCCGCACCCCTGCAAACAACGACCTATTATGTGCTGGGCGTAGATTCCAACGGATGTTTAGACCGAGACAGCACGATTATCTATGTGACCAAAATTCACGAATTATATGTCCCTAATGCCTTCAGTCCAAATGGAGATGGTATTAATGATTTTTTTAATTTTTACACCAAAGGCATAAAACGAATCTTGTCCGTTTCTGTTTTTAACCGCTGGGGCGAACAGGTTTTTTACAGCGAATCGGAAAAACCATACTGGGATGGCACTTTCAAGGGGAAACCTCAGGAAAGTAATGTCTTCGTTTACCAGATTATCGCAGAAACGTTCGATGATACACAAATTATTAAAAAAGGTAATTTGTCGCTTTTGAGATAAAAAAATATAAAATGTTAAATTATATAAAAATGTTACCTAACAATTCAAGCATTTTGATACATTTGGCAACCTTATTTGAAAAGAGACTAATTAACGTAACACAAACACAATTAATTTAAACTAGAAATGAAAACCTACAATGTTATTGGACTTATGTCCGGGAGCTCCTTGGATGGCGTAGACGTCGCTTATGTACACCTCACTGAATCAAATGGAAGCTGGAACTATCAGATAGAAGCATCAGAATGTATTCAATTCCCACAGAAGTGGAAGCTGCGTCTCATGAGTCTTGTATTACAAAATGCAGTTACCTACTTAAAAACAGATACTTACTTCGGACACTATCTTGGCGAAGTGGTTAAGAAATTTATAGATGAACATCAGTTGGCAGGCAAGGTTGATTTTGTTGCCTCACACGGTCAAACCATCTTTCATCAGCCCGAAAACCAAATGACCTCTCAGATAGGTGATGGCGCGTCTATTGCCGCCGAGTGCGGGCTGCCGGTAATCTGTAATTTCAGGACTATTGATGTGGCACTTGGCGGACAAGGCACACCCATTGCGCCCATTGCTGATAAACTTCTATTTTCCAATTTCCGCTACTGCCTCAATCTTGGCGGTATTGCCAATGTGTCCATTAAACGCAATGATGGATCATTGGTTGGATTTGACATTTGCGGCGCCAACATGGTTTTAAACATCCTTTCCTCTGAAGTGGATCTGGATTTTGATAAGGACGGTGGTATGGCGTCAGAAGGATACGTAAACGAAGAGTTACTTAACGACCTTAACACACAATGGTATTATGAAAAAACATATCCCAAATCACTCGGTGGTGGCTGGGTTACCAAAGTGTTTATGCCGGTATTCAAAAAATACAGAATCTCAACAGAAGATAAATTACGTACCGCTGTTGAACATATAGCAACACAAATTGGTAAAGACCTTAATGCTGCAATGGAGCGCGAAGGAATCAGTAAATCTGATGCTGATCAGATGCTGATCACCGGTGGTGGGGCTTTCAATAAAGTACTCATCGAGCGTATTGCCGCTCACTCACCTGTTCAGGTAGTCGTTCCTGATTCAACTACCATTAAATTCAAAGAAGCATTACTTACAGCCCTGATGGGTACCTTACGTTTGCGCGGCGAAATTAATGTGTTGTCATCAGTTACCGGAGCGCGCGAAGACTCTATCGGTGGTGAAATTTATCTGAATGCACACAAGCCGCTGATTAACGGATAAGCGATTATCATAAAAAGAATTAAAACCGGATGAATCAAAACATCCGGTTTTTTTATTTATAAATTTAATCTTTGATCTATTATGATATTGGTAACCGGTGGAACCGGATTCTTAGGGGCGCATCTCATTCGTTTTTTGTTACAGCATCAATATGCTGTTCGTGCGATTTACCGCACCGAAGCCGCCATTCCTGCCGACCTGAGAGATCAGGTGCAATGGGTTGCCTGTGATGTGCTGGACATATTGGGGCTGGATGATGCAATGCAGGGAGTTGACTATGTGTTTCATTGTGCCGCTGTAGTCAGTTTCAGTGCAAAAGATCGCAGGATGATGTATAATATTAATGTTACAGGAACGGCCAATGTGATCCATGCCGCGCTCACAGCAGGGGTAAAAAAAATGATTCATGTAAGTTCGATTGCCGCACTCGGCCGAACGGAGGAGAATATCGTGATTACTGAAAAAACGACCTGGCAGGATTCCAACCTGAATTCATTTTATGCACAAACCAAACACCTCGCTGAACTGGAGGTGTGGCGCGGTATTGAGGAAGGTCTCACCGCAGTAATCGTTAATCCCTCCGTTATCATTGGTGAAACAGACTGGAACAAAGGAACAGGCCGTTTTTTTAAAACCATGCGCAAGGGTCTGCGTTATTATCCCACCGGCTCAAACGGTTTTGTGTCGGTACACGATGTTGTTCAATGTATGTATCTGTTGATGAGGAGCGAGGTCACAAACGACGTATTTATTCTGAACGGCGATAATATCAGCTACAAACAATTTTTTACCATCGTTACCGGTAATCTTGGCGTTCCCGGTCCACAATTTCAATTATCTCCCGCATTGGTTAAACTGGTTCGGCGAGTTGCCACACTGTGGTCAATGCTTACTCTCCGAGAGCCCTTTTTAACCAGAGAAACCGCAACAACCGTAAACCATAACTACACATATAGCAGTGATAAATTCAGCAGGCAGTTTAATTTTTCATTTGAAAAGGCTGAGGTGTTTATTGGCAGAACAGCGGCGCACTATGCCAGGGCATTAAGAGGCCATTCGTAGATCCTGCGCTTTTGCTTTTTTACCGGGCAGATAGGAGGCAATACTGCCGATAGCCATTACAATTAAAAAAGAAAGCAGGTAATCACCTGCCCGCATCTCAACAGGATAGGCGTCGATAACAAAGGAACCACCTTCGAGCGGCACCACACCGAAAAGTAATTGTATCGTGCATATCAGCGTTGCGATCGAAGCACCAATGAGAAATCCGATCAGCGAAAGGAAAATACCCTGATATACAAAAATGTGGCGTATAGTATCCTGATGCATTCCTAAAATGTGCAATACGCTAATGTCTTTTTGTTTTTCAACAACCAGCATACTCACTGAACCGATAATATTGAAGGCGGCAATGGCGATAATAAATGCCAGAATAGCGAGCACGGCCCACCGTTCCGACGACATCACTTTATACAAGACTTCATTCTGCTGAAAACGATTGATGATCTTATATGAAGCGCCCAGTTTATTTTGCAAATCTCGCTGAACAGAAACAATATCCTCTTTATTTTTTACCGACAACTCAATGCTGTTAACCTGATTCTGATATCCTGTAAGTTCGCGCATTGTCTCTATCGGAATAAAAGCAAACCGACTATCGAAATCCTGTTGTATGGCAAAACTGCCTGAGGGCTTCAACTGCCTGATTACAAAAGCATCTTCAGGATTCAGTACACTACGTTTCCCTTTTTTAGGTACATAAACGGAAACGAACCCAAACGGATCGTCGTAATTTACGGATAAGACTTGTTCCAGGCCGGCTCCAAGAAAGATGTATGGGTTATTTTGTTTGTCGCTAATCATGTATTCTCCATGAAACACGTTATCGGACAATGGGCTGATTTCGTTGTAGTTTGCTTCTACACCTTTGATTCGTGCAATGCACTGGCTCGTACCAAATTTAAGCAGTACATTCTCTTCAATTACAAAGCTGTAGGTATTTAGTGATGGATTGTTTTTTAAATACCTCATCATTACAGAATCCGGAACAAATGATTTGCTGGCCGAGGATTCAATAATCAGCTCCGGATTAAACTGATTGTAGAGGGATATAACCAGACCTTCAAATCCGTTGAAAACAGAAAGAACCAGAATAATTGCCATGGTGCCAACCGCAATACCACCAATAGATATATACGATATCAGATTAATCGTATTGGTTGATTTCGGAGCGCGGAAATATCGGCGAGCAAAATGCCAGGGTAGATGAACGGTTGAAAATCGCACCTTACTTCTTTATTTTTCGCAATAGCTCTTCAATCTTAAATGCCTGATCCAGTGATTCATCTTTGTAGAATTCCAGTTCCGGCACCCGGCGAACCTGATTTTTAATTTTATTACCAAGCTGATAGCGTATTTCGCTGAGGCTGATATGCATCTTATCTAATGCGTTCTGTGGGTTTTCGATATTGTAGAAACTAAGCGATACGCGAGCTATCAGTAAGTCCGGTGTTACAGATACATCGCTGATACTCACCATTCCGCCATCCAACATGTTTAACCCAAGTTTTTGAAATATTTCGTTCAGGGCCTCCTGAATAACACCGGCGATTTTTTTCTGTCTGATACTTTCTTTCATACACGAATCCGTTTGTCGGTAAAGGTATAAAATGAATAAAGATCAGTAATAAAAAAGCCCCGCATTTGCGGGGCTTTTGAATGAATTTGTTTTTCGTTCGGTTCGGTATGCTTATTCAACCACTGTAATCTTGGTTGAAAATGATCCTTTTGATGAATTTAGCACTACGTTGTATATGCCTGCAGGCAGATCCTTCACATCTACGTTAAAGAAATAGTTGCCCTTTAATTGTGTGCCGCTACTTATTGATTTTACCAAGCGTCCGGTAACATCATACAAGCCAAGTTGTACCGTAGCTAAATCAGTTAGGGTGTATTCGATGCGAACAACATCTGAACTTGGGTTAGGTATTGTTTTAATTTCGAATGATTGTGCGTTAATTTTTTCTCTGCCCAGATTTATACCATTGCCACTTACTTTGATTTCATCAATACTGAATAGGTTATCGTCAGTAGTTCCATTGCAAAAGGCTATGTATATCGTTTGGCCGGCATAGTCTGCCAGGCTCGCGGAGAAGGGGCGAAGCACACCACGGAAACGAAGGGAGTCGCCATTGTACTCAATATATTCTCCATCCTGACCGTGAACAAACCCGTTGGGAGAGAACTCAAATGAATTGTAAAGTGCCGTTAAACTAGAACTGTCTGCAACACCGGGTTGCGAGATGTATTCTGATGCATAAAAAAGTGTGTCAGTGAAATTATCGGGGAAGTTGCCGGTTGTGGATACAAGCACCTGATAGCCGTCCATGAATCGGGGCGTTTGAAAAGGTGCCGATTTCCACTCCAGAGTTCCGGTATTGTCGGTTAATTGTATTGGAGGAAGTATCAGATAGTTGGCAACGGGGGTAGACGGATCGTTGGTCCAGGAGTTGCTCGCAATAACCGTATTGGTACTATCTACATTTGCAAATCCGGCGGCCAGGAACCATTCGCCCGGTCTTCCGCTGGGGCTGCCATCGGGCAAACCGTCAAAGTCGGCGTTTATCCAGGTATTATCGCTACCGTTTGGGATAGTAGCCGGAATCTCTATGGTGTCTGCTTCGAAGTCTTCAAAAAGTATGATGCTCTGGGCTTGTGCAAACGTGGCTGAGAATAAGGTGAGAAAGAGAACGTAAAATTTTTTCATGTGAGGTTCGATTTGTTTTAGAGTTGCGAAAACTACTGATTTATGGTTATACCGACAATGCATTTTTTAAATCTTCAATTAAATCGTCGGCATCTTCAATACCCACGCTTAACCTGATTAAGGTGTCTTTTAGTCCATTCTTAATTCGTTCTTCTCTTGGTATAGATGCGTGCGTCATAGTTGCAGGGTGTCCAATTAAAGATTCCACGCCACCTAAAGATTCCGCCAGAGAAAATAGCTTAGTGCCGCTCAGCACTTTTAATGCCTCATCCATATTATCGCCTTTAAGAGTAAACGAAATCATTCCGCCAAAGCCGCGCATTTGTTTTTTTGCAATCTCGTGATTTGGGTGATTGGGTAGTCCCGGATAATAAACATGTTCCACTTTAGGATGATTTACCAGAAAATCAACAATACGCGCTCCATTCTCACAATGCCTTTGCATACGCACATGCAAGGTCTTAATGCCACGAAGCATAAGAAAGCAATCCTGTGGCCCCGGCACGGCACCGCAAGAGTTTTGTATAAAGGTTAATTGCTCATTAAAAGAATCATTATTGGTTATGAGCATCCCCATGACCACATCACTATGTCCGCCTAAATATTTGGTGGCAGAGTGTAAAACGATATCAGCACCAAGGTCAAGGGGGGTTTGCAGGTATGGCGAAGCAAAAGTATTGTCCACCACTAAAGTGAGATTGTTCTTTTTGCAAATGATTGCTGCTCCGGCAATGTCAATCACATTCATCATTGGGTTGGTTGGAGTTTCTAACCACACCATCTTAGTTTTTGGGGTGATGAATTTATTGATGTTTGAAACATCTTGCATGGAGATAAAGTGAAACTTGATGCCGTATTTCTCAAAAACCTTAGTGAAGATGCGATAGGTGCCTCCATACAAATCATTCGTGCAGATGACTTCATCGCCGGGAGACAACAGTTTAATTACCGCATCGGTCGCACCCATGCCACTACTAAAACACAAGCCGTGTTTTCCGTTTTCCAGTGCCGCAATATTTATTTGCAGGGCATTGCGTGTAGGGTTTTGCGTACGGGCATATTCATAGCCTTTATGATTTCCGGGTGCAGCTTGCACATAGGTTGAGGTTTGATAAATGGGGGTCATAATGGCTCCGGTACTCGGGTCGGGTTCGATGCCGGCGTGTAGGGCTTTGGTAGCAAATTTCATGGAGTTGATGCGGTTTTAATTTTCACGTGCAAATATGCACTTGTTTTATTGACTGATATATTTACCAAACAATGTCACAGCCCTTAAATCCCTTCACGTGTACCTATTCAGATTCGTTCTCCTCCTTGTTGCAACAGTTGAAATGCAGTTTGGCCATCACCACGTATCAGGCGGGTAAGCTGATTTTTATTTCACCTGCCGCCGGTAATAAGATTATGCAGCTGCCGCGCACCTTTCAACGGCCTATGGGATTGAGCATAAACCAGAACCAACTGGCTCTTGCTACACGGAGTGCAGTTACCTTATTTACAAACGAGCCAACACTGAATGTACATTATCAGGAAAAACCAACGGGCTATGATGCTATGTTTGCCCCGCGCGTAACCTATCACACCGGACCTGTTGACTTGCACGACATCCATATTCACGAAAATCATTTACTTGCTGTAAACACGGCATTCAATTGTATCAGTACCATAACACCTCAAGAAAGCTTTACTCCGGTATGGAAACCAAATTTTATAATGGAGATAATTCCCGAAGATCGATGCCACCTGAATGGCCTGGCTGTCCATAATAAGGATTGGTATGTAACGGCATTTAACAGGGGTAATTCGAGCGGCAGCTGGCGATCCGATATTTTAAATACGGGTGTTCTTATGCACGCACAATCAGATGCGATTATTCTGGAGAATTTGTCGATACCTCACTCGCCCCGTATCTACAAGGATAATCTTTATTTGTTGTTATCCGGCAAAGGCGAACTGATTCAGGTAAACCCAAATAATAAAACGTATACGGTTATATCACATATTCCGGCATTCATACGCGGACTGGCCTTTATCTCGCATTATGCGTTCATCGGTATATCCCGGCCCAGAAAATCATCGAGCACTTTTTCAAAACTAGCGGAGCCTGCGCATCAGCGGAATGCAGGCATCATTGTAGTGGATTTGAATACAGGAAACGAAATAGCATCGTTGTCTTATCTGAATTCTGTTGATGAAATTTATGATGTACAGTTATTGCCGGAAATTATTAGGCCCAATATCTTATCTCCGGAAAAACCGGAACATCAGATGGCCATTGTGTCTGGTGGTCGTTCCTGGTGGGCTTCAGAAAAGGAGTAAATGACTCTCTTGTATTATGAAAAATGAAATATTAGATTTACAAAAAAAACAATATGCTATACAGCAGACAACTTTCTATACTTAAAAACAAATTATTGCATCTGGATACGAATTCGATTAAAGAGGTTTCTGTTTGCAGATCAACATATATCAATATCAGAAAAAATATATCTCCGGTACAGATCAAACGTGCGCTTGGAGGTGCGGCATTTGCAGTGCTCCTGCAAATTTTACCGATACAGTCAGACGCTCAAAACAGAGCCGTTTTTAATTTTGGAAGCCCTCAGTTTAATCCATTCGGCCTTCAATCGATTCAGGGGGCATCAATCACCTTGCCGGCATTAAGCGACCTGGATAATGATGGTGATGTTGATATGATTGTAGCCTACAGTGATACCACAGCCTATCAATCTATATTCAAATATTATTTGAATGAAGGAACCATCAACAATCCCGAATTTGTTGATAATGGCGCTTCGATATTTGCAGATTCTATAGCAAGTGCTGACTTTTTTTTTGCTGCACCAGCGTTTGCTGACTTGGATAATGATGGTGATCAGGATATACTCGCCGGGACATCAGATTATACTTCGCTCACCTACGACGGAAAATTTATCTACTTCGAAAATACAGGCTCAGCAACAAACCCTCAGTTTGCGGCAGGTGTTGACAATCCGTTTAATCTATCTCCGATTCAAACATCTCTGTTTTGGATGCCGGCATTAGCTGATATTGATGCAGATGGCGACTTGGACATGCTTGCTACATCGTATTATCTGGGAACGCAGTTTTTTAAAAACTCGGGCACCCCCTCCGCACCGCAATTTGATGCGCCTATTGACTTGAGTACGGCATTCGAGATTAGTCAGCAAATTGGATTCAGTTTCCCGGCTCTTGCCGATTTGGATAATGATGCCGACATTGATATTTTCATCAATGATTATTACAATAGCAGTTTTATTTTCTTTGAAAATACTGGTACACCAACCACTCCAATTTTTTCTTCAGGTGTTCAAAATCCGGGTAATCTGAGTTATAGTCAGGCTGATATAACGCCTAACTTTACTGATTTTGATGCTGATCAGGATTTAGATTTATTCACCGGCTCAGTTACCGGTGTTATATATCGTGAGAATTTACAATTTGGTGTTGGTTTTAATAATCTTATGGTTCAATCGATAACGGTTTCACCTACAGTGAGCCATAATGTAATTAACATATCGAACCTGAAAAAGCCCATACAACAAGCTTACGTTTACGATATGCTCGGGCGCATACAGCCTGTAGTAATCAGTGGTAATACCGTTTCAATTCAGTCGCTAACCAATGGCACCTTTCACCTTGTAGTCATCGACAATCAGGGCGAGGTGTACACCGCTCCTTTTGTTAAACAATAAAGAATGCCACTGGAAAAATTTCTCGTATTTATTATCGACGATGATGTGACGATGCGTTCGCACCTGAAGGAATTTATAAACACCAGATATCCGGATGCAACGGTTGATGTTTTTGATACAGGAGAAAAGGCCTTGATGAATTTGCATGCAAAACCTGATGTTATTTTACTCGACTACCATCTTGAAAACAGGCCGGATGGCAGTTTAACCGGTATCGATATACTAAAGCGGATTAAACAATTACTTCATTCGGTCCCGGTTATATTTATTTCTGCATCAGATGATCCACAAATAAGTGCCGATATAATTAAATATGGGGCATTTGATTTTATTCTAAAGGATCAGGATGCACTACAACGACTGGAGATCATGATAAACAATGCAACAGGGCACTTATCATTAAAAAAAGAAATTGCTACACAGAAATTGTTCAATACCATTTTAGTGGCCCTGTTAGTGTTAATAATTATTTTATTCGTAATACTCCAGTTTACCTGATTTGTAAATTCAGTTCTCGTCGGTTAACATACGATAGGTTATTAAACCGCTCAGCAGTTTGGGCTCAAACCAAGTGCTCTTAGGCGGCATAATTAATCCTGCATCACTCACATCAAATAGTTGTTTCATACTCACCGGGTATAAGGCAAACGCCACTGCTGATTTTCCGCGGGCTACTTTTTTCTCTAATGCCGCCACACCCTTTGTGCCTTCCAGAAAGTCGATGCGCTTATCGGTTCTGGGATCAAGAATTCCAAGAATCGGGGCAAGCAGTTGTTCCTGAAGAATACTGACATCGAGCACCCCAATAGGATCCTGTTTATAGGTGCCTTCTTTTGCGCGCAAGGCATACCATTTATTATCGAAATACATGCCTATTTCATGGATGCGTTGCGGAATGAAAGGTGATACAACAGAAGCCTGAATATCGAAACGCTCACGCACTTTTTTTAGAAACAATTCACTGCTAAGCTGATTGAGATCTTTTACAATGCGATTGTAGTCGTATATTTTAAGTTGATTGGAAGGGAATAAACAAGTGTGCAGGTAGTTATACGATTCGTCACCCTGATGGTTGGGGTTTTCTTTTCTTTTCATATACGCAACCAGGCCAGCGGAGGCCGCCCGGTGATGACCGTCTGCAATATAGCTGTATGGTATTTTTTCATTAAGTAATCGGGAGAGCGTTTGTATAAGCACACTATCACTAATAACCCAAAGACTATGATAGACATTAAAGTCAGATAAAAAATGATAATCAGGCACTTCAGCAGTAAGGGTATTGATTAGCGTGTCGATTTCTGAAACCGGGTTATAGGCCAAAAAAACCGGATTGCTTTGTATACCGGTGCTTAGAATATGTTTGACATTCTCCGATTCTTTTTCCGATCGCGTATGCTCGTGTTTTTTAATATTACCATTGGCATATTCATCCAAATGATAGCGAGCAATGATGCCGGTTTGGCTGCGACCGTTCAGAGTTTGTCGGTACACATAATAACACTCCGTTTCATCCTGAAATACCGTTTTGTCCCGAATCAGTTTTTGTAAATATTCCGCTGCAAAGTCAAATAATCGCTGGTCGGTTTTTTCTATACCATCTTGAAAATTAATTCGTGGTTTAATAACGTGTGCAAATGATATCGGATTTCGTAAAGCAATATCCCTCCGGGCGTCTTCATTCATCAGGTTATTGGGTAGTATGGCGACTTTGTCAGCCAGTGCTTTGGTCGGTCTTATTCCGCAAAATGGTTTTATACGTTGCATGATGTTTAGTAAGGCGGTGTTTATCGGGTCAGTTGGGTATGTTGCTGAATATGCTTTTTATTTAAAAATATGAAATCGACGATACCTCGCAGATAGCCATATCCATAAGAAATGTGTAGTACCGGAAATGTAAAGGCAAGTACAAGTACATCGCTGAGTTTACGACTGTGTTTCATAGAGATAATCATTGCAATTAAGAGGTATAAGAAAAGCGGTGTGAACCATACCGGAAACAGAACACCTATGGGTATACTGATCAGGTACAACAGAAAAAACAGTGGTACCAGTTGCCTTAGGGTGGTAATCGCTTTATGTTTTTTATTAACATATACTTTCCAATAGCCATATTGAAATTGCTGACCGGCTAGTTTGGCGTGGCTGTTACGAACATAATACGTTGCAGATGCCGTATGGTCTAAGTAAATCCGGTATCCGCTTTTAATTAGGCGATAACTCATCTCGTCATCCTGATTTCTGGTCAGCTCTTCGTCAAAGTATCCAACGGCATCAAGAACTTTTCTTGGGTATACGCCAAAGGCAACCGTATCAACATATCCGGATTGCAATCCGGTTCTAAAATGCGAGTTGCCAACACCAAATGCACTGCGCATAGCGGTTGCAATAATTCCCGATGAGTTAGTGGTTGCAATACTTTTTAGTAGGCCACCGGAGCACCCTAAAGTAGTATCGGTCATCAAGTGTTGGATTGCAGTATCAATATAATTAGGGCTGATTGTGGAGTGTGCCCCAAGTATCATGATAAATTCCGATGTGGAATGTTTAATGCCGAGGTTTAGCGCAAAAGGGGTAGTTTGTTTTTCATTTGTGATCAGCTTTATGCGTTGGTTCGAATGAAAGGTTTCTGAAATTAACTCAATAGTTTGGTCCGTGCTTTTTCCGTCAACAACAATAAGCTCCAGCTTATCATCAGGATAATCCGATTCCAGAACACTGTTTATGCACGGGATAATATGATCGCGCTCATTACGGCACGGAATAATTACACTGATGCTAGGCCTGAGTTGTGGACCGGTCATAGTATAATTTAACCGGGGAAGAACTGCCTGATGATCTCGTAAACCTCTATACCGATGCGCTCCTGCGCTTCAAGCGTGGATGCGCCAATGTGGGGGCTCAGTGATACATTCGGATGATGTAGTAATTCGGCATTGTCGGTTGGCTCCTTTTCAAAAACATCTATGCCTGCAAAAGCAACTTGTCCGGAGTGAAGCGCCTGAAGTAAAGCGGCTTCATTTACTGTTCCACCTCGGGCACAGTTAATTAATACAGAACCTTTTTTCATCAGAGAAAATTCATTGGCACCAATAACCTCTGTATCACCTGCACTATGAATACTGATGATATCACTCTTACGCAAAACCTCTTCCTTGCTGATAGGATGAATTATTATAGAAGCAGATTCTCCGTTAGGCAAGTCGATAATGATTTCCGCAGCATTAGGAAATAAATCATAGGCAACAACGTGCATACCCAGACCAAGCGCGGCCCGTGCTGTCGCTCTTCCGATATTGCCAAAACCAATGAGACCTAATGTTTTACCTCTCAGCTCCCAACCATTCGCATATTTCTTTTTCAAATCGTTAAACTGATTCAGCCCACTGGCAGGCATTGTTCTGTTGGCATCATGCAGCATACGGGCTATACTGAACAGATGAGCAAAAACCAATTCCGCAACCGACTGCGAAGAGGCCCTTGGCGTATTTCGTACAGCAATGCCTTTCGATTCAGCATAGTGAAAATCGATATTGTCAAGACCAACACCTCCACGCACAATTAATTTGGTCCGTTGCATCACGTCCAGCAATTCTTTTCGAACCTTAGTGGCGCTACGTACCGTTAGTACATCATAGTTATTGATAACATCAGCCAGTTTATCCTGAGCATATTTTGTTGAGTCAACGTCAAATCCGGCCTCAGTAAGTAGTTTTTTTCCCTTGTCGTCGATTCCGTCGTTTGTTAAAATTCGTATGGCCATTTATCCGTGTTTTTTTGAGAAGTCGTCAATCAGATTAATCAGTAATTCAACACCTGCGCGGGGCATCGCATTGTAAATGGATGCACGAAAACCACCTACTGAACGATGACCTTTAATGCCAATACATCCGTTATCCTTTGCAAGCGTGTTGAACGCATCTTCCAATTCAGGCTTATTGATGGTCCAGGTAACATTCATATCGGAGCGACTATCTTTACGGGCCACTCCTGTAAACAGTGGACTGCGATCGATTGCATCATAAAGCAGTTGGGCTTTTTCTTTATTGCGTTGCTCCATCACCGCCAAGCCACCTTCTTTCTGAAGCCAGCGCAGGGTGAGTAACATCACATAGATACCAAAGGTGCTTGGGGTATTATGTAAAGAGTTATCCTTAATGTGCACTCGGTAGTCGAGTATAGTTGGTATGTTGCGGGTTAGTTTTCCCAAAATGGATTCCTTAACGATCACCAGAGTAACCCCTGAAGGACCTAGGTTTTTCTGTGCTCCGGCATAAATCATATCGAATTGATTCCAGTTTAACTGACGACTGAAGATGTCTGAACTCATGTCTGCAATTAAGTTGCAACCAACGTTCGGAATCGATTTCATCTGCGTGCCTTGAATAGTTTCATTGGTTGTGATATGAAGATAACGGGAAGATTCCGGCACATCAAAGGCGGTCGGCATGTAGGTATAGGATTCGTCGGATGATGAGCATGCAACATGAACCTGACCAAATAGCCGGGCTTCCTTGATTGCTTTCTTTGACCACGCGCCCACATCCATATATGAGGCCGTGTCCGATTCGCCCAATAGATTGTATGGTATCATACAAAATTGTTGTGTAGCGCCACCCTGCAAAAACAAAACCTTATACGCATCACCCAGCCCCGTAATTTCTTTTATCCGTTGTTGTGTCTCGTCAACGATTTGTGTGAATTCTTTTGACCGATGTGAAATTTCGATCAGCGACAAACCAATATGATCATATTCAATCACAGCCTTAGAAGCCTGTTCAAAAACCTCCTGCGGTAAGATGGCGGGTCCTGAGTAAAAATTGTATTTTTTCATAAAATGCAATCATTCGTTTTAATCAGGTACAAATGTAATCAAGCGAATGTTGTATGTCTAGTAAGAATAATGGGAGTATTATTTTTGTCGTGTTGTGATTCGTACGATATGCCTCTTGCTCCTTTTAGCCCTGCAGTTACGCGCACAGGAGTCTAACAGTTACTATATTCACTATCCGGATCATCTGCAGATCAATCTGTTTCAGTCGCAAAAAAAGTATCAAATCATTTTATCGCCGCGTGGATTAGATAAAAACAAGGATGGAAAATCACTCATACACAATTATATAGCTCAGGCCAATACTACAAGTGGCTTTGATCTGGCGTTCGATAAAATTTCGTTCTCACTCACGTTTAAGAGTGTATCACAGGACGAGAGAA
>Ga0315901_10000232_pt1:0-30000 | contig 83062 bp, 66 predicted proteins | sample LakEriMetagenome_10_FD_203761 | JGI IMG/M metagenome (GOLD analysis project Ga0315901, IMG submission 203761) | Freshwater fungal communities from buoy surface, Lake Erie, Ohio, United States - Buoy 2 MA116 | ecosystem: Environmental > Aquatic > Freshwater > Lake | place: USA: Lake... | reverse complement strand
CCGCAAGGCGAAGCTACTGACTGAAGCCCCAGTAAACGGCGGCCGTAACTATAACGGTCCTAAGGTAGCGAAATTCCTTGTCGGGTAAGTTCCGACCTGCACGAATGGTCTAACGATCTGGGCACTGTCTCAACCACGAGCTCGGTGAAATTGTAGTTCCGGTGAAGATGCCGGATACCCGTCACGGGACGGAAAGACCCCATGAACCTTCACTATAACTTAACATTGAATTTGAGTAAAAGATGTGTAGAATAGGTGGGAGGCTTTGAAGCTGCGACGCTAGTCGTGGTGGAGCCATCGTTGAAATACCACCCTTCTTTTACTTAGATTCTAACTCCGCACCCGCGGAGAACAGTGTTAGGCGGGTAGTTTGACTGGGGTGGTCGCCTCCTAAAATGTAACGGAGGCTTTCAAAGGTACCCTCAGCACGCTTGGTAACCGTGCGTAGAGTGCATTAGCACAAGGGTGCTTGACTGCAAGACCGACAAGTCGAGCAGGTGCGAAAGCAGGATAAAGTGATCCGGTGGTTCCGCATGGAAGGGCCATCGCTCAAAGGATAAAAGGTACTCTGGGGATAACAGGCTGATCTCCCCCAAGAGCTCTTATCGACGGGGAGGTTTGGCACCTCGATGTCGGCTCGTCACATCCTGGGGCTGGAGAAGGTCCCAAGGGTTCGGCTGTTCGCCGATTAAAGTGGCACGTGAGCTGGGTTCAGAACGTCGCAAGACAGTTCGGTCCCTATCTGTGATGGGCGTTGAAAATTTGAGGAGAGCTGACTCTAGTACGAGAGGACCGAGTTGGACGAACCTCTGGTGTACCGGTTGTGGCGCCAGCTGCAGCGCCGGGTATCTATGTTCGGCAGAGATAAGCGCTGAAAGCATCTAAGCGCGAAGCTCGCTCCAAGATGAGATTTTCTGGAACCGTAGAAGACTACTACGTGATAGGTGGCAGGTGTAAAGGCAGTAATGTCAAAGCCGAGCCATACTAATCGTTCCTTCGCTTTCTTTTTTTTCTTATCCTCTAATCAGGTGTACTTTTTATTAAATTGTTTGTTTTGAATTAAACTAATACTGTCTATGATATTTATGGTGGCTGTAGCGAGGGGGATCACCTCTTCCCATTCCGAACAGAGAAGTTAAGCCCTTCAGCGCCGATGGTACTACACTACAATGTGGGAGAGTAGGTCGTCGCCATTTTTCTTTAAGCCTCTTTGGGTAACCAAAGGGGCTTTTTTTATTTATATCCTATTTTTTTAAGGTTAACGTTGATTCCGGTTAATACGCTCTCGCATCAATTCCTTCCATATAATTAATAAAGGCACGATTCACCACCTTGTTGCCTCCGGGTGTGGGATAATCGCCGCTGAAGTACCAGTCTCCCAGATGATTGGGGCAGGCTTTGTGTAAATCTTCTATGGTTTGGAAAATAATTTTTACTTCGGCTTTGACATCTGGTGTTTTTAATAATGCGGCGCATTCGTCGGCTATTTCTTCTTCGCTAAGCCCGTGGTACAGGCGGGTTACTTCATTTTTTACTTCATCGGCCGGCAGTTCCATGGTTGATTTACAACGTTCGAAAATTTCTTCCAGTAGTTCCTCCTCGTTTCGTTTATGACGCAATGAGACGGCTGCGCGAAAGGCTACAAAATCTTTCATTTTACTCATATCGATGCCATAGCAATCGGGGTAGCGTATTTGCGGCGCGCTCGATACGATTACGATTTTTCTCGGCCCCAGGCGGTCGAGCATTTTAATGATACTTTCTTTCAATGTGGTACCGCGTACTATGGAATCGTCTATAACGACCATAGTATCTATACCTTTTTTAATACTTCCGTAGGTGATGTCGTAAACGTGGGCCACCATCTCATTTCGGTCAGCATCCTGCGTTATGAAAGTACGCAGTTTAACATCCTTTATGGCAATTTTTTCTATTCGTAACCGTCGAGATAGAATATCGTTAATCTGCTCATCATCTTTATCTTTCAACTGTTTAATCTGTTGTTTCTTCCATTCATTTAACACGTCTTCCCCTCCTTTTATCATACCATAAAAGGCCACCTCAGCAGTATTTGGTATAAACGAAAAAACGGTATTGGTAAAGTCGTTATTAATTTCTTTTAGTATTTGAGGCATAACCAGCTGACCCAACTTCTTACGCTCGTTATAAATGTCCTCATCACTACCCCGTGAAAAGTAGATTCTCTCGAAACTACATGCTTTTTTTTCTGCAGGCTCCGAGCAAGGATGTAAATCCCATTGCCCGTTTTTATTTATAATTAATGCATGACCGGCAGGAAGTTCATTAATTTCTGACTGACTCAGATTAAATGCGGTTTGAATGGCCGGACGTTCACTGGCAACAACAATAACCTCTTCATTACAGAAATAGTATGCCGGTCTTATACCGGCTGCATCACGAAGAACAAAGGAATGCCCAGCACCACTGAGTCCTGCAATCACATAACCACCATCAAAATTGTGAGCGGCTTTCTTTAAGATATGCTGGAAGTTAATATTATCGGAAATCTGACGTCGTAAATCATCTTCTGTTTCACTGGCTTCCTTATGAAGCTGATATACCCTGTTTATTTCCTCTTCGAGCAAGCCGCTGATATAATCAAGCACTACGGCTGTATCGGGTCTTATGTCATCTTCATCTTCATTCCATCCAAGGTCTTCGATATTGGTTAAGTTGAAATTGCCGGCGACAACAAGACTTCTGGTTAAGGATTGCTGATTTTTAATAAACGGGTGACAGGATTCAACTTCGTTCTTGCCATGCGTTCCATAACGCAGATGGCCGAGCAGGGATTCACCAATAAAGCTTACATTTTTTTTGAGCCAATCGGTATTTTGAATGATGCCCGGATTCATTTTTTCGGCTTGATTAATCTTCTCGGATATTTTCTGAAATATTTCTGAAATGGCCTGTGGGGCGTTCGAGCGATAGCGGCTAATAAAACGCTGTCCCTTCTGCATACCGAGTTTGACAACGGCTACTCCGGCACCATCCTGCCCCCGGTTATGTTGCTTTTGCATCAGCAGATATAACTTATTGAGGCCATACAAAGCCGTACCGTATTTTTCGTGAAAGTAGGAGAGAGGTTTACGTAAACGGATTAGTGCAATACCGCATTCGTGCTTAATGGAGTCGCTCATGAGTTGAGCGCACAAATTTAGCTATTTGCTCAGATAGCTCATTGTTCGTAATTTTTTATTTAGTGGTGATTATGAAATAATCTGTTCTGTTTAATCCTTCACACATCGAACATTCATGCCATAATTCTTTTGACCGTAGTACCTGAATATGCCTGATTTTTTATAATCTAAATATCTATACCAGGCTTGTCCATTAGTCTCTGTTGATGACCACCAGAATCCCATACCAAATAGTCCGGGAGCCGACCAATAGCCATTGAATAATCGGCAACCACCTGCTAAAGCGGTAAATCCGTATTTATTAATACCCCAAATGTTTTCGTGTTTAGTCCAACCTGCGGGACCTTCTATTTTTAGCAGGTCACCTTCAGTAGTTCCTCTCCAATTCACTTTCTCTAATTCTGTTGCGGGTATACCAATATATGTTTCCAGTTCCTTCCATTCGTCCTCGGTGGCTACGTGCCAGCCAGCAGGAGCCAGACCCTGTGTATCAGAAACAGCATAATAATTATACAGTATTCCGGTATTGTTTATTGTATTATCATAACTACAAAGTGCGGGCTGTGTGGTATTTACCCAGTCATTAGTTAGATCAAGATTGGGAATCAACTGACCATTTTTGAATCGTTTGACTTTAAGATTTTCTGCCATCCACCATTTAGAGCCTATTTTAACAGTTTTGTAGATGTTGTTGTCAATATCAGTAAGGGTTCCGGTCTCAATTGTTACGGATGGTTTGTCATCATCTCTGCACGAAACACATAAAACTAATGAGAGCATACAAGCAAATATTTGATAAAATCTATTACTCATAGTTTTGAAAAATTATTGTTTAATAAAGGTAGCCGTTTGTATATGTGTGGATGTGACCACACGAATTAAATAATATCCTTCAGCAAGATCTTCAATTTCGATATCAGTGGTATTTGAGGAACTGATCAAACCGCTTTTTATTGTTCTTCCGGTAATGTCGGTTATATCAAAATTAAAGTCACCCTTAAATTGATTCGGGTATTGTATAGAAATTGATTTATATGCAGGGTTAGGAAAAATAGTGATCAGATCAGAATCGGTATCTTTTAAATCAGGCAGATTTAATGTGGGACATACCACACTAATATCCATATTATTGCAATAGCCGACATAACAACATAATTCCGGTAAATTAAAATTTACCAGGGGGTCGTAGTTACAAGCTTCAGGATCGGAGCAACCAAGTACAATTAAAGTCTGGCAAGAATCAGAATTGCTGCAACTGTTAGCAGGGTTATATTCCAGATAGAGCGGATCAAGACATCCGCATTGTGGAGGATATTTCAGTAGAGGGCTTAATAGTTCATCATCATTAATAATACTGTCGTTGGCAACATATTTTCTAACTACGGTTATTCCATTATCCTGTTCCTCAATTTCAAGATTAATTTCAAATTGTATGGTTCCCTTCGTGGTCAGCTGAGCCAGCAGCACGATATTGGTATCAGCCAGTGGGCCAGTTGTGCCGGAGTTAAATAGTGCGGCATTGTAGCTGATGAATTCCTTTTTAGGAACTACAGATCCAAATATTGTTGAGTCTATTCCGGTTATGTCATCCTTTATTCCATAACTGCCCCAGTTCTGAGGGATATCGTTGCCAATGGTCATGCCATCGTGAACTGTTATTGGAATATTAATTTCGGGGCTGTTGTTGTTTAACAGACCTTCGGCAATCATTGCACTTCCGCCATCATTATTAATCCCTCCTATAAAAGAACTATCCGGATCAAGATTTTTTGGAACTCCAAAATAAGTTTGTGTAGCTGTTTTGGTGCTTTGACCAATGGTTAGCCAGCTATCTAAGGCAACTGTATTTTCTGAATAACGATTTTTTGAAATCGAATTAGCAAACGACTGACCATCTGCAATGTTATTAAAAAAAGACTCGGAGCTGCTGAATTTTAGTGGATGTCCGGCATCGCCATAGATTCGTCTAATACGTGAAGTAACGGGCAACGAAACATAAATACGATAGGTAATAGAGCCACTTTCAAGATTTCCACCTGTGGTGTCTGTAGCATCCTGATTATCAGAAATATAATATGTTTCTACTTGCAGTGCATTAATTTGTCCTAGTGCAGCAAAAACAGAAAGCATTAAAATTCCTAGTATGGTAAAGGATTTCATGGTAGCGGTTATAATTTATAAATGATTCCGAGTATATAAGTCGTTCCAAACCGAAAGCGATCAAAATCGATACGTACGTCTGTTTGGTAATCATAGGATCGCCTGATATAAGTATTTAATAGATCACGCACAGAAAGATAGGTACTGAAATGTTTAGTTATTCGTTTGGATACTTTGATGTCAATAAGGTTTCTTGGAAACTCAAATACATCGGGTATTTCTTTAACATTACTAGCTACGATAAGGCGCTTACCTTGTATATTGTAACTTAATGTTCCGGTCCATCCATTTTTATCGTTAGCGTAACTGATTGATGAATTAATGATGTATGGTGCCTGACCAAACATAACTCTGGAAACCGTATCTAATGGTATGTATATTCGGTTGCCGGAGCTGAGCTCCATACGTTTTCTTACAAAAGTTGTGTTTGAATTTACCAAAGTCAAATTGGTCATCCAGTCCAAATTTTTCATTAGCTTCAATTTGCCCTCTAGTTCAATTCCTGCCGCACGTGAACGATCCACATTTTCCCAGGTAACGGTGCCGGCATTTATGAGCTCGATGTGATTTCGGAATTGTTTATAGAATAAGCTTACAGACCAATTCCAACGGTCTTTCTGAAATGACTCCAATCGAACATCGTAATTACTGATGTTAACGGGTTGTAAATTAGAATTGCCAAATGTAAATGTTCTGAATTCATAATCGATGATGGCAACATCGGATAACTCGCGCAGGCTCGGTCTTGCCACCGACTGACTATAATTTGCTCTGAAGTTGACTACGCCTTTGTCGTCGTCACGGATTACATATAGCATATTAACACTCGGCAATATGTTTAACTTTTTTAATACTCCCGGATTAATCAGCGGATAACTACCCTGCGAGTAATCCCTTCTAACATCATTTACTGCATAGCCGGCTTCATAATAGGTTACTACATCTGTAAATAAATCGGCGTATTCCATACGGACACCCCCGGAAACTTTCCATAAGGAGTTGATTGCATAATCAGTCATTAGAAATGCAGAGGTAATAGCACTATATCCAAATGTTTCATCACCGTCAAAGTGAATCTGATTGTAGTACTGATAAATGGTTGTATAGGGTTTGCCCTCGTTGTTTATGCCTTCATTAATCAAAAAGCTTTGTGTATTGAAATAGTCGCTGACATTATCTGTAGTGAGAATATTCAGCGTTGAACCATAAGGGCCGTTTAAAATCATATAATCATACTGGTCATAGTATCGGTCTAGTCTTACATAGGATCCGCCCCATTTCATTTTTCTGATCTTAGATTTATCAGCAGTGCTTAGCGGTAATTCAAATTGCAAACGAACATCGAGCTGATTCTCGTTAAGGTATCTGAAATATCGATGAATACCCTCACCTACAGATGGTCCAAATTGATATTCATTCGTAGAGGGGTCTCTGGTGAATGTAAGGTTTCTAAAATCCGGTGCGGTACTTTTACCTCTTGTATAGGAAGCGTTACTGCGTATTTTAAGTTTAAGACCGGGAAGATAATGTTCGGTTTTTAACTGATAAACAAGTTGTTTTCGTTGCTCATAAAATTGTACGATGGCATAGTTTTCCAGAAATTGATCTACGCGCTCGTACCCATTACGAATATTATTAATGCCGATTAAATTGGGCATAAATAGCAGAGAAAAACTGTTGTTTTTATTAGGGCTGAATGAAAGGCTGGCCAATCCGTTCCATCCATTCGACTCTCGGGCAATACCTTGTTCAAGATTCTGAGCAAGTGATTGATCGAACCGCGCCCGCTGAGACACTGCCTCAGCATCGTATTGATTGGATGAACTGTAACGAAAGCTAAATAAGTAGCCCAGTTTCTTTGTTCCAATTTTTGTTTGATTGCCTATGCTGAAACTTTGACTAAAATTTAATGGCGTGCGACGGTAAGGTGTATTCCAGTTATTGGGTAATGATGCATTTTGTTCAGCAGCATTTTTATTAATGATTTTAAATGCATCACGAGTATAGCTACCATTGTAAAAAGCATCTTTTGCGGCATTAAATGCATTAGCATCGTTAAACAATGCCGGGGCCAACAAGCCTAATTTTATCAATCCAAGTTTAAAGTATGTATCGCTGATGGTACTGCCATCAACCCAGCTGTTTTGATCAACACCCATTGCATTGTAATAATCTTTAAATCCCAATGCAGCGAAGTATTGATACAGTGTTGGCTCAATTGATGTTTTGATAAATCCATCGTGTGTGCGGTCTCTCAAGGAGTTGTCAAAACCAAGCCAGTCTGTGTTACTGCGTTGTGAACTGATGACATCGGTGAGTGTACTCTGCGGGTTATAACCCAGTGTTGTTTCAACATTCAACAGCATTTTCTCAGGAAAATCCTTCGTCTCTATTGATACATAGGCACCAGCCCAGTCTGCCGGTATATCGGGGCTTTGTGTTTTGGTTATTATCAGATTATCCACAAGACTCGCCGGAATGAGATCCAGCCTGATATTATTTGTAAATGGATCCAGTGTAGGAATGATAGAGCCGTTGATCGTGGTTTTAATATAACGGTCACCAACACCACGTACGGTGAAAAAACTACCATTTGTTGATACACCTGAAACCCGGCCAATGGCACTGCCCACATTATTGTCGCCAATTTTTTTAATGGACTCCGATGAGATATAATCAATGGTGGTAACCGATTTCTTTTTTACATTTTCCATGTAATAATTTTGATCGCGTTTCTGTGTAGCAGTGATTTCAACACCTTTGATAATCTTGACACTCGGTGCCATAACAATATCCTTTATCAATACTTCATTATTCTTCAATAAGAGTCGCTCTTCTATTTTAGCAAAACTGACATAGGAAACAATCAACGTTACGGAATCAGAACGGGTAATTTTGAGATTATAACTGCCATCAATGCCACTTTGTGTAAACATAGATTGATCTTCTTTCACAACCAGTGTTACCCCGATTAATTTCTCACCATTCTGATCGCTGACAACTCCACGTAATGTGCCCTGGCCAAGTGAGGTAAGCGGTATGACAATTAAAAAAAATAATAGGCGGGTTACATTGTTCATCAGCTAGTCTATAAATAATTCAGAGGTATTTATATTATCGTTTAATTACCTGTTTGCTATACGATTGGCCATTTGAACTGATTCGTAACATATACATTCCGGCAGGTAAACTATTGATATCAAGTGTTTCGTGCAAATAGCCATTTGTATTTGGTTGAAACGGTTGCTCAAGAATTACAATACCTCTCATATCATAAAGGGTAATAAAGTTGCTGTTGCCGATAGCGTTAACTAGGTCAATAGAAATAATATTATCCGATGGATTTGGATACGCTTTAACTGATGCAGACGCCACTGATGATATACTAACCGGATTAGTAACCGTTAGAAATAACGTTACTATGGAGTCGCAGCCAAATGCTGAGTTCAGCGTTACTGTGTAGGTGCCGGAAGCATTGTAGTTATTACCATTCCAGATATAAGGTAGTGCTGTAGTTAATACAGTGTCAAAAACACTGCTCGTTAAGGTGTCGATAAGCGTTAAGTCTAATGTGGCTATGGAGTCACAGCCATTAGTGCTTGTAAGGCCAATATCATAGGTGCCGGCAGCGGAGTATGTATTACCATTCCAACTGAAGGGTAGTTGTCCGGGGCAAATATTGAAACTGGTTAGTGAGGTTAGCGTATCCGCTGTTGATAAAATTAAGGTGGCAATGGAGTCACAACCGGCAACATTGGTTAAGGCAGCGGTGAATGTACCGGCAGTGGTCAGATTTTGTCCATTCCAAAAGTAGGGCAGATCATTATTGCAAATCGTTAGAGGGGTTGAAGAAGCGGTTGGTAAATTCACTGTAAGAATCAACGTGGCTATAGAATCAACACCACCGGTTCCGGTTAAAGTTACGGAGAAGGTGCCTGCTTGTGAATAGCTGTTTCCGTTCCACAAATAAGGTAATTCGTTATTACATATCGATATCGTTGTTGTAGAACTTAATGTGGTGGTATCATTAGCAACAGGATAGATGAGACTTGGTATAGAAAATTCTGTAGGGGCGGGGTTTACAGCAACATAATTTTCAACCACATTAAATGTATCAATGCCAATAATGTTTTCATATGCAATCTGTAGATTCAGTTCAAATGATAAATCGCCATCCGTGGTAATTTGGGCAATAAGAACTTGATTACTATCCGGATTGTAGGATGCAGAGCCGCCAAGTGCAGCCCATGATCCATTGATAGTAGAGAAAACCGGGCCATTAGTGCCGTCATTCTGATTGTTTAGCATAGCGGCGGGCACATCAATGCCAACAAGAGTTACTTCAGTAGGTGCACCCGGCAAGTAACCATCGCGCTCGGTTATGGGTATTCCTGCAAGAGGGTCATTATTTTGAAGAACACCATCGAGGTTTACGTTAGTAGCCAGATTGTCATCCTGAGTTTTAAGCACACCAAATTGTGCCTGACAAGCAGCACCAACAGAGAGCCACGAGTCAAGCATAACGGTATTATTTCGTGCCTGATTTTTGGTAAAGTTAGGTGTGATATCTCCGCGATCTTCATTATTAAAAAACAACGTTGTGGTCGCAATTTTCAATTCGTGCCCCGGAATGCCGTATGCTGCCTGAAACTTATAGCCCGGCTTCATGTCAGCATAAATACGATATGTTTTTGACCCTATTGGGAGAACTCCTCCGACACTATTTTGGGTAGCATCGTTGGCATCAGAGATGTAATAGGTTTCTACAATAATTTTTTCCAGACCTCCATTTACCTGTGCTTCAATGTTAAAAGCTAATAGAATAAACAGCATCAGTGTGTTAAATTTTTTCATGTTTCTTGATTTTAATTTTTTTAATTTTTTTGTAAAACTTGAATAATTCAGGGTCGGCAATGCTCCGATATCTCAAACCTGGAAAGAGTATTTCTTGATCTCCGGGGTTTTTTGCAACAAAGCGTTGAAATCCTCCGTCAGGTTTGCCTATTTGAAGATTAAGCTCAAATTCTAGGTCACCATCGGTGGTAATCTGGGCTATAAGTATTTTGTTGTCGATGGAATCAAGGCCTACACTGCCACCCATACACGCCCATGACCCATTATCTGTATAGAATATATTGCCGTTGCTTTTATTTTTAAATACTTCGATTATCGTATCAATGTTAAAGCCGGTAACTAAATGCGCATGCCCGTTTTGTAAACCATCTTTATATTTTAAAGGGATGCCTGCATAAGGATTTTCATTTTGAAGCCTGTTGTCTAAATTCTTGATGGTAGATACGGTATCGTCTTCAGACTTTAATATGCCATAAGTACCTTCCGAAGCAGCACCAACTGAAAGCCATGAATCAAGCATAATCAACTGCTCTCCAAGTAATCGGTCGGGGATTGCATTGGATACCGTTGCCCCGTAATCGGGTGTATTATAGAATGTGGTTGTTGTTTTAATAAACATGGGATGACCGGGTATCCCAAAAGCCGCCTGAAAGCGATAGCCGGGCATCAGATCTATGTATATGCGATAGGTTACAGCGTGTAAAGGAATAGTACAGGCAACTTGATTCTTGCACGATATACTATCCGAGGAGTCCGTTATATAATACTTTTCAACGATAACACGCTCCAGGCCGGCTTGTGCAACTGCAGAAACCGACTGAACGAATAACGCTAATACTATAAAGGCAATTGTTTTCATTCGGTCGCAAATATGTTTATGCAAAAGCAATATTTCAATTATGCAACCTTAATAAATAGTTAAGGCAATGTTATGTATTTGGAGCGATTAGTTAACATACATGTTGATTATAATGTTTTACGTTCTGCGTTTACATATACAAAATAAAAATAATAAAATAATCAGGTATAAAAAGTATAATATATGTTCATCATAGGTTTGATTTGTATACAAGTTTAATAAAAAAATAATATGTTAAATCACATATAAATATATTAAAGCGCGGTAGACTTATAGTAAATGTAAATAGCGCTTACGAATAAATTAACACGCCATTAACAAATTGGTAATATCAAATAATATAATTCTATGTTGCAAGTATATACGTTTGTGCCCGTTGATCAACCAACCTAAAATTTTAACCATTCAAAAACAAACAACAAAAACCACTTCAATCAAATGAAAAAACAAATGTTTATGGCCGCAGCAACAATTATGGCAATTGTGGCGGCAGTTTTACCCGGTCTTGCACAAACCAACCTGGGAGCCGACTGTGGCTGCCCTCCTGTAGGTTCAAGACCAAATGTTAACTTATCAACCCTTGCAGTAAATGGTGGCGCCAACGACGGTTCACTGACTGCAAATAACACCATCCTCGATTGCAGCAAAACCTGGATACTCGACAAGCGTATCTATGTTGACACATTAAAAACATTAACCATATTACCCGGCACATTAATTAAAGCTATTAATACCGGCGATCCTACAACTGAAGTAGCATTAACAGTTTCAAGAGGTGCTAAAATATACGCTTCCGGTACGGCTACTTGCCCAATTGTATTCACAGCACAAGCTGATCCTATGGATGGCTCTTATGCAATAGGCAACATTGGTAAGTGGGGTGGTATATGTATTGCCGGTAGAGCGCAGAACAATCTGACCCTTGCCGGAAACGGACCATTTACTCCGGGCGCAGCAGGCAAATTAGCCGTTGCTGATGGTATTGGCGTATTTGAAGGCTTCAACGTAAACAATAAACGTGTGCAATTTGGTAATCCACCTGCTCAATTCGATAATAATGACAACTCCGGTGTTTTGCGTTATGTATCTATACGTTACTCAGGATCTATATTTGCCCTGGGTGCGGAAATAAATGCTATTTCATTCGGATCTGTTGGACGAGGTACTACCGTAGAAAATGTTGAAGTTGTTTCTAACGCTGATGATGCATTTGAGTTTTACGGTGGCACAGTTAATGTCAAAAATTGCGCTGCAATATTTTGTAATGATGATGCGCTGGACTATGACTTAGGATGGGTTGGCGGTTGTCAATTTATGTTTGTATTGAAAAACATAAATGGCCCAACCACAAGTCCCGATTCAGATAACGGTATTGAGGCAGATGGTGATGATCAGAAAACAAGTTTAACACCTCTCTCACATCCTATTATTGCCAACTTAACTATGATTGGAAACAGTAAGTCATCACTTACCGTTGATAATTCCGGTGTTGCTGCTATTCGTGCCAAAGAATTAACTGAGGGGGAAATATATAATTCAATTTTTGCAAACTTCCGTTTTGGATTATGCTTAACCAAATCATTAGGAACTCGTGCAGTTGGTCCTGCAACTATTAATGGCGTACCAAGTGAAGCATACCACAACTGGGCAACAACAGGTGGTAACAATACACAGAAATTGAAGGTAAAATGTAACACCTTCGTAAACATGTTTAACAAGACCCTTGCTCTTGAAAATAATGGTACGGGTACTATAGTAGCATCAGACTCCATACAGTTTTATGGTCCAGATTTGAATACTAAGGTTACTTCTCTACCTGGTTTTGATTTTACATTTACTAGCTCAGGTAATACATTCTCAGCTAAACCAGATCCAACACCTAATCCGGGTATCTCTAACGCAGGATGCACAGTACCTACTCTTCAATCGAGCTATGGTGCTTCTAACTTCTTCAAAACAGTTAGCTACAGAGGGGCGTTTGATCCAAATGGTGAGAACTGGTTAACTGACTGGACGTATGCCTCATTGCTTGGTGCTACCCGCGGTTTGCAAGCATGCCCTACTGATATCAATAAAGACGGCGTTACCGACAACGTAGACTTCCTGCAACTTTTAGGTCAGTTTGGTCAGAGCTGTAACTAATATTTAACCCTAAAAATCTAATAAAATGAAAACAATAAAATTATTTACTTGCCTCTGCATGTGCTTACTCTCGGGCGTGCTATATGCACAAAATGGTCTGGAGAAGATCATTGTAGAGAAGTACTATGTAGCCAATGCGGCAGATGCTGCAGGCAGCGTAGGTACCCTTCCGGTAGGATCAGTGACCTATCGTGTATGGGTTGACTTGCTTCCTGGTTATAAGTTTCAGGCATTGTATGGTGTGCCCAATCATGAACTGAAAATTTATTCCAATACAAACTTTTTTAATAACGAAGATTATGGTGCAATAACTCCTACGGGTATTAATACAACTAATTATAGAAAAAATACCGTTGCATTGGATTCTTGGATAAGTGTTGGCGGTGTAGCTGGTGGAAATGTTGGTGTCTTCAAATCTGAGGACAGCGACGGATCTCCCGGAAATGCTCAAAGCATTTTACAAAATAACGACCCTACAACGAGCGGGGCGATAAACATCGGTAACGCCATCAGTGCTACAGCTAAAGATGGAATGATACCAGGCACACCGGCTACGATTACCTACGTGCCTTCTACATTAACAACACCGCTGGGGGTTTTCGGTAGTACCAGTCTTCAGGGTAATTCATTTTCTACTTTAAATGGCTCTATAGCAGTATTGGGTGGAACAACCGGACCAACTACAGCAAACCGAGTATTGATTGGTCAGTTTACCACTAAAGGGGTATTTGGTTTTGAATTAAATATTCAGGTTGGTACACCTACTAATGGTGTTCAGAACTTCGTAGCTAAAAATCCGGTAGGGAATGAAATAGTATTACCAAGTCTTACTTATGTATCTAGTGTAAATGGCGGTGGATTAGCATTACCAACCGGAGGCAACGCCAGCAATCCAAGTGCATTGGTTTGTTCCGGCACAGGCACAACAATTACGCTAACGGATTACCTTGGAACTATTCAATGGCAGTCATCATCAACACCTAACGGACCTTGGACAAGCATATCTGGTGCAACAAATGCAACATACAACACCGGTAATCTTACTGCTACTACTTACTACAGAGCAATTACCAATTTTGGATTTGCCGATGGAGCAAGTAACGTTGTTTCAGTTTTTGTTTCATCAACACCAGTTATCACGTTTACAAATACTACTGCTACTACAGCCACTTTAACGTGGGCGCCATTTGCATCTAACACTGGAGCAACATACTCAGTTACCTATTCCGGTGCAGGTTCGGGTACAATCAACAATGCGGTTAGTCCATTAACAATCACGGGATTAAATGCCGGTCAAACGTTGAACGTAACAGTTAATCAGACTGCTCCTGGGGCTTGTACTGTAAATGCCAATGCAAACGTTACCTTACCTTGTGCAGCTCCAGTAATAACATCGTTAACGTCCACAGCTGCGGCTCCGTATGGTTTTGAATTAAACTGGAATGCTGTACCCGGTGCTACTGCTTACAGGATATACTATAAAACATTATCGGCAACAAACTATCTGTTTACGGATGTAGGTAATGTTACTACTAAAACTGTTACACCATTAATTGCGGGTAATATGTATGTTGTTTATATTGCTGTTAAAGATTGCCCTTCAAGTGGCTCCTTTGGTCAAGCTTCGGCTATAAGTTATGTAACAATTAATCCGGCACCAACTTGTACTCCAACACCAATTATCGATCCTTTATTAACAACCTCCAATTGTTCAAACCAGATTACAATTTCGATAAATCCAAATGGTGGTTCAGGTCCTTGGAGAATATATTTAAGAAGGTTGTTGCCTACAGCTTCTTCACCAATCGAGTATAATGTTAGTAGCACAACGGTTAATTTAACCTTAGGCTCTGCTCTTTCCGGTTCTACTTATGAAGTATCAGCTCGTTCTGTTTGCCCTGGACCGACATATTCAGCATATGCGACACCGGTATTAGTTCAGATTAAACCATCTTGTGCCGCACCTACCAACTTCTTGTTGACATCGCCAACATGTAACGGATTTACAGCTACCTGGAATGATGACAATTGTAATACGGCTCAGACCTATTATTTATATATCAAACGTAATAGCCCGAATCCACAATCCGGATTTAATGCATATCCACAGCCAAATAAGAACTTTGGAATCATTAATTACTTGATACCGGGCAACTATGATGTGTTCTTAAGGTCAGTAGGCTGTAATTCAGCTGTAAGCGCATCTACAAGTGTAGTAAACATAACCGCCTCTGGTCCTGGTTGCAGAACTGAAGAAGTTGATCCAATTGAAGAAAATAATGATAACATCACTGCGACCAATTCCGACATGTCAATGACACTGTATCCAAACCCAAATAATGGAGAATTTAATGTGCTCATTACATCTTCAAACGAGGAGGCGACACCGGTAATGATTGAAGTTATTAATCTAATGGGTCAGGTTGTGGCTACGTCAATTGCTCCAGAGCATAGTGGCATTTCAGATATTCATATTAGTATCCCAGGTGGTGTTGCTTCGGGCGTTTATATTCTTAGAGCCAGAACCAATACGACTGAATTAACAAAGAAATTTATTATCAACCGATAATAAGTATTTGGTTTTTTAAATTTGAAGGTCATTTGCCTTGTGTGAATGGCCTTCTTTTTTTTGAATAGATAGATGACTACATTCTAAACAGTGCATTCAACTTTAATAAATTAATTTACTTTACGACATTCAATAAATGTATCTATGGATGACCTAATAGAACAATCCTACACCTTGAAGAACTGGGCTGAGGAGGATAAACCCAGAGAAAAATTATTGCTTAAAGGCAAGCACACACTCAGCGATGCCGAACTCATAGCTATATTATTGCGAACCGGCTCACAGGGATTAAATGTTATGGACCTGTCTAAAAGGTTGCTTCATCTTGCCGATAATGATTTGAATGAACTGGGAAGATGGAATGTTAATGATTACCTACGACATAAAACACTTAAAGGCATGGGGCAAACCAAAGCTATAACATTGGTTGCCGCGCTGGAACTTGGCCGACGCAGACAAGGGGCGGCATTTAAACAAAGGGCTCAGATCAAATCCAGCCGGGACGCATATGCTATTTTACAGCCAATGATGGCCGACCTGACGGAAGAACAGTTTCGCATGTTGTTGCTGAATCAGGCAAATAAAGTTATAGCCAACGAAATAATCAGCCTTGGTGGCAGAGCCGCAACAGTTGCTGATGTACGTGTTATTTTTCGGCAGGCTATTTTAGCCAATGCCGTAGGAGTTATTGTGGCACATAATCATCCGAGTGGGCAATTAAAGCCCAGCCAGTCGGATATCGACTTAACGCGCAAACTCAAACAGGCCGGTGATATTATGGAAATAAAATTGCTCGACCATATCATTGTTGCCGAACAGGGTTTTTACAGTTTTGCCGATGAGGGTATGCTATAACGGGCTACTTTGAATTGCCGTAATGCGTCATCAGATATTTTGAAAAGGCCAGGAGTCTGGCTTCTGAGAATTTATTTCCGATAAGCTGAATGCCGTAGGGCAGGCCGTTGCTGTGTTTACCAAGTGGTACAGACACAGCAGGCAAGCCGGTAATATTAGCCTGAACGGTATAGAGGTCGGCCAGATACATTTCAACCGGATCTTTTGTTTTTTCACCTATACCAAATGCTGTAGATGGTGTGGTGGGTAGAATAATGAAGTCGTTTGTCTTTAACAACTCAAGTGTTTTATCGCGGATCAGGCGGCGCATTTTCTGTGCCTTGGCATAGTAGGCGTCGTAATATCCGGCGCTCAATACAAATGTGCCCAACATAATACGGCGTTTCACTTCAGGACCAAATCCTTCGCTACGATTTTTTCGATAGGTACTTTCCAGATCGGTAGCATTCTGACTCCGATAACCGTAACGAATACCATCGAAGCGCGACAGATTGGACGATGCCTCAGCTGTGGTCAATAAATAATAAGTGGGAACCAGATAATCCAATTCGGTAAAGGATACCTGAGTGGTAGTATGCCCTGCTTCGTTCAGTGATTTAATCAGCGTATTCATTGTTGCTGATATTTCAGTGTCGAGTTTTGGGTGGTGCAGTGCTTCGGCAAAAGAGGCTAAACGAACAGTGCCGCTAAAGGCTAATTGGTTAGTGTATGCAACAACCGGATGTGCTGAGCTTGTTGCATCCATAACATCTTTACCGCTTATCACTTCCATAGCGATTGCCGCGTCTTCAATATGGTTACTGAAAACACCAATCTGATCAAAGGATGAGGCATAGGCAATTAAGCCATAGCGCGAAACACGACCATAAGTAGGCTTGATGCCAAATACGCCGCAGAGTGAAGCGGGTTGCCGAATTGATCCTCCGGTATCGGACCCCAGAGAAATGGTACACATATCCATTTGTACCGCAACGGCACTACCACCGGAAGAGCCGCCGGGAACTTTAGTTTCGTCCAAACCATTTTTACAAATGCCAAAAGCAGAATTTTCATTTGATGAGCCCATAGCAAACTCGTCGCAATTACAGCGACCAATAATGATAGCATCATCCCGGAGCAGGCGCTCAATAGCTGTGGCATTATATATGGATTCGTAGCCGGAAAGTATTTTGGATGATGAGGTGGTGTGATGTCCTTTATGATTAATAACGTCTTTATTGGCGATAACCATACCGGCCAGCTTGCCTGCAGTACCTTGTTTGATTTTAAGATCAATCTGCTCGGCTCGGTGCAAGGCTTCTTCTTCAAATACTTCCAGAAATGCATTTAGGTGGGCGTATTGTCTGATATTTTTCAGATAATGCACAACGACCTCTTTAACTGTGAGGCCCTCTTGAAGTTGTAATTGGATATCGCTGAACGAAGAATAGTTCTTCAATTGAAACGGAGTTATTCGCTGCGGTTAGTTTTTCTTTTCTTCTTTGATGCCTTCCTCGATTTCTTTTTTAGCCGTATTCTTGGCATTGTTGAATTCCCGTATGCCGTTGCCGATGCCACGCATCAGTTCAGGAATTTTTTTGCCGCCAAACAAGAGCAATATGGCAAGGAATATGAGAATCCACTCACTGCCACCCGGTAAGCTGATGAGGAAAAGATTGTTGAACATAATGATTACAATTGGATAGCAAAGGTAATAGTTAGTTCTGCAATTCGTGTGCAGTAGGGTGGAAATAATAAAACTTATTCGGCCATTCCTAAAATATGCTGTATTTCACGCTTTTCCTGCTCTGTAATACTATGCCACGTGCGGTTTTGAAATCCCATCTCAATAGCGTAAAACATATTCAGGTGAGGCCGGATTCCTCTTGCAATTAGTCGTTTTTTGATTTCCCTGTAGTCAGCCTGCAGGAGGTCTTCCAGCGAGAAAATATCAATATCGTGAAGCATTTGCTCCGTTTTTGGACCTATGTTTTTTATATCGGAAAGGGTATTCATAAAAAAAGGGCTATACGTTGCAAGTATAACCCTTTTTGTTGAGCTCCCCCTCCAGGACTTGAACCTGGGACCTACTGATTAACAGTCAGCCGCTCTAACCAGCTGAGCTAAGGAGGAGTTTCCCTAATTGGGACGGCAAATTTATACTTTTAGACTACATGGCAAAAGAAATTTGAAAAATAGTTGTTACAAAAAAAGCGAAAGGGCAATCCTTTAACCGGTCTAAAGCCTAACTTGTTTTCGTTTCTTCTCCAGAAAATGAAGAACGGGCTAATAACTACAAGACTTACTGTATTTAAAAATGCTTCAGCGTAACGTTCTGTGTAATGTAAGTGCCGGCGGGTAAGGAGAACTTGGCTTGCGACCAGGATGGAGGCCCGAAAGTGCCAAATGCATTATTGGAAAATGCAAATCCTTCGGTTGGAATACCAAGCCAATTCTGGTTGAGTGCATTATCACTATTCTTATCGTGAAAAAGCGCAATGGCATATTCGCCGGGAGGAACACTATCCATTTTTAATTCCATGTTGTTGCCCGTTACATCAACGATGAGTTGACGGTAGGCTTCGTTGGGGTTATTGAAGCTTGCTTCGGAATTATACAAGGCTACATTCATCTTACCTGTTACATTCAAAATATTTCCTACCTGAATCAGTATGTATTCCGGCTCAGGGCTGTTATTGTTGTTGCCGCTGGTATCAATGGGCTCTTGAATAACTACCGGAGGTGCCGGGTCGGGTGTTTCCTTTTTTTTGCAGGACCACAGAGCAATGCTGAATAGGATGCCGGCAAGGACGATTTTTTTCATTGGGTGGAATTTATTCAAATGTATATAACTAATCTGAATATGAAAATCATTGCAGTTTTTTATTCTGCCGATGTCGCTCCTTATCGCGCATAGTTTTTTTTACTATAGACTCTTGCAAAGCTTCGGTGAGGTTTACGCCGGTTTGGTTAGCTATGCAAATCAGCACGAACAGCACATCGGCTAATTCTTCAGCCAATTCTATATGTTCGTCGGTGGCTTTAAACGATTGTTCGCCATATCGGCGGGCCATAATACGGGCCACTTCACCTACTTCTTCGGTGAGGATGGCCATATTGGTGAGTTCGTTGAAATAGCGCACACCATTGGTTTGAATCCACTGATCTATAGTTTGTTGTGCCTCATCTAAAGTCATAAGCGTTATTTTAGTGCTTTAAATATAATTTAATCCTACTTAGTCCTTAACGTATTATGCTTACGAATACCGAACACGCCGAAGCGCTTAATTACCATCAGCAACAGTTTAATTCGATTTATGCCTCACTGAATGCACAACAGCGCATTGCGGTGGATACCCTGCAGGGGCCGGTGCTTGTGGTGGCAGGTCCGGGTACGGGCAAAACACAAATAATTGCCGCACGCATTTGCAACCTGCTCCGAAGCAGTGATGATCAGGTTCAGCCGCAACACATCCTGTGCCTCACCTATACCGATAATGGCGCTGTAAGTATGCGTAAACGCCTCCTGCAAATGATTGGCCCTGCGGCGCATCAGGTTAAGATTTGCACCTTTCATAGCTTCTGTAATGATGTGATTCAGTCGAATCTGGATTACTTTGAAAAACATCAGCTCGAGTTAATCAGCGATCTGGAGCGAGTGGATATGATGGAACACATCATAGATAATTTACCGGTAACCCATCCGCTTAAGCGACTCAAAGGCGATCTGTATTATGATGTGCCTCTGTTGAATAATTTATTCAATACCATGAAATCTGAAAACTGGATGCCGGACTATATCTATCAGTGTATCGATGAGTATCTGCAATCACTACCGGATCGCGATGGATTCCGATATAAACGAGCCTATAGAAATTTTAAAGCAGGCGACATCAAGCAAAATCTTATAGACCAGGAAGTTGAGAAAATGGATAAGCTCAAAGCCGCTGTGGGCATATACCCTTTGTACGCTAAGGCTATGCAGGATAAACACCGGTACGATTATCAGGATATGATCCTTTGGGTTATACGGGCATTTAAAGATGAGCCCCGTTTATTATTACCCTACAAGGAATTGTATCGGTATATACTCGTAGACGAATTTCAGGATACCAACGGAGCACAGAATGAAATTTTGAATTTGCTTACGGAAGATGCCGATCGTTCACCCAATGTATTCTGTGTGGGTGATGATGACCAAAGCATTTACGAGTTTCAGGGGGCCCGTGTAAAAAATATTGCAGATTTTGCTCATAAATACGCCGGCACGATTTCAATTGTAGTGTTGGATGCCAACTATAGAAGCACACAGGCTATACTGGACATATCCAAGCGCGTGATCGATCAAAATCAGGACCGATTGATCCACGTGCTTATCGGACTTACTAAAGATATTAAAGCCGCACGAGCAGAGCGTATCTCGTCCACAGTTACTCCGGTACTTCGTGAATATATGAATACTGCGCAAGAGGAGGCTGACTTATGTAACCGAATTGAAAACCTGATACAACAGGGCGTAAAGCCATCTGATATTGCGGTGCTTTACTATAAACATGCTCAGGCTGAAAATCTGATCACCTACTTTAACCGCAAGGCAATTCCATATCAGGTGCGCAAGAAGATTAATATACTACATCAGCCGCTTACGCAACAGATCATGAATATACTCACGTATATCAGTAAAGAATTTAATAAGCCATACAGCGGGGAGGAACAATTATTCAGGATGTTGCATTATTACTTCTTTCATATCCATCATCACGATGTAGCCAGTCTGGGGCTGTATATAAAGAGTAAAAAAGATTTGAGCTGGCGCGAAACCATCTCAGATAGGGCACACCTTAAGCAAATAAAACTGAGGTCTTCGGATGCAATTGAGCAGTTAGGTGCTTGTATTAATCGATGGATCACCGATTCAGCAAACCTTACTCTGCAGATGCTTTTTGAGAAGATTATTTATGAAAGCGGTCTTGTCGCTTATCTCGCCGCTCATACCGATCGCTTTCATCTTATGGAAGAATTGAATACCTTTTATGATTTCATTAAAGTACAGAACAATAAAAAACCTAAACTCAATATTGATGATCTGGTGAGCATGCTGGAACAAATGGAACAGCATAAGATAACACTGGACATCAATAAAACAGTTTATCGGGAGGAGGGTGTTGTATTCAGCACTTGCCACAGTGCTAAGGGAAGCGAGTACCGGCACGTATTTGTTATAGGGTGTGTTAAAGATAAATGGGAGGGGTCTTCGGGTAATAATAAAAATTATTCATTGCCCGACACGCTTACATTCTCTACTACAGAGAATCAGCTCGAATCATCGCGACGTTTATTTTATGTGGCTCTTACGCGTGCAGAAGAATTTCTATATATATCCTACTATCGTTTTACCAATGAACAAAAGGAGGTGGAGCGTTCACTCTTTGTCGAAGAAACCGGACTAAATGCTGAATTGATTCAGGTATCTAATGAGAACTTGTTGCAATATCAATTGACACTGGCTTCTGCCGGATCGGCCACAATACAGTTGCCAAATCGTGATTATCTGAAGTCGCGCATCGAAAATCTGGTCTTCAGTCATTCGCTTATGAATGAATATCTAAAATGTCCACTCTCGTTTTATTTTAATAAGATTCTACTGATGCCTTCGGCCAAAAACGATACGCTAACTTTTGGTAATGCGATACATAAATCCATGGAGCTGTTATTTAAAAAAATGCTGGAACAGGGTGGGCGATTTCCCGAAGTTGAATATGTGGTGGAGAAATTTGAATGGTTCATGCACAAGGAGCGCGAATCCTTCACCGACATTCAATTTAAAAATAAAATGCATCTGGGTCGTGAGGTATTGACAGCATATTATAACACCCATATCAGTCAGTGGCATAAGCAGGTTGATCTCGAATACCGGATAAGCGGTGTGCAGATAGAGGGCGTACCATGTATCGGATTTGCCGATAAAATTGAATGGCACGATCAGGGGGCTGTGGTCATTGATTATAAATCAGGCCAGGTTGAGAAATCGACTAAAGAATTGAATCCACCAACGGCCGATGATAATGGGGGTAGTTACTGGAGGCAGATGTATTTCTATAAGTTACTTCTTGATGCCGATTCGGCCAGGCGTAGGGTGAATATGACCCGCGGGGAATTTCATTTCGTTGAAAAGAATAAACAGGGGCGATATGAAGTTAAACGCATTGATATTATGCCTGAATATCTGAGTTGGATGCGGCATAAAATCAAAGAGGTTTATGCAAAGATTCAAAATCTTGAGTTCAACCAGGGATGTAATGAAGACGATTGCCGCTGGTGTAATTTTGTAAAACAAAACCAAATCAATTTTGAGATGAACTAATCAGCACTTACTTTAGCCGATCATCAATACTTCACTGCTATGTTACAACGCATACAATCGGTTTATCTCATTGTGGCTTCAGTACTTTCCTTATGTTCGATGGCCTTGGATCTCTTTGCTACAAAAGAACTCATCATAAAGGCTTCTGCACATACTGCTCTGCTAATTGCCGGATCACTGATGATCGCCGAAACGGTAGCGCCGATTTTTCTTTTTAAGAACCGAGGTCTTCAGAAGAGAATCTGCTATATGGCCATACTGATGCAATTATTTTTTTTGATTGTTTTGCTTGTAACGGTTTATAAACAAGTACCCGGGGGCTTATCGGGTGTTCAAGGGTTTCAGATTGCCAGCATCTTTCCGCTCATAAACAGCATACTGATTTATCTTGCTATACGTGGCATTAATAAAGATGATGAATTAATCAGATCTATGGATAGATTGAGATAAAAAAAAGCGGCTATCTATCTGACAACCGCTTTATTTATTAGTCAGGTATAATCCTTACTTACTTTTGAATAATAAGCCCTTTATTGATCTGAACTAGATCATTTTGTAGTTGAACATTATAGTATCCATTCGGCAAGATTTCACTAAAAGTTAAGGTGTTATTTCCTCCCTCAAGCAATATCGATTTAACGACTAACTCCTGACCCAGGGCGTTTATTATTTTGATTGATACAGCTGTTTCTAATTCTGAGAACAATGATAGCGTGAAACTACCGGAGCTGGGATTAGGGAATAGTGTTATGTCGTGAAGTAACTCATCCTCTGCGATTCGAGCTGAGGTTAAGAAACCGTTTGTTGTTGTATATAAAGAAAATTCGTTGTTGGTGACACACTGCGTTCTCATCTGAAATTCATAAGCTGTGTTTGGTGTAAGTCCAGTAATAGTTCTGCTTGTACTCGTTGAGGGGATAACAAGACTTGTCCAAGCCGTTGTTCCTAATTTTCTGAAGCGAAGTCGGTATTTGGACACATCGGTTACCGCCTCCCATGTAATGGTAGCAGTTGTTGGTGTTGTGGCAGAGATATTGATATTTTGTGGCCGAGCACAACCTTGTAGCGTGGTTAATGTGTCACCACACCATGCTGAAAGGCTCGGGTCGCATACCGATCGTATCTGATACACATAGGTTGTAGATGGTTCCAGATTGGTCAAGTTTTTTGATGGAGTTAGACTTTGTATCGTATTGTTGAATGACGTGTCTGCAATGCGTTTGTATTGGATACGATATTTTGATGCCGGAGTACAGTTAAACTCCCAGTCAAGTTGTGCAGATGTCTTGGTGATGTTTGATGCAATGATATTTTTAACGGGAGAGCAAAGTGGTGTAGTAAAAATCCGGGATCGTCTTGCAATAGTTTGAAATGTGCCGGTTGGGTCTTCTGTGCAAGTCCCGGTAACATCTACATAATAGCTGGTTAGTGGGAATAAAGAATTATCCGATATAGAGGTGTTTCCATTTCCGGTTAAAAACTGCGTGTAAACAACATTATTAGTAGTAGCATCTTTAACATCTATATTATAGAATACACTGTTGGTTTCATTTTGCAAATCAATATCAAATCCACAAGCTGTAAGCTTAGAGATACTTAATTCAGGTACAAAAAGATTGTTTGCAGCAACCTGAATTTTACGATTAAAACATTGTTGACCACCTGAGCTAACAATGAGCTTGTAAGTACCGGGCGTATTAGCCGTTACTGAAGGGTCAACAAGTGGATAAGGGTCATAAACGTTGGTACTATTCACCTTAAACCATGTGTAAGTTGTATTGCTAAAATCCCCACCTTTTGAAGTTGTTTCAATAAATCCTGTTCCAAGACAAGGAGCATTGGTAACATTTTTAATACGAACCACTGGGCAAGGTAATCCTCTGAAAATGCCTGCATCTGTAGTGCACCACATCGTGTTATTTGCATCAAAACATATACCTCGGATATTATTGGATGGCAACCCTTGTGCAGTAGTGTAGATAGTCCATCTTGCCGCATTTTGAATATTTCCGCCATCAATTTTAATAAGACCGGCTGTGGTTCCTATCCAGATATTACCATCAGAGTCTTCCGCAATTGCATTATTATTAACATTAGCTCCTGCGGGATAAGGCAATGAGGCATCACCGAAAGTAAATAAGTTGGCATTACCCATTGAGCTTGGAAACTTTACGTAAATCCCTTGTTGTGATGTTGCTATTCCTAGCCAGACTCTCCCGCTTTTATCACAATGTATGGCACGTACTCTTGGCGACCCCGTTGTGTTATCAAAGTTTAAGCCCGGTAGACCAACATTCCCTAAATATTCTATGATGCCTAGAGTTGTGTTATAACGTGCTACATACGGTGCAGAACAGTTACCGCTTATACAAGAACGATCAACAGATACCCAAATTTCATCATCATTATCTGTTGGGCCATCCAATACGCTGCCGATGGCTAAGCATCTAACATCTTCTGATGGAAGTCCCGAATTCCCTGCATAATGCCCATCCGCAAATAATAATATATTATTATCAGCATAAAGAAAACCACCTTCATTGATTGAAGCATCGGCATTAATATGTTGTCCACAAACAGCCCATATATCTCCTTCATCGTCAATGCATACACTATTTACTAAACGTGAAGGAAGTTGGTTAAATCCTGAGCCATCTACAATAGACCCGATTTTGGTAAAACTAAAACTATTCGCAGATCCAAAACGTCGTACACCACCACCATTTGAGCTTGTTAATTGCGATGAAGCTACAAATACATTCCCGTTTTTATCTGAAACCATATGTCTAACTAAATGACTGGTTAGTGTTGGCTCCTGTTCCCAGGTTCCATTGCTGTCGTTATATCTGTACAAACCATTATTAGTAGTTCCTGCCCACATTTCACCATTTTTACCCCGAACAACAGAGCGAAATGAGTTAGATGGGAAAACAGTTGTATTTAAAGTATTCCACACCTTAAAAGTAGCATCCACATTAAATCCTGAAGGTGTTAATGCATTATTGCTCGCATCAACTAAAGAGTTTCTCGGACCTCCGGGTTTTAATGTGTTACGAATTACTGCTTTTTGATTGTTTGTAAACATATACCTCGACAAGTCATAATTGGTGTCCATGATATTCATAAACATTATACCCTTGCTTATAAGTGGTGTTGAGCAATTATCAAATAAAGGGAAGAACGTATTCCCTGAAGGTGAAATAGTAAAACCCTTACCGCTTTGTAATGGGGTATCAGAAAGATTATCATCGCCACTGCAAGAAGGTTGCTCGGCATCAGGTTCATCTCCCCAGGTATGAAATAGCCCAAGATAATGACCTGCTTCGTGAGCAAGAGTTGATATTCCACTTCCAGTTAAAGAAGTAGGAACTATTCCGAAAAGAGTATAATCAACTATAACACCATCTTGGCCCTCTGCTGCGGGACAATTTCCCGGAAAAACGGCAATACCATTTAGGGTATTGTCAAAATCGCAAACCCAAATGTTTAAGTATTTATCAGTATCCCAAGCATCTCTTCCTCCGAGTGCGGACTTTTTAACATCATTTACTGAACAAGGGCCACCGTTATCATTAAATACTCCGTGTGCAGTCTGTGTTCTGGTGATGCCATTTGTTGGAAATCCTTCAGGATCTGTCTTTGCAAATTCAAACCTGATTTTTGTATCCCCTGCATTAAGATCCTTAAATGCAAATGCAACATTAATGCTTCTGCTCGTATTGCCCGAATAGAATCGATTTAACTCCTCAATCTGTCTGTATATCAAACTGTCATGAATATTCTCAAAGCCATTACTCCAAACAATGTGAACAACAATAGGTATAGTATAAACCGTATTGTCGTCATCTCTTGAAGAAAACGAGTAAAGTTGATTTACAAGGTCGGGTTTCTGTGTCCGCCATTCTGTAAAGGATTGCCGATTGCCACAGTCTGACTGTGCCCACAGTCCGTGAGCAAAAAAGATTAAAGCTAAGACTGCAAGTAATTGTATTTTGATCATCTTATTTTGTGTTTGAGGCAAAAGTATATTTTATAGAGTATTCATACATATAACTAATTATAGGGATATGTATTTTGATCATGAATGCCCACATAGTTTTTTTTAAAAATTTTGAGTTAAAATCTATTCAACCGATAAAAAGGAATCGACACGAAGTCTAAAGACCATACCAGCTGTCTTTATCTAAACTACGATATTGTATCGCTTCGGCTAAATGCTCCGTTTTAATATTCGCACTGCCCTCGAGGTCGGCAATGGTTCGTGATACTTTTAGGATGCGGTCGTAGGCACGTGCCGAGAGACCCAGTTTTTCCATAGCAGTCTTTAAAAGATTTTCACCGGCTGAGGTGATGGTACATACCTCACGCATCAGCTTATTACTCATCTGAGCATTACAATATATTTCTTTATGTGTTTTAAAACGGTCCGACTGAATCTGCCGTGAGCGAATCACACGTTCTCTGATAGCCGAACTTTTTTCGGATGGCTGCATCTGAGTGAGTTCACTAAAGGGCACAGGCGTTACCTCAACATGTAAATCGATGCGATCCAGCAGTGGCCCCGATATTTTATTCATATACTTCTGAACGACTCCGGGAGCGCACACGCACTCTTTCTCGGGATGATTGTAATAACCGCAGGGGCAGGGATTCATAGATGCGACCAGCATAAAGTTAGCCGGATATTCTACGCTTGATTTCGAACGGGAAATATTGATTCTTCGCTCCTCCATGGGTTGGCGCAATACCTCCAGCACCGTGCGCTTAAACTCCGGAAGTTCATCTAAAAATAAAACGCCGTTATGAGCCAGAGAAATCTCGCCGGGTTGTGGATTTGATCCGCCGCCAACGAGGGCAACATCACTCACGGTATGATGAGGAGCCCGAAAGGGGCGCGTTGAAATAAGCGTGCCCGATTCTTTCATCTTACCTGCTACGGAATGAATCTTGGTGGTTTCGAGAGCTTCCTGCAAGGTCAGGGGTGGCAGGATAGTAGGTAGCCGCTTTGCCAGCATCGTTTTCCCTGCACCGGGAGGGCCTATGAGAATGACATTATGTCCGCCGGCAGCCGCTATTTCTAATGCCCGTTTAATATTCTCCTGCCCTTTTACATCACTAAAATCAAATTCAATATCGGACTGCGATTGTGCAAAGGTGGCCCGGGTATCGACCACAATCTTTTCAGGAATTTTTGTGCCTTCGAGCAGGTCAATTACTTCGCCAAGTGATTCAACGCCATAGATGTCAAGATTATTGACAATAGCGGCTTCGCGCGCATTTTGTTTTGGTAGTATAAACCCTTTAAAATTCTCTTTTCGTGCCTGAATGGCAATGGGTAATACCCCTTTAATGGGTTGCAATCCGCCATCAAGCGATAATTCGCCCATAATCATGTAGTCGCCGAGCCGGTCACATAGTAGTTGCCCGGATGCGGCCAGTATGCCAATGGCAATGGTTAAATCATATGCCGATCCTTCTTTCTTTGTATCGGCAGGTGCCAGATTAACAACCAGTTTCTGACGAGGCATTTTTTTATCGATATATTTCAATGCCGCTTCGATACGGTAAAGACTCTCGCGCACGGCGCCTTCGGCCAAACCAACCATGGCATATTTTAAATCACCGCTTCCGATATAGGTTTCAACGGTTATCGTAATAGCATTAATTCCATAAACGGCACTGCCGAATGTTTTAACAAGCATATTTCTATGCAAGATAATGGTTCAGTTGACATGGCAAATAACCGAGCCCTTTTTTTTCTATGGCTTACGGAATGCGTTCCATCCTTGTGCAATCAGTTCGTGCACGTTGCCTCCTTTGGTTATGATTACGGCAGGCTCATGCAGAGCGGTCATATAACCGATAACCGTAATGTTTATATCGTCCTTAACCTTTTCGTAATCCTCCTGAGGTATAGTAAACAATAATTCATAATCCTCGCCACCGCTGAGCGCACACATTGTTGGGTCTAAGTTGAATGTATATGCGGCCGTTCTAACCTCCTCACTGATAGGAATCTTCTCCTCATAAAGATTACAGCCAAGCCCCGACTGATCACACAAATGCAGAATCTCCGAGGAGAGCCCGTCGGAGATATCGATCATTGACGTTGGAATGATTTCATTTTTTTCAAAATAGGTTATGATGTCGCGGCGGGCTTCAGGCTTAAGCTGACGTCCAACCAGGTAGGCTTGATTTTCGAGGTCCGGTTTGATGTTGGGGTTTTCCATGAAAATCTTTTTCTCGCGCTCCAGAAACTGCAAGCCGAGATAGGCGGCACCAAGATCGCCGCTCACACATAACAGGTCCCCTTCTCTTGCGGTGCTACGCAATACATATTTTTCCGGACTTACCTCGCCAATGGCCGTTACGGATATCACAAGCCCTTTTTGTGAAGATGTAGTGTCGCCACCGATTAAGTCAACCTCATACTTTTCACATGCAAGCCGTATGCCTGCGTATAATTCCTCCAGCGCCTCCAGAGAGAAACGATTGCTTAAAGCAATAGATACGGTAATCTGCGTAGGACGAGCATTCATGGCATAGATGTCGGAAAGATTAACTATAACTGCTTTATAGCCCAGGTGCCTGAGCGGCACATACATCAGGTCAAAATGAATACCCTCGATCAGTAAATCGGTTGAAACAACAAACTGTTTGTCGCGGGAATAGATTACTGCGCCATCGTCGCCGTTCCCCACAACCGTACTTGCATTTTTGATGGTGAATGGCGCAATCAGTTGTTTAATAAGGCCGAACTCGCCCAGGGTATTTATATCGGTTCGTTTTTGTTCTTCGTTCATCTTGCAAAGATGCGTTTAGTAATGTATTGTAAAGACAAACTCTATTTTTACAGTCTTAATTCAAATGATCAAAGCAAAACTCACCTATTCGATTGCCAATTTGCAAAAGGCCTTTTCCATTCATACGAGCAAGGTGTTTCCCATCAGAGGGCGCATATTACTTTACCTTGGGCTGTTATTAATCTGGACCGGATTGATTTTATTACTGATAAATTATACGCAGCAGGTAAAACCAACCTATATATTTTACATTA